>Ga0123327_1003294_pt1 | contig 11861 bp, 8 predicted proteins | sample BioC13SIPDNA_4_FD_89701 | JGI IMG/M metagenome (GOLD analysis project Ga0123327, IMG submission 89701) | Anaerobic biogas reactor microbial communites from Washington, USA - Biogas_R1_B C13 SIP DNA | ecosystem: Engineered > Bioreactor > Anaerobic > Unclassified | place: Washington, USA...
GGTTATACCGCGCTGGCCCGCGCGCTCACCGAGCAGACCCCACAGCAGGTGATTGATATCATCAAAAAGAGCGGCATTCGCGGACGCGGCGGCGCCGGATTCCCCTCCGGACTGAAATGGCAGTTTACCGCCGATGCAACCAGCGACGACGGGGTTAAATATGTCGCCTGCAACGCCGACGAAGGCGACCCCGGCGCTTTTATGGACCGTTCGGTACTGGAGGGAGACCCCCACTCGCTGCTGGAGGCCATGGCCATTGCCGGCTATGCCGTGGGCGCCTGTCAGGGGTACATATACATCCGCGCGGAATATCCCATTGCCGTCAAGCGTTTGGAGATTGCCATCGCACAGGCGCGGGATTACGGCTTTTTGGGCAGCCATATCTTCGGCACCGATTTCAGCTTTGACATTGAGCTGCGCCTCGGCGCCGGCGCCTTTGTCTGCGGCGAGGAAACGGCTCTCATGACCTCTATCGAAGGCCACCGGGGCGAGCCCCGCACCCGTCCTCCCTTCCCGGCGGTGAAGGGCCTGTTCCAGCGCCCCACCCTTCTTAACAATGTGGAGACCTACGCCAATATCACCTGGATCCTCAACAACGGCGCCGAGGCATTTGCCGCTATCGGCACCCCCAAGTCCACCGGCACAAAGGTATTCGCCCTGGGCGGCAAAATCACCAACACCGGCCTGGTGGAGATTCCCATGGGCACCACCCTGCGCACCATTATTGAGGAAATCGGCGGTGGCTGCCCCAACGGAAAGAAATTCAAGGCGGCTCAGACGTGCGGCCCCTCCGGCGGCTGTATCCCCGCCGATCTCATCGACACCCCCATTGACTACGACTCCCTCACTGCCATTGGCTCCATGATGGGCTCGGGCGGCCTTATCGTGATGGATGAGGACAACTGCATGGTGGATATCGCCAAGTTCTTCCTGGAGTTTATCGTTGACGAGAGCTGCGGCAAGTGCGCGCCCTGCCGGATCGGAACCAAGCGCCTGCATGAGCTGCTCACCAAGATCACCGACGGAAACGGCACTCTGGAGGATCTGGATACCATTGAAGAGCTGTGCCATCACCTCAAGAGCAGCTCTCTGTGCGCCCTCGGTCAGACTGCGCCCAATCCGGTTCTGTCCACCCTTACCCGTTTCCGTGACGAATATATCGCGCACGTTGTAGATAAGCGCTGTCCTGCAGGCGTTTGCAAGAATCTGCTCCGCTACACGATCGACCCGGACAAGTGTAAGGGCTGCACCCTGTGTGCCAAGAACTGTCCCACCGGAGCCATTACCGGCACTGCCCGCGCCGTGCACGTCATCGACCAGGAAAAGTGCATCAAGTGCGGCACCTGTATGGATCACTGCCGGTTCGGCGCCATTGTCAAGGGTTAAGGGAGGGAGACGACATGAACATGGTACATCTGAAGATCAACGGGATCGACGTAACCGCACCGGAGGGCTCCACCGTTCTTGAGGCTGCCCGGAGTGTCGGCATTCGGATCCCTACTCTCTGCTATCTCAAGGATGTCAACGAAATCGGCGCCTGCCGCATCTGTGTGGTAGAGGTCAAGGGCGCCCGCAGCCTGATGGCCTCCTGTGTCTACCCGGTCAGCGAGGGTATGGAGGTGCAGACCAACAGCGAAGCGGTGCGTCATTCCCGCAGACTCACGCTGGAGCTTATTCTCTCCAATCACCGGATGGAGTGCCTTACCTGCTCCCGCAGCGGCAACTGTGAACTGCAGCAGCTGGCGGCCGAGTTCGGTATTGATACCGTGCGCTATGGCAGCGACAAAATTCCTCCTCAGATTGAGGATTCGGCTCTCCATCTGGTTCGGGACAACTCCAAATGTATCCTCTGCCGCCGCTGCACCGCCGTCTGCCGGAAGCTTCAGGAGGTGGGTGTAATCGGCCCCAACGACCGGGGATTTGCCACCCACATCAGCTGCGCCTTCGACCGGGATTTAAGCGAGGTGGACTGCGTCTCCTGCGGGCAGTGTATTGTGGCCTGTCCCACCGGCGCGCTGGCTGAAAAGGACGATACCGCCAAGGTGTGGGCTGCTCTGAACGACCCCGCCAAGCATGTGGTGGTAGGACCCGCCCCCTCCGTCCGGGTCACGCTGGGTGAGTGCTTCGGCATGCCCATCGGTACCAATGTGGAGGGTAAAATGATCACCGCTCTGCGCCGTTTGGGATTCGACAAGGTGTTTGACGTAAACAACGCCGCCGACGTCACCATTATGGAAGAGGGCACCGAGTTCTTGCACCGGCTGCAGCACGGCGGGACCCTTCCTCTTATCACCTCCTGTTCCCCCGGCTGGATCCGCTACTGCGAGCAGCACGCCCCCGAGATGATTCCCAACCTGTCTACCTGCAAGTCGCCCCAGCAGATGTTCGGTGCGCTGGTAAAAAGCTATTATGCCGAGAAGGCCGGCATCGATCCCAAGGACATTTTTGTGGTGTCCATTATGCCCTGCACCGCCAAGAAGTACGAGGTAGCCCGCCAGGAGCAGCGTATGGAAAACGGCCTCATGCCTGTGGACGTGTCCCTGACCACCCGGGAGCTTGGGCGGATGATTACCCAGGCCGGCCTGATGTTTGAGCAGCTGCCCGACGGGGAGGTTGATCCCCTACTCGGCGCCGCCACCGGTGCGGCGGTTATCTTCGGCGCCACCGGCGGCGTCATGGAGGCCGCCCTGCGCACTGTGGTGGAGATTGTCACCAACGGTGAGATGAAGCCTTTGGAATTCAAAGAGGTGCGCGGTCTTGAGGGCATTAAGGAAGCCAGCTTCGAGCTGCCCGGCATCACCGTAAAGGTTGCGGTAGCCTCAGGACTTGCCAATGCCAAAAAAGTGCTGGACGGCGTGCGTAACGGTACGCTGGACTATCACTTCATTGAGATTATGGCCTGTCCCGGCGGCTGCATCAACGGCGGCGGGCAGTTTATCCAGCACGCCGACGTGCGCAACTTCACCGATATTCGCGCCCTGCGGGCTGCGGCTCTGTACAGCCAGGACGAGCATATGGCCCTTCGGAAGAGCCATGAAAATCCCTATGTCAAAAAGCTGTATGAGGAGTATCTGGGCGAGCCCGGTTCCCATAAAGCCCACGAACTGCTGCACTGCACCTATATCCCCCAGCAGAAGTACCGGACCTGACGCCTTGCGGCTGTTTGGAGCCCTGCCCGCGTATGATGACGCGGGCAGGGCTTTTCCGTTTCTGCCCCAGGTCTGCATTTCAATTGCTTTTTCCATGCCGCTGGTGTAAAATACCTCTATATGGCAAGAATTGCTGGCATAAGGAGGTTTTTAAAGTGGATGACAGGGTAATGGCGCTGTTGGACCGGGTGAAGAAAACCGCTGTGTCGGTTGGCAGTACAGCCGGCGTCACCGCCCGCTGCGCAGGCAGGTGCGCCGGGCAGATGGTGGATGTCGCGAAGCTGAATATGAGGATCTTCGACCTCAACGCCGAATGCGGCGCCCTGCTGCGCGCGCTGGGGCAGATGGTGTATGACACTCACCTGGGAAAGGAGCCCCCGGAGGAAGCGCTCACCGGGCTGCTGCGTGACCTGGACAAAAAGCATGTGGACATTACCGAGCTCAAGGAGCGTGTCGCCACCCTGCGGGGTAGCCGGGAATGCCGTGCCTGCGGCGCCCTCTGTGGCAGGGGGGATACATACTGCAGAAGCTGCGGCGCGGCGCTGTAGGATATGGGAGGTTCCGTTATGAAGTATGGCTTTGCCCATTATGAGGAGAGCGCGGAGTATCTGCGCGCCAAAATCGGCAGCTTTCAGCCCAAAGCGGCCATGGTGCTGGGTTCCGGCCTGGGCTATCTGGGGGATATGGTGGAGAACGCCGTGGCTGTGCCTTACGGGGAGATTCCGCACTTCAAAGCCTCCACCGCTCCGGGCCATAAGGGACAGCTGGTGTTCGGGCGGCTTGCCGGGCAGCCGGTAGCCGTCATGCAGGGGCGGATGCACCACTATGAGGGATATTCCTATGAAGAGGTGGCTTACGCCGTGCGCGTGCTCCGCCTCCTGGGGGCCGGCTCCCTTATTGTCACCAACGCGGCGGGCGGTGTGAATCTGAGCTTTGACGCCGGGGATTTGATGCTCATCACCGACCACATCAAGCTGTTTCTGGAATCCCCCCTGCGGGGGGAGAATCTGCCCCAGTTCGGCGTGCGCTTTCCCGATTCCTCCTTTCTCTATACCCCCGCCCTGCGGGAGCTCGCCCGGCGGGAGGCAGAGGCGCTGGGTATCCCTCTGAAAGAGGGCGTCTATATGTATTTTCCCGGCCCTCAATATGAAACTCCCGCCGAAATCAGACTGGCCCGCCTTCTGGGCGCCGACGCCGTGGGTATGTCCACCGTCCCCGAGGTCATTGTGGCCGGCCACTGCGGGATGAGAGTGCTGGGCTTTACCCTGATTTCCAATATGGCCGCGGGTATCCTGGACCAGCCCCTGTCCGAGCAGGAGGTGCTGGAGGCTGCCGCCGCCTGCCGGGAAAAGTTTTCCTCCCTTGTGCTGGCCTGCCTGAAGCATCTCTGAACCCGTTTCTGAAAGGTGGTCTCTGCTCATGTCTGTCCTGATTCGCAACTGCACCGCCGTTCTCATGGATGAGGCGGACACCGTTCTGAGCAACGCTTATGTGGCGGTAACAGGGCACAAAATCGCGTCGGTGGGTGCCGTCCGCCCCTCCGGCTTTTTTGACGAGGAGATAGACGGCGGAGGCCAGGTACTTATGCCCGGCCTTGTCAACGCCCACTCCCATGTGCCCATGACCCTTTTGCGGGGCTACGGCGGCGGGTGCGACCTTCACACCTGGCTGAATCAATACATTTTCCCTGCCGAGGACAGGCTTGACGCGCGTGCCGTCCGGGCGGGCACCGCCCTCGGTCTGGCCGAAATGATATCGTCGGGCATCACCGCCATTGCCGATATGTATATGTTCTGTGACGTCATCGCCCAGGAAGTTGCCGCTGCCGGCCTGAGCGCCAACATCGCGCGGGGCGCAACGCTTTTTGCCCCCGAATTTGATTTTGCCACCCACCCCGCCTGTGTGGAGCTGCGCGAGCTGGCGGATCGCTGGCACGGCTTCGGGGAAGGGCAGATTCTGATTGACGCCTGTATTCACGGAGAGTATACCTCACGCCCCGCCCTGTGGGAGGCGGTGGCCGGATATGCAAAGGAAAAAGGGCTGGGGATGCATGTCCACGTCTCCGAAACCCGCGCCGAGCACGAAAGCTGTATCGGACGCCACGGCGCCACCCCTGTTCAGACACTGGACAAATACGGCGTCTGGGATGTGCGCGCCATTGCCGCCCACTGCGTATGGGTGACGGACGAGGATATCGCGCTTATGGCGGAAAAGGGGGTGTCCGCCGTTCATAATCCCGTGAGCAATCTCAAGCTGGGTTCCGGGATCGCTCCCGTTTCCTCCCTTCGCAAAGCCGGAGTAAACGTGGCGCTGGGCACCGACGGGGTTTCCTCCAACAACAGCCATGCTATGTTCGAGGATCTGAAGCTGGCCGCCATTCTTCAGAACGGCGTCGCCTGCGACCCGCTCGCCACACTTCCCTCAGACGCGCTGCGCATGGCCACGGCAAACGGTGCCGGCGCTTTGGGGCGAAAAACCGGACAGATCAGAGCGGGCTATGACGCCGACCTGATTCTGGTGGATTTTAACCGTCCCAACCTTATCCCCTGCCACAGTATTTATGACAGCCTGGTGTACTCCGCGCACGGAAGTGATGTGGCAATGAATATGGCCCGCGGCAAGGTCATATACAAAAACGGGGACTTTTTCACCATCGACCTTGACCGCGTCAGGCATGAAGTCACGGAATACGCCGTGCCCAAGATTTTCGGGTAGCACTACCCGGCGGAAGGACTGGATTTCTTGTCAAACTCATCTGCGGGAAAAAACAATACCTTTTTCGGCGGGGCGGCCATTCTGGCCGCCGGAATCGTGATCGTCAAGCTCATCGGCGCGCTCTACAAGCTTCCGCTGGGGCGCATCCTGAGTACGGCCGCATTCTCCGACTTCAACTCGGCCTACTATATCTACAGCCTGCTCATCGTCATCTCCACCGGCGGCCTGCCGGTGGCCCTGTCCAAAATGGTGTCGGAAGCCAATACGCTGGGCCGGCACAATCAGGTGCAGAAGACCTTCCGGCTTTCCATGATCGCCTTCGCCGTGATGGGCATTGTCAGCTTCTGCATCATGTTCTTTTTTCCCGGTCCGCTGTCTAAGCTGCTCAACAACTCCCGCAGCTATTACAGTATTCTGGCCCTGGCCCCCGCGGCGTTCTTCATCTGTCCGCTCTCCGCCTTCCGCGGCTATTTTCAGGGGCATTCGTACATGACGCCCACCGCCGTCTCCCAGATCATCGAAGCCCTGTGCAAGCTGGCCTTCGGCCTGGCGCTGGCGGCCTGGCTGGTTCGCCGGACCGATGAATCGGTGGCGGCAGCCGGAGCCATCGTGGGGGTTTCCATTGGCTGCGGTATGGCGTTTCTGTATATGTTCCTGCGCTATCTGCCCTTCCGGCGCAAACATAGGGAAAAAAGTCATGACGTGCCGGACGACACCGGTGTAATTCTCCGGCGCCTGGCAAGGCTTGCCGTCCCCATTACGCTGGGCTCTTCGGTGGTGGCCATCGTCACGCTGGTGGACACCAGCCTGGTGTTCAGCCGTCTGCAGTTTTCCGCCGGGTTTACGGAGAATGAGGCCCGCGCCCTGAAAGGGGTTTATGACCTTGCCATCGTCCCATATAACCTGCCGGCCTCCTTAATGGTATCTCTCACTTCCAGTGTCATTCCCGCTATCTCCGCCTGCCGGGCGCGCCGCGACAGGCTGGGCGCGGGCAGAATCGCCGAGTCCTCCCTGCGTGTGGCGTCGCTTATTGCGTTCCCGGCGGGTACAGGGCTTTCCGTTCTGGCCACTCCCATTATGACTCTGTTCTATCCTGACAGGAATCCCGCGCTGGGTGGGTGGATCCTGAGCCTTCTGGGTGTCGCCTCCGTTGCCGTGTGCCTGATGCTGGTCTCCACCTCCATCCTGCAGGCCAACGGCTTTGTCAACCTCCCGATCCTGGTCACCGCGGTAGGCAGCTCCGTCAAGATCGTCAGCAACTACGTTCTGGTGGGCAACCCGCAAATCAACATCAAAGGTGCGCCTATCGGCACTATCCTCTGTTTCGGCATCATAGCCCTGATTAATCTGGGGCTGATTGCCCGGGTGGTGCCCGCCCCTCCCAGATACGGGAAGGTCTTTCTCAAACCGCTGATCGCATCGGTGGTGATGGGCGCAGGCGCGCGGGGGGCTTACGGGCTGCTGGCCCATGCCGCAGGGCTGGGTAACTCCCTTTCCACCCTGGGTGCGATTGCCGTGGGCGTCGTTGTCTATTTCGTCTTGGTGCTGGCTTTGCGTGCAATTTCGAGCGATGACCTGGCGCTGATGCCCAAAGGCGACAAAATCGCGCGGGTTTTAAAAATACGATAGCCAAAATTGTCAAAAATGTCTTGCAGAAGGATGGAAAGTATGGTAGATTTTCAATATAAGGATTCTTACGGCGTCAAGGACTTGAAGGAAATTGTCCGCATCCTGCGCGCCCCCGGGGGCTGCCCCTGGGATGCTGAGCAGAGCCATGAGAGCATCCGCCGTAATTTTCTGGAGGAGGCCTATGAGGTGGCCGAGGCCATCGATGAGGGAAATCCCGAGCATCTGCGGGAGGAGCTGGGAGACGTGCTCCTCCAGGTGATGCTCCACACCCGCATTGAGGAGGAGGCAGGCACCTTTGATCTCGATGCCGTGGCCGACCGCGCCTGCAAAAAACTGATCTTCCGGCATCCCCATGTATTTGGGGATGTTGCAGTCTCGGATGCCGGCGATGTGCTGAGAAACTGGGAAGCGCTCAAGCGCGAAGAAAAGGGACAGCTGACTCACGCCGATGCGCTGGAGTCTGTAGCGCGCAGTCTTCCTGCCCTGTGGCGGGCGGAAAAAACGCAGAACAAAGCCAAAAAAGCGGGGTTTGACTGGCCTGATGTATCCGGGGCAATGGACAAGCTGGCCGAGGAGCTCTGCGAGCTGAAAACCGCTGTGGCCGAAGGGAGCAATGTGGCCGAGGAATTGGGCGACCTGCTTTTTGCAGCCGTCAATGTCTCCCGGTTTTTGAAGGTGGATGCCGAGGAGGCCCTCAGCAAAGCGACCGATAAATTCCTTCTTCGCTTCCGCCAGGTGGAGGAGAGTGCCGCCCGCACCGGACGGCGCCTTGAGGATATGACCCTTCCCGAAATGGACGAGCTGTGGAACGCGGCCAAGCACCGGGAGACTTAACAGCGGCAAAGCTTTTTGGATATGAAGTTCCTCGTTCCAGGGCAAGACTGCTTTAAGTAAATAAAACGACGGTCGCAGGCAAGCGCCGTCAATAAAATCAGGAGGAGTATCGCTATGAATAAGGCTGAACTCATTACTGCTGTCGCCGAGAAGTCCGGTCTCTCCAAAAAGGACACCGAGAGTGTGATCAACGCCGCAATTGATGCCATTACTGCTTGTCTCGCCCAGGGCGACAAAGTACAGCTGGTCGGCTTCGGCGCCTTTGAAGTAAAGCAGCGGGCTGAACGGATTGGCCGCAACCCCAAAACCAAGGAGAGCATCAAGATCCCCGCCTCCAAGGTTCCCATGTTTAAGCCCGGCAAGGCGCTTAAGGACGCCGTTGCAAAATAGTGGTGTATTGTCGGCCGCCCGAGTGTTCGGGCGGCCTTTTCCGTTGGGGCCGCGTCCGCGGGGCGCGCTCGGGGGCGGTAAAATGGCGGACGCCTCCAGAAAAGGCGGCCGTTGTTTCCGAAAAGCCCTGAACCATAACGCCTCCATTGTTTGCGTTTCTGTTCCGAAATTGTTATTTTAAAAAGGATTATAGCATAAAACGCACCGCTATTTCTCATAAATACGAATGTTCTTGACACAGAAGCCATCGGGACTTAAAATAGATTAGGTGTAAATTCTGAAGAACTAAAGATGCGCCGGGCTCCGGACCGATGCGTATTGAGGGGGAGTTTTTCAATTTATCCTGTGCGGGCATTGCCCCGCCCGCTGATTGTTCAAAATTCAATATAGACGGAGGTGGATCCTGAGCTCATGCCGCAGTTAGAACAGATTGGCGTGATCGCCTCAATTGTGATCACGCTTGTCATAGGATTTCTCCTTGGAATCCAGTATCGGAAAAAGATCTCGGAAAAAGAGATTTCCAGCGCCGAGGAGGAGGCAAAGCGAATTATCAACGAATCCATCAAGAGCGCCGAAAGCAAAAAGCGCGAGGCGCTGGTGGAGGCCAAGGAGGAAATACTCAGAGCCCGCAGCGAATATGAACGGGAAGTAAAGGAACGCCGAGCCGACCTGCTCAAGCAGGAGCGGCGGCTCCAGCAGAAGGAAGAAAACCTGGACCGCAAAACTGAGAATATGGAGAAGAAGGAGGAGGGCCTTGCCGCCAAATTCACCCAGCTGGAGGAATCCCGTGCCGAGGTGGCCACGGTGAAGAAGAGCCAGATGGAGCTGCTCGAACGCATTTCGGGCTTTACGGCGGAAGAGGCCAAAGCATACCTCATTTCCAAGCTGGAAACCGAAGTCACCCATGAGTCTGCAATGAAGGTCAAGGAAATCGAAGCCCGCTTCAAGGAGGAGGCCGACTCCAAAGCCCGCGAGATCATCTCTCTGGCAATACAGCGCTGCGCCGCCGACCATGTGGCCGAAGCCACCGTCTCTGTGGTTCCCCTGCCCAATGACGAAATGAAGGGGCGCATCATCGGCCGTGAGGGCCGCAATATCCGCACCTTGGAAACCATGACCGGCGTGGATCTCATCATCGACGATACGCCGGAGGCGATTACCGTCTCCTGCTTTGACCCGGTTCGCCGGGAAATTGCCCGGCTGGCTCTGGAAAAACTAATCATAGACGGTCGTATTCATCCCGCCCGTATTGAGGAAATGGTGGAAAAAGCCAAGCGGGAAGTGGACGCCACCATTAAGGCCGAAGGCGAACGCGCGGTCTTCGAGACCAATGTCCACGGCCTGCACCCGGAGCTCATCAAGCTGCTGGGCCGTCAGAAGTACCGCACCAGCTACGGGCAGAATGTGCTCAGCCACTCTATCGAGGTGTCTCACCTGGCAGGTCTGCTGGCCGCCGAAATTGACGCCGATATCGTCCAGGCCAAGCGGGCAGGCCTGCTTCACGATCTGGGCAAGTCTATCGACCACGAGGTGGAGGGCTCCCATGTTTCCATTGGCGTGGAGCTGGCGCGTAAATACAAGGAACACGAAGAGATCGTTCACGCTATTCATGCCCACCACAATGATGTGGAGCCCCGCACGGTAGTAGCCTGCCTGGTACAGGCGGCAGACGCCATCTCCGCCGCCCGCCCCGGAGCGCGGCGAGAGAATCTTGAAAATTATATCAAGCGGCTGGAGAAGCTGGAGGAGGTCACGTCTTCCTTCCAGGGCGTGGAGAAATCCTTCGCCATTCAGGCCGGACGCGAAGTCCGCATTATGGTCAAGCCCGAGCAGATCAGCGAAGACCAGATGGTGCTGCTTGCCCGCGATATTGCCAAGAAGATTGAGGAGGAGCTGGAATACCCGGGCCAGATCAAAGTACATCTTCTGCGGGAAACCAAGGTTATTGAATACGCAAAATAAAGAAACACAGGAGCAGCCCGGCCTTAAAGGCCGGGCTGCTCCTGTGTTGTCTGTATTAGTCCTTCTTCGCGCCTTCCTTGGCCTTGATCTCCCGGAGGGCGTCCCTGTAAGAGAGGTTCACCCGTCCCTTTTCGTCAATTTCGGTGACCTTCACCCAAATCATATCGCCGATGTTGATGACGTCCTCTACCTTTTCCACCCGGCGCTCGGCCAGCTTGGAGATGTGCACCATGCCGTCCTTGCCCGGCGCAAGCTCCACAAAGGCGCCGAAGGTGAGGATGCGCACCACCTTGCCGTAATAGAGGGCGCCCACCTCGGGAACAAATACGATGGTTTCAATGGCTTTTTTGGCTGCCTCGCAGGAGGCTGCGTCAATGCCTGCAATATAAATGGTCCCGTCGTCCTCGATGTCGATCTTGGCACCGGTCTCGGCTACAATTTTCTGGATGACCTTGCCGCCCGAGCCAATGACCTCCCGAATCTTATCCACATCGATTTTCATCTTGACCATCTTGGGCGCATATTCGGACACCTCGGCGCGGGGTTTGGCGATACACGGCAGCATGATTTCATCCAGAATGGCAATGCGGGCGTCCCGGGTAATCTCAAGCGCCTCCTTGATGATGGCATGGGTGAGGCCGTCGTTTTTCAGATCCATCTGGATGGCGGTAATGCCGCTCTTGGTGCCCGCCACCTTAAAGTCCATCTCGCCGTGGAAATCCTCCACGCCCTGAATATCAATGAAGGTGGTGAAGGAGCCGTTCTCGTCCTGAATGAGGCCGCAGGAGATGCCTGCGACGGGCGCCTTGATGGGTACGCCGGCGTCCATAAGCGCCAGGGTGGAGCCGCAGACCGAGCCCTGTGAGGTGGACCCGTTGGAGGAGGTGACCTCGCTCACCACACGGATGGCATACGGAAATTCTTCCTGGGAGGGCAGCACGGGCTCCAGGGCGCGCTCTGCCAGCGCGCCGTGTCCGTACTCCCTGCGGTTGGTGGAGCGGGCGCCTCTGGCCTCACCCACCGAGTAGGGGGGGAAATTATAATGGTGCATATAGCGCTTGGACTCCTCTTCCCAGATGGTGTCCAGCTTCTGCGCGGCCGAGAGGGTGTTGAGCGTGCACACCGACAGCACCTGGGTCTGGCCGCGGGTAAACAGCCCGGAACCGTGTACCCGGGGCAGAA
>Ga0123327_1003341_pt1 | contig 11747 bp, 13 predicted proteins | sample BioC13SIPDNA_4_FD_89701 | JGI IMG/M metagenome (GOLD analysis project Ga0123327, IMG submission 89701) | Anaerobic biogas reactor microbial communites from Washington, USA - Biogas_R1_B C13 SIP DNA | ecosystem: Engineered > Bioreactor > Anaerobic > Unclassified | place: Washington, USA...
CTCGCGCTGGCCGTGATCATCGCGGTGCTCGGCATCGTCAACACCCTGACCCTCGGCGTCATCGAGCGTCGCCAGGAGATCGGCATGCTTCGCGCCGTGGGCTCCCAGCGCCGCCAGGTCCGCACCATGATCACCCTGGAGGCCGTGCAGATCGCCGTCTTCGGCGCCGTCATGGGCATCCTCATCGGTCTCGGCCTGGGCTGGGCCTTCCTCGAGGTGCTCCGCGACCAGGGTCTGGACTCCCTTTCCGTGCCGTGGGGCCAGCTGCTGTGGATGCTCGCCGGTTCCGGTGTCGTGGGCGTGTTCGCCGCGATCTGGCCAGCGAACCGCGCGGCCAAGACCCCGCCGCTGGACGCGATCTCGGACTAGCTCAGAACAGCCCCGCCAACAGCCACGCCACCGCCACCCCGGCGGTGAGCGTGGCTGACGTGTATCCGCCTGGTGGACGCTGTTCAGGTTCTATTCTGAGTACATGAAACGAACACTTGTGGCGTTGGCCGCCACGTTGATTGCCGCGGGCGGAGTTCTCCCCGTTTCCGCAGGCGCAGAGGAGACCACGTCCACCACGACCGGAATCTTCGCAGGCTCCGGGCAGGAGTCCGGGAGTTCCACCGAAGGGGCGGTGGCTCTCGCCGTCTCCTCGGCCGTCGTCGGTGGCGGCGCGGTCTGGGCGGTGCAGCAGGGACTGCTGCCGAACCCTCTTCCGGGACTGATCCCCGGCCCGGGCCAGCACACCCCGGCACCTGCTCCCCGGACGGGTGACTGCTCCCCGCAGGCGTTCAATGATGCACGGTGGGGATGGGCAGGATCGCCGCGGACCCGTGTCCACTACTGCGACGGTCGCTTCGCGTGGGTGTACCAGGCCCAGACAGACTGGCGTCTGGCCTTCGAGTTCGACGGTTCCCGCTGGAATCGTCTGCCCATGGCGGGAACCACCAGGACCGGAATGCTCCAGGGGTGCTACAACGGTCAGGAACTGCGTGGGAAGGGGGCTCCGGAGGCCTTCATCTCCCGCCTGCCCATCTGCACCCCGGACGAGATCGGCTATTTCCCCTGGTGAGGTCCTAGGAGGACGTCTCGTCCATCAGAACAGCCCCGCCATCAGCCACGCCACCGCCACCCCGGCGGTGAGCGTGGCTGTCGTGTATCCGGCCACGAGTCGGAAGCGGCGGGCCCGGAGCAGCCCGCCGATCTCGCGGGCGAGTGTCGACCACGTCGACAGGGCTCCCGCGAAGCCGGTGCCCCACGCGAGCGAAGTCACCCCGCCGGCGCCGAGGGCCGCGCCGAGCACGATGACGGCGAGCAGGTTGGCGGCGAAGGTGCCGCGCAGGCCACCGGGCCACACCCCCAGGGCCCAGCGAGCCACGCCTCCGCAGAATCCGCCGACTCCGACGGCCAGCACCGCGGTGAGGCTCATCGGGTCCTCCTCCGGGCCAGCCGGTCACCGAGGAGCCAGGCGGCCACGCAACCACCGAGCGTCGCCAGGAGATACGCGGCCGCCGCCAGGGGAGTGGTGGTGGCGGTGAGGTGGGCGAACGTCGAGAAGCTCGTGAAACCACCCAGGACGCCGCGCCCCCAGAACGCCCCCGGTCGCAGCCACCCCATGAGGAGGCACCCGATGACGTTCACCCCGAGGAGCGTCAGCGGCCCCTCGAGGGCGAGACGGGCCAGGGCACCGAGGGCGGCGCCGAGGCCCACCGAGGTGGCGTCGCGGAGCATGTCAGCGCCACTCGGAGCCCTGGGCGCGCATGAAGGCGGCGACCTCCTCCGGGGAGGCCCGCAGGTGCGGGTCGAACTTGAGGTAGGACCTGGTCTCGCGGGCCACGAGACCGGAGAGGATGAGCAGTCCGATGAGGTTCGGCAGGGCCATGAGGCCGTTCGCGAGGTCGGAGAAGGACCACACGAGCTCCAGTTCCACCGTCGCGCCGACGAAGGCCGTGAGGGTGAACAGCAGGCGGTAGGGAACAGTGCCTGCGCGGCCGACGAGCGACTCGAGGGAACGCTCGCCGTAGTAGGACCAGCCGATGAGCGTGGAGAAGGCGAAGAAGATGATCGACAGGGACACGATGGTGCCGCCCCACTCGCCGGGCAGGGCGGTGGAGTAGGCGGCGGCGGTCATGGTGCCGGCGGTCTCGCGGCCGGTGTCCCACACCCCGGCGGTGATGATGACCAGGCCGGTGATGGTGACCACGATGAGGGTGTCGATGAACGTCTGCGTCATGGACACCAGGCCCTGGCGCACCGGGTGGGAGGTCTTCGCGGCGGCTGCGGCGATGGCCGCCGAACCCATGCCGGACTCGTTGGAGAAGATGCCGCGGGCGACACCGAACTGGATGGCCAGCATGATGCCGGCGCCGACGAAACCACCCGTGGCGGCGGTGCCGGTGAACGCGTCGGTGACGATGAGGGCCAGGGCCGCCGGGATCTGGTCGATGTTGAGGGCGAGGACGACGAGGCCGGCGGTGACGTAGAGGAGGATCATCATCGGCACGAACGCTGCGGTCACCCGGCCGATGGCGCGGATGCCGCCGACCAGCACCAGACCGAGGAAGACCAGCATCAGCGCGCCGGAGACGACGGGGGAGACGCCGAAGGTGCCCTCCATGTTGGAGGCCACCGCGTTGGCCTGCGTCAGGTTGCCGATGCCGAACGACGCGATCACCGCGAACAGGGCGAACAGGAAGGCCAGGACCTGTCCCACCGGACCGGGGATGCCGCGCTTGAGGTAGTACTGCGGGCCGCCCGACTGCTCACCCTTCGCGTCCGTGGTGCGGAAACGCACGCCGAGGAACGCCTCCGCGTACTTCGAGGCCATGCCCACCAGGCCGGTGACCCAGATCCAGAACAGGGCACCCGGGCCACCGACCGACAGGGCCGTGGCGACGCCGACGATGTTGCCCACGCCGACGGTGGCGGCCAGCGCCGTGGTCAGCGCCTGGTAGTTGGTGATGTCACCCTTGCCGGAGGTGTCGGCGTGGTCGAGGAGACCGTGCCGGAGGGCGCGTCCGAGAGTCCGGAACTGGATGCCGCCCAGACGGACGGTGAGGTAGAGGCCCGTGCCCAGCAGCAGCGGGATGAGGACGAACGGCCCCCACACCACCCCTCCGGCGGTGTCGAGTGCGTTCTGCAGCGATTCCATGGGAACAAGGTACTACCAGCCTGTGGCGCCGGCCACACCGGGGTGGTGCCCCCTGCCGGGGGTGGGAAGGGACATCTTCCGTCGGCACCCGTGCAGGGTCCCTGTGACGCGACGACAATGGATGTCACCGATGCCCAGGAACAGGATTGCAAGGAGAGACATGGCACACGAGCGCGCAGGCCAGCCGGCACGTCCCGAGGACCTCATCGACATCGCGGAGTTGGTGACCGCCTACTACACCCGCGAGGTCGACGTCGACAACCCGGACCAGCAGGTCGCTTTCGGCACCTCCGGTCACCGTGGCTCCTCCCTCGACAACGCCTTCAACGAGCAGCACATCTGGGCCACCACGCAGGCCATCGTCGACTACCGCCGGGAGAACAACATCGGCGGCCCCGTCTTCGTCGGCCGTGACCCGCACGCCCTGTCCGAGCCGGCCATGGTGTCCGCGCTCGAGGTGCTCATCGCCAACGGCGTCGACGTGCTTGTCGACGACCGCGGGCGCTACACCCCCACCCCGGCGATCTCCCACGCGATCCTCGCGCACAACGCCGGCCTGACGGGCGGCGTGACCGGCACCGACCCGAAGCGGGCGGACGGCATCGTCATCACCCCGTCCCACAACCCGCCGCGTGACGGCGGCTTCAAGTACAACCCGCCGTCCGGCGGCCCCGCCGACACCGACGCCACCGACTGGATCGCCGACCGCGCCAACGGCTACCTGCGCGCCGGCCTCGAGGGCGTGCAGCGCACCCCGGTCTCCGGCGTGCTGGACGAGCGAGCCGGGAAGTACAACTTCCTGGACTCCTACGTCAACGACCTGCCGAACGTCGTCGACATGGCCGCCATCCGGGACTCCGGCCTGTCCATCGGCGCCGACCCGATGGGTGGCGCCTCCGTGGACTACTGGGGCGCCATCGTCGACACCCACAAGATCAACCTCACCGTGGTCAACCCCGAGGTCGACGCGACCTGGCGTTTCATGACCCTGGACACCGACGGCAAGATCCGCATGGACTGCTCCTCCCCGGACGCCATGGCCTCGCTGATCGCCAACCGGGACCGCTACGACATCGCCACCGGCAACGACGCCGACGCCGACCGCCACGGCATCGTCACCCCGGACCACGGCCTCATGAACCCGAACCACTACCTCGCGGTGGCCATCGAGTACCTCTTCGCCAACCGCCCGGAGTGGGGCGCGGACACCGCCGTCGGCAAGACCCTGGTCTCCTCCTCCATGATCGACCGCGTCGTCGCGTCCCTGGGCCGCCGCCTGGTCGAGGTGCCGGTGGGCTTCAAGTGGTTCGTCCCGGGCCTCATCGACGGTTCCGTCGGCTTCGGTGGCGAGGAGTCCGCCGGCGCCTCCTTCCTGCGCCGCAACGGCCAGGTGTGGTCCACCGACAAGGACGGCCTCATCCTCGACCTGCTGGCGGCCGAGATCACCGCGGTCACCGGGAAGACCCCGTCCCAGCGTTACGCCGAGCTCGCCGCCGAGTACGGTGCCCCGGCCTACGCCCGCACCGACGCCGACGCCAACCGTGAGCAGAAGGCCATCCTCAAGGCGCTGTCCCCGGAGCAGGTCACCGCGACCGAGCTGGCCGGCGAGCCGATCACCGCGAAGCTCACCAACGCGCCGGGCAACGACGCGGCCATCGGTGGCCTCAAGGTGACCACCGAGAACGCCTGGTTCGCGGCCCGTCCCTCCGGCACCGAGGACAAGTACAAGATCTACGCCGAGTCCTTCAAGGGTGAGGAGCACCTGCGCCAGGTGCAGCAGGAGGCGCAGGCTGTGGTGAGCCAGGTGCTCGGCCAGTAGCAGCCTGTGATCTTGGCCCACCTGCAGAATTCATGTGGGCCGGGAGATGTGTGGTGGACTAAAGTATGTGGCTGTGTCCACCACCAAACATGCAGATACGACGTCGGCCGTTGCCCGGGAGGTCCCGGGCGGCGCGGCCGACGTCGCTGATTCAGCGGCAGGGTCCCGGAAGGGGCGGCTGATCCTCGACGCGGTCAGCGCGTTCGCGCGCTTCTTCATGGCGTACATCTGGATCTCCGCCGGCATCCCGAAGCTCAACGACCACCTCAACATGACGCAGGCGATCGCGGCGTACGAGATCTTCACGCCGTACTGGTCGGACGTTCTGGCGCGGCTCATCGGCCCACTGGAGATCGCCGGCGGTGTCCTGCTGCTGCTGGGCCTCTTCCTGCGGCCGGCGAGCAAGGTGGCCGCGTGGGTGATGGTGCTGTTCATCATCGGCGTCGCCCAGGCGTGGCTCCGTGGGCTCAGCATCGACTGCGGCTGCTTCAACATCGAGCCGAACGTGGATCAGCTGGCCATGGACTACTTCGTCACCATCCTGCGTGACCTGGCGTTCCTGGCACTGACGCTGTGGACCGTCTACCGTCCCTTCCAGAGGTTCGCCCTCTACCCCTGACACCCCGACAACCTAAGGATCAACAAGTGAGCAAGTCCACCAAGGTCTCCAACCCGAACGCCAAGGGCGGCAGTGGTTTCATCTGGGCCGTCGTGGCCGTCATCGCCATCGCGGCCGTCGTGATCGGCTACATCGTCATGTCCGGCCAGGGCAAGAAGACCGAGCACCTCGCCGACCGTGAGCGGGTCGACGTCGCCTTCACCTCGGACTTCTCCGACAACGCCGTGACCCTCCGGGCCGACAACGCCCGGGCCGACGCCCCCGAGGTCGACCTCTACGAGGACTTCTCCTGCTCCTACTGTGGTCAGCTGGCGGAGAACACCGACGCCCAGATGCAGGCCGCCATCGAGGCCGGCGACCTGGTGGTCAACGTCCGTACCCTGAACTTCCTGGACCGCGGCAACGTCGACGGCCACTCCACCCGCGCCGCCGCGGCCGTCCTGGCCGTCGCCGAGTCCGGTGAGACCGACGTCTACTGGAACTACCGTGCCGCCCTCATGGAGGAGCAGGCCGACATCTACAACAAGTGGTCCAACGACGACTTCGCCGACGCCGCGAAGCAGCTGGGTGCCTCCGACGCGGTCGTCGAGAAGATCCGCTCCGGTGAGAACGTCGAGGCCGCCGACGCCCTGGCCGCCGCGAACGCCGAGAAGCTCAACGCCGAGACCGGTTCCGTCTCCTCGCCGCGCGTCATCCAGGACGGCAAGGACGTCAACTCCCCGGACATCAACCAGTGGCTGGACGTCGTCCTGGGCTAAGCCCTTAAGGATGCTTGTCGACGACCACGTGGATGGTGTGCACGGTGTCGTCGATAAGCTTCTGACCAGGCGATTTGGAGCGTCAGTGCAATGCGGTGTACATTGATACACGTTCCAACGGGGCTATGGCGCAGCTGGTAGCGCACCACACTGGCAGTGTGGGGGTCAGGGGTTCGAGTCCCCTTAGCTCCACTTCATGAGAGGCTCACCTTCGGGTGGGCCTCTTTTCGTTCCGCGTGGCAGGCCCCGGCCGGTGTGAAGGGGCACGAAAAAGGCACGATTTGGTTGTGTGCGACTGCTCCGTGTACAGTGAAACAAGTTCCAACGGGGCTATGGCGCAGCTGGTAGCGCACCACACTGGCAGTGTGGGGGTCAGGGGTTCGAGTCCCCTTAGCTCCACTTCATGAGAGGCTCACCTTCGGGTGGGCCTCTTCCCGTTGGTGGGGTGGTGACGGAGATCGCCGGAGGCACACCGCTCGTCACCGGGGTATCCGACGTAGTGTGGAGATACACATCAGCGTCCAACCGAACGAGGAGTTTCACCAGCATGTCCTTCAACGATGAAGTATTCCGCACCCTGAGCACCGAGCAGTCCCTGGCCTACCTCGCCGACGTGCAGCCCGGCCGCGTGGTGATGCGCCGCAAGGACGACATCGAGATCTTCCCCGTCAACTTCGTCGTCGACGGCGAGGCGATCTACTTCCGCACCGCCGAGGGCGCCAAGCTGTTCACCCTCGCCCTCAACCACGACGTCCTCTTCGAGGCCGACGGCCTCGAGGGCGAGACCGCGTGGTCCGTCATCGTCAAGGGCACCGCCGAGGTGCTGGAGAAGCCGGAGGAGGTCGCCCACGCGGAGACCCTGGGCCTGAAGCCGTGGGCCCCGACCCTCAAGTACAACTGGGTGCGCATCACCGCCACCGACATCTCCGGCCGCGAGTTCGAGGTCGGCGAGGAGCCGGAGCGTTACTAGACTCTCCTGCATGACTGACGTTTTCACCAAGCAGCCCCGTGAGCCCCGATCCGCTGAGGCGGAGGCCGCGGGGCTGCGGTGGCTCCGGGAGGCCTCCGACGCGGTCGCCGAGGTCGTCTCCCTGGACCCCGACGCGAACACCCTGCAGACCCGTCTCGTGCGTGAGGTGGGCCCCACCCAGGAGGTGGCCCGGCAGGCGGGCCGTGAACTGGCCCTGATCCACCGGGCCGGGGCGGAGGCGTTCGGGGCCCCGCCGACCGGCTGGGAGGGGCCGAACTACATCGGCACCCAGGAGCAGGAGTGCACGCCCACGGACGACTGGGGCGCGTTCTACGTCGGGCAGCGCGTCCTGCCTTTCGCCCGCCGGGCGCATGAGGCGGGCAACCTCGACGCCGCCGGCCTGGCGGTGGTGGAGGAGGCGTGCGCGGCGGTCGTCGGGAAGCGGTGGGACGTGGCGCCCGCCCGCATCCACGGTGACCTGTGGGCCGGCAACCTGCTCTTCACGGAGGAGGGCCCCGTGTTCATCGACCCGGCCGCCCACGGCGGTCATCCGCTGACCGACCTGGCGATGCTGTCACTGTTCGGCGTGCCGTTCCCCGACGATGTGTGGCGCGGCTACCGGGAGGTCACGGCGCTGCCGGCGGATTTCCGCGACCATTTCCCGCTGCACCAGCTCCACCCCCTGGCGGTGCACGCCCTCACCCACGGGCGCGGTTACGCGCGGCCGCTGGTGCAGGCGGCACGCGACACGCTGGAGCTGCTGGCCTAACGCCACCAGGTGTCGTGCGGCCCCGGCGGCAGGTGCCGCTTGTGGGCGCCGATGCGCCACAGGTGCTCGATGCGCTCCCGTGCCTCCGCCGGGACCTCGCGGCCCTCGAGGTAGTCGTCGATGTGCTCGTAGGACACGCCGAGGGCCTCCTCGTCGGGGAGGGCGGGACGGTCGTCCTCGAGGTCGGCGGTGGGGATCTTCTCCCACGTCGCCGGCGGGGCATCCAGGTGCTCGAGCATCTGCGCCCCCTGACGCTTGTTCAGGCCGGTGAGCGGCATGATGTCGGCGGCGCCGTCGCCGAACTTGGTGAAGAAGCCGGTGACGTTCTCCGCCGCGTGGTCGGTCCCGATGACCAGGGCGGCCTTCTCCCCGGCGATCGCGTACTGGGCGATCATGCGCTGGCGGGCCTTGACGTTGCCCTCGTTGAAGTCGTCCAGTTCCTCCTCACCCAGCGCCGTGGCGACGGCGGTGTTCATCTGGCCGGTCGCGCCGGCGATGTTCACCGTCACCCGGTGGTCCGGGCGGATGAAGTCGAGCGCCATCTGGGCGTCGTCCTCGTCGAACTGCACGCCGTGGGGGAGGCGCACGGCCCAGAACTCGGCCTGCCGGCCCTCCGCGCGGAGCTTCTCGACGGCCAGCTGGGCCAGACGCCCCGCGAGCGTGGAGTCCTGCCCGCCGGAGATACCCAGCACGTAGCCCTTCAGGCCGGTGACGCGCAGATAGTCGGCGAGGAACTCGACGCGGGCGGCGATCTCGGCGGGGACGTCGATACGCGGGCGCGTGCGCAGGGTGTCGATGATGTGCTTCTGGAGCGGGGCTGCAGGCTGGGACATGCCTCCGATCCTAGACGCGTGGGTGAGCGCTAACTCATGTCGTAGTAGGCCACGTGCGTGCCACAGGTGAGACAGCGGAAAAGAAAGGCCGCGGTGGAGCCGTCCACGACCAGGTGTGGCAGTTCCTCGGCGGGCAGGCCGAAGTCGATGAGCGACTCCTGCGCGTCCGGCAGCGACTGCAGGGTGTCCCATCCCACCTCCCCGAGGAAGGCGGCGGCGTCCCCGCAGTGGGTCATCCACATCGGGTCCTGCCACGACATGAAACAGGGCGTGCGGTGAGAGATCTCGTCGAGGCTTTCCGGGGGGATGGGCTCATTCGTGACCGTGTAGGCGGCGAAGGACACCTCCAACTCCCGGGCCGCACGGCCCGAGGCGATGCACCACGGGCACAGGAATTCCGGCCCGCTATGGGGCCCGTACACGGGGGCCGTATAGTTCCAGCCGGTCTGCTCCCCGCAGCACTCGCAGACGGCGTCTGCGTCGGGCTCGATTGCGCCGGTGGCCACGGGGTCGGGATGGAGGCGGAAGGAGGGGAGGGCACGTTCGGGGGACATGGACAGTGACCCTAGTGCTGCGCGATGAGTGCCGCTCGGGGAGCGTTTTGGAGGTTGCCTGCGGCGTGGGGTAACATGTTCCCTCGTGTCATGGCTGGTATGGCCATGTTGAGAAAGTCGCATCGTAACAACAGTCGCGCATACAGAAAGGAGCGCCCGATGAAGGTCCGCAAGTCGCTTCGGTCGCTGAAGAACAAGCCGGGCGCCCAGGTCGTGCGTCGCCGCGGCAAGGTCTACGTGATCAACAAGAAGGAGCCGCGCTTCAAGGCTCGCCAGGGCTAAGCGTCAGCTGCTGAGTAAACCGTCCACCCCGTTGTCCCCCGGACAGCGACGGTGGGCGGTTCTCTTTTTCTGCTTCTGCCGGTGGGAGGCGCTGACCATGTGGTGTGACACCGGAGGGTCGGGCGGTTGTTCCGGGACTCTGGTGTCACACGGAACGGTCAGGGGCGGTTGCCGAGGAAAAGTAACAATCAGGTAACGGGCGGGGAAAGAACCGGGAAAATCACATGGTTGTGGTTTCACGGGTGTGGTTCAGTTCGTGGGGGCGGGTCAACATGTGGGCCGGGTTTGGTGGGTGTACTGGGAATATCACCGGTGTAACTACTATATGTAGTGCTAGTTGCAGGTATTGACCACAAAGTATAGTGTCGTTGGTACCGCCGCCGGACCAGGAAGACACCCCGTCCAGCGCCCTGAAGTCGAGACAGCAACCGAGAGAATGAGGTCCACTCCCATGTCCATCACCCTCTACACCAAGCCCGCCTGCGTCCAGTGCAAGGCCACCGAGAAGGCTCTCGACCGCGCCGGCCTCTCCTACGAGACCGTGGACATCAGCCTCGACGACGAGGCCCGTGACTACGTCCTCGCCCTCGGTTACCTCCAGGCCCCGGTCGTCGAGGCCAACGGCGAGCACTGGTCCGGCTTCCGCCCGGAGCGCATCAGCAGCCTCGCTGCCGTCGTCGCCTAGGTCCCGGCCCCGGATCGGCCCGCCGGGAGTCGGGCCCGACCGTGTGCCCCCGCCCGCCCCGCCGCCCACGAGACACTGGGCGGCTTTTTTCCTGGAAGGGAAGTGAATCGAAGATGCTCGTCGTGTACTTCTCATCCGTGACGGAGAACACGCGCCGCTTCGTCGAGAAGCTGGATCTGCCCAACGTGCGCATCCCGCTCCACCGCAACGAGGAACCCCTCGTCGTCGACGAGCCCTACGTGCTCGTCTGCCCGACCTACGGGGGAGGGGCGTCCCTCACCCACCAGAACTCCCGCCCCGTCCCGGTGCAGGTGATCCGATTCCTCAACGACGAACGCAACCGCAGCCTCATCCGCGCGGTCGTCGCCGGAGGCAACTCCAACTTCGGCAGCGACTTCGGTCTCGCCGGCGAGATCATCGCGAAGAAGTGCAACGTCCCGTACGTGTACCGCTTCGAGCTGATGGGCAACTCCGAGGATGTGCGTATCCTGCGGGAGGGGCTCCTCACCAACGCGGAGGCGCTCGGACTGACGCCGCTGCCGCAGACCGCCACGTGCTGACACCCCTGTCGACCCTCAAGAAAGGCCTGAAGAAGCTTTGACCACGAAGACCTCCGAGCTCGCGACCTCCCAGGAGGAGCAGCTCGACTACCACGCTCTCAACGCGCTGCTGAATCTCTACGACGAGAACGGTCAGATCCAGTTCGACAAGGACCGGGAAGCGGCCAACCAGTACTTCCTGCAGCACGTCAACCAGAACACCGTGTACTTCCACGACCTGGACGAGAAGCTGAAGTACCTCGTGGACAACAAGTACTACGAGCCGGAGGTTCTCGAGGCGTACGACTACGAGTTCATCAAGTCGCTGTTCCAGCGGGCGTACTCCTACAAGTTCCGCTTCCCGACGTTCCTCGGCGCGTACAAGTACTACACCTCCTACACGCTGAAGACCTTCGACGGTCGCCGCTACCTCGAGCGCTTCGAGGACCGCGTCACCATGACCGCGCTGTTCCTGGCCGACGGCAACCGCGAGCTCGCCGAGAACCTCGTCGACGAGATCCTCACCGGCCGCTTCCAGCCGGCCACCCCGACCTTCCTCAACGCGGGTAAGGCCCAGCGTGGCGAGCTCGTCTCCTGCTTCCTCCTGCGTATCGAGGACAACATGGAGTCCATCGGCCGCGCCATCAACTCCGCCCTGCAGCTGTCCAAGCGCGGCGGCGGCGTCGCCCTGCTCCTGTCGAACCTGCGTGAGGCCGGCGCGCCGATCAAGCACATCGAGAACCAGTCCTCCGGCGTCATCCCCGTGATGAAGCTCCTCGA
>Ga0123327_1003351_pt1 | contig 11733 bp, 8 predicted proteins | sample BioC13SIPDNA_4_FD_89701 | JGI IMG/M metagenome (GOLD analysis project Ga0123327, IMG submission 89701) | Anaerobic biogas reactor microbial communites from Washington, USA - Biogas_R1_B C13 SIP DNA | ecosystem: Engineered > Bioreactor > Anaerobic > Unclassified | place: Washington, USA...
CACCCTGGGGGCGGCCGGAAAGTTAAGCACGCTTAACATTATACCCCAGAGCGCCCCCGTGGCAAGCGAAAAACCCGACGCACGCGCCTCAACCCCTGCTTGCAGTGGTAGGGTGGGTCCCCCGGACCCACGCGTTCCCTTACCCGTTCGGTTTCCGCGTGAAGGCCTTGAACTCGCCGGTGGGTTTCTCGTCCTCGACCTTCAGGTCCGTGACGTTGGCCTCCCTGGGCCCGCGCCGCATCTGGGCCAGCAACTCCCCGACGGCCTCGGCCGGACCTTCCACCACCGCCTCCACGCGGCCGTCGTTCAGGTTGCGGACCCAGCCCGTGAGCTTCAACTTCTGGGCCCCCGCCGTGACGAAGTTGCGGAACCCGACGCCCTGCACGCGACCGCTGACGAACACGTGAACCCGTCGCGGACTGTCGTCCACACGCTGGATCGCCACGCGGACCTCGGTCCCGGCCGCAGGCAGTGCCTCGGTGTTGGCCTGGTATGTGCCCGCCGGCTTCGACGCCTCGGGCCGCGCGTTGCCGATCAGCGACGAGGCGTCCGCCGCATGCAGTCCCACGAGGCTGCCGGTGGCCTCGGCTTCGATGGTTGAAGCGCCGTCCGCAGTGGTCGTTTCGCGCGAACCGGTGAACACCCACGGCGTCTCGTCCAGCGGTTTGCCGTCGGCAGCCGTGGCGATGAACCGCGCCGCGTCGTGCGACTTCTTCTTGCCGCTCGCCTCGTACTGAACGACGATGCGGACCTTCGGCCCGTCGAGCTGCTGGTCGGCGCCGGTGACGGCCTTGCCCGGCTCCAGCCCCACGCTCACCAGCGCCTGCCGCAACGCCGCCGGGCGCACCTGCGTCACCAGGGCGGCCTTGTCGGCCTTGCCGCCCGAGGCCACCAACAGGTATTCCAGCGTCGGCGGCTTCGACGCCTTCGCGTCGGCGTCGGCCGCCTTGTGCTCCGCAACCACGGCCGTCAGGACCACGGTGCGCGACGTCGTGTCCACCTTCAGTTCAGCGGCCGCCTCGTCGCCGCCCGACGACGAGCACGCCCCGGCCAGGCACACGACGGCCCCCACGAGCACCGCCCACACGGACGCCCCGCGATCACGGTCGGACAAAAACCATTTCATGGTCCTCTCCTCTCTGGCGACCCTTGGAGACTGCCCCTGCATTGTGCGGCCATGGCATCCGGCGCCTCAACGCCTCTCCCTGCTTGCAGGGAGAGGTGCCGGGCCGCACGGCCGGGCGGGTGCTGGTCTTACGTGCCAGGCTTTGTCAAGACGATCACGGTTTTCTTGACCTCCGGTTTGCCGGAATACTTCATGCGGCCACTGGACTCGCCCATGGTCGACTGGTAACTGATGTCATACGTCACATCCATTTGGGGCACGAACACGCGACGAGTCGCTTCAGCGCCGTCAGGCCAGCGGGCAGTGAATTCATGCACGCCCAGTGGCATCGTCAGCGCCTCGGCATCGCTGATGATCTCCGCCCCATCAATCCACAGTGTGGCGCCCACTGGCTCAGGCCGAATTGAGACGCAGCCATAGCCGATCGTCGACTCCATAGCCTGCGAGACCAGATCCATGTGTCGCTGCTGAAGCTCAAACGCCTGCTGCTGCATTTCGTGCGGTGACGGCTGGCAACCGGTGAGGCATGCGCAGGACAGACACACAAGGCCAAAGCGAATGATGCGTGGGATCATGACATGCTCCTTTCTCAGGTTCGGCCCGTAGCGTGGATCCCCCGGACTCACGTGTTCTGTTGGTCTACCCCGCGTGCGCAGCCCACCCCTGCACCCGCTCACCCGGCTTGCAGGGAGAGGTGCACCGAGCGCAGCCGAGGGGCGGTGAGGGTCGAACGCCGGATACCCTTCGAACTCGCACCGTCTTCTCCGCTCGCCCCCTCACCCGGCCCTGCGGGCCACCCTCCCCCTCCAGGGGGGAGGGGTCAACAGCCGCTCTCCCTCCCAGCGCGACCGTCGGATCAACAGCGCGTAGGTCGGGTCAACAGACCCGACACTGCAACTCGACCATGTAGCGAAGCAGTCGCAACACCGCCCGCAGCCGATCCTCCGGCAGAGCGCCGCCCAGAAAAACCCGACGCCCGTCTTTCATGTTGAGCACAATGCGGCTCATCTTCCACCGTCGCGACACGTTCTGATCGACGCTCGTCACGTCGGCCCACGGCAACGACCTGGTGCGATGAAACCCCGCGAAACCTTCATCAAGGCGTCCCTCGCCGGCGCGGACCTCCAGGCGAAACCGGCCGGCGATGAACTCCAGGCACATGCCCACGCCCGCCACAGCGCCGGCTACTGACAGTATAAACAGGATCCAGTCGCCCCGAACGCCGGTCCGGGCGGCACCGTAGACACACACCAGGGAGAACAGCACCAGGTACACCGCGGCGGGCTGGAGAATCGAGGCGGTGATCGTAAAATCGCCGTCGCCGTGCCGCTCGAAGCGGACGCGGCCGGGAAGCGGACGGAACTCGATCGCGTCGGCGCCGTCGGCGTTCTTGCCTTGCTCGCGCAGCCACACGCTGCCGCACGACGAACAGAGGGCGAGCCCGGCCCGCACCGCGGACTCATCGACAGCCAAGGCAAGGCCGCACGTCGGACAGGGGTCACTCAAGCGGAATCCTCCTGACGGCCGTCGATCTCCGGATCCGCGTTACAGCCGCGCATGCTGCCGGTCGCGAACCAACTGCTGCAACAGCGCACCGACGTACCTCTTTCGATCGTCGCGCAGCCACGTGCCGAATTTCAGGGGCTTGTCGTTCTCGATATCCATCCAGATGCACGGCACCGGCTGGTCGTTGACGCGTGTGCCGGAGGCGGCCAGGTAGACCCTCGTCACACTCGCCAGGCGAACCGACTTGCGCCGCCCCAGCGAGGCGAAGCCTGTGAAGACCTCCAGCCGATCGGCGTCGAGTTCGATCCGCACGCGGCCGATGGTCATCAGCAGAGTCATGTAGGTGGCCAAGGCGCCCACGGCCGCAAAGGGCACGGCGAACAACGTCAGGGCGATCTCGAATGTGCCGCCCTTGATCTGGCTGCCGATCATGACGCCCGGCGCCACGATGCCGAAGCCGATGGCGAAGATGAGCCAGCCGAACGCCCAGCCGTTGCGCGTCGATGCCGACACCGTCAACCGGCTGCCGTAGTTTTCCACGACCACACCCGCGGGAATCTCGTGTACGTCCACGCCGGCGAAATCGCCCTTGGCCTCGTCCACCAGGCCGCTCAGGGAGAACGCCTCGTTGCACGTGCGGCAGAAAGCCACATCCTTGGCCACGTTCACGTCGTCCGGTACAATCGCGCCGCCGCACGTCGGACAGGTCACTTCCATGGCCCACCTCCCGCTTCGGATATCGAGAGCCGTGAGTGGATGCGGCCCGGCGGACGCCGGCTCGCCGCTTACGCCGTCACGGCGAAGTAGTGGTCGAAGAAGGCTTTCGCGTTCACGGTCGTGGCGATGCGGTCCGCCTCGGGCCGGTCGGCCTCGTGCGGCACGGTGCGCCCGGGGAATTCGCCGGCGGTCTGGACCTCGACCCGGGCGGGCCGCAGGGTACACAACGACGGCTCGAAGATCGCCGCCGCCGCCAGCGGATCGTGAAACACGATGTGCTCCCGACGCCGGAACCAGACCTCGGCGAACCGGTACACCGCCTCCAGGAGCGGCCCGCGGAACCGTTGCCGCACTTCGTCGCGATGCAACCGGCATTGCAGGGTTACGTCCAGGCCGTACCACGTCCTCGCGACCGGCGCCTCGGCCACCCGGGCCGCCGCCACGGGATCGCACAGGATGTTCCACTCGGCGCCGGGTTTGTCGGGATAGAAGTGACCGCCCATCAGGACCACGCGGCCAAGCAGCCGCGGAAGGTCCGGATCGTCCTGGAAAAACCGGGCCAGGTTCGTCAGGGGACCGACGGCCAGCAGCGTCAGTCGTCCCGGCGTGCGGCGGGCGGCCGCCCCGAGGGCCGCCAGGGCGGCGGCTGGATCGGCGGCGAAGTCCTTCCTGTGCGGCACGGCGTCGAGCCGCTCGGCCTGCGGGCAGGTCGGTTGCCCTGGGCCGCTCATCGCGTCGGCGCATCCGGCGTAGATCGGCACGTCATCGCGTCCGGCGGCCATAGCCACCGCCGAGGCGATCCGCGCCCGGTCCGCCACGGGGCCGGTCACCGTCGAGACGCCCACCAGGTTCGCCCGCGGCTGCCGCAGCAGATACGCCAGCGCCACCGCGTCGTCAATGTCGTTGCCGATGTCTGTATCGAGCCACAGGTCGACGGGTTCCATAGGCACAGAAGCCTCCCGAAGCACGCCTTCCGCCGCACCGACCGGCGACCCCCGTCATCGCGCGATCCTGAGTCGCCCTTCATGGCCGCAAGCGGCCAAGCCACCAGGCTTGCCGCATGCCTGACGGGGCAGGCATGGCACCCAGAGGTAGGGTGGGTCCCCCGGACCCACGCGGAGCTGTGTCACCTGCCACACGCGCAACACGCGGCTCAACCCCTCGCCCTGCTTGCAGGGAGAGCCCCCAGCGCCGTCGAGGGGCGGTGAGGGTCGAACAGAGAAGTCGCTTCGAAATCGTAGCGGTTTCTCCGCTCGCCCCCCTCACCCGGCCCTGCGGGCCACCCTCCCCCTCCAGGGGGGAGGGGCCAGGCCGTCGCTTCACATGCCATGCCGGTCACGACACGTAGCGGGCGTACTCGATGGCTCGCTTCTCGCGGATGGCCGTCACGCGAATCTCGCCCGGGAACGTCAACTCGGTCTCGATCTGCTTGGCAATGTCGCGGGCCAGTTTCGTCGCCATGGCGTCGTCGGCCTTGTCGGCCTCGACGATGACGCGCAGCTCGCGGCCGGCCTGGATCGCGTAAGCCGATTCCACGCCCTTGTCCTTGAACTGCATCGCGATCGACTCCAGCTTCTCCAGCCGCTGAATGTACCGTTCCAGCGACTCGCGCCGCGCGCCAGGCCGCGACGCGCTCACCGCATCGGCCGACGACACCACCCAGGCGTAGATGTTGCTGGCCGGCTTCAGGTCGTGATGGCACCCGGCCGCCTCGACCACTTCGGTCGCCTCGCCGTAGCGGCGAAGCAGGTCGGCCCCGATCTCCGGGTGCCCGCCCTCGACCTCGTGGTCCACGGCCTTGCCGATGTCGTGCAGCAGCCCGGCCCGCCGCGCCAGCCGCGCGTCCAGACCCAGCTGCTCGGCGATCATCCCCGACAGGTGCGCCACCTCGATCGCGTGCTCCAGCACGTTCTGCCCGTAGCTCGTGCGGAACCGCAGACGGCCCAGCAGCGGGATGATCTTGTTGTTCACCCCGCGAATCTTCATGTCCATGATGGCCTGCCGCCCGGCTTCCTGCATCTCGGCCTCGACCTCCTTGCGGGTCTCGGCGGCAATCTCTTCGATCCGGGCCGGATGAATGCGGCCGTCCAGGATCAGCTTGGCCATGGCCCGGCGGCCGATCTCGCGGCGGACGCTGTCGTGCCCGCTGACGATCACCACGCCGGGGGTGTCGTCCACGATCACGTCCACGCCCGTGGCCTTCTCGAAGGCCCGGATGTTGCGGCCCTCGCGGCCGATGACGCGGCCCTTCATCTCGTCGCTCGGAATGTCCACCGACGCCACGGTGCTTTCCATCGTAATTTCGCTGGCCAGACGCTGGATGCTCTGCACCACGATGTTGCGGGCCTGCGTCGCCGCTTCCTCGTTCGCCCGGTCCACCACCGCCTTGATGATGTCCGCTTCCTCCTGCTCCATCTCCTCCGAGACGCGCTTGAGGAAAAGCTCGCAGGCCTGATCGCGGTTCATTCCCGAAATCTGACGCAACTGGTCCAATTCCTTGGCCAGCGCCGCCTCGATCTCGGCCTTCTTCGTGTCGATCTCCTTCTCGCGGTCGCTCAGCCGCCGCTCGATCGACTCGATGGTCTTCTCCTTGCGGACGAGCAACTCGGACTGCTCCGTGAGGCTGTCTTCGCGTTTCTCCAGCCGCCGCTCGATGCCCTTGAGCTCCTGGCGGGTGGCCTCGGTTTCCTTCTGGAACTGGTCGCGTGCCTTCAGGGTCTTGTCGCGGGCCTCGACCTCGGCCTCCTTGACCCGCCTCTCGGCCTCGCCGCGCGCCTGCTCGACAATGGCCGTCGCCTCGCCGTGGGCCTTCTTGAACTTGCTGTACTGAAGAAACGCCCAGCCGCCGAAGCCGGCCGCAGCCACCACCAACACGATCAGAACGATTTCCAGCGCGCCGATCTGCGCCAACACAATGGGCACACTCATGGCATCCCCTTTCCGGACCGCACCAGACCGGCCGCAACGCGGCGCACCCCATATAAGGTGTGCCACCGGCGTTAGGGCGGCGGACGGCCGCTCACGTATCAAAACTCCAGGGGCCGGGCATCGGCATCAGCCGTGCCTGCGGCAAGGGAACATCGCAGGAATGGATGGCAAGGAAGCGTTCGGCCCAGCCAGCCGGCGAACGCTGAAGAAAAACGAATGAGGCACGAGAACGGCCAACAGCCCCAGGGCGCCGTCATCCCACGGGATGATCGGGAAACCCCCCTCGTCCTGAGTGGCGGTCGGGCCGCCGATTGCCGCGTTTCCGTTCCAACGTGTTGGTGTCCTTTGAGTTACCTGGGCTCGGCCGGCTCTGATGCGCGTCAGCCGCCCCCGTCATAAGACACAACGACCATTCGTTTTTCGATTCAGGTTCCCAAGCTGCCGCTCGTGCTGCCTTCGGGTCCGACCGTCTCCGCCCCACCCAGGGCCGGAGGTCCATCCATCGTCCGGACGTCTGCGATGTGCCCGCTTCGCAGGGAAGCCTCGGGCACCCTCACATGGTTCTGCGTCGGCAGCCCCTTACCGGGGGCGGCGGCCCCCATGCCGCCGCAACACTGCCTACACAGTGCCTCAACTGCGCAAAAATCCTCAATACATTCTCCAAGTGATACTTTACCGTCCGCACGGTACGAATCAAGCAAAATCGTCTCGCACCCCCGCTGGGGGCGTGCCCAAAGATTCTGGCATGTGCGGCGGTCGTTCGTTGGAGTGGACAGTCCTGCGCCTCAGGCTTTCTGGGTTAGCCCCTGGCACGCCAGCATCTGAGGCCCGAAGGGCCGACGAGAGCTTAGCCGGGGGCGAAGGCTCGACGGCCGTTTCGTCGAGCCGCAGCCCCCGGTCACGGTCTCCTTAAGAACCTCAAGCCCCGCAGGGGCGCGACCTGTTCGGTGGCCCAACGGGTTGCGCCCTTTCAGGGCTTAAGGGAGAGGTGGGGCTCGGGTACCGGAGGCTCGGTCCGGCCAACGACGGCCGGCCCAGCGCCTCCGGCTACACTCTTGCCGGCCCTTCGGGCCTGGGTTGTCGGTCCATGTGCGGAGTTTGGCAAAACGCAGGCCGTCCTCACGCTCGACAACAGCCGTTCGGCTCGTCACCTGCCGCGGCAAAACGACCTCTGTCGTGTTGCCAGAAAATCAGGCACACCCGGACAGTCGGTCGTCATCGCCGTCGCAGTCGCAGGGAATTGCCGACGACGGTGAGGCTGCTGACGGCCATGGCGATTTCGGCGACAACGGGGTGCAGCAGGCCAAGGACCGCCAGGGGCAGGGCGACCAGATTGTAGCCGAAGGCCCACGCGAGGTTCTGCCGGATGACGCGCGAGGCGGCCCGCGAGAGGCGCACGGCGGCGACCAGCGCGTCGAGGTCCCCGCGGACAAGGGTCACGTCGGCCGACTCGATGGCGACGTCGGTGCCGGTGCCGAGGGCGACACCCACGTCGGCGGCGGCCAGGGCCGGGGCGTCGTTGATGCCGTCGCCGACCATGGCCACGGGGCCGCGGCGGATCTGCTGGAGATGCCGGATGGCGTCGGCCTTCTGGTGGGGGAGCACGTCGGCGGTCACCTGGGCGATGCCGGCCTGCCGGGCGATGGCCTCGGCGGTGGGCCGATTGTCGCCGGTGATCATGGCGGCCTCGACGCCGAGTCGCCGGAGTTCGGCCACGGCCTCGGCGGCGCCGGGCTTCAGGGCGTCGGCCACGGCGAGCAGCCCCAGCAGCCGCTGCCCGCGCGACACGATCATGACGGTCCGTCCGTCGCTCTGAGCGGCCCGGGCGGCCTGCGCGACCGGTCCCGCGTCGATGCCCGCGTCGGTGGTCAGGTCGGCGCGGCCCACGCGGACCGTGTGGCCCTGGTCGTCGTCGGCCGTCACGCCGCGCCCGGGCACAGCCTGCACGTCGCGGACCGTCAGGGGGGCGACCTCGCTGCGGCGCGCCGCCTCAACCACGGCGGCCGCCAGCGGATGTTCGCTGAGGGCTTCCACGCCCGCCGCAACGGCAAGCAACTCGTCCTCGCCGACACCGGGCACCGGCACCAGGTCGGTCACGCTGGGGCGGCCGACCGTCAGCGTGCCGGTCTTGTCGAAGACGGCCAGCCGCACGCGACCGAGCGTTTCCAGAGCGGCGGCGTTACGAAAGAGCAGCCCGCGCGAGGCGCCGCGGCCGGTGGCGACCATGACGGCCGTCGGCGTGGCCAGCCCCATGGCGCACGGGCACGCGATCACCAGAACGGCCACGGCGGCATAGAGCGCCGACGACAGCCGCCCGATCTCCTGCGCGGCAGGAATCCACGGGATATACGGTCGCACGCGGTCGGCCACGGCGGCCACAGCCTCCGGAGCGGCCAGCCAGACGACCAGCGTCGCGGCGCTCAGGGCCAGCACGGCCGGAACGAACCACAGGGTCACGCGGTCGGCGAGGTCCTGGGCGGGCGTTTTGCCGGCCTGGGCCTGCCTCACCAGTTGCACGACCTGCGACAGGAACGTCTCGGCGCCGATCTTCGTGGCGCGGACGCGCAAGGCCCCGGACTGGTTGACCGTCGCGCCGATGACCTCGTCGCCGGCCGCCTTGGCGACGGGGCGAGATTCGCCCGTGACCATCGACTCGTCCACGGTGCTGCGGCCGTCCTCGACGACGCCGTCGGTGGGTATCTTCTCGCCGGGGCGGACGAGCATCAGATCGCCGACGGCCAGGTCGGCTACGGGCACGTCCGCCTCGCGACCGTCGCGCAGGACGCGGGCCGTCCGGGCTCCGAGTTCCAGCAGGGCGCGGATGGCCTGCCCCGCGCGGCCCCGCGCCCGGGCCTCCAGGTGCCGGCCCGTCAGATGAAACGCCATGATCATCGCAGCGACCCCCGCGAAGCTCGCGCCGGCCAGGCCGGCCAGATGCAGCGGCCCGGTGAGCCACGCGGCCGCCGAGCCCAGGACAATGAGCACGTCCATGTTCGGCGCTGCCCGGCGCGCACTGCGCAGCGCGCTGCGCCATGCGGCCCCGCCCGCCCAGGCCAGCACCGGCACCGCCAGAACCGTCATGGCCGCCTCGTACAGGAGCATCGTGCGGCCGTGAGGGATGAGGTCCAGCAGCATGTGCGCAGCCATGAGCAGAACCATGGGCGCAGTGAACGCCCAGGCCACGACGAGCCGCCGGCGCGCGGCGACGGCCTCGGCGTCGGCGTCGGCCTGGCCCTGTGCGGTGGTCGCTTCGGCTGCGGCGTCGTCGGCGACGGCGGAAGCCTGGTACCCCGCCTGGCGGACCACGTCGGCGAGCGACTCGGGGCCGGTCTCGGCGGGCCGGAACCGGACGTCGGCCTCGGCGGCGGCGAAGTTGACGTTGGCCTCGACGACGCCGGGGGCGCGGCGGAGGGCCTTCTGAATCGTCGCAGCGCAGCCGGCGCAGTGCATCCCGCCGAGCCGCAGGGTCAATCGGACGGTGGTGTCGTCGGCCATGGTCGCATCTCCTCTCTCAAGGCATTCTAGGCGCGGCCCTGGCGCAGGACAAGAAGCACCGCAAGGCCGGCCTCGCGGGACGGTGGGGCGCCATGCCGGACGGAGCGAGGGTGTCCGACAATTCGTCGTGTGGTTCGTTGTTGCTGGGTGCCATGCCTGCCCCGTCGAGCCTGTCCGACAATTCGTCGTGTGGTTCGTTGTTGCTGGGTGCCATGCCTGCCCCGTCAGGCATGGGCGAGTTCCCTTGCGCTTCCGCGTGGCTGCAAGCAGCCACCCTACGCCTGAGAAGTTTGTAATGCCATGTTCCACGGCGTGTTGCGCGTGACGAATTGTCGGACAGCCTCGCCCCGTCAGGCATGGGCAAGTCTCCGTGCCCTTCCGCGTGGCTGCTCCTCGACCGGCTCGGAACCTGACGGCCCCTCGACTATGCTCGGGAACTGCATCAAGCAGCCCCCCTGCGTCTCACGGGGCACGATGCCCATGCCACGGTACGACAACGGCCATGCCTGACGGGGCAGGCATGGCACCAGCACCAGGCATTTGTCCGACATTTCTCTGGACGGGCCCGGATGCGGCCCGTAGACTGTTTTTCGGGCAGACTTTTCGCGCAGACAGGTATGAACGCAATCTATTTGTAGCCAGCGGGAACATTCGATGGCAAGACCTGAAATCATCGGCAGGATTCTGGAGCATCTGCTGCGGGGGCTGGCCGCGGAGACGTGGCCCTCGGGCTCACGGCTCCCGTCCACGCGCCAACTGGCGCAGCAACTGTGCGTCTCCCAGGACACGGTGCTGCTTGCCGTGCAGCGGGCGGCCGCCGACGGCCTGGTGGAGGTCCGTCCGCGCAGCCCGGCCATGGTGCGGCCCGAGGCGGCGAGCCGCGCGCGGGAACTCCTGGCCGAAAGGCAGCGCTGCGCGACGGTCAGCCGGGTGGCGGTTCTGTTCGAAGAAGGGGAGAAGCTGGCGGACCCATTCTTCACGACGTTTCTCGGCGAGGCACACCGACTGGCGGCGGAGCGAGACATTGAGTTGCACATGGTGGAGTGGCCCCTGCGCAGGCAGATCGAGTTGGTCCAGGCCCTGCCGGCCCAGGGATTCCGCGGCGCGATTGGCCTGTCCTTGACGCCCTCCTACTGGGTGGGTGTGGCCTGGATGCAGGAACACAGCTTCCCGATCATCGTCATTAACCGCAGTCTGCCGTCGCTGGCCGTCTCGACCGTGCGCGGCAATGCCTATGAGGTCGTTCAGCGTCTGGCCAGACACCTGATCCGCCTCGGCCATCGCAACCTCTGTCTGGTATCTCATTTTGTTCCCGGCGCGGTGGGGGCCGGACTGAACGAGGTGGACGGGTGGCTCCAGGCACTGGACGAGGCCGGGCTGATGTGTACCAGCAGCCTGCCGCTGTGCGTGCTGCCGCGGATCCGGGCGTTGCGCGAGAACCCTCACACGTTCGCCAATCTGTTCTGTCGCCCCGACCGCCCGACAGCCGTGGTCTTCACGTCGCCCCTGTGGGCGGAGGAACTGCTGAGCGATCCGCGGTTTGGCGCCCTGAAGGTGCCCGGGGACATCAGCGTGGCGGTGCTCAACATGAGCGACCCGCCTCTGACGGTGCCCGGACTTCCTCCGCTGACTCGGATGTGCCCCGCGATTCCCCGGCAGGTGGAGTGTGTCTTTCAGGTGCTTCTGGAGATGTTCGCCGGCGACCTGACGCCGCGTCGGTTGCTGCTGCCCATAGGACTGACCCTGACCGAGAGCATCGGCCCGCCGCCGGTCGGGCTGCCGCGGTGCATCTGAGAGCGGGGGTCCGCGTCGCCGGCGAGGCCGGCGTCCTTGCGTTCCCCAGCCCGGACAGCCACCCCAGCGCCGCAGGGCCGTTTCACCTCGGTGGCGCGTGCCGTGCGATCCGCCTGAACAGCGGCAGGCCGGCCCTCACGCATGAGGCCGGCCTGCGGGACTTCCTA
>Ga0123327_1003370_pt1 | contig 11701 bp, 7 predicted proteins | sample BioC13SIPDNA_4_FD_89701 | JGI IMG/M metagenome (GOLD analysis project Ga0123327, IMG submission 89701) | Anaerobic biogas reactor microbial communites from Washington, USA - Biogas_R1_B C13 SIP DNA | ecosystem: Engineered > Bioreactor > Anaerobic > Unclassified | place: Washington, USA...
GTTTGAACGCAAGCCCGGCGCCGCGCAGCGCTTTTACGGCGTCAACTTCTGCGGTACGGCCAACTTCCCGTCGCAAGAACAGGCCGATCAGCTCACAGACCGCCTGGTCCGCCTAGGCTACAACAGCGTGCGCATCCACCATCACGACAACGGCTGCGTGCAGGGGGGCCCGGACGCATTGACGCTCAACCCCGACCAGATGGCGCGGCTCGACGGCTTTCTGGCCGCCTGTTACAAGCGCGGACTCTATGCGACCACCGACCTGTTTGTCTCGCGCAAGGTTGCATGGCGCCACATCGGCATCGACCAGGACGGCCAGGTCGAGATGCAGGTCTTTAAGGCGCTGATCGCGGTGCACGAACCGGCCTTCCAGAACTGGGCCGCTTTCGCGCGCGCCTTTCTCAATCACGTCAATCCGCACACCGGCCGCCGCTACGCCGACGAGCCGGGCATGCCGTTCATCGCGCTGATCAACGAAGGGTCGATCGGTTATGCCAAGGCCGAGACGCGCGAAACGCCGGCCATGCAGGCCGCGTGGGCCGCCTGGCTGGCCGGACAACGCGCCAAAGATCCGGCCTACGCCGAGATTCCGGACACGATGCCGCTGCGCATGTCCGGCCGCGAAGGCGCGGCGGTGGCACGCTTTGTGGCCGATACCGAGGCGCGCATGGTCGCGCGCATGAAGACCTTTCTGCGCGAGGAGATCGGCTGTCGCGCTCTGATTTCGAACTACAACTGCGGCACGCACTACACCGCGCTGCAGCCGGTGCGCGAGGCGCTGTACGATTATGTCGACGACCACTTCTACGTCGATCATCCGCATTTTCTCGATAAGCGCTGGGCGCTGCCGAGCCGCTGCGGCAATGAAAATCCATTGCGTACCGGGTGCACGGTGCCGTGCGGCGTCGCCTTCACCCGCCTCGCCAACAAGCCGTTCACCGTCTCGGAATACAATTTTTCAGGCCCCGGCATGTACCGCGGAGTGGGCGGGATCATGACCGGCGCGATGGGCGCGCTACAGGACTGGAGCGCGCTGTGGCGTTTTGCCTACTCGCACCGGCTGGAAAACATGTTCTCCGCAGAGGGCTTCGCCGGGTATTTTGACGTGTCGACCGATCCGCTCTCGCAGGCGTCGGACCGCGCGTCGATCTGCCTCTTCCTGCGCCGTGATCTCGCGCCCGCGCCTACGCGCGCGGCGATCCATCTGGCGCCGCGGCCGGACGAGCCGGGTGCGGCACTGCCCGAAGCCGCGCGGTCGGTCGCGCCCGCCTGGCGCGTCGCGGCCTGGCACGCGCAGGTCGGGACGTACGCGGCAACGGCGCCCCTTGCGACATGGCGGTTGCTGCCCGAGAACGAGGCGTATGCGACTGGCACGGTGGCGTGCGTCGCGTCGCTGACGAACGCGGCCGGCCCTCTGGTCATTGATCAGGCGCACGGCGCGTTCACGCTGGACACCGAGCGCACGGTGGGCGGCTTCGCGGAAGAGGGACGCATCACGGCCGGCGCGTTGACGGTGACCCTGCGCGGCGCGCCTGCCACCGTCTGGGTGAGTGCGCTGGACGATCAACCGGTAGTGCGCAGCCGGCGGCTGCTGCTCACCCATTTGACCGATGTGCAGAACACGGGGGTCAAATACGCAGACCCGGCGCGCAAAATCCTGCTGTCCTGGGGCAAAACGCCATACCTCGTGCGTGTGGGGCAGGCGGAGATCGCGCTGGCTGTGCGGCATCCCGAAACCTGCACCGTCTATGCGCTCGCGACCAACGGACGCCGGCTGGGACAGGTGCCCGCCCGCGTGACCGGCGGCGCGCTGTGCTTCACCGCCGATGTGGCCCATCCGGAAGGCGCGCGGCTGCTCTACGAGATCGTCAATGACTGACCGGTGTGGAGTGCGGGAGCTTGCTCCCGCTATCCAAAGCGGCGGCAAGCCGCCGCACTCCAAACGAGGCCGGGCAGGACAATGGCGGGGAGAGATCGGTGGGTAACGCGAACGTTTTGTGGAGGTTATTATGACGAACCCTTTTGACATTCTGGTCCTGACCGCGGCCAACGAGGCTCAGGCCGACGGGTATCGCGCGCAGCTCGCTTGGCGGCGCGCGAACGGGTTGATACATCCGGACACCGAAACGCGGGTGATCACCGATCCCGGCGGCCGACGCGTGGGGTCGCTCGGCGCCACGCTGAACGTGTTGGCGCAAGTGGCCGGCGGGCGGGGCGTCGAGGCCTTTGCCGGCCGACGCATCCTCATCTGCCATTCGGGCGGAGACAGCCGGCGCACGCCGGCCTACGCGGCACAAGGCAAGGTGTTTACGCCGGTGCCGGCGACAGGCCCTGCGGGACAGCCGCTCGCGCTGTTTGACCTGATTCTGCGCACGGTGTCGGCTCTGCCGGCGCCTGCGGGCGGCCATGTGCTGATCACCTCCGGCGACGTTCTGCTCACCTTCGACCATGCGTCGGTGGATTTTTCGCGGCCGGGCGTCACGGGCGTCGCCTACTTCGGGCCGGTCGAGCGCGGTTCGCGGCATGGCGTGTATGTGCCGTCCGGTTTCGGCGCGAATCCGCAGCGCACGGAGTGCGTGCCGGTCGTCGATTTTCTGCAAAAGCCCTCTGAGCCGGAAGCGCGCGCGTGCGGGGCGGTCGACCCGTTCGGCCACGTGGCGGTGGACACCGGGCTCATCAGCCTGACACCCGAGGTCTGCGCGCGGCTGGTGAAAGCGGCGGGGGTTCCGTCGGCAGTACCGGCAGTTCCGGGAGACGGAGAGAGTGTCGAATGTAGAAGGGGGAAGAACGCTCAACGTTCAATGCTCAACGCTCAACGCTCAATGGGGGGGAAGACGGGGCTGCTGGATGCGATCACCGGCGGCGACTGCCCGCCGCTGGACCTTTACGAAGAGCTGACCATGGCGGTCGCACCGCGCTTTGACGAGGCGCGCTATCTGGAGCGGTTTGTCACGGCGCGCGGGCGCGATGCGGCGCACCGGCGGCGCATGCGCGCCTTTTATCGCGCGCTGCGCGGGGTCCCCTTCCATGTCAACATCGTGCCGTACTGCGAATTTTTCCACATCGGCAGCAGCCGCGAGCTGTTGGCCGGCTTCTCGGGGTTGTCGCGCACGGCGCAGGCCTACGGTTTCGCCAACGGCAGCGGCGCGTGCGTGACCGGCAGCGGCGAGACCGGTCGGGCGTTTGTGTTCAACGCGCGGATCGAGTGTCCGTTCACGACGGGCGCCGCGCTGGTGGAGTCGGTGCATGCCGCGGCGTGCGCGGGGCTGGAACTGGAAGGGGAGAACATTCTCACCGGCCTGCCCCCCGAAGCGACCGTGGCGGTTCGCTTGCCGCCCGGCACGGGCCTGGTGGTGCTGCCGGTCGGCGCGCGCGACTGGGCGGCCGTGGCGTATGGGCTCGACGACGATTTCAAAACGCCGTTCTCCACCGGGAACGCAGGCGTCCCGCCTGCAACGAGGCCTTGCCTTTTCCTGAACACGCCGATCGAGCGGGTGCTGGCGCGCGCCGGGATGAGACCCGGGCGCGTGTGGCGCGGCGACGAGCGCGACGGCCTCTGGCGCGCGCGGCTGTGGCGCGTGGGGCAGTTGGACGATGTGCTGGCCGAGGCCATGACGCTGGCGCGGCTCGCCGCAGAGGGCGCGGAAGGGCCGGCGGAACGGGCTGCGCGCCGCGGAACGCGCTACAGCCTGGCCGAGCTGCTGCCCCGGGTGAACCCTGCGCGTCTGCTGGCGGTGCGCGCCGAGATCCGGCGTCAGGTGAATCTGCTGAACGTGGCCGAGCGCGTGCTGAACAACGATGCGCTGCCGGCGGCGGAAGTGTGCGGCGAGATCCGCACCGGCGAAGAGGCGGCACGCGCGTTGCGTCAGCTTGCCGGCCTGCTGGACGGCGCGGCGCTGGGCAAGCCGCTCTTGCGCGCGCGCATCTTGCGGCTGATGGCGATGATCAGCGAAGCGTTTGACACTCAAATCGCCGTGCACGCCCTGCCCTCCTGCCTGTCTGAAGTGGCGGCGGCGGTGGCGGTGAGTTTCGAGCCCTGCCGCCTGCCGCGGCGGGCGGCGATCCTGCACGACCAGGTGGTGTGGGTCACCACGCCGGTGCGCATCGATTTCGCGGGCGGCTGGTCCGACACGCCGCCGATCTGCACGGAGCGCGGCGGTACGGTGCTCAACGCTGCGGTGACGCTCAACGGGCTCTATCCGGTTCAGGTGATGGCCAAACTCAACACGGCGGGGTGCATCCGCCTGTCGAGCATCGATCTGGGCGAGCGCAAGGAGATCCGCACCACGGCCGAGCTGCTCGATCATCATGACCCGCATGACTGGGCGGCGCTGGCCAAGGCCGCGCTGATCCTGGCCGGGATCGGCCCATCGCGGCGCGAGGAGCCGCTGGCCAAATGGCTCAAGGCGCTGGGCGGCGGGCTGGACCTCACGATTTTCTCGTCGCTGCCGAAGGGCTCGGGCATGGGAACGAGTTCGATTTTGGGCGCGGCGGTGATCGCCTGTCTCGACCGCGTGCTGGGCGTGCCGTTCAACACCGACCGTTTGATCCGCATGACGTCGATCCTCGAACAGCGGATGTGCACGGGCGGCGGCTGGCAGGATCAGGTCGGCGGCATCATGCCCGGCGTGAAATTGATCCGCACGCAGCCGGGGCCGGACCAGACGGTCTCGCTGCGCTGGACGGTCTTCGACATGTCGGAGGGCAGCGAGCTGAAGCAGCGCTGCCTGCTCTACTTCACCGGGCAGAAACGCATGGCGCGCAACATCCTGCAGAATGTGGTCTCCGGCTATCTCGCGCGCGACCCCGCGATCCTGCGGACCGTAGAGGCGCTCAAGGTATCGGCGCTGGCGACCAAGGAAGCGCTCGACGCGCAGGACATCGACGGGTTCGCAGCCGGCGTGGCGCGTTACTGGGAATTGAAAAAGAGCATCGATCCGGGGTCGACCAACGCGCCGATCGAAGCGCTTCTCGCCTCGGTCTCACGTGAGACCGAGGCGGCGCTCCTGCCGGGCGCGGGCGGGGGCGGCTTCATCTTCATGATCGCCAAGAGCGCGGCGGCGGCGGAGCGCATCCGCGCGAGCTTCGAGGCCCATCCGCCCAACGCGCACGCGCGCTTCTTCGACTTTGATGTCGACCGGCAGGGGCTGAAAGTCACGGTGCTCTGATGAAGGCATTGATCCAGCGCGTCTCCGAGGCGTCCGTCGAGGTGGACGGGCGGCGCGTGGCCGAAATCGGTCCGGGGCTGCTGGTGCTGCTCGGCATCACGCACAGCGACGGCATGGACGACGCGGCGTGGCTGGCGCGCAAGATTCCCGCGCTGCGGATCTTCGAGGACGAGGCGGGGTTGATGAACCGCTCGGTCCTCGACATCGGCGGCGCGGTTCTCGTGGTCTCGCAGTTCACGCTGTACGCCGACACGCGCAAAGGCAACCGCCCCAGTTTTGTGGCGGCGGCGCGTCCGGAGCAGGCCGAGCCGCTCTACGAGGCGCTTGTGCGCCACTTGCGCGGCACGCTCGGCGCGTCGCGCGTCAGCACCGGCGTTTTCGGCGCGGAGATGAAAGTGCGCCTGCTCAACGACGGGCCGGTCACGGTCGAGCTGCTCAGCGGCGGGTGAGCAAGGGAGGAGGGAGGAAGGAAAAAGGAGGAAGGAAAAAGGAGGAAGGAGGAGGGAGAGGAGGGGGAGGGACAGGTATTCTATCCGATCGAGTGAAAAAGATACGCAAGGCAGGGGGCGCTGACGGTCCCGTCTGCGGGAAAGGCTGGCAACCGGTTTACCCTTCGGCGTTTCGGGTTGGCGAGAAACGGGCGGGCGTTCGTCCCGACGGCGGTCTCGGCGAGACCGCCCTACCGGTTTCGCGTCTCGGCGTTCGAGTTCCATGCGCCCGAGGCCGGTTACTTTCCTGTCGCCAGGGTTCGGGGGCGTGTGGTAATCTAACGCTCGTGTTTCTTGGGGTCGGGTTTTCAGTTTGACAAATTGCGGAAATGTGTCAAACTGCGCGACCTCAAACGACGCCGGATGTGGTCGTATGCCATTGTCGGCACTACGAGGAGCAGTAAGATGAGTATGAGAGCGTGTGTATTTGCAGGCCAAGGGGCGCAGGTCCCCGGCATGGGCAGCGACTTCGCGGCGGACGCCGAGATCGCCGCCCTCTTCACCCGTGCCAACGCGGTGTTGGGGTTTGACCTCGCCAAGATCTGCTTCGAGGGACCGGCCGAGGAGTTGACGAAATCCAACATCTGCCAGCCTGCGATCTTCACTGTCAGTGTGGCCGCCTTTCAGGCGTTCCGCAAGCGCTGCCCGCAGGCGGATTTCGCGATGGCTGCTGGCCTCAGCCTCGGCGAATGGACCGCGCTGCATGTCGCGGGGGTGCTCGACTTCGAGTCCGCGCTCACGGTTCTTGAAGCGCGCGGGCGTTTTATGCAGCAGGCGTGCGACGAGCAGGCCAGCGGCATGATCAGCATCATGGGCGCCTCGGCCGATCAGCTTCAGACGATTTGCGACAAGGCCGGCCTCTCCGTGGCCAACATCAATTCCGACGCGCAGGTCGTGCTCTCCGGCCTCAAGACCGGCGTCGCCGAGGCTGCCACGGTCGCCGCCGAACTGGGCGTCAAGGCCATCCCGCTGAATGTCGCGGGCGCTTTCCACTCCCCGCTCATGGCCTCGGCCCGCGCCAAGCTTGCGGATGTCATCGCGGACATCGACTTCCGCGCGCCGACGCTGCCAGTGCTCGCCAACGTCAGCGGCGCACCGCACAGCAACGACCCGGCCGCCATCAAGGAGGCGATGTTGTGCCAAGTGACCGAGTCCGTGCGCTGGTGCGATTGCATCCGCCACGCGATCGCGGGCGGCGTCACAACGTTTGTCGAGTTCGGCCCCGGCAAAGTGCTCTCCGGACTCATCAAGCGCATCGACAAGAGCGTGGCCACGCAGAACGTGGCCGATGCGGCATCGCTTGACGCGGCGGCCGCAGTTTGCCAAGCTTAATCGTTTTCAAGAAGGGACTCATCATGGCAGCATTCGAAGGGAAAGTGGCGGTCGTGACCGGAGCCGCGCGCGGCATCGGCCAGGCGATCGCCCGACGGCTGGCGCAGGAAGGCGCCGACGTGGTGATCTGCGATTTGCAGGTGGAGTGGCTCGCCGAGACCGCGGGCATCGTCGAAGGGCTCGGCCGCAAGGCCTTGCCGCTGGCGGTGGACGTGGGCGACAGCGAGACCGTCAACGCCTGCATCAATGAGGTGGTCAAGGTGTTCGGCAAGGTTGACATCATGGTCAACAACGCCGGGATCACCAAAGACACGCTCTTGGTGCGTATGTCGGACGACGACTGGGACGCGGTCCTGCGCGTGAACCTGAAAGGCACCTTCCTGTTCTCGCGCGCCGTGGCCAAGCACATGATGAAGCAGCGGAGCGGAGCGATCGTCAACATCGCCTCGATCAGCGGCATCATCGGCACCGCCGGGCAAGCGAACTACGCGGCCTCCAAGGCTGGCGTGATTGCCCTGACGAAATCCACCGCCAATGAACTGGCGGCGCGCGGCGTCCGGGCGAACGCGATCGCCCCGGGATTCATTTCGTCCAAAATGACCGACGCGCTGTCGGAGGACGTGCGCAAACAGTATCTGTCGCGGATCCCGCTGGGCCGCTTCGGAACCGTCGAAGACATCGCGGACGCGGTGGTCTTCCTCGCCTCGGAGCAGTCGAGCTACATGACCGGACAGACGCTGCACGTCAACGGCGGCATGGTCATGTGATGAATTGGCGCGGCACGTGCCGCAACTGTGTAACAAGAGAAACTAGGTCAAGGAGAGACAAATGGCTAGCAAACTCGAAGAGCGGGTCAAAGAGATCATCGTTGAGCAACTGGGCGTCAACGCCGAGCAGGTCACCCCGGAAGCTTCGTTCATCGACGATCTGGGCGCGGACTCGCTGGACACCGTCGAGCTGATCATGGCGTTCGAAGAGGAGTTCGGGGCCGAAATCCCGGATGAGGACGCCGAGAAGTTGACGTCGGTCGGCAAGGTGCTCGAGTACCTCGCGGGCAAGGGCTTCGACAAGGAGTAATCCTTTCGCCTCAAAAAGACCGGGGTCGGCGTCTGTGACGCCGCCCCGGTTTTTTTGTGCCGCCTACTCGCGGTACGGCTTCATCTGCACAAAGTTCAGCATCAGCGTCTCACCGGGACGCGCCGGCGTATCGTGAAAAACGAGCGTGAGTGTCGGCGCCGTGGCCCGGAACACGATGCGGTGCAGGTTGACCTTGGCCACATTGTCATTGTGCGCGTAACGGCCGCCCTTGCGCCGGTCGACATGCACGAAACTGCGCGCCGCGTTGCGCTCGGCGCCCGCCATCTCCACCTCGATCCCGTACCGGCGCGGGCTGAAGCGCTTCTCGACGATATCGGCGTGATCGGCGGTGACAAACTGCAGGCAGTAGCTCTGGCCGGGCGTCAAGCCGCGCGCCGTCTGGCTGACGCGGCTGGCGCCGCCCTGCTGACGCGTCAGCAGGCAAAAGGTGTCGCCTGCCTTGCCCGCCCCCCAGCGCCCCTGACTGTTCTTGCCGTAGCCCGCCAGCGTGCCGGCGCGCACCGCCCCTTCAGCCGCGGGCGCCACCTCCCAGCCGGCCAGACCGTCGGCGAAATCACCGTTCACCACCAGCTCCGGCCGGTACCGGAACCCATAACGCTCCGACAACCGTTCGCGGTGCCCCTCGACCGCATAGTGGCGCATCAATTCGAACGACCAGCGCGCCATCTCCTCGTCGCCGTAGTAGGTGCCCCAGTAGCCGACCGTCGCCAGGCCCTCGAAGACCGGATCATTCGCCACCAGATTGACCTGCATGTCGAGAAAGACCTTGTAGTCCACGGCGGGATTGTGCTCCAGCGACAACACGGGAAGCTGGTTGAAATTGCCGAAGATGACCCCGCTGCCTGCGTTGGCCCCCGGCAGATAGGCGTTGAAGCGGCGCAGGGTTTCGGCAATCATGTTGTCGAGATACGCGGCGGCGGCACGTTCGTCCTCCTGCGGATGACAGTACGCCTCATACAGCAGCCGGCCGCGGCCGCGCGAGGCGTTCAGGCAGGCTGACATGAAATCGGTGTGCAGTGAAGCGATGCCGGGTTTGCCGACGATCCACGTGTAAATCCGGCGGTTCTCCGGGTTCGCCAATCCCCAGAGCGCCCGGGTGTAGTGGTCAATCGTCGTGCGCCCGAAGAAGAGCTCATCGCTGGTGAAGCCGTCGTAGCGCGGCTGCGTCATGCCGGCATGCGCCGCCATCCGCGTTCTCAGGCCGAGCGGATCATCCGCCGGCGCGACGTTGAAATTGGCCAGCCAGAGCAGGCCGCGCGCCTTGGCTTTAGACAGCGCCTCGTCCGGCAGGTTGCCGCCGTTGAGCGTCGTCACCGCCTGCAGCACGTGGCGCTTCATGAAGGCCCAATCGTAGGTGCCGTTTTCGGGCACGACCGGATTCACGCACGGCGGATAGTTGAAGATTTCCGGAATCGCGTTCACGCGCAGCCGCATGCCGGGCCGCGCGCCGCTGACAGTAAGCTGATGCGCGCCGCGCGCGACCAGCCGGAACGCCTCGCGGCCGCCGCCCTGCGGCCACAGCGGCAGCACACCGCCGTCGAGCGTCGCCGTCACCTCGGCGACCGGCGGCTCCGCTCCGCCCGCGACCGACACAAAAACCCATCCGTCGCGCGGCCGCACGAAGGTGAAACGCTGCGGCGCGGGCTCTGGGGCGAGCGGCCGTTCCAGCAGCTCCGTGACCAGCGTGTTGAGCGGCTTGATCCCGCTGAGATCGAGCGCCGGCCGATCCACCACGCTGATCGGGAAGGCGGTCTCCAGCACCGCCGCACCGTCCTGCTTGCGGCGCAGCGACGCCCGCAGCCGGTAATCCCCGCACGCCAACCCCGCCAGCGGCACGCGCAGCCGCTTGGCCGTCGCCGCCAGCCGTTGGACGGGAATCGGACGTCCCTCGACATCCATCTCCCATTCGTACGCTTCGGCCGCTTCGGGCAACACGCCGTAAAACGCCAAGGCCAGCTCAGGCCGCTGGCGCGGAATCTGGCTCAGCAACGGCTCAAGCGGGACCAGGCGCGGCTCGTTGACCCACGCCATCTGCGAGCTGGAGCCCGCGAGCGCATCCGCGCTGAGCGCCTCCAGCCGCAAGTCCGCCACCGCCAGTTCGCCGCTCAGGTCCAGTGCGAAGCAGGCCACGCCGTACTCGTTGTTGTCCGACGGAAACAGCGTGAAGTCGACCTGGTGCCGCGTCCACTCCGAATCGGCGGGCAGGCGTTTGATTCCGGCCTCGCGGTGCCAGCCGCTATTATGGACGATCAAACCCGCGTGCCGGCTTTTAAACCCCTTGGTGCGGATGCTGGCGCTGAGCCGGTAAGTTCCGCCGGGCACCAGACGCAGCCCTTGCTGGCGCACGCTCAGCTCATCGCCACCCCCCGCCTCGCCCGCGAGCACCACGGCAGCCTTTTTGCCTTCAGGCCCGCCTGTCCGCAGGAAGCGCACCTGCTTCACGCTGCTCTGCGTCCAGAATTCGGGAAACTCGACCTGCTCGGCCTCGAACGTCCCGTTGATCAGCAAGTTCTCACCTTCAGCCACGGCCGCCCCCGCACGGCAGACAATCAGGGCCGTCCCCACGACCACGGCAAGCATGAACCGTCGCATTCTCATGATCCTCCAAAAGGATTATGCATGAACCGTCAGAAAAACCGCCAGCGCGGTCAACAGGAAGCCGGCGACCGTCGCGATCAAGACGCGGTCTGTCAGCAAGACCTTTTCCGGACGCCCGCCCTCATTCCTGCGGTAGACCAATTCCAGATAACGGAACAGGCCGAAAACAACGAACGGTATGGTCAGCCCGAGGCGGTCGGTGCCGAAGCGGCGGACCGTCTCTTCGGAGAGCGTGTACATCGCATAACAAACCAGCGTAGCACCGGCCGTGATGCTGATCTGCAGATCGAGCAGATGGCGGTCATAGCCCGCCAGTGCCTCGCGGTGCCGCGCCCCCTCCTCCTCCAGCAGCACCTTTTCGTGGCGCCGCTTGCAGAGCGCGAGGAAGAGGGCCAGCAGGAAGGTGCAGAGCAGCAGCCACGGCGAGATGCGCGCCTCCAGCACGCTCGCCCCGGCGATCGCCCGCAGCACAAAACCGAGCGCGATCACAAACACATCGACATACGGGATGCGCTTCAGCGCGAAGGTATACACGATCTGCATCAGGAGGTAACTGCCCAATACCGTACTGAACGCGCCTGGCAAGGCCAGCGACCCGACCATGCCCGCGGCCAGCAGAAACGCTGCGACCACCCCGGCCGGCATTGCCTGGATCTCGCCGGCGGCCAACGGGCGCAACCGCTTTACCGGGTGCCTGCGGTCCGCCTCACGGTCGCGCAGGTCATTGATCAGATAGATGCCGCTGGCAACGGCGCAGAAACAGGCCACCGCCGCCGCCTCAAACAACAACGGCCGCGCACCCTGCACATGCGAGCTCTGGCTGGGGTCCCACTTGGCGAAGAAATAGGCCGCCGGCACGATCCCGTTCTTTATCCACTGTGCGGGACGAAGCGCGCGCAACCACGGCCATTTCAAAGAGGCATTCAACTTAGTACCTTGACCTGCTTGATCATTCAGACATGATTACATGATTTAACTGCTTTATTCCAATCCTGTTAATCCTGTAAATCCTGGCTA
>Ga0123327_1003393_pt1 | contig 11650 bp, 7 predicted proteins | sample BioC13SIPDNA_4_FD_89701 | JGI IMG/M metagenome (GOLD analysis project Ga0123327, IMG submission 89701) | Anaerobic biogas reactor microbial communites from Washington, USA - Biogas_R1_B C13 SIP DNA | ecosystem: Engineered > Bioreactor > Anaerobic > Unclassified | place: Washington, USA...
CGAGCTCGCGAAGAAATGCAACGTCGATTTCCAACCACATCTGCATGGAATCCAGAAGGGTTCCATCAAGATCGAAGATATAACCGTTATAATCGTTCGTCATCATCCATTATTTCTTTCTGCAACTCGCAATCCGGCAAGCGGATATCAAAATATGAACCCAATATAAACGGCGGACTTGCGATTTATTTGTCCTGTTGATGTTTGTCAGTATCCATCTGGATTTTGTATTGTTTATAACCGCCGGATAAATTATATACGTTTTCAAAGCCTTTGTTGAGCAAAATGTTTTGGGCGGCATTGCCGGTTGTACCTTTATTGCAATAAGTAATTATCGGTCGGGTGTGATCCAAATCTTTTATAACCTCTCGTAAGCTCTCGTGAGGTGCGCTGATCGCACCTTCGACATGTCCTGCGTCATATTGCGAAGTGACTCGAGTATCCAGAATAATTGGTGATGAAGAATCAGAAGACGCCTTGGATGACAATGCATCGACGGGTATTAATCGACGATTGCGTTTGAGTGCATTGGCAATAATCATCCCGGAATACATCACCGGATCTTTTGTCGTAGAAAAGGGTGGGGCATAAGCAAGATCCAGATGAAAAAGATCTTCTGCTTTCATGCGCGCCGTCATAGCGGTTACAAAAATATCTATGCGCTTGTCGACCCCTTCGTAACCGACGATCTGAACGCCGAGGATTTGATGGGTGTCGACGTCTGCTATTGTCTTAATCACCATTTCCTTTCCGCCGAGATATGTGGGTTTGTTGGGCTTGATGTTGTGACTGACGATTACGTTATAACCCAAGTCTCTTGCCTCGGACTCTTTAAGACCGGTGGATGCTATGGTCATGCCGAGTGTTTCGAAAATACCGGTGCCGAGCACGCCACGGTGAGAATCGTCAGATCCGGTAATAACATCTCCCACGATTCGGCCGGTCTTGTTGGCGGTTGAACCAAGCGGGCGATAGAATTTTTCTCCGTTTAGTGTGAAGTAATTCTCGCAACAGTCACCGCAGGCAAAAATCTCCGGAATATTCGTACGCATTTGGGGATCTACGGCTATGGCACCGGTCTTGCCCAATCGGATACCGGCGGATTCCGCCAAGGACGTATTCGGTCTGGCACCGATGGCAACGATGACCAGGTCCGCTGAGATAGACTCGTTGTGGTCTGTGACTACCTCGTTTTTCGAAATTAACGATACGCCGGTACCGGTTATGAGACGGATGCCGTTTTTTCGAAGATGCTCTGACAAGTAATCGGCCATATCTTCATCAAGAGGAGGACATGGTTTTTGTCGCTTCTCTATTAAAGTGATGTTGTGTCCGAGCAATGCCAGGTTGTCAGCCATTTCAAGCCCAATGAAACCTGTACCGACAATGACAGTGTTCCGGGGCGAATTATTTGAAATAAAACTTTTGATAGCAACGGCATCGGACGGGTTTCTGAGCGAAAAAACATGAGGGAGATTAAATCCTTCAATCGGCAGAGGAACGGGTGACGCACCGGTAGCGATGACCAGAACGTCGTAATAATCTTCAAACTCATAATTATCGATTAAGTTTCGGATACGTATGGTCTTGCTATTTGGAAGTATTTGTTCGACCCGATGAAGAAGTTTGACGCTGACACGGTATTTTTTCATGAAAAAATCCGGACCGCGAGGGATCAAGTCATCTATGTTTTTGACGCGGTCTCCAATATAGTATGGAAGGCCACAACCGGAGTAAGACATGTGTTGATCCATGTCATAAATGGTAATCGAGGCATCTTCGTCGTTTCGGCGGGCCTTTGTGGCGGCAGATGTTCCGGCCGCTACACCTCCGATAATAATGATGCGTTTTCGCTGTTTGGACTCGCGTTGAACTTCGATTAGATCGTGAGGGTCAGTCATAGCAGGCGCCTCCTTATAATTCATGTACCGGATCCATATTATCTATGCTAGAGAATTGTCGCACAACATGCAATACAAGAAGCGCGTTAATAGTTAAATGTGGGTAAAATGTGAAGATTGTTAATTATCCTATGATCAATATATAGATTTGAGAATTTGTCTGTGCAATCGATTTATTCGCCTCTATAATAAATTGTATAATTGTCACCACATTTGTGTTTGTGAGGGCTTTATGGATAAGAAAAGACAGAATTCCATCGACAGAGCAATCGATCGTTCCATTGCCCGAATCGGCAATGAGAGACATGTTGCGTTGAAAATCACTTTATATTTCATTTTTTTCGTAATCTCATCCTATATACATAATCGATATGGTGAATTTGGAATCAACGGAATTCTTTCCATGATACAGGCGCTGGTTTCTGTTTTGATGGTCTTTAGTGCCGGAAGACGCGGTTTTTATGCGACGATTATATCGGGTGTAGCACAAGTGGTATTTGTTTTATCCGTAGCATTTGTAACGAAAAACCACACGGTGTTGCCCGGGGCAATTGTTCCCGTCGGGACGATCGTTATGTTGTATCTCATTCTGCTTTACAGTCGTCGTTTGATCCTTCAAATGCGAGAATTGGAATCGCAGAAGAATCAAATGGGCGTTTTGAACGACGAATTGGCAGAGAAGGGGCGGCAAGCTTTGAAGCAAAATGATAAGCTGCTCGAGTACAATATCGCGATGAAGGAAAATGAGCAAAAACTCTATCGGTTGATTCATTATGATCCTCTCACGGAACTTCCGAATCGCACCAAAATCGCTGATCGAATAGATTTGCTTATCAGTTTATTATCCCAGAAGTCGCTGGATTTTGCCGTTGTATATTTTGATTTGGATCAATTCAAGCGTATTAATGACTCTCTTAATCATGTGGCCGGTGATCAGTTACTCAAAGAGGTAGGAAAGCGTATTGTCCGAACCGCGCATCCCGATGATATGGTCGGCCGGTTGGGAGGGGACGAATTTATTGTCATTATTCAACGTTCTCTCGACGATAATTCTTTGAGAGCTTACGCCGAAGCGGTATGCAAATCAATATCGACTCCAATCACCTTAGGTGATCACGAAGTATCAGTTACCGCGAGCGCAGGAATATCTCTTTATCCTCAAGACGGAAAAACTTCAGCCGAATTAATTAAGAATGCCGAGACTGCGATGTACAAGGCCAAAGAAGCCGGTCGGAATGGTGTTCAGTTTTTTGAAAAATTAATGAGTGAAGACGTCATGGTGCGTGTCAATTACGAAAATGCTCTGCTTTCTTCCATTGAGAATGGCGAACTCTTTTTAGTTTTTCAACCGCAGTACCATACGAGTTCTCAAAAAATACGCGGATTTGAAGCTCTTGCGCGTTGGAAAAACCCGAAATTCGGAGTTGTCAGTCCTTCGCAATTTATACCTTTGGCTGAAAAGGTTGGATTCATTTTGCCGCTGGGTGAATGGATTATGGAGCGTGCCTGCTTGACCCAGAAAAAAATGGCGGAACAGTTTGGTGAGGACTTGGTCATGTCTGTGAATATTTCGCCGATTCAAGTCATGTCACCATCCTTTTTGCGCACGGTGAAGCGGATATTAAAATCTACAGGATGTAATCCGAAGCATTTGGAGTTTGAGGTCACTGAGTCAATCATGATCACATCCGTTGACGAAGTCATAAAAGTCCTGGAAGCTTTGATAGATTTGGGTATTCGCGTTGCACTGGATGATTTCGGAACCGGCTACTCATCGCTCAAGTATCTGCAACAACTTCCCATTCAAACGCTTAAGATTGATAAAGCGTTTGTAGATGATATGGTTCAAGGGACGGTTCAGCGACTAATGGTCAGTTCGATCGTATCCATGGTACATGAAATGGATATCGAAGTGGTTGCTGAAGGCGTGGATCATCCTAGTCAGCTCTCCATACTTAGAGAATTACAATGTGATTTTATTCAGGGCTATATTTGGGGACGGCCGCTTTCAGAAGCCGACTCATTTTCGCTTCTTAGCGAGATTCAGAACGAAAAAAGCAAGTCAAGGTTCAATATAAACCAAGAAGAGTGACGAAAATTGCTTTTTTTTGCCGCGACACTTTGAAATAGCGGTGTTTTTATTATATGCTTGAAATATTCTTCTTTTTTCAGGCTGATATACGTACATTTTCGAATAGTTAGTAACATTCATTTGGAGGTGCAATACATGGCGATGAAGTTGGCGTTTTCCACACTGGGATGCCCGGATTGGAATTGGAACGAAATATATTCAATGGCTCATGATTTGGGCTATGCAGGCATAGAAATTCGAGGGCTGGGCGAAGAGATCATGGCTTCTCGCGCAAAGCCTTTTTTGCCTGAAGAACGCGACAATACAAAGAGAACGCTTCAACAGTTGGATTTGATGATTCCTTGTTTTTCGTCCAATTGTGTACTGGCTTCGACCGAGGGTTCGACGGTTGCTTTTGACGAAATAAAAGAGTATATCGAACTGGCGGATAGTTTCGGTGCTTCTTATATTCGTGTCCTTGCGGACGCGCACCCCGCTCCGGAAACTGATATCGATGACGATAGAATTGTTTCGATTCTCCAATCTCTGGCTCCGATGGCCGCTTCAAAGAACGTCACGTTGTTGGTCGAAACCAACGGCGTGTATGCTGACACCAAACGCTTAAATGCATTGATTAAGCGAGTCGGAAGTCCAAATGTTGCAGTCCTTTGGGACGTGCACCACCCCTACAGATATTTTGGCGAGCTTCCGGCGGACACTTGGAAAAATATAGGCGACCGGATTCGATACATACACGTCAAGGATTCAGTTCGCACTGCGAGTGGCGTAGTTGCGTATCGACTTCCCGGGACGGGAGATATACCGCTGAAGGAACTGTTCGAAACTCTCACCGAGAATCAATATGACGGATTCGTCTCATTAGAATGGGTTAAGCGTTGGTCCAGTGAAATCGAAGATGCTGCCATTGTATTTCCGCAATTCGTCCATTTTGTTCGCCGATGGGAAAGACTTCGTGAAGAAGAAGTCGCGCCGTCTTCGCCGACCATTAAGCAGATCAAGTCCCCTAATGCACTTGAATTCGCCGCTGATCAAGCGGTTCCGGCAATCAGTTGTTTTGTTGCTAAAGAGGATGGACAGCGCATTTTTGAAAAAGACGTACTTATTAACATGACTTTCAGTCAACTATTGGATCGTGTTGTTGAAGAGCATCCGGATCAGTGTGCGTTCGCTTATACGACTCGCTCCTACTCCAGGACATATGCTCAATTCAACGAAGACGTCGACCGCGTGGCTAAGATGTTTATTGCGATGGGTGTAAAAAAAGGAGATCATGTCGCAATCTGGGCGACCAACTATCCGGAGTGGTTCTTGACTTTTTGGGCATCGGTTCGGATTGGAGCGGTTTTGGTTACGGTTAACACTTCATACAAAATTCATGAGGCGGAGTACCTCCTCAGACAGTCTGATACGCATACGCTGGTCATGATTGATCGATATAAGGATTCCGAATATGTTCAAATAATTAACGAGATTTGTCCGGAGCTCAAGTCTTCCGTTCCCGGCGCTCTGGATGCGGAGAGATTGCCGTGTCTTAAGAATGTCATTACCATTGATTCCAAGCAGGACGGATGCTATTTTTGGCCGGAATCGATTGCTCTTGGTGACAATATTCCGGACAGCCTCTTACATAAGATGGCAGCGGATACGAAGCCGGATGAAGTTTGCAATATGCAATACACATCCGGAACGACAGGATTTCCGAAGGGCGTCATGCTGACTCACAATAACGTTATTAACAACGGCAAGTGTATCGGGGATTGTATGGATTTTACGACGGCCGATCGTTTGTTAATCCAAGTGCCTATGTTTCATTGTTTTGGCATGGTCTTAGCAATGATTGCATCTGTCACACATGCGTCGACGATGGTTCCGATTGAATACTTTCAACCGGTAAAGGCGCTTGAAGCAATTAATATGCGCAAAATAACTGCGATGCATGGTGTGCCGACCATGTTCATCGCATTGTTGGAGCATGAGAATTTCGGACTGACCGATTTCTCATACATGAGAACCGGAATCATGGCGGGTTCGCCGTGCCCGGTTCCGGTCATGGAAGCTGTTCTCGAAAAGATGAACATGAACGATATTACGATAGTGTTCGGACAAACCGAGAGTTCGCCGGGATGCACACAAAGTCGGGTGGGAGATCCAATTGAGGTTCGCGTCGCAACTGTCGGAAGACCGCTGCCCGGTGTAGAATGCAAGATTGTCGATCCTGCGACCAACGAAGATATGCCTGACAATACGCCCGGGGAATTTGTCGCACGTGGTTATAACATCATGAAAGGCTATTACAAGATGCCTGAAGCAACTAAGGCGGCGATTGATGAAGATGGCTGGTTGCATACCGGAGATTTGGCTGTACGATTGCCGGACGGCAACTACAAGATTACCGGACGAATTAAGGACATGATTATCAGTGGCGGCGATAACATATACGCCAAAGAGATTGAAGAATTTTTGTATACGCATCCGCAAGTTCGTGATGTCCAAGTTATCGGTGTTCCCGATAAGACATACGGAGAAGAGATCATGGCATGTGTTGTTCTCAAGGATGGTGCAGAGATAACAGAAGAAGACCTGAAAACATATGTTAAGTCTCACATGGCCAAGCACAAGACCCCGAAGTACATTCGTTTTGTGGATCAGTTTCCGATGAATGCTGCCGGCAAAATCATGAAATATAAGATGCGTGAAGAGGCTGTCAAATTGTTGGGTTTAGAAGCTGATGCAAGTATAGAAACAGCATAAGAACGAAAATGATTTTACGTAGTGATGCACAGGTCAAGTGAATCATAACGCACAAAACAATCGCCCCATGTGATTTGATCAGAAAGGTTCTGATGCACGTGGGGCGATTATTGTACGCGCTCTATTTGTGATTTCATATTGTGTGAAGAATTACTGATTTGCCAGATATTCCTCAAAACACATGCCGGTGCCAAACATAGCGGTTGCTATATCGACGCCAACAAAACGGTAGTGCCATGCCTCAAAAGCGTATCCGGTGACGCTTTCTTTACCGCTCGGATATCTAAGGATGAATCCGTACTCATGGGCGTGATCTGTCATCCAGATGCCGGCGGTGGTCGTCAAGAAACTGCCGGAAATGCTCTTGGTATCTGTCGTAGAAATATCAAAAGCTAAACCGAGCTGATGTTCTGAGCGGCCCGGGAATGCATATTTGGAGATGGCTCTTTCCAAGCCTTTATTTGCAATCGCATCATCAAACAGCTTCTTTTGCGTCGCATAAGATCGGTAGCCTGAGCAGAGATAAAGTGTCTTTCCGGTCTCTTCGGAACATGCCTCTCGCATTAAATCCCAAGCTTCTGCAGCTTCCGGGCGGACGCTGCAATTTTTTGATGAAGACGCCTCCACTAAGCTGGGGACATAATCAGAACTCACTTCGAAATATTTGTTAACTAAGACAGTCAATGAAGCTGGATCATCTGTCAGTGTGGGTGTAATCGATCGAGGGTCCAGAAAACCGTTCACATAAATCGGGTTTTCCGGTTCAGGTGTCACGGTGGGCGTCGGTGTGGGTGTCGGCGTGGGTGTCGGCGACGGTTGAATGGTTGGAGTCGGGAAAGGGGTGGGCGAATTAATAATGGTTGGCGCTGCGGTAGCATCAATTATCGGAGCCATGGCTTCAGAGTCAGAAGCCATAGTTGCGTTATCGAAAAATGGTTCATCAGCACGTGTTTGAGACGCATGATATATTACTGCGACTACGATAGCCCCAATAATGACTAGCAGGCTGATTAGTAAATGTACGAATTTTTTACGGGTCATTTGGTCCTCAAACTTTTGCATATCGGTCGGGATATAAACCTAATAAATTAATCCGGTCGATTATTCCGCCGTGGGCAAGATTTGTGCCTTGTCGTAATACTCTTCTAAGGTCAGGCCGCTCTCGAATAATTCGGTTGCCAGTTCGGTTCCGATATAACGATAGTGCCAGGCTTCGTATCCATAACCGGTAATATGACCCTTGTCGCGCGGATATCTTAAAATGAAGCCGTAAAGATGACCGTTTTCTGCTACCCACTTGCCGGCGGCGGTTTCGGCAAATCCATCTCTTATTTCGGGATCAGAAGCGATATTGATGTCCAGAGCTAATCCCAAGCAGTGTTCAGATCGGCCTTGATAAGCGTTCTTTTCGACAGCTTTTGTCAGTCCGCGGCGCTCGATGGCGTTTGAAAAACTGTAACGTTGAGTTGCATAAGAGCGATATCCGGAAATTAAGTAGAGGTTTTCTCCGATTTCCTCTAAGCAAGCCGCGTGCATCAGATCCCAGGCCTCGTTAGCTTCGGGACGCAGATATTGTCCGGCTGAATGAGCAGCCAGCTCAATCTCAGGCACGTAGTCTTCCGGCATCGCGAAATATTTGTTAATCAATACAGTAATATCTTCCGGATTGGTTACAATCTCGGCGCGTACCGTTCTCGGATCAACATAGCCCTCATACCAGACCGGTTGATCTGTTTGCGGTTCAATGTATTTCACTTCCGGCGTCGGCGTCGGTGTCGGAGTAGGCGTAGGGGTTGCTGTCGGCTCCGGGCTGGGCGTCGGAGTAGGTGTCGATGTCGGCGTAGCGACAACGGAGGTGGATCCGATGGAAGGTGGGGCTAACGAATACGAAGGTGGAGGTGTGTCTTTTAAGGCGCAAGAACCAGCCACCGCTACGACCAATATGGATAAAGCAAATACAGAGGGTATCAGTTTTTTATTCATTATTAAACTCCGAATTTCTAGAATATCAACACAAGTATACGTCATTCACATTGCATTTCCAAATACCTCTTTGACAATATCCGAAAGGAAATTTGCCGACACCGTTGAAAAATCAATATTCACGAAATCTGTGAAGAGCCTTTGTTTTTGCGGGCTTGACAATTGCAGATCATCAAGCATATAATCAAGCCAACTTCAGGGCGGGGTGTGAATCCCCACCGGCGGTGAAGCGACGAGATGTCGACAAGCCCGCGAGCAGGAGCTGAAACGGTTAGAATCCGATGCCGACGGTATAGTCCGGACGAGAGAAGTCATATTTCGGCAGTTTGCCGATACGTTTGACGTAATTTGTCGCCTGATGATGGGGCGGCTTTTTTATTTTCAGCTTTTTTCGGTGGAATTAATTTGCCGGCCCCCGGTAATCTTAGTTAGATAATGCATTGAGATTTCGATTAATGGAAAGTGGAGGAGATGTCATGATTAAGGTAAATAATTCGGAGGCCGGGTATGCTGAAGCCGGTAGCAGGTCACCTATTTCTTGCCGTGAGCAAAATATGTCGAGAACCAGGCGCGTGGCAGTGGGGGCTCTCTTGACTGCGATGGCGACGGTTCTTATGTATTTAGAAATCCCATTGCCATTTATGCCGGCATTTCTCAAATATGATCTTAGTGAAGTTCCGATTCTGATTGCAGCATTTGCATTTGGCCCGCTGACTGCGATAGTCATTGAATTACTCAAGAACTTAATCATGTTAGCAATCAGTAACTCTACGATGGGAATAGGACAACTCGCAAATTTTGCGGCCGGTGTTGCTTTTGCCGGTTCAGCGGGGTTGGTGTATCGATATTTGAAATCCAGAAAAGGCGCTCTCATCTCGATGCTCATTGGTACTATTGTGCTCTCGGTGACCACACCACTACTTAATTACTACGTTTTTCTGGAGTTATATGCAAGATTCATGGGTTTTTCGACCGAGGCGATTATTGGAATGACGCAGGCAGTCAATCAGTTTGTTGTCGATAAACGAACTCTTATAGTGTTTGCGTTTGTTCCGTTTAATCTATTTAAGGGCCTCACCGTTTCGTTGATTACATTTATTGTATACAAGCCGATTTCGCGATTAATACATGGTAACAATTGCGAGGTATAACTGACTCACTAATTGTCGGACATTTGATTCGTTCTATTAGTGTAGATTGGAAACCGATATTGGACAAAAATCACAGAAGAAGCATTCTTGGCTGAAGATGGGTAGTCATTAATGTGGACAATGTGATTTTTTGTATTTTTTGTGTAATTGTATTATTCTGTTTAGCGAATTGATTTGAGAACCGGAGAGAGTAATTTGATGACAAAGAGCAATAAAAAACGACAATCCGGTGATGCAAGACGCCGAGGTCGCAATCGAAGAATGAATAAATCTTTTTCGGAATGGGCGGGTATGCCTGCAATCCGCACACTCATTGCGATGGTTTTGGGTTTGCTTATGCTGATTACGCTTCAATCAAGCGATAGCTTTCTTTCGCCGATGCAGGAGATAGTTATACTCGCAGTTGGCCTGCTCGTAGCAATTGCTATTCTATTAGGCACCAGGGATTATGTCTTGTGCGCTTTAACGTACACTTTTTCGCTGTTAATCATGGTCGCTTTTTATTTGCTAACGGCATATAGTAACGGACGTAGTTTGTCATTTGCGCTGAGTTTTGAGCGATCATTCCAAATCGGATTGATTTGGGCATGCGGATATATAATCATGATCTGTTTTCGGCTGTTTTCGAAAGGACGCTGGGATACATATAAGATGCGTCTGAGCTTCAAGGCCGGGTTCCACCTTTCAGCTGCCGTCTTTGTGCCGGTATATATTGTTTTGCTGATTATGCTTTTCGTTTCACAGCGGCAAGTGAATATGTATGAATCAAGAAGCCTAAATCTGATTCCGTTTCAAGGCGCATTTGCAATTTACTGGCCGGAACTTCTTGGCGGAAACTTTAGACATGGGATTTTCATACAGTTCTTCGGAAATTTGCTAATTTTCACGCCTTTGGGGTACTTCTTTTCGGTGTATTTTTCGGGAGTTCGTCGAGCGATATGGATTGCCTTTCCGATTTTTCTGGCGGGACTTATTGAATTTTCTCAATACGCGCTTAATACCGGAAAGAGCGACATCGATGATTTTTGGATGAATGTTCTTGGCTTCTATTTCGGTGTAGGCGTGGTTCGTTTGCTGGGATACATTCGATATAAAGTCAGTTCCGGCAAAGAAAAAAGCATCCTTCCGAAGTGAGGATGCTTGATCATATGAAATGTACATAATTCGATTATTAAGGACTCGTATTGGACGGCGACTTTGCGGAAGACTCAACACTCCGGATATCGCAAGCCATCTTACAGCTCCCACAACCACCGGAACAATGCGATTTATTTTTCCTTGAAGATCGGTGCGAAAGATAGAGAACCCCGATGACCATAAGCCCAATCGTTGCAAGAATGAAATAGTCAATTAATGACAATACGCCCATGTTGTTCACTTCCTTTCATTTAAGCAGACAAGTGTTAGTCTTGTATAACATTTTAACACCTAAATGCAAGTTTGACAAGCTATTTTGCCGGCATTTCATGGAGACAATAAAATATTTGAAATGATTAGAAAAGAAAAAACCGGCCGAAGCCGGTTCATTCATTACTTTGCAGGTTTTGCTTTGGGTTTGTAGTGAAGAACACTCATTACGCCTTCAGAGAGACGCTCGTACTTTTTTATCTCATCCGCTGCGTATTGACGTCCTTGGTCGCTGATTTTGTAGTAGCGACGTCTTCTTTTAAGTCCGACAAGTGTGTCTTCGGAAGTGACGTGTCCGGCAGCTTCAAGACGGTAAAGTGTGGTATACAAAGCGCCTTCGGTCAGAGATACTTTGCCGTCACTTC
>Ga0123327_1003402_pt1 | contig 11625 bp, 12 predicted proteins | sample BioC13SIPDNA_4_FD_89701 | JGI IMG/M metagenome (GOLD analysis project Ga0123327, IMG submission 89701) | Anaerobic biogas reactor microbial communites from Washington, USA - Biogas_R1_B C13 SIP DNA | ecosystem: Engineered > Bioreactor > Anaerobic > Unclassified | place: Washington, USA...
GAAAGTTTTCCTGTGTTGTCCCAAAAGTCAACCGCTTTCGGGGATATTGTAATAATCATTTGCACCCTCCTATGCATGCAAAAGCGCCCCACGGTCAGGTGGAGCGCTTCAACACGCTGTTATGTTTCGTCTGTTAAGCTTCGATGGGCAAAAGACCGATAAGCTCTGAGTACTGATCCTCGCTTATGCTGCCGCCGAGCATGAGCGCCCCGAGCTTGTCCGCCATGTTGTCTGTGCGTCCGATGCTGATAAGATACTTTGCAAGCCGATATGCCATTTATTTCACCCCCTGTTCAAGCATTGTAGTTCTGACCTCGAGGTCAAACACCTGTTCGGCTAGGTCATCCATAGTAACTATTGTGACGGTTTCCGTTGGCTGCTCTGGTTGCGGTCCAGGTTCTGGAGAACGAGGGGCTTCAAAACCAGTTTCAGTTTTTATGTATCCAACAGGAACGGAAGTTTCAGAAACAATACACATGCTTAAAAAATCCGAAGAGTACCTTTCAGATATGGGTACGTCAGGAAACAAAGGATCTATTTCGTCAATAACCGCCCCAACAGAATTATCTGTATTTAGATAGATATATTTCATAATGTTCGCCTCCCATTACCAAAAAACAGCTACGCAGCCGCCTGCGCCACTACCGCCTGCAGCTGATCCATAACCTGTGCCTATAGTAGGATTTGCCGGGCTAACACTACCATCGCCATAGCCCCCATCCGCTGAACTTATAGTTCCAGGCCATGTTCCTCCTACTGTACGTTTTACACTCAGACCAGGAGCACCTGCGCTACCATCATTTCCTGGCGTAGCTCCCGATTCGTGTAAAGATACTGCACCAGAACCTCCTCCGCCTACAGTGAATGTAATAGGATCAACACTCATAAGCATATGTACGAGTGCTTTTACTTCACCAGAGTTTCCTGCAGTATTTGTTCCTGAACTATTACTGTTAGCGTTAGATACTCCTGAAGCTCCTCCTGCACCATAACCAATACCACCACACCCATACTTTACTGGGGTTGCCCCTACGCCCTCACTATTTCCTCCATATACCAAAGCAAGAGGTATAGCGTATGATTCAACCTGCGTATAATCTTTACCTAAATAATAATAGGTTAATATATACTGAAAATGAGCCAAATTGTCTTGGACAATATTCATAGATCCAGGACGCCTGATATATATACCGCCAGCCCCTGCTGTTCCACGAATAGTAGGTAGCCGCAAATCAGGCATAGCTATTGCTGACACATCTGTATTGTTATAATATATTCCGTCACCTCCGTTACCTCCCCATATAGGGACACCTGGCAACCATCCACCGGCCCCACCAGCAGGGACGGCATAAGATTGACCAGATAAGCGAGACACGCCGCCGCGAAATTGCCCCTGCCGTCCTGGCATTGTTCCTGCCGTTCCCCCGCTACCACCCAGAGCTGTTACTAAATTCCCGAAAGAAGACGGTCCTCCTGCACCACCTGAAGCTGTACCACCGACAGCACTTGCGCCTCCGGCTCCGCCGCCACCAACAACTATAACATTGATTGTATCGCCAATACTTAAGCCGCAGTCAACTGGATTAAAAACTCCCGAAGATTCAAATATCTTAAAGCCCATTAGAATTGACCTCCTATTCTATTAACACTGTAAGGATTAAAGTGCTCAAACTGTATGAGTTCATATGAGCTAATTTGACCAGGTTCGTTTCCAAATCTTAAGGCATCACCTCCGCTACCCTGCAAGATAAAATTTCCGGTTGAGCTGTTATATATTACAGTTACCCAGCTTCCTGCTAAAGCCTTATTCTGTTTACCTCTTGAGTCTATAATAGGGTGAGCACCTGTTTCAGAAACATTGAGAGTAGCCCCCTTATTCATATCAGTATGGAGTTTGAGTCGTATCGTCGCTCCATCAGATAAAACGAATCCCGGCTGTGACAGTATAAAAGCATCTGGTGTTCCTGTGGTTGTCCCGGAAGCTGCTAAAAACTCATCTTGCAAGGCTTTATTAATGGGATTACCTTCTTGTACCGGCTCATCTGCCCGTTCGTGGTATTCAAACCTCAAAAAATTGTGTTCGTCATCATAAACGGCATACCTGTTAGGTTTACCGGGTACCCGGTCAATGTGTTGTTTCACTGTATTTATACCTCCCCACTGCTGAACTCGCCGCTGTATACAAATGACAACGCAGCCTTGTCTGCATATGATTTCTTTAGTTCTTCGAGCGCCAAGGTGGCGGCATCAACAATTTGCAGCACGCGCTCAAGGTTATTTGCACCTGTAACTGTCAGATCGTTCATACTTACCGGAAGTGGCGGCGTGTTTTCCGGCAAAGTTATCGTATTTCTCAGAGCTGTGACATTGTATATGTACCGCGCCATAGCCGCCGATGATGGTATATCTGTAATAGCCCAGTCAGTCTTCATTGTGAGCTGTATAGGATAGCTGTACGGCACCGCAAATATGCTGTCAGGTGCTACACCCAGTGAGGACAAATAAGCCGCCAGCGTGCCCGGCAAGCTGTTAAATTGCTCAGTCAGATATGCAACTGCTCTCTCTACACGGTTGAGGTCTGATGCATTGTAGCAGCCTTTTTGTGCATTTTCCCATTGCTCTTTCTGCTCCTCAGTCAGTCCGTACCAGGTAACTCTGTCGAGAAGTTTTGTCAGCTTTTCGAGTGTTAAAACGTCTGCCTGCGTTCGGTCGTATATCAGATCGAGAGCCATCATATCCCTCCCCAATAGATAATTACACAGCCAGAGCCACCGGGCGTACCCTGTGTACCACTTGATGGATAGCGTCGGATGTAATGGTTACCCTTATTATCTGTACCGTATACACCGCGCAGACCAGGCACTCCGCCGCCCCCACCATTACCTGTGTTTGGCTGCGCTATGATCCTGCTTCCATCAGCGCCTTTTAGCCCAAAAGCCATGTTAGTGCCGATATCTGCAAAGCCATCATAACGCTGCCCGGAGGAGCTGGAGTAGGCGCCGAAAGTGGTATCTTCACCGGCCTGCCCAGACGCTCCGCCTTCACCAATTTGTACATTAAATATTTGCCCATCATTGAAATTAACAAGCAGCGTATTTATTTTACCGCCTAACCCGCCATCTCCGGGTTTACCGTCCTCGTCCCAGGTTCCGTCAGTTCCAGCCTGGCCGCCATCACCGCCGCCGACTATGACTAGCTTCAGCTTTGTAACCCCGGCCGGAGCTGTCCATGTTCCGTTTGCAGTTATCACAATATGACTGGTATACAGCTCATCACCGGTCGCCTGCAGAAGTTCAGATTGTACATCTCGCATCACACCGTTAACCAGGCGAAACTGTTGTCTGCGCCGCCGACCTGAAACGGCAAAGCCCGTATCAGCTTCGACGATATCTACGTCCCCAACCTCACTGGACATATCCCCACGCCCTTTAGCGCTGATCTTGTTCCCACCGTAGTTTACCAGTATGTATCTAGCCGCATCGTTTGCTTGAGCTGCCGTCTTAATGAATGGATTGTTGACCGATATGGTCTTGTCTGATGCCGTATTCGTGCCGCCGACAACATGCTGAGCGTCACCGATTTTAAATACTATCGCGGACAAGTCATTGTTTGCGGTGTATTCTGGGAAATCACTCAGATTATCCAACATGACTTTGTTGCTCGTTTTCGTTGGCAGGCTTGCCGCCCAGAGATATCCTGTTTCGGGGTCTGCTTTCGGATATGTCCCCGATGCCTGGCAGACAAAGCGTAGTAGGTTTCCACAGGTGATATTCTCAACATCTTTTGGCTCACAGGTCAGAGATGTGCTCCCCTTATTTCCATCAACGCGATAATGCCCGGCAAAATTAACTCCAAGCTGTGAGACCAACTCCGCCAACCATCCATCCAAGCTGGTGGGCAGGACTGCCGGCGAAATGAACTTTCTATCGGCCAACAGACCAACTATCGATACCAGCCGCCAGCGCATGGCCAGCCCGTTATTAACGATAGACCAGCCGCCGCTTTGCTGATAAAATACCCCGACTGGCACATGCTCTATCCCCACAGGTGTTTCTACACCCATCCAAATCGGTATGCCCTGCCGCTCCTCAACAGATAAAAAAAGGCCCGATTTATTTCTCGGGTCAAAGCGCCGATCCTCATTATAGATTTCCAGCGTAGCGGTTGCAAACGGGAGCGAAGCACAGGAAAAGTCTGCTTGATCCATGATATCTAAGGAGTAAATTGTATCGCCATCCCACTGCTCATAAATGCCAGGGAGTATCTCCACGAGTCTTAGAAAACGAGACGGAATAGACCACTTCGAAACCGTTACCCGCAAAGCAGTCGGATTGTATACTGTGAATCCTTCAAAATATACTGTTTGTTTACGGTTTCCGGTTATAGTCTTACTGTAGGCAAGTGTATCCCCGCTGTAAACGGCAAAAGTAAAATCGACAGCATACCCGTCAAGCTCTCTGCCTGTAAAGCAAACTGCCGCCGCTTGCAGCACGTTGAGATTGCTGACGTTGAGCTGAACGAATGCATCCATCGTTCCGTCATTACCCGACAGCTGATTACCCAAAAATCCCTGATGCCCCTCAACAACGGAAGGGCTATCAGGGTAAATTTTCTGTGTTCCATTTAGAATCCAGCGGTTCCATTCGCATGTGGCATATGTAGGACCATCGGCTACAGTGTTTTTGTCATACAAATCCTCAGGCATGGAGTAGATAGATTCGCCGGAAGAAGTGACCGTACCGTAGACAATATCGGGGCTGACTAGATCTATTATTGCTCTCGAGACAATGCGTCGTACTGCTCCAACTATGGCTCCTTTGTATGCCTCTGATGTGTTAAGCACGGGGTTCCACCCCTTCCAATGAGAAAGAAATGCCATGCCAATAGGGTATGCCATCAATCGAAAAGGCATAGGACGGCGGCGTTAAGCTGGTACACAAAAACATCTCAGTTCTGACTTCCCCGCTATCCTCCAACACAACACCATCAATTGGCTCTCGACTCCTGAGTATCTCAAGCATACGCCGCATCAGACCGTCCTCTATGCCGTCGGGGAAGTCGTAGGCATACTCCACAATGGTTTTCTCGCCTCGCTTCTCAAATACCAATCTCCCCGACGCCATCGTCAAGGTCGTGCCAATGTCTTTCGAATAACATTTATATTTGTCCCCAGAGGTTTCGGGAAACTCCAAACCGTTTAATATTATCTGTACCAACTCGGCACCCCCCTTTTTAAAAATCGTTAACCTCAATTGGATTTTCGCTCTGCACTTGCCTAAAAGCGGGAAGGGTGGTACGGAAGAACTCCACGGCATCTGCATTAACGATGATTGTCAAATCACCTGATGCGTCAGCCGATGCTCCAGCTGTCAATGTGCTAAGCGCATTTACGATTGCGGCCGTCTGCTCGTTGTTACTGTCCATGGTTTTCGGCGGTTCCAACACGCTCGGTATAGCTCTAACCATATATTCCTGGGCTTCTTCGGCGGTTAGAACGCGCTCACCCTTATGTAGCTCAGCTCTGTAACCATCAAAAGGAACATAAGGTAAACCACCTGCATGAGATCCATTGATTGATGCCGATGTTGCGGACGCTGCGATAGCCGCTATACGCTCAGCCTGTGCCCTCAGAGCAGCTTCCTGAGCCTGCATGCCGGCAATCAGGCCCCGTACAGTATCTTCACCGCTGCTGTAGGCGACGTCGTGCAGCGTGGTGAGGTTTTCCTGCAACTCTTGAGCATATTTGCCCTCTAAGGTGTCCAGCTCGTCCTTATAAAACTTCTCGGCAATCTCTTTGGCTAGCTTCTGTTTTTCTTCCCATTTGACGTTGTATTCTTCCCACTGTTTATCTGACTGCTGGAGCAACAACCGCCCATATTCAAGCGCCTCATCTACGCTCATTGCGGTTATTTCGGACATCAGGCTATCAGATATTCCGCGCTCTCTTAAAGCATTTAATGTCTCGCCATACTGCTCCAAAACGTCAATCTGGCCCTGAATGTTGGAAAGCTCGCTATACTCACTCTTGGAGCCGTCCGACCAACTGATAGAAACCTTATTTATCAGCTCACCATAATCGGCAAGCTTATTCGCCATTGCCTCCTGCTCTCTGGTTACGGCTTCGATTTTACTCTGTATACCGTCAAAAGTTTTCTGCATAGAGTCCGCAAGTCCGTCAACATAGTCCTGGAACTCGTCCATTGCTTTTTTGGCCAGCTCTGCAGAATCCTCAAAACCTTTACCAAAAGAATCTACAGCAAGTTTCGCAGCTAGCTTCATAACATCGTCAATCTCACGCTGTTTGTCATCGATGCCTAAAATAAAACCGTCTGCAGTATCGTGAGCGGCCCTCCGAGTCGCTTTAGAAGGTGATCCTGTTTCAAGCCCAGCACGAAAGCTCTTAATAGCCTGTTTGGCGACCGCCTTCATCTTGGAATAAAGCATACCTGTTTTGCCATCTATACCATTAAGAAAACCCTGGATGGTATCTTTACCGGCTTTGGCAGCCTCGTCCGATTGATTCATCTCGTCCACAGCCTTATCCAGCCGCTTTTCGATATCGGACATTTTTTCGTTGAAACCGGTCTGCATTTCTGCCACCTGCTCGGCGAACTTAACTTTACCTTCTTCTACCTGACCAAATTTTTGGTTGAGTTCTGAGACTTTTTCTGCACCGCCGTCAACGATAGCCTGTAAGTATGCTGCGCTCTGAACACTGCCGTCAGAGAGCTTAGCGAGCAGCACCTCATCAATACCCATAGCCGCTGCCTTCGCCATGTTGTCGGCATAAGTATCCATGTATTCAACTTGGCTTTCGAGAGCGGCTATCATCTTGTCAATGCTCTCGTCAGTGCTGACGGCCATTTTCTCAAAGAGGTCGATCTGCCCGTCAATGCTTTTATAGGCATCGTCGTATGCGTCGTTGTATTCTTTTTCGAGGGCCTTCATCTCATCAATGATGCCCTCAATTGAATCCGAGGATGCAGAAAAGGCTTCTTCCTGCTCCCCAAGAGCTTCATTAAAGGATTCTGTACTCTCTTTGGCTGCCTCAAGTTCAGGACTCATTTCTTCAAGTTTTTCCTGATAATCTTCCTGAGATTTTTTTAGCTCCTTTAACCGTTTATCAAGTTCACGAGTTCCAACGCCTTCCTCACGGCACCTCTCGATTTCCTGTTCAACCAGATAAATTTTTTCTTCAATTTCTTTAAGGTTAGCTTCTGCCTCTGCCACGCTTGCGGCAATTTCTCCCTCATATTCTAGGGCTGCAGCTGCATCTCTTCGCGCTTGCTCAAGCTCGAGCGCAGCTTCCCAGTTTCCCTCTAAAGCGCCGGTATCGTCATTGATGTACTCGGACAGTTCCGGGAAGATATTTTTAAGCTTGTCTGATACGTTCGCAATAGCCTTTAAACTGGCTTCTGATCCGTCAGAGGTCTCCTGCAGATACTTTAACTGTCTTGCAAGCCCCTCAATTGACCTGTCCTGTTCGGCAAAAGAGTCTTTCAACTCTTCATATGCATCTTTTGCAGCTTCAAATTTTTTGGTAAGGATCTCGACCTCAGAAGGTGCTTTTTTTAATGCTGCTATTAGGCCAATAACCGCAGTCGTGGCCGCTGCAAGCCCGACCGCAATAGCTCCAATGGGATTGGCGGCCATTGCAGCTGTTACACCATGAATAGCAATTTTTAGCAGCGGTAGAAGCTTTAGCAGCGCTGCCAGACCTACAGAACCACCTACAAACACACCTAGTGCTGCGGTTAGTACGGTAATCACCTGTACAAGTCCTTCGTTTTCAGAAACAAAATCAGCGGCCCATTCCGTTACACCCGCGCCGGTTTCTGCTAGGTTTGCCAACGCCGGAGTAAGAGCGTCGCCTACAGCCTGTTTCAGGAGCGTAACCGAGTTTTCGAGAAGCTGAAATTTACTCTCCGTCGTTTCGTATCTCAGTGCCGCCTCATCTGCAAGCGCTGTGTTTTCTTCCCATGCACTGGAGGACAAGTCAACAGCCTTTGCCAGTTCTTCAGATGCCAGAGACATGGCTTTAAGCATGTTAGACTGCCTGATGCCCGAGAGCCCCATCTCATCAAGTACAAGCATTGCACTCTCTCCCTGAGATTCCAGGTCTCCAAGGCCTCCTATGAAAGCCTGGATTGCAGAAATAGCGTCAGTTTTCCAAAGCTTTGTAAACTCTTCAGCAGACATTCCAGAAATGTCTGCAAACTGCTTAACGCTCTCTCCTCCCTTGGCGACGGCTTTTTCTATAGCTGTCATTGTCTGCGTCATTGCTGTTCCACCGGCTTCAGCCTGTATACCCACGCTGGACATAGAAGTAGCCAGAGCCATTATCTGTGACTCGGTCAGGCCTGCAAGAGTACCAGCCGATGCAAGACGGGTAGCCATTTGTACAATCTCAGATTCAGTTGTAGCGAAGTTGTTGCCCAGAGCAACGACGGTCGATCCTAATCGTTCATAGTCCTCGGATGATGTCCCGGCAATGTTGGCAAATCTCGCCAGAGCCGTCGCCGCTTCTTCCGCCGAAAGGTTCGTGGTCACGCCAAGATTTGTCATAACCTCGGTAAAACTCAGGATATCATCCGTAGCGATACCCAACTGACCAGCGGCTTCGGCAACACCAGCAAGTTCGGTAGTTGATGCTGGAATAACCGTTGACATTAGCTTAATGCCATCAGTAATTGACTGTAACTGTTCGTCCGTACCATCTACAGTTTTATAGACACCTGTAATAGCACTTTCAAACTCAACTGATGCATCGATGGCTTCTTTTAGGGCTTCCGCAATCTTCTTTAAGCCGCCGACTACACCCGCCGCTGATAAGGCAGTGGCCAGGGCATCGAGTGCGTCAACAGAATTATCTACCTCATTACCGAATTCATCTATGGACTTAGCTGTACCGTCCGCGCTCTCCTTAGCCTCATCAAGATATTTCATGTTCTGCTTCAGCGCCGCATCTGTCTCGTTTACTGCAGTTTTGGCTTTGTTGTACTCGTTCTGAAGCTGGTTGACCTTGTCAGCTGCACCCTGCTGTTTGCTTTGGACCTTTTCAAGCTCGCCATTCAGCCTTTCGTTTTCTAAGACCAGCTCGCCGGCCGATTTAGCAGCGCCATCAGTAGAGGTCTCAAGCTTACGCATGCACTCCTGAGACTTCGCGATTTCCTCTGCAAGTTTCTGTTGCTCAGCACTTGTATCCTCAGAGCTGTTCTGCAACGACTTAAGCTTTCCCTGGCTTGCCTCGACCTGTTTTGCGTACTTAGCCCATTCTTCACCGGCCTTGCGGGTAGAATTATCAAGTGCATTGAGGGCAGCCTCGTTCTTGGACAGCTCGGCTTCAGTCTTACTTCCAGCCTGAGCAAATTCGTCATAAGCTTTTTTAGCCTTTTCAAGGTGCTCAGATACGGTCTCAAGCTTTTTGTTCTGAGACTCCAACAAGCGCTGATAAGCTTCGCCCTTTGCGGTCAAAGCCTCCATGCTGTTCGCTGCACCCTTGAATTCGCTCTCTATAAGCTTCAGCTCAGAATTAAAAGCTCTTTGCTCTGCGTTTATGCTTCGTATAGCCGACTGATATTCTTTTTCTCCCTCAAGGATTAGCTTTGTGCTTATTGTCCTTGTAGCCATTATTTTTCGCCACCCTTTTCATATCCCGGCTGTCTTCTGAGCCACAGCTCCCATAAATCAAAAACCGTACCCGGACACATCAGCATCGTTTCCTTCGCTGACAATCCGTTTACGGCTCCCATTGCTAAGTAGTGGGCTCTGCAGAGTTTGTCGTCTTGCCCGGTTTTTTTTTGAACTTTTCAAGGCTGAGGTCGCGTTCCTTCTTATCCTCCTCAACCTCTCGCTTCATTCCCGCTAAAATCGCCTTTGTGACTGCCTGCTGAAGCTCCAGAACCTCATAAGGCAGTGCTGTAATACGCAGGATCTCCTCATCGAGCACTTTTCCTGCATCGTAGCCTTCGTAACGCCTAAGCAGTTCTCCTTGACGAGACAGGGTTGCTACAATGCGGCAAAACGCTTCAAAGTCGCCGGTAATAGCCTCGTATATATTTTCAATGTCCTGCAATTCAAACATGGCCGCGCCATTGTAAAGCAGGTAATATGTTTTACCTTTAAATGTAATCTCGCTCATAATATCTCCTTTGGGCATGAAAAAGCACCTATCAAACGACAGGTGCTTTTCTGTATTCTGTTTTACGCTGACTAATCGCCATAATGAGTGCGGCATTGCGCTATTTCTATTCTTCCGTCTTTGATGCGGTATACCAGCCTGTTTGCTTCGTCTATCCTTCTTGACCACCAACCGGATAAATCTCCCTTCAAAGGTTCAGGCTTTCCTATACCGTTATATCCGTTTCGCTCAATGTCCTGCACAAGCTGATTTATCCGTTTCAAGGTCTTTTTGTCTTGGGTTTGCCAATAAAGATAATCATTCCACGCTTCGTCGAACCATGTTTTAGTCATCGGCGTCCTCTATCAGCTCATGTAGTTTTCCTTTTCCTGCTTCAAGCTCGGCTATGGCTTTTCTTAGATGCACTTGATTGGCTTCGCTAAAAAACGGATCTGCCGTAATCTCAAAGGGTATTTTGCCTTGTCGAACAACCGCCTTAGTAAAGATAGTAATCGCAGTTGTCATATTCAATCCCATTTCGTCGAAAAGCGCTTCGGCTTGCTTTTTCAAGTTCTCGTCCATGCGAATGGTTACACTTGTTGTAGCCATCATATCAGCTCCTTTCTGTATTTACAATATACACTATCTGCCCCACATTGTCAATACACTGTATGCTGATTCTGTGCTTTTTATTACGAGCACATCTTTTATAGTGTTATGCCCTTGCCCCTCCCCCTCCCCCATTTCAGGGGGGAGGTCTCTAGTTGTAAAGGGCGGCTTGAGTGTTCCCTGCCATCTTTCATTAGGGTTCGGTCGGTGTCTGGCTCAGCTTGCTGTCAACCCAAGCTGCCGCTTCCTCAAAGGTTTCATAGTTCTTGGACTCAATGCGCACCTTTGTTCCTTTGTGTTTCGGCTTAAAGGCAGTCAGGTTTACGCTGGTGGTGCTGTAAGTGACATTTTGTCCTCTGGTGTTCGCTCCGTCTGCCGCGGGGGCCGCCTTTGTTTTGGGGTAGAAGTATCCCTTGTAATACTCATCGTCCTCGGTGGCGATGTTGCGAATGTACGCAAACCCGCCAAAAGGAGGAGAGTCTTCGGTGTCCCGCCTGAGCTCTCCACTGGTTTCATCAAACTCCGCACCGTAGAGCACGGCAGCATCATTGTTGTTCAGGCCGTCAGTGGTCAGGGCAACAGTGTAAGAAGATACCGCATCCTTTCTCAAGGTCTCCTTGTTGTCAGAGTAAAGGTTTCCTGCAGTTAGGTTGGGTGTTTCAGTCGCCGAAACAAGCCCTCCTAGAGAAAATGCATCCTTGTAGGTTGGGGCTGCCGTATTTGTCTCTGCCGCCGCAAAGGGTGCAAATCTCGCATATTCCGCTCCAAATGCTGATTGTGCCATATGTATTTCATCCTTTCGTTAATTGTTATTGGCTTTCAAGCCACTTACCCATAATAGCTTCCTGTACTTCCGTAACGCTGTCCGTAGCTGTCTCGTTGGCTATACGGATAAA
>Ga0123327_1003410_pt1 | contig 11610 bp, 10 predicted proteins | sample BioC13SIPDNA_4_FD_89701 | JGI IMG/M metagenome (GOLD analysis project Ga0123327, IMG submission 89701) | Anaerobic biogas reactor microbial communites from Washington, USA - Biogas_R1_B C13 SIP DNA | ecosystem: Engineered > Bioreactor > Anaerobic > Unclassified | place: Washington, USA...
CGCAGGCGTCGATTACTTTCCCTTTCCGTTGCGAGGGAGTGGAGGATCCAACGGACGCGATACGTCCATTTTCAACAATCACATCGCCGGTGACAATAGTGCCTTCGTTGACGATCCTGGCATTCAGGATGCTAATGCTGTTCTCCATGGACAATATGTATAAGACTATAGGATGCACGCTTGCGTTTATTCATTCAATCAGAATCCTATGAATGAGGTAAACGGCCGTTGGAAGGGAAGCTCACTTCAGCACGAATCATCCCTTTTTGACAGCGTGCGACAAATTAACCATTCGAAAGGAACCCGACTATGAGTAAAAAAGACCTTGTGTCAGCCATGAACAGCAACCTCGCGGACCTGCACGTGATCAATATCAAACTTCACAACTACCACTGGAATGTGAGTGGTCTGCAGTTCTTCGGCATTCACGAAATGACCGAGAAGTTCTATGATTACTTTTTCGGCTTGTTCGATGATGTGGCTGAAAGAATTCTACAGAAGGGCTCCAAGCCTTTCGCAAAGGTCAAGGACTACCTCGACAATGCCTCCCTCAAGGAGGAAAACGGGGATTGTTTCTCTGCCGAACAGGTTTTGAAGGCGGTCGAAGCAGACTTTGAAGCACTGTTGAAAGCCGCTGAAAAGATCAATGCGCTTGCGGATGAAGCCGGTGATATTCCGACAGGGAATCTTTACGCGGACCATATTCAATGGCTCGAAAAGTCCTTGTGGATGCTGCGTTCGACCTTGCCAAAGACGCCCAAGGCTACGGCTTCGAAAAAGTCCTGATATCAGTTACTCCGGGCGGCAGGCGGGAACCGTGCCATTAGTGGCATCGGGGTTCGATCGGCTCAGCCTCACTTTACCGGGTCGGCTCTTTCCCAGATGAGGAGCCGGCTCCGGTGGTTGTAGGGAGGATAGGCGTGGAACCCGCCTGTGACGAGTGTGAGGAATCCCTCACCTGTCAAATCTCCCGCTGCTGCACACATCAGATGCGTTGGATGATGGGCGAGCACGTGGGGTTCAAATCTTTGGTTCCCATCGTTTCTGAACCACATGAGTGAGGCCGCATTGGGTTTGCTCCAGTCATTGAATCCGCTGACGGCGATGACATCCCGAAAGCCATCCCGGTCGAGATCGATTTCGACGGGACTATACGCTCCGGGCATGTCTCCGATCCAGTGGTGCCTGAAGAATCCGCCGCCCATGTTTTCAAGCCATTGGACGCCGTGCCATGGGCGTGGACCTGGCTCGGCGTAATCAAATCCGTCTCCGTTTGTGAATAGAATATCGATGCGGCCGTCACGGTTGAGGTCTGCAGTGCTGATGCCGCTGCTGCCGTAGTCTTCGTTGGTCGAGCCGAAAATCACCTTGGGAACGAAGAGTCCGCCACCCTCATTTGCAAATAGGTAGACCTCTTCCCATTGCTGAGAGACATTGGAGGCGATATCGAGGTGCCCGTTTCCAGTGAAGTCCGCCACCAAAACGTTCACGGGACCCGACAAACTGAGCAGAATGATGCTCTCGAATTGCCAATCGTGTCCGAGATTCCGCATCCATCGCAACTCCCCCTGATCGTAGCCGAACTGGGCCACCGCCAGATCGGGAAGCCCATCTTCATCGAAGTCACCGGCACGGATATCGCATACCCGGGCGATTTTTTCCGCGATGACATGGGGCCTGAAGTTCATGAACCCATCATTCTCGAGTATCACCACTGAACCGATCTTGTCGTTGTTCGGAAATACCTGGCCCATGCTCGAAAGCAGGATGTCGAGATCTCCATCTCCGTCCATGTCATATGCCTCCGCATGGACTGGGGCCGGGGTTCCTTCGTGGATCACGATCTCCTCAAATTGATGTTGATCCGTTTGTTTGAGCCAGAGGACCTTGTTTTCGCGGGATTCGCAGGCAATGATGTCGGGACGGCCATCCAGATCGAGGTCCGCCACGTTGACATGAGCGATCCATGGGTGGTTCGTGAAGGATGCGCCGACTTCGACGGGGCGAAGCAGATGGGTGGACTCCTGCACCTGCTCGGGCGAGGAAAGCCGGGTCGCACGGGTTGGTTTCGGCTTGGCGTCACATCCAGACGTGATCGCGATCAGTGCGGACAGGGTCAATCCAAGCAGAAGAGTGGCCGCGGGATTGCGGCGAATGGTTCCGGTTTTCTTGGATGATTCGGATTTGTGGCAGCCGGAAGCCGCATCAGTTGAATAGACCTCCTTCATGGCTGACTCCCGAATTGGTTCGAAAATGCGGTGGTGAGCTCTTGGATGTCCGATGGCGGAACACGCAGTTGGGCTTTGGCATCCAGAAGCAAACGGCGGGCGGCAGCCTGATCTCCGGATTCGATCGCATGAAGGGCAAGTGTGGTGATGGCGACCGGATGGCCGGGTTCCACTTCAAGTGCTTTTTTCATCTGGGCAATCCCGTCATCAATTCTGTCGCTTGCGAAATAGGCCCGGGCGAGTTCCACATACCCGACAGACTCTTCCGGTCGGAGACGGATGAGTGTTTGCAAAGACCGGATCGCGCTCGTGTAGTCTCCCGATGCGATCCGTTGGCGGGCGCGTTCAAGATGAAGTCCCGGTGCTTCCGGGCAATGGGACAGACCGATAACCGTTTGGTTTTCGGCTTCAATAGACTGACCCGATTCCGTGAGAACATGGACAAGGTATGCCCATCCGTCGGGATCCACGGGGTCCAGTTTGACGGATTTGCGCAGGTGGGATAGGGCGGCCTGGGGTTGAGTGTTGCGAAATAGAAGCATGCCGAGTTGACGGTGAATGGACGCGTCCTGGGGAGCCAGAGAGATCGCGCGTTCAAGCAGCGCGATGGCTGCCAGGGAATCGTTCTCATATCGTGGAGTTGCGGCGGCCACCCTCAACCGGTAGGGATCCTGACATCGATCAATGAGATGATCCTTCCATGGATCAGGTGGGTCTTCGTGGGCGGGTTTGCCTGTACCCGCAATCCGGGCATTTGCGGCTTCGCCCGGTTTTCCGCTTTGGGTATACACGCTTTCGAGTAGTGCGAATGGTGCACCGAGAGAAGGCCGTATCAATGTGGCTTGGCGGAGCATCTGTTCTGCGGAATCCCAGTCCTTACGGTCCATGTGGATTCTGGCCAATCCTATCATGGCATGGAAGTCTTTCGGGTTGTCCTCCAGGCACTTGCGAAACCCGGCCTCCGCTTCATCGGTGCGGTTGAGCTTCTGCAGCCCTTCGGCGAGGCGTAATCTTGCGGTGGGGTATGTGGGATCCAGCCCAAGCGTGGTGGTGAGCAGTTCTATCGCGTCTTCCAACTTGCCGAACCCTGAAAGAATATCGGAGTAGAGGTATGGCCACAATGGATCTGACGGATCCAACCTCATCATGCCCTCGTAGACCAGGGAGGCCTCTTGGAAAAAACCGTTTGCATGGTAGTTCAGCCCCAGATCGCCAAGATCGCGGATGCTCCCTTTTTCGGCTGCGGATTCGATCGCTTTCATTTGCGTGACCCATGGTGCAGCCCATCCAGTCATATCCGGTGTCGCGGGAATATATGACGCCGCCAACGACGAGGATCCCCGATACAGGAACAGCCAGAGCCCGATGCATGCGGCGACCACAAGAATGATCCCGGACGCTATCCTCGATTTGCGTGACATGATCCCTAGAGTCAAACGCAAGCGTGCGGGTGATCAATGGCAAAATGAAGCGGATTTCCGACTGGATACGAAGTGAATTGTGGTATAGGTTCCCCTTCCATGTATCTTCCGGAATGCTCATGATAAAGAAGTGGTTATGGCGTGTGGGTTGTCTCGCCGTTCTCGCGGGCCTGCCTCTTGCGGCTGTGGAGCGGCAGGATTGTTTCGATAGTCCGTCCACGCCTCCGCCGTTGGTCAGGTTTTCGGTTCCGGTGTTGCATGACGAAACCGACGCAGCCGATTCAAAGACGCTCAAGGGTATGCCCACCTATATTTGGCTGCATGGCTGTGCGCCGACTGCGGCTGCCATGTTTCTCGCGTATTATGACGCCCATGGATTTCCATACCTGTTCCCCGGAGATGCCGGGGTGATCCCGATGGGAAGGGAAGATACCCACTATCTGGACCCGCGCACGGAGTCCACGATCGCAAGTCCGCAACACTACGCGAACTATTCGCTGCCCATGGATTCGGGCTATTGGATTATGGCGGACCGATCGACCCTGGGCGGCGCACATGAGGACAATTGTGTCGCGGATTACCTGAGGACATCCTGGAGCGCATTGATGCTAAGTTATGGATCGACTTGGCCCGAAAACGTGATTTCGGGGATCGAGGCTTTTGTGCTCGACCGGCATCCGGAGGCGGTAATAGAGAACAGTGGTTTGCTTCCGGTGACGGTCAGCAACCTGAATGAAACCTTTGAGCTGATTGTTGATGAGATTGATGCCGGGCGTCCCCTGATTGGCTCAGCCGATAGCGATGGTGATGGCCGCATCGATCACGCGATTCCCATCATCGGGTACATTCGCGCAAAGTCTGGAAATTTGGTGGTTTGCCACGATGGCTGGTTTCACGAACCCCGCACCATGGAGTACCGGCCGGTGACGGTGGGATTCCCGTTCGGGATCCAGGCACTCATCACCTTCCGCATTGAGGCTCCCGACACGATTGAGTCGCTGCATCGTTTTCACCGTCTCGACAATGACAGTCATTTCTTCACGGCTTCTGAAGTCGAAAGGATGCGCCTCGAAATGCACGAACCGGATTTTGTCTACGAGAAGATTGTTCATCCCGTTTTTGCTGGAGTGGAGATTGAAGGGGTGGTTCCGGTGTATCGTTTCAGCCGGAATGGGGGAGGTCATTTCTATACGGCTTCGGAGTCGGAGAGAGAAAGTGTCAGCACACACCTCACCGGAGCCTACACCTATGATGGTGTCGCTTTCTATGTTTACGGAGAGCCGGTGGAGGGCAGCATGCCCGTGTTCCGGTTTTTCCACCCGTCCACGGGAAGCCATTTCTTTACCGGAGATGTGTCTGAACGCGACCACCTGATTGCGGAGCGGTCTGCTTCCCTGCTGTATGAGGGTGTTGCGTGGTGGGCCCCCTCATTTCCCTAAAGCATCCATCGGCGTTGGTGGTTTGTTTCCTCTCCGGAAAACGGGAGCGGAAGACCCTTCTTTGCGCGATTGCACCTGTCGACTGATGCCAGACTAGGCATGCGCTTGAGTGGGCCCGGGATTTTGGGCGTGCAATTTGTCGCTTCTGTCGTGATCATGTTTGTCAGAATTAGGGTAGGACCCGTCCTAGGGACTCGTGGAAGGACGCATCTGCTCCGGGCTTAAATGCGCAAAATGATTCAGATTCTGGCGGTATTGGGGGTGATGTGGCTGTCGCTTTGGCTATTGGTGTCGCTCGTGGGAGACGCCATGCTGTTTCCTGCGCCACCCCCGAGCTATAGACTGGGACCGGGTATGGGGGTGCTTGAGTCGTCCGCCGGAGATCGGATTGCATTTCTACGGATGCGGGATGCCCGCTCAACACATGCCCTCATTGTGAGTCACGGCAATGGAGAGGACCTTGGAATGCTCAGTGGTTACCTGCGCGGGTTTGTGGCTCTCGGATATGATGTGATATCTTACGACTATCCGGGATACGGCTTGAGTTCCGGGAAACCATCTGAAGCCGGGAGTTATGCCGCCGTGGAGAGCGTATACTCCTATGTCACGAATGACCTGGGATATCCTCCTGAGCGGGTATTCGCCTTGGGAAGGTCGCTTGGCGGTGGTCCTGCTCTCAAGCTTGCCACTTCTCATCCGCTTGCAGGGCTGATTCTGGAGAGCACCTTTTTGTCAGCCCAACGGGTGTACATGCCGATCCGGGTGATCCCATGGGATCGTTTTGACAATGCATCCATGATCCGGAAGTCCACAGTCCCCCTGTTGGTGGTTCATGGAACACAAGACCAGGTCGTTCCCTTTTCCCATGGGAAAAGACTGTGGGAATTGGCAAATGATCCCAAGCTGTTCTTCTGGGTGGAAGGCGCCGGACACAACGATGTAGCGTCGAATGGCAGCACAGCCTATCTTGAGACTGTGGATGAGTTCCGCAAATGGGTGGACCGGAGTGTCAGGGATTCCCGTCGGACGGGGGATTCGCGGGATGATGGATCGAGACCGTGACTTGTCCTTGATCCGGAGTGACCTGGCATTTCACGGTATTTCCATCGGCAGCGTCTACGACACAGTTTTGCTGGTGTTTCCCTTGAATAACGGTTGCATGGGTCCAGCCTTCGGGCACGGAAATGATCACCGTTAGCGGGAAGTTGAAAATGGAATCGTCCAATCCATCCGCAACCTCAAAAACGAGGGAGTCCTCTGCCGTGCGGAGGATGTTGATGCGGGCATCGTTTCGCTCACGCACGTAGCGGGTCAGGTTGCCCATGGTGTCCACCCAGACCTCACCAAGGGCCGCCCTGGTTTGAATCCACTGGCAAAGAATCGTGAATGCCTCGGTCGAGACCGGTTCCCAGGAGCCTTGGGCGATCGCGTCAGGGATTTGGGCCTGAGGCACGACTTCATGCAACATGAGGATGTGCCATTCGCCCTTGAGGATGGACTGGTGGATCATCTCGAGTTGTCCGTAGAGCTCGTGGAGGTCCTCGGCCAGGAGATTCCGTGGCTGGTCATGCATGATCGCTGGCGATGTGAGGTTCATCCAGACAGGGTTTCTCGAATCGTTTCCTCCTTGTCCGCCTCCCCGGGCCGAAAGGTAGATCCCCGAAACCGCTTCATCCACGGATTCGTTCCGGTCGACGTATGGATACGCAAAGGTGATACAGGGAGCCGCGGCGGGAATTCGCTCCTCAATGAGTTTTCTGGACTCGGTAAGCTCGTGCATGATCGTGCCGGGAGTCTCAGCATCTCCCATTGGCAAGGTCGTCAATCTCGGATGGGTGACGGTGTGGGATCCCATTTCATGACCTTCATCGGCCATCTCCTGGAACATGGCCCAGGTTCCATGGCGCCATTTTCCGGGCAGTGACTCCGACAAGGCCCCTGGATACAAATAGAACGTGCCTTGGAATCCGAATTCGTTGAGCACAGGCCGGGCGTGTTCGTAGTGGCTCACATACCCGTCGTCGAAGGTGAAGGTGAATGCGGCGCTCCGGTTGTCAGGCCAATCGGCAACCCGGATCGGGAAAGGTTCGGGTGTCTCCTGATTGGCATTTGCCAGAGGCATGGATCCGATTGCCATAACGGATAAGAAGAGGGGTTTAAAAAAGAACATGGGATCTTGAATCTTAGGGGTGCTTGTCCGAACAGTATCTGTCTGTGCCCAGCGCACGAACGAATACCGGACAGGATAGGCCAAGGATCACTGGTGGGCAAGTTCGATCATGACCGGGCAGTGGTCCGAGCCCTCAACGCTCTGGAAAATGGCCGTTTGCTTAATCATTGGCAGCAACCTTTGGGAAGCCAGAAAGTAGTCGATGCGCCACCCGATGTTACGCTGACGGGCTCCGGCCCGATAGCTCCACCAGGTATATTGATCCCTCGCGTCCGGGTTGAAGTGTCGGAAGGTATCCACAAAGCCGGTATCAAGCAGTTTGCCAAATTCCTCGCGTTCCTCGTCGGTGAAGCCTGCGCTGCGACGGTTGGCATCCGGTCGTGCGATGTCGATCTCCTGATGGGCCACGTTGAAATCGCCACAGGAGACAATCGGAATTTTCGCATCCCATGCGCTGAGGTGTCGGCGAAAGGCCGGATCCCATTCCTGTTGACGGTAGGACAGGCGACGCAAGCCATCCTGGCTATTCGGAGTGTAGACGTTCACCAGCACAAAGCCCGGGAACTTGCACGATATCACACGTCCTTCGCCGGTATCGGCTGGGTCCTGCATGCCCAGGACACATTCTTCCGCCGGAATTTTCGACAAAACCGCAGTCCCGGAGTATCCTTTTTTCTCAGCTGAGTTGGCGTAGATGTAGGGAAACGGAAACTCGAGTTTTGCGAACTCAGCCGCATCGGCCTTGATTTCCTGAAGGCATAGGATGTCCGGATCATATTCGCGGACGAAATCCTCAAATCCTTTCTTCAAACAGGCGCGTATGCCGTTTACATTCCAGGAGATGATTCTGAGGGGCTTGTTCATATTTTCCGGGGCGTTAAGGTGATAGCCACTATCGATTGAATCCAAACCGGATGGACTCAAAGCTTGCTCAGTTCGATTGAGCGGGCATGGGCGGCTTGGGTCGCGGTGCGAACGAGATCGTGGAGCCCTCCCTGCTCGAAAGACTGGACGGCTGCTTGAGTGGTTCCTCCGGGTGAAGTGACTTGGCGCCGGAGTTCACTCGGATGTAGCGGGCTTTCACTCATCAGTTTCGCCGCACCAATCATAGTCTGACGGGCCAGTTTGAGCGCGGTTGCGTCATCGAATCCGAATCCGCGCGCGGCTTTCTCCAGTGCCTCAGTGAACAGAAACAGGTATGCAGGCCCGCTGCCGGAAATCGCCGTAACCGCATCCAGTTCGGATTCCTGCGTATGGATGGCCTCTCCAAGCGATCCAAGAACGGTTGCCACGGCGCTTGCGTCCTCGGGTTGTAGCGTCTGGTCGGATGCCCATCCCGTGATCCCTGCTCCGATGCTGCCCGGCGTGTTTGGCATGGCGCGGACAATCGCACGTGCATTGGGAAAACGCTCCCGGATTTTTGAGATAGGAGTTCCCGCAAGAATTGAAATCAGAAGAGCCCCGTTGAAGCTACTTGTGGCGCTTGGACTGAGCGCTGCGAGTTGCTGTGGCTTGCATGCAAGCACGACAACATTGGTGCACGGTTGCGTTTCGCTGTCGAGATCGACCACGGAAATGCCGGTTTCAGCCGCCAGCTTTTCGGCAGTTCCGTCTTTGGCGGAGCAGCAACCGATCTGATCCGGCGCAAAAGCGTTGCTGCGAAGGAGCGATCGCACCATGGATCCGCCCATCATCCCGGCTCCGACAAAAAATACACCAAAGCTCTTCTTGTGTTCTTGCATGGTAGTGAGTGCCTAACACCAAACTCCATGGGCTTGCAAGCGTGGATGCCTGGCGCTGGACAAACGCAACTGGTCCTCTGAGACGAATCCCACCCCTCAAATCATCCTGTTCGGGCTCCGTGCGGGTCGAGAATCCTATTCGCCGTCGTTTCCAATCGCCTCCACCGGGCAATCGTTAAGAGCCTCCTTGCATAGCGCAACTTCTTCCGGAGTGACCGGCTGCCGCTGCACAAAGGAATGCCCCTCATCGTCGTTCCGTCCGAAAAAGTCCGGAGCCATTTCGCGACAGAGGTCGCAGTCGATGCAGTTTTCATCGACGTAGAATCTGCCTTTGACGTTGTCAGCGAATTTGGAGTGTTTGTCAGCCATGGTTTGCGATTATGTTCCGGATAGGCTATTCACGGGTTGTGGTAAGGTCAAGCCGGGCAGTATCAAACCAATTCGATTGAGCCACATACTGTTACTCCTGATTGCCTGGCCTCCGTGAAACAGGGTAGGGGGAGCTTCGCCACAAAGCACACACACAGGGAAGGGGAAATTGAAGTCCTCCCCGTAGCGGAAATCGTGAGATTTCCGTCTTCCGGATTGCGGACTCGAAAAAAGATTGTTAGCCACAGAGCACACACAGAGCACAAAGGGAAGATGAAGCTCTTACCGTAGCGGGACGCGTGAGTGTTCCGACCTGTTGGGCTTGGATTAGGTAAGAAGATGCTTTAACCACGAAATACACGTCGCGCCAGAAAACCTGGTTGTGGGGAACTGAGTAAAGGAAAAGGAAAACGAAGTGAAACACGACATTGATACCCGGCGGGTAAACAATCCCGCCCGAGAAAGGCTGGCAACCGCTCGGAAGCGAACATTGCGTAGCGCGCCCGCAAGGGCCGCACGAAGCGTATGGAGTGAGTGTCAAAGCCGCGTGATAGAATCCCGAAATTTCGATGATAGTCCGGGCCTTCCTGATCGTGTAAGGGGGGGCAGCACCGACATGTACGCAGTAAGACGTGGTCATGGAGCCACGCGGGCCATGTGCATGGAGGCTGGGCCGGGATCTGAGAGCGGGGCAGAGGCATACCGGGGTATCCGGGGAAGCTGGGAGAGCCCCCGCGTTCTGCTGACAAGAAGCCGGAGATGGACGAAACCGGATGAACAACGTCCTGGCGTGCCTGCGAAGCTCACTGTAGCGGGCGCGAGCGAACAAGAGAGGGAGCATCAGCAGAGCCCGTTTTGCGAGGGAAACCGAAGCGGACGGGAAGACGCGAGGGGCAGTCTTAGTTGTCTCATAGTAGCGATTGAAAGCAGGGAAACCAAATCTGGAGGGAGCCTGTGAGTAGCGAAGGGGACAACCACAGAGGAGGAAGTGTCAGAAGCGCAGACGCGGGGGAGAAACGGCCCCTGAGTAGCGTCTCAACGCGCCAGAGGCACATAGCACAAATGGCAAGGAAATACGCGGCAAGCCCGCTCACCACCTTGAGTCATCACATGGATGAAGCGTGGATGAGGGAGGCCTATCGCCGGGTGCGCCGTGACAGTGCCCCGGGAGTGGACGGACAGAGTGTGGCCGATTATGGCATGAATCTGGAGCAGAACCTGCGTGGACTGCTGGAGCGAGCCAAGAATGGCAGCTACCGTGCAGCGCCGGTGAAGCGGGCGTACATTCCCAAGAACGAAACGGAGACGCGTCCTATCGGGATACCGACCGTGGAGAACAAGGTGCTGGAGCGTGCAGTGGTGATGCTGTTGGAGCCGGTCTATGAGATTGAGTTCAAGGACTGTTCCTACGGTTTTCGCCCGAAGCGTTCGACACATCAGGCCCTCGAAGCGGTACGCCGTGAGGCGATGGCGATGGGAGGCGGATGGGTGCTCGACGTGGACGTGCGACAATACTTCGACACGATACCACATGAGCAGCTGCGTGAAGTACTGAGCCGACGGATAGGAGATGGAGTGATTAACCGGTTGATTGGCAAATGGCTCAAAGCCGGTGTGTGGGAATCCGGTACGGTGACGTATCCGGAGGCTGGAACGCCGCAGGGAGGGGTGATCTCACCGATGTTGAGCAACATCTACCTGCATGAGGTGATGGATCGCTGGTTCGAAGAGGAGATCAAACCGGAGTTGAAGGCGCAGGCGTCATTGGTTCGCTTCGCTGACGACTTTGTTGTGGTCTGTTCGGAACGCGCCGAAGCGGAAACCCTGCTGGAGCGCATCCGTACCCGGTTTGCGGGCTACGGTCTGACGATCCATCCGGAGAAAACGCGCATCGTGGACTTCCGACACCCTTGGAAAAGCGGACAAAAGCCGCAGACCTTCGACTTCCTGGGCTTTACCCATTACTGGGGTAAGACACGCAAAGGAGGGTATGCGGTGAAGCGCAAGACTCAGGGCAAGAAGTTCCGTGCTGCGCTGCAACGAGTGGAGCAGTGGTGTAAGAGTAATCGTCATCGCCCCTTGCGGGATCAACATACGCAGCTGTGCGCGAAGCTTCAGGGGCACTATGCCTACTACGGCATCCGGGGTAATTACCGGGCTCTTGCGAACTTCCACCACGCAGTCACGCGTCGATGGCATTACTGGCTCATGCGACGCAGCCGGGAGGGGCTCAACGGCGCA
>Ga0123327_1003414_pt1 | contig 11602 bp, 6 predicted proteins | sample BioC13SIPDNA_4_FD_89701 | JGI IMG/M metagenome (GOLD analysis project Ga0123327, IMG submission 89701) | Anaerobic biogas reactor microbial communites from Washington, USA - Biogas_R1_B C13 SIP DNA | ecosystem: Engineered > Bioreactor > Anaerobic > Unclassified | place: Washington, USA...
CTTCTCTGCCTGCCATCTCGATTGCCCGCTTGCCGATTTGCCCCGTGCAAGACGCGAGCGATTAGGTGGGACGAGATGCACGCCTCCTGTTCCACCCCCCTTTGTACAAGGGTTTCAAACACTGTCAACTAGGCGGGCAAAGCGACAGATAAAAAAACGTGAATCGGTCAATGGTCAATGCTCACCGGTCACCGCTCACCTCTTCCAACTGAGCGAACCACTCATCCAGATCGCTGGACGCTCTGGCCGACGCGGAAATCCGCCAACGGCTGCGGCACGTCTGGACGGAACCGCTGAGCTTAGCCCCCGCCGGCCGCTCGGCCCGCGTCACACGCGAGTTCGCCGCCTAGTTGGCCGAGTTGGCCAGGTCGCTGAAAGCGGCCGGCCACCACGCCGACGAGGTGGCCCCTTTGCTGCTGCGGTGCTTTGTCACCGTGTTCGCCGAAGACGTCGAACGGCTGCCGCGGGAGCCGTTTCGGAACCTGCTGCACAGCTCGGACGACGTGGCTCACTTTCTGCAGCTGGTCGAGGAACTCTGACGGACGATGAACCGTGGCGGATTTTCGATCCAACTCCGCACCCGCCTGCTGCCCTTCAACGGCGGCCTATTCGCCGCCCCGTCGGCACGTTGCTGGAACGGGCCCTGGACTCGGTCGAGCGGCACAAGCTGGGAGCCCGCTACACGCCGCTGGCGTCGAACGACTGGTGATCCCGACAGTGATTCAGCCGCTGCGGGAGGGGTAGGGCGCCGTCCGCACGGCGGCGGCGACGCACGTTCAGCGGCCGGCCGCAGGCGGCAATCGTAGACGGCGAAGTCCTCGAAGCCGGTCAGAATGCTCAGCGGCAATCTGGCGGACCACGCCTCGCGGCGCAACTGGAGGGCGGGGGGCGTTCCGCCCGGCCGCCTTTCGCGCCGCCCTGCGACGCCACGCCCGTCGAAGCGGAGGGACCGGCTGGCAGCCGTTGTCGTTGGGCGGCATGATGGACGCGATCCCAGGCGGCTGGTATTCTGCTGCGCAAGCAACGGGAAGCGGTTGGCGTGCTGCGCGGCGAGCCTTTGCGGACGGCAACCATTTCGACAACAGCCGTAATCACCAGGAGGCGATCATGGACAGGCGACAGTTTTTCAAGACGGGCGTCCAGGCCGCCGCGGCGGGCGCCGCGATTTCCCTCCCCCTCGACTCCAGCCAGGCTGGCGACGCACCCGCGGCGAAACCCGCTGCCGGAGCGGCCCAGGCGCCGGCGATTCTGGTCAGCTACACGGCGGACGAGCACCGGCGGCGACTGGCCAACGTCGGCCTCTGCACGCGGAAGATCCGCAAGTGCCTGCGCCGGCACCTGATCACCGACTATCTCCCCGCGCAGTGCGTGTACAACCTGGGCGAGTATCCCAGCCGCACGCCGTGGGAGCCGGGCGAATACGACGAACAGGAATTGGACCGGCTGAAGGAACATGGAATCCAGTTGATTCACGTCATGGACGAATGGAACGATCGGTACGGGCTGTTTGGCCGCAACAAGCTGACGGCGGTGAACCCGGAGGGCTTTCGGCGTTTCGTCACGATGGTCCACCAGCGCGGGATCAAGATCCTGGCCTATGCGTCCAGCGGCTATTTTGCCGGGCACGATCCCGATTACCGCACGGAATGGTCGCGGCCGGGCGATGTGCTCAGCGGCTGGTGGGATCTGCCGCGCTGCGCGCCGGCCAGTCCCGGCTGGCGCGCGTACTTCCTGCCGCGCATGGTGCAGATCCTGGAGGACTATGAACTCGACGGCCTCTATAACGACTGGGGCTATGTGCCCAACGCCCAGAAACGGATCAAGCAGCTGGCCCCGGACGAGATGCCTGTTTTTGAAGAGACGCCCGAGTACGACGGCGCCGTCACCGATCTGCTGTACCTGATCTACTCGGAAATCAAGCGGCGGGGCGGGATCTACAAGATGCACGCGGACCGGGCCAACGAGCCCCGGACCGGCGGACTCAAAGTCTACGACTACCTGTGGGTGGGCGAAAACGTCGAAAACGCCGACGGCTTGCGCACCGCGACCAAGAACCACACGCCGTACGTGGTGCCCTGCATCCAGGGGACTTCCGCCAAGGTCGAGGGCGAAAGCGAACACTTCCTGCACTCGATTCCCTACCTGCAATTCCCGCTGCTGCAGGGCGGGCGGCCGCTGACCGGAGAGCGGGCCGTGATTCCCATTCCGCGTTTGCCGGGGGTGCAAGAGCGCGGGTTCTACCGGGCCGCCTGGGAGTACTATCAGGCGCATCCGAACGGACCCTACATCTACGGCGGCTGGGATCCGATCCCGCCCAACCCGGACATGCGGCCCGCTCACGCCCGCTGGCTGAAGCAATACCTGCCGTTGGTGGAAGACGGAACGTGGGCGTATCTGGAGATCGCCGACTCGGATTTGTTCGCCACCCCGCTGCCATCCGAGTGCGTGGCTTCCGCCTTTGCCAATCGCGACCTGCACCTGGTCTTGGCCAACTACGGGCAATCGCCCCAGCGGGTCGAGATGGCCGACGCGTATGTCCCCTTGGACGACACCGACGCTGCTCCGGCAAAGCAGTGGGAATTGCCCAAGCGGTCGCTGCGGATTCTGCGGTATTCCGCGTGAACCGGACACCACCGCGTGCCGGCCGGGTTTTCGGACCCCCGCGCTGGGCCTCGACGTCGTGCCGGGACTCGGCGCGGCGGAGCGAGCACGTACAATCAAGCCCTCTCCAACAACCAGGGAGCAGTTGCATGAAGAGCTGGCGGCGAAGCGTAACGGTCTGCCTGGGCGTCCTGGGACTGACGCTTGGCTCCGGCGTGCGTGGCGACGATTGGCCGCAGTGGGGCGGCCGTTCGGAACGGAACATGGTCAGCGGCGAGCGGAACCTGCCGGACCTGCGACCGCGGGCCGGCGGGCCGGCGACAAGTCTGAACGAGCCCGGCAATCCGTACGTCAAGTGGAAGCACAGATTGGCTGCCAGCACGTACGGCAACCCGACCGTGGCGGACGGCCGCGTGTTCGTGGGCACGGGCGGCCCCGACTGCGGCCGCGTCGTCTGCCTGGACGAGGCGACGGGCCGGCTGGTCTGGGAACTGATCGCTCCGCACCGCGAGTTCCCCACGCCCGAACGTCCTGAGAAGTGGGCCAAAGCCAGCAGTTGGGATTACTACCTGCTGTCGGGCGGACAGGCGTTGGGGATCTGCTCTTCGCCGACGGTCGACGGCGATCGCGTGTATGTTGTGAGCAACCGCGGCGAAGTGCTGGGTCTGGATGCGCGCGGCCTGGCCAACGGCAACCAGGGGCCGTTCACCGACGAAGCGGGCTATCAAGCGGACGGCCAGGACCGCCCCGCCCCACTGACCGCGACCGACGCCGACATCCTCTGGCGTTTCGACCTCTGGACTGAAATCCCTTCCCGACCGGCCGACCTGTTCAGCAACTCGGCCCTGGTTCACGGCGACTGTGTGTACCTTTCGACGGGCAACGGAGTGGAATTGCACTGGACGTGGGGCGGCCCGGTCGCTCCGCCGAATCCGCGGGCTCCCAGCCTGATCGCACTGGACAAACACACCGGGAGGCTGGTCGCTCAGGACGACGAACAGATCGGCACCCGGTTGCTGCACGGGCAGTTTTCTTCGCCCTGCCTGGCGTGCGTGGGGGACAAGCCGCTGGTCTTATACGCCGGCGGGGACGCGGTGCTGTATGCCTTTGAGCCGCTGACCGCAATCCCGGACAAGTCCGTCCCGCTTCGAAAGGTCTGGTCCTACGACTGCGTGCCGCCGGAGTACCGGGTGAAGGACGACAACGGCCAGCCGATCGAATACCGGGCCGGGAATTGGCATTCGCCACTGGCGGTGGGAAAGTACGGCAACAAGGCCGATCGGGCAGATTTCGTCGGACCTAGCGAGGTGATTGCCACGCCGGTTGTCCAGCAGGGTCGCGTGTACGTCGCCATCGGCCGCGACCCCGCCCACGGCCGCGGCCGCGGAGCGCTGCACTGCATCGATCCAACCAAGACGGGCGACATCACCAAGACGGGCAAGGTCTGGACGTACCAAGGCATCCAGCGCAGCATCTGTACAGCCTCCGTTTCCGACGGGTTGGTGTACGTGGCCGATATTGCCGGATGGGTCCACTGTCTGGACGCCGACACGGGCCAGTGTTACTGGACCCACGACACCCAGAGTTACCAATTCAACGGCGCAATCTGGGGGTCGCCCCTGACGGCCGACGGCAAGGTCTACCTGGTGACGCGGAAGTCGCTGTACGTGTTTGCCGCTGGCAAGCAGAAGCAGATCCTGGCCACGGTGCGGTTGGGCGGCGAATGCTCGCCGGTTGCGGCCAACGGCGTCCTGTACGTGGTGTTGCGGGGAATCCTGTACGCCTTGCACTCGCCGGACCGGAAAGCCCCAGCGGATTTGCCGGATCGAGGCCGCGTTGCGAGCGGGCCGGAGGGGCCGGAACGGGCCGCGCCGAACGCTCGGAAGACGACCGGCGACGGGCACGAATGGCCCGGTTGGCGCGGGCCGCGCGGCGACGGCTTCTCGCCCGAAGTGCCGCGCCGACTGCCGCCCAAAAAGTTGCTCTGGACCCGCGCCATGGCGGGCGAGTGCCATGCGCCGCTCGCGGTCGGCGGCGGCTACGTCGTGGCGGCCGATGGCGACGGCCGCCGCGACTATTGGCGGTGCTTCCGCGCCGTCGACGGGACTCCGTCCTGGACCTACGAATATCCGAACGCTGAGAAAATGGAATACGGCGCCGTCCCCCGCGCCGCTCCGCGAATCGACGGCGGCAAGGTCTACTGCCTGAACGCCTGGGGCGAATTGTTCTGTCTGGAGTTGGCCACCGGAAAGCCGGTTTGGACCAAGCACCTGGCCCGCGAGTTCCAATCGAAGACGCCGACGTGGGGCTTCTGTTGCTCGCCGCTAATCGCCCACGGCAACTTGATCGTCAACCCCGGCGGCAAGGGTGGCCCGGTAGCGGCCCTGGACCCGCAGACCGGCAACGTGGTCTGGACCGGCCAAGGCGACGGCCTGAACTACTCCTCCTTTCTGTTGGGCGTGTTTGGCGGCGTCGAGCAGTTGGTCGGCTACGACCGGAAGACGGCAGGCGGCTGGGACGTCAAGACCGGGCAACGTCTGTGGACGCTCGACGTAGACGCCTCGTACGGCTACATCGCCCCGGCGCCCGTGGCCGTCGGCGACAAGCTGTTGCTGACGAGCGATCAGCAGGACGCCCGGCTGCTGGCCTTCACGGCAGATGGCAAGATCGTCGCCGAGCCGGTTGCCGAAAACATGGACCTGGCCCCGGAGATCGCCACGCCTTGCGCGTGGGGAGGCCAGATTCTCGCCGCCTCTTCGGGCCTGCTGCTGCTGGAGGGCAACGCCGCCGATTCCGGCGAGTCACTGAAAACCTTGTGGCTGGATGACTCGGAGGATTTCCTCCGCGGGCTGTGTCATGCGATCGTGTCGGACGACCGCGCCCTGGTCCTGTGCGAGGACGGCCAGCTCCTGCTGCTGGCGACGGACCGCAAGTCCTGCACGATTCTCGACCGCGTGAAGCTGTGCGATCACACGTGGGTTTTCCCGGCGTTGGCCAACGGACGGCTGTACGTGCGAGATCGGGCCGGAATCTATTGCTACGACATGCGCACTTTGGAACCAGCGGCCGAACGCGGCCCGGAAAACTGAGGCGGCCAGCCAGCCCGGCGTTACCGCGTTCCGGTGGCCGGCGGTTCGTCCAGCGCGCGCAGCAGAGCCCACAGGGCGGTTCGGCCGGTGGCGCGCATGTCGCCGGGAGTGCGGCCGAACCAGGGGAACTCGAAGGTCACCGCCACGGGGTGGTACATCCGCTGGCAATACATTCTGGCCAGTTCCTTGTCGGGCGGCTGCGCCGGCGACGGGGTCGGCCCCCGAATCATCCACTGCTTGCCGAATTGGAGTTGATCGGGCATGAAGCGCACGAACCGCTCGCTGACGGCAGGCTCCAGGAACAGCAGTCCGTCGATGCGTTGGCTTTGCCAGTTGTGCAGGTCGATCAGCAGCGCGGGCTGGACCTGATCCATGACCTGTTTGAGCAGCTGCTGCACGCGCGACGTCGCCGGCGTGAGAAACTGGGGGTCGGCCCCGTCGGGCGCGGTGAGCTTGCCCAGGCCGTCAAACACGCCGTCGGGGTTCATCATGGGGATCACGTGGAAGACGTGCTGGCGCACGGCCTGGGCGGCGTACGGCTCGCCGCTGATCAGCCAGCGGACCATGCCTTCCAGCGTATAGCTGCCGGCGCTCTCATAGGCGTGCAGGCGGGCGTACATCAACGCCGGCTTCTTGGTCCGCGGCGAATCGTCGGTGATCCGCAACAGCCACAGATTTCGACCTTCGTCGCTGTCCCCCAGCTTCTGGACGCGGACCAGCGGGTGACCGCGCAGCGAGTCCACGAACTGCTCGCCCTGCGTGTAGGTGTAGGGCGGATGCCAGTGAATCTCCGTCTCACCTGGCGCCAGGTCCAAGCGGACCAGGCCCACCGAGTCCTCGACGTCCGCCAGCACGGTCCGCCAGTCCGTTTCTCCCGGCCCGCGCACGACCACGAAATCGCGGTACGACATGTACTCTTTCACGCTGCTGAAGCGAGGCACGTCCTTCGCCGGGGCCTGGTGATACTGCCAATCGATCAGCAGCTCGACCGGCCGCGCCGCCGGGCCGTTGTTGACGACCTTGAATCCCAGGCGGGTGCTCCGCCCCACCGCATCCTCGCCGGTTCCCGGACGGACACGCCAGGACGGAAAGATGCGGAAGCGGCGGGGGCCTTCCCGCCGCACGCCTTCCAGGCTCTGCGGGCAACTGCCCTCGAACCCGGTCACAATTCGCAACTCGTCCCGGCTGGTCGCCGCGTCGCGTGGAGCCGGCGACTGGCCGTCTGCGGCACCGGCGGCTGTCGCGAGGAGAGCGGCGACAAGGCAGGCCCGGCGGCAGCCGTGAAGGGCCGCCGGCCCAGCCGTCCGAGGAAATGCACACGACCAACGGCACGGTCTGTTCATCGCTCATCTCCTGCGAGGAACCGGTGACTTCTGCGGTTTGTCGCCGCACGGCTTTTCCGAGCCGGACGGATTTCTCTGGCCATCGCGACGGACGGCCCGGCTTGCAGAGCGGGGCTCCGACGCAGCCAGCTGCCGCCCGCGGTCTACATCTTGTCCACCACGTGGATGCCCAGCAAATCCAGCCCCTGGCGGATGGTGCGGCCGGTCAGGTCGCACAGCAGCAGGCGGCTGGTTCGCAACGTTTCCTTCTCGGCCGTCAGCACCGGGCATTGGTGATAGAACTCGGAAAAGCTCTTGGCCAAATCGAACAAGTAGCTGGTCAACTGACTGGGCCGGTAATCGGCCACGGCATCCTGCAGGGCCTCGGCGAACTGGAGCAGCTTCAGGCCCAGCGTCCGCTCGGCCGGCGCTTCCAGCGCGAGTCGGTCGGCCGCGCGCCGCAGTGACTCCAAGTCCACCTGGCCTTTGGCAAAGATGCTTTGAGTCCGCGCGTAGGAATACTGCATGTACGTGGCCGTGTTGCCCTCCAGCGCGACCATCTTGTCGAAGCTGAAGACATAGTCGCTGGTCCGGTTCTGCGCCAGGTCGGCGTACTTGATGGCGGCGTGGCCGACGACGTGGGCGACGTGCCGGCGTTCGGCGTCGCTCAATTCCGGCCCGCCCGGTTTGGCGTCGTCGTTGGCGCACACGACGCCGTACGCTTTGCTGACCGCTTCGTCCAACAGGCCTTCCAGGCCGACGGTGTCGCCGGAACGCGTCTTGTAGGGCTTGCCGTCCTCGCCCATCACCGTGCCGAAACTGATGTGCTGCAACTCGACGTGCTCGCAGCCCCACCGCCGGGCCGCGGCAAACAGCTTGACAAAATGCTCGCTCTGCCGATGGTCGACGACGTACAGGATCGCATCCGGATTCCAGGTCTTGACCCGATACTCGATCGTCGCCAGATCGGTGGTGGCGTACAGGAAGGCGCCGTCGCGTTTCCGGATGATCAGCGGCGCGTCGAAGCCGTCGAGGAACACGCAGCTCGCTCCGTCGCTGTCCTGCGCCAAGCCGCGGCGGCGGAATTCCTCGACGACGCCCGCCAGTTGGTCGTGATAGAAGCTCTCGCCGTATTCGCAGTCGAAGCGGATGTCCAGGCGGTCGTAGATCCGCTGAATATCCTGCCGGCAGCGGGGCAGGAATTCGTGCCACAACGCCAGATTCTCCCGGTCTCCCGCGTGCAGCCTGGCCGTTTCCTGCAAGACGGCCTCGGCGATGCCCGGATGCTGGGCCGCCAGTTGCGCGAGCACGGGCGTCGCTTCGACGGCCTGGATCTTCCGCTGGGCCGCGGCCAGTTCGTCGCGCGTCTCCTGCAGCTGGGATTCCAATCTGCGGACCGCCTTGTCGGCCTTCTTCCGCAGGCTCTTGTCGGTGGCGGACAGCAACGCCCGCTGGTCGGCCAGCGCCGCCTCACGCTCGGTGAGCTGCCGTTCCCAATCCGGCACGGCCCGGCGAGTCTCGTAGTAGTCGACCAGCTGGTGCACCAGTTTGTACAAGCGGCTGAGTTCCGTCACGGGCTGCTGCCGGAACGCTGCCTCGTCTCGGAAATGCTTCCAGCCGTAGATGATCATCCCGAACTGAGTGCCCCAGTCGCCCAGGTGATTGTCGGTGATTGTCCGGTGGCCGAGGAACCGCAGCGTCCGCGCCAACGCATCGCCGATCACGGTCGAACGGATGTGGCCGACGTGCATCGGCTTGGCCACGTTGGGCGACGAGTAGTCGATGACGTAGGTCCGTGCCCGCGCCGCCGGTGAAATGCCCAATCGCTCGTCCTGCACGCGCCGCGCCAGTTCGGCCGCGAGCCATTCGTCCTTCAGTCGCAGATTGATGAATCCCGGCCCGGCGATCTCGGGCGCGTGGCACATGTCGTGGACGTCCAGTCGCTCGGCAATCGCCGCTGCCACGTCGCGCGGCGACTGACCCATCCGCTTGCCCAGAGGCATGGCGCAATTGGCCTGGTAGTCGCCGAAACGAGCGTCCTGTGCCGGCCGGATCAAGTCCAGCAGGCCGCTGGTGTCGTCGACCAAGGAGCCCAACGCGGCGGAAAACCGGCGGCGGAGTTCAGTCAGAGTGCTCATGGTGTTCTCCGAGTCGTCTGGGCCGTTAGCGGATTCCCGCCAGCACGGTGCTCAAGTCGACTCGCTTGGCCTCCGCCCACAGGTTTTCGAGGTCGTAGTAGCTGCGGGTTTCGTCGTCGAACAGGTGGACCACGACGGAACCGTAGTCCAGGACGATCCAGCGGCTTTCCGAATACCCCTCAATCGCCAGCCGTTTGTCGTCCATCTCTTCCTGCAGGACGCGGTCGATTTCCTCGCTGATGGCGTGCAGCTGCCGGCGACTGGTGCCGGTGGCAATCACGAAGTAATCGAAGATCGCCGTCAACTCGCGCAGGTCCAGCACGGCCACGTCGCGGCCGCGGTGCTCGGCTGCCGTCCGCGCCGCGGCCAGCGCCAGCTGCAGACTCCGCTCTGGATCAACTCGAACCGCCGTCGCGTTTTTGGTTTTGGTATTCGCCACGCAACCCTTTCCTTCGCATGTCGACTCGGAACGCCCCACCGAACACATCACCGGCCGGGAATCCGCAACCGGCGTGGTCTGGGACCAGTCCACCCAGCTTGCGGCTAGCCCTCTCCGGGCACTTACGCCCCAGCATTCTATCGTGCTCAGAGGCCGATGTCATCCGGCAGGTTCAGCCGAATCTCGTGAGAAAACGCCTCGAAGTGGACCTGTAAGCCGGGTTCTGTCCCTCGACAAGCGAGGGGACGGTCATTTCTCTAGGACGCCGATTGCTCGACGCCTCCAGCAGCCTACCCGGAAGTCGATAGCGAGCCGGACCGGCTCCCGTTCGCCGCAGCGAACTGCTCCCTGTTTGGCCTTGCTCCGGGTGGGGTTTACCGAGCCAGCCGAGTCACCTCGGCTGCTGGTGCGCTCTTACCGCACCTTTTCACCCTTACCTGATCCGCTCCCAGGCGTGAAACGCCCGCGCGCGGCCATCGGCGGTATGTTTTCTGTGGCACTTTCCCTGGCCTCGCGGCCGGTCGGCGTTACCGACCACCCTGTCCTGCGGAGCCCGGACTTTCCTCCCGCCACAGGCCGCCCAAGGGCGACCGCGGCCGGCGGCCGTCCGGTCCACTTCGAGACGTTCTACGGGAATTCCGTCCTCATGTTGTACCGCATTCCTGTTGCTGGGGGAAACGGGGGCGCCGAAGTGCGACACGACGATGCCGTCAGCGCCGCCCGCGCCACACGGCCTGCTCGCGGCCCCGTTCGGTAGCAGCGGGCGTCGAAATAACTTGGCGATTTCGTCCACCGTCTGGGGTCAGGCTTACAGATTTCAATTTTCGCGGGGCAGTCGCTTGCCAAGTGGGAAGTCCTGGGACCGCGAAAATTGAAATCTGTAAGCCTGACCCCTTACTCCGCGGAAACTCGCGGCTCCTTGGCCTCTCCAGGGCGGCTACGGCATCTGGACATCGAAACAGTACAGGTTCTTATCGTAGCGCAGGTACAGCCGGCCGCCGATGACCACGGGGTGCGCCCAACTGGGGCCTTCGCCAACCACTCTGACCCGGCCCTTGATCTCCAAGCCGTCGGGCGAGCAGGTCGCCAGGGCCGCTTCGCCGTTCTTTTCGCCGAACAGATACAGCATTCCGTCGGCCCAACACACAGAGCCTTTGCCGACCGCCCGTTCCGACCATTTTGTTTCGCCGGTCTTCAAATCCAGGCATTTCCACGCATTGCCGTCGTTGCCGTAGATGCAGCCGTTGTCGATGATGTATCCGCCGTGATGGCAATCCATGTCGCGCGTCGTGTAGGCTTCGCTCGCCCCGCCGCGATTGTCCAACTTCATACAAAGGCCGCCCTTGCCGTAGCCGTTGGCCCAAAACACGTAGCCGTCGCTGTAGACCGGCGTGGGGCAGTTGGCGGTGTTGCCGGCCGCGAAGCCGTTCTTCCAGAGGACTTCGCCGCTGCCTTGCCAGCCCGCGGGCACCATGATCGTCGCCGCGACCATCGGCTTCTCGAAGCCCTGGCGGTCGACGATCTCCAGGCGCTCGACGCGCAGTGCCGTCGCGCTTTCCCTGGCCGCGGACGCGGCGCCCTGCGGCGCGGCCCAGGTCGGCGAGCAGGCGGCGAGCACGACGATTGCCACGGTCAGCGCGGACGGGTCGACGAAAGCGCTCGGTCGGGTCATGAGGCGAAGGCTGGCTGGGTCATCGGGCCAGTATGCGCCGACACCCACGAACGCGCCAAGGCAGGGCGGGTTACCCTTTCCGCTCGACCGGACTCGACGCGGGGAGGCCGAAAACGATGCTCGAAGGAACCGTTGCCTGGCCGGAGGAGTTTGCCGACCGCTATCGTCGCGACGGCTGGTGGGAGGACATCGGCCTGTTCGAGATCCTCGCGCGCGCGGCGCGGCGCAATCCGGACAAGACGGCCCTCGTGTCGCGCGATCGCCGCGCCAGCTATGCCGAACTGCATCGCGATGCGAGCCTGCTGGCCGTGCGGCTGCGGGCGCTCGGCATCGAGGCGCGC
>Ga0123327_1003418_pt1 | contig 11593 bp, 10 predicted proteins | sample BioC13SIPDNA_4_FD_89701 | JGI IMG/M metagenome (GOLD analysis project Ga0123327, IMG submission 89701) | Anaerobic biogas reactor microbial communites from Washington, USA - Biogas_R1_B C13 SIP DNA | ecosystem: Engineered > Bioreactor > Anaerobic > Unclassified | place: Washington, USA...
CCCACATGCCGTCGTCGCCCTTGGTGTAGCCGATGGACTGCAGAAGCTCCTCACCCTTGGCCGGGTCATAGGTCCCGGAGGGGTACTGCTCCAGCAGGTCGGCGATGGCGTCGAAGTAGGGCTGGTTGCCGTCGTAGTTGGGCCAGATGCCCCAAGCCGGGACGGTGGTGCCCTCGTAGGCCAGGGCCACGATGGCCTCGCGGTCTATCATGTAGGAGAGCGCCCAGCGGGCCTCCTTCTGGTCCCAGGGCGCCACGGCGTTGTTGACCATCAGCGGCCGCGGGCACGGGTCCAGCCAAGCATAGGGCGGCTCGTCGGTCCAGGCATGGACGTTGGGGTTGCGGCGCATGATCTCCTGGAGCGAACCGACCGAGAGTATGCCGATGAAGGGGGTGTCGATTTCGTTGGCGGCCAGTGCGAGGGCCACTGTCGTCTCGGGGCCGACGTACTGGAAGTTGATGGTGCGCGGCGCCGGCACCACGTCCCAAACGGTGGTGCCCCACCAGTCGTCTCGCCGCTCGAAGGTGAATGAGGTGGTGGTGGCATTAACGAGGCGGTAGGCGCCCGTCCCGATGGGATCGGTGCTCTTGAACGTAAGCGGATCCTCGTTCTCCCAGACGTGCTTGGGGAGGATAGTGATGCCGCCCCAGATGCCGACGGCCGGGAAGGCCTCGCGGTTCAGGTGCAAGCGCGGACTGGGGGCCAGTAGGTTGAAGGTGACGTTGTAGTCGTCCACCGCTTCGACGGACTCGACCCACTTGGTGACTTCGGAGGCCCAGGTCATGCCCGGGTTGGCGAGCAGGGTGTCGTAGGTGAAGACCACGTCTTCGGCGGTGAAGGCCTCGCCGTCGCTCCAGGTGACGCCTTCACGCAGCTTGACCGAGAGTTGGGTGAAGTCTTCGCTGTACTCGTAGCTCTCGGCCAGCCAGGGGATGTACTCGCCGGTCTGCAGGTTCTGGTAGAAGAAGTACTCGTAGATCACCTGGTGGATGCCGGTGCCGGAGCGGCTGACGCCGGGGGCATAGATGCTGAGGTTGGTCGGGTCGGCTACCTGCCCGCTCAAGGCGATGTTGAGTGTCTCCAGCCGGGTGGCGTCGGCGGGGGCGGCGGGAGTGGGGGTCACCACCACTTCCTTCTCCACTACCGTGGTCACCTCTACGGTGACCTCGACCACCTTGGTTACCTCAACGGGTACAGTGACCTCCTGCACCACCGTCTGTGGTGTGGCGGCGGCACAACCTCCGAGAGCCATCGCCACTACTAGGAGTACCAACACGAACGCTATAGCTGCCCTGTTACGCAACATTTCACCAGCTCCTCTGCTTGCTCATGTCACGTCAACGGCCACGTCGGGCGATCGCTCCGCCCGGATAAGCTCGTCTGCCAAGGGCAAGGCGAGCGCGATTCCGGCGCTAGGGCTTCAGGCTATGGCATCACCTCCTTGCTAATCACTGCGTGGGCGAGAGCCCGCTCGTCGTGGATTGGTCGGCGCTCTTGGGTGCGGCGGCGGACGACGACAGAGGCCTGCGGATGAAGATGCTGCCCATGTCCTCGCGGGTGATGGTCGGCCACTGGTCCTGCAGGTAACAGGCGGCGACGCGATGATCGCCGGACAGGTACAGAGGGGGCGGTTTCTCTAGGCACACCGGCATCATATGCGGGCAGCGGGGGGCGAACTTACAGCCGCGGTTGCCGGCCGCTACCTCGGGTCGCGAGACTTCCAGCAACTCGCCGCCCCAGCGCTGGTCCGGGTCGGGCAGGGGAATGGAGCTAATGAGAAGGCGGGTGTAGGGGTGCTGCGGATCCCCCACCACCATCTCGACGTCGCCTGCCTCCGCCACCGAGCCCTGGTAGAGCACGACAATGTTGTGGCTGACCTGGTAGGCGGTGGTGAGGTCGTGGGTGATGTAGATGAGAGAGATGCCGAACTGCTCGTTGAGCCTTCTCAGGTCGTCCAGCACGGTGGCACGCAGGGAGGCGTCGATCATGGACACCGGCTCGTCGGCCACGATGAGCTTCGGCTCCAGCAGCAGAGCGCGCGCCACCATGATGCGCTGCCGCTGGCCCCCGCTGAGCTGGTGGGGGTAGCGCCCTAGGGTCTCGTCCGACTGCAGTCCAACCGCCTTGAGGACGCGCTCGATCCGGTCTCTTGCTTCCTCTCGGCTGCCGGCCAAGTGGAACTTGGCGATGGGCACCTCGAGCGCGTGATCGACCTTGTAGAAGGAGTTGTAGACCTCGAAGGGGTCCTGGAAGATCATCTGCACCTGGCGGCGGAACTCCATCCTCTCCGTCCGGGAAAGGCTGCCCAGATCCCGTCCCCGGAAGAGCACCGCGCCACGGGTGACGGGTTCGAGACCGAGCAGCAGCCGGGCCATGGTGGTCTTGCCGCTACCGCTTTCTCCGACTACCCCGGTGATGGTCGGCTCCTCATCGTCCACGATGAGCGAGAAGTCCTCCAGTGCCACCACTTGCCGGCGGCTCATGATGCCGCCGCCGAAGACCTTGGTGATGGCCCTGGCTTCGAGGAGGGTGCTCATTGCCGCACCTCCGGGGCGCGAAGCAGGAAACAGGCAGCCCAGTGGCGCTCCGAGATCGGCACTGCTGGAGGTAGCTCACGGCGGCAGATGTCCATGACGTGAGGGCAACGCGGGTGGAAGACGCATCCGGGAGGCAGGTCCAGCAGTGACGGAGGGAACCCGGGAGCACCGCGGAACTGGGCCTTTCCGCTCAGCGTGGGCAGGCTGGCGACCAGCAGCTGGGTGTAGGGGTGCCCGGGGCGCTGGAAAAGGTCTCGCACGGGGCCCTCTTCGAGCAGGCGGCCGGCGTACATCACTGCCACGCGGTCGGCGAACTGAGCCATCAGGCCCATGTCGTGGCCGATGAGGATGACGGCGGCGCCGATGTCCTCCTGCACCCGGCGAAGGGTCTCCATCACCGTTCGCTGCACCACCACGTCCAGGGCGCTGGTGGGCTCATCGGCGATGATGACCTTGGGTTCCAGGCTGATGGCGATGGCGATGCACACCCGCTGCTTCATGCCGCCGCTGAGGTGGTGGGGGTAAGCGCTCGCCACCTCGGGCCGGAGGCCGACGCGGGCGAGGAGGCCATTGAGCCGGTGCTGCCACTCCGAGCGGCTCATACGCACCCCGTGATGGCGGACGCCATCGTGCACCTGGTCGCCGATGCGCATGACCGGGTGGAGTGAGTTCATGGCCCCTTGGCTGATGAGGGCGATCTGGGCCAGGCGCGCCTCGCGGAGGCGCTGCTCCGAGAGGGTCATGAGGTCTTCGCCGTCGAGGTAGACCCGGCCGGAGTCGATGTGGCCGGGCGGCCGGATGAGGCGCATCAGGGCGAGGGCAGCGGTGGACTTGCCCGAGCCGGACTCGCCCATGAGGCCGAGCCGCTCGCCCGGATCGAGCGCGAAGCTGACGCCATCAACCGCACGGACGGGTCCCCGCGACGTGGCGTAGTGTACCCGCAGATCGCTGACTTCGAGCAGGGCCATCGCTGTTCCCTCTCCTGCAGGCACGGAGGCGATCGGATGCGGAAGCTAGAATAGTGCGCTTGTTAGGAACACCGTGTGTGATGTTTTCCCTCGCACCTACTGTAGTACGTGGAATGGGACCTGTCAATGCAAGCGGACATGTCTACCCAATGGTGCTTGGGTAAGAAGTCTGCCCCCAGTACCGGCACGATCCTGAGGGATTCATCCGGAGTCGCTGGCTCACGGGCAAGCGACGGTCGCTCCACGGCTGGCATGGCGCAACTTCAGCCTCTCATCAGGGTTTCTCCGCTCATGAAAAATGTCATGAGCGTGCAGGCGGCGCCTGTGGGCCGAGAATGTGCATCCGGCGGTCCGCCGGCCATGCATCGGCCCGAGTGCGCTGGAGGAGGCGTCTGATGAACGATCTCACCGAGATCCGCTGGCACGGTCGGGCGGGTCAGGGACTGGTAACCGCCGCCAAGCTGCTTGGCGAGACGGCTTTGGGAACCGGCCAGTACTTTCAGGCGTTTCCCGACTACGGCCCGGAGCGTATGGGCGCACCCATACGCGCCTACACCAGGCTCAGCCTGTCACCCATCAACATCCACAGCCAGGTGCACCACCCCAACGTGGTGTTGGTGCTGGATCCAACGCTCCTGGGGGTGGTGGACGTGACTGAGGGCCTGGCCGAGGGTGGTGCTGTGCTGGTCAACACCGACAAGACGGCCCCGGAGATGCGGCGGGTTCTCGGCCTGGAGGAGCGAGACGTTCGCGTCTACACCGTAGACGCCAGCGCCATTGCCATGGACACCCTGGGCCGCGAGATCACCAACACTCCCATGTTGGGGGCCTTCGCTCGGGCGACGGGGCTGTTCCCGCTGGACAAGATCATCGACGACGTACGCAGCAGCTTCGGCAAGAAGCTCCGACCGGAGATCGTAGAAGCTAACGTCGAGGCTGTCCGGCGGGCTTACGCCCAGGTACAGCAAGGCTAGGCGCCGGTTCGGCGCCCGGCACAGTAAGGGAGGATTACATGCCGGAACCAAAGGGGTGGAAGGAACTCCCCATCGGCGGCATCATCGATAGCCCGGGCTCGGCTCGAGACCTGGAGACCGGTGCTTGGCGGGCACGCCGTCCCATCGTGGACAAGGATAAGTGCACCAGCTGCCTGCAATGCTGGATGTTCTGCCCAGACATGGCCGTTGTGGTGCAGGCGGACAAGATGCGCGGGTTCGACCTGTACCACTGCAAGGGCTGCGGCATCTGCGCCAAGATCTGCCCGGCCGATGCCATTGCCATGGTTGCGGAGGCGGAGGCCGGAACCGAAGGAGAGGGCGGATGAGCGACTTCAGGGCGCTAGACGGCAACCAAGCAGTCGCTGAGGCCATGCGTCAGATCAACCCGGATGTGGTGGCAGCCTATCCCATCACGCCACAGACGGAGGCGGTGCAGGTCTTCTCCCAGTTCGTAGCCGACGGCGAGGTGGACACCGAGTTCGTGACGGTGGAGAGCGAGCACAGCGCCATGAGTGCGTGCGTCGGCGCGGGGGCGGCGGGCGCACGCGTGATGACCTGTACCTCGTCGGCAGGCCTGGCGCTGATGTGGGAGATCACCTACATCGCGGCATCGATGCGCCTTCCGATGGTGATGATGGTGGCCAACCGCGCTCTCTCGGGGCCAATCAACATCCATTGCGACCATGCCGACAGCATGGGCACCCGGGACAACGGTTGGATCCAGATCTACTCGGAGAACCCGCAGGAAGCCTACGACAACATGATCCAGGCTGTGCGCATCGCCGAGCATGCCGATGTGACGCTACCGGTCATGGTCATGCAGGACGGTTTCATCACCAGCCACTCGGTGGAGCGAGTAGAGGTGTTCGACGATGCGGCGGTCAGCGGCTTTGTGGGCCCCTATGCGGCGAACTTCCAGTTGCTGGGCGCTAGTAGGCCCCTGACCTTCGGAGCGCTGGACTTCTACGACTACTACTTCGAGCACAAGCGCCAGCAGGTGGAGGCCTTTAGCCATGCTACCGAGGCAGTGCTTGAAGTCGCGGCCGACTTCAACTGTCGCTTCGGGCGCGATTACGGCCTTTTCCAGGCCTACCGGCTGGATGATGCCGAGGTGGCCGTTGTGGTGCTGTCGTCAACGGCGGGCACGGCCAAGGTAGTCGTTGATGACCTGCGCGCCCAGGGCATCCGAGCCGGTCTGCTGAAGCCGCGAGTGTTCCGTCCCTTCCCGGCCGCCGAGATCGTGCGTGCCCTGTCCCACGTCAAGGCGATCGCCGTCATGGACCGCTCCACCTCCTTCGGCAGCATGATGGGAGCCGGGCCGCTGTTCCTGGAGACGGCTGCCGCTTTCCACGTTCTTGGGCGGGCGCCTCAGATCCCGATGGTGGGCTACGTGTTTGGTCTGGGCGGGCGAGACATCAGCCCGCCCGATCTCGAGGGCGTCTACCATGATCTGCTGGCCGTCGCCGATAGCGGCGATGTTGGAGACCCGCTGCGGTACCTGGGCGTGAGAGGTTGAGGAGTACTAGATGGTGACACAGACTGAGACTCCGACCCGACTGACCCTCCGGGAACTGGCCAAGAAGCCGGACCGGCTCACCTCCGGTCACCGGATGTGCCCGGGTTGTGCGGCTCCGCTGGTGGTGAAGCAGGTGCTGATGGCCATCGATGAGCCGGTGGTGGTGGTGTGTGCGACCGGCTGCCTTGAGGTGGCCACCACCATCTTCCCGCAGACGGCCTGGAATGTGCCCTTCATCCACAACGCGTTCGAGAACGCCGCCGCGACGGCTTCAGGCGTGGAGGCGGCCTATCGCTCGCTGGTCCGCCAGGGCAAGATCGAGGACGATAACACGCGCATCGTCGTCTTCGGCGGTGATGGCAGTTCCTACGACATCGGCCTGCAGTCGCTGTCGGGGGCAATGGAGCGAGGGCACCGCTTGCTCTACGTCTGCTACGACAACAACGCCTACATGAACACGGGCATCCAGCGCTCCAGTGCGACGCCGGTGGGGGCGAACACCACCACATCACCGGTGGGCAAGGTGCAGGCGGGCAAGAAGGGAGCGCGCAAGGACCTGACCGCCATCATGGCGGCGCACGGGATCCCGTACGTGGCGCAGGCATCGCCCCACAACTGGCGCGACCTGATGCAGAAGGTGCGCAAGGCGACAGCCATTGACGGCCCCTCCTTCATCAACGTACTGGCGAGCTGCAACCGCGGCTGGCGCCACGACCCAGCCGACACCATCGAGATACAGCGGCTCGGGGTGGACTCCTGCCTGTGGCCCTTGTACGAAGTGGAGGACGGGGTCTACAGGGTCACCTACCGGCCGAAGGTCAAGGTACCAGTATCCGACTACCTCGCGTCGCAAGGTCGCTTCGGCCACTTGCTCCAGCCGGCGAACCAGTACATCATTGAGGCATTGCAGGCAGATGTGGACCGGCGTTGGGAGCGATTGCTCAGGATGGCGGGCGAGGTGTAGCAACCGTGCCTGTCTATCCGCAAGGGGCAGCCGGACGCGGCTGCCCCGTACCCTTTCGGGGCGAGGCGAGACAGGCATGGGTGCACTGTATGTCAGCGATCACCCTCTGGTGCAGCATAAGCTGGCCCTTCTGAGGGACATTCGCACCGAACCGAAGAAGTTCCGCGAGCTAACGAGGGAGATCAGCGTGCTCCTCGGCTATGAGGCCACGCGTGACCTGCGGCTGCAGCCCATCAGCGTCACCACGCCCCTCGGGGAGGTGCAGGGCCGTGAGCTGGCCGAGGAGGTCGGCCTGGTGCCTATCCTCCGCGCCGGCCTAGGGATGGTGGACGGCATCTGGGAGATGATGCCGGCAGCGCAGGTGTGGCATATCGGCCTCTACCGGGATGAACACACCTTACAGCCGGTGCAGTACTACTCCAACCTACCGGTGGCGCCCTCGGTGCAGGTATGCTTCGTGCTCGACCCAATGCTGGCCACCGGCGGTTCCGCCGTGGCGACGGTGGATATCCTCAAGGACTGGGGCGCGAAACGGATCAAGTTCGTCGGCCTGATCGCCTCACCGGAGGGGGTTATGCACCTGCGCGATGCCCACCCCGACGTTGACGTACATGTGGCAGCCGTAGACCGGCAGCTTAACGACGTCGGGTACATCGTTCCCGGGCTGGGAGACGCCGGCCACCGTCTCTTCGGCACCGGATAGGATCATTTCACTCTGATGTGGCCTGCGTACGCGGTCACCTTCCTGGTTGCGTTCGGGATCTCCTTGGCGCTCTCGCCTCTGTGCGCGCGCTGGGGGCTCCGCTTCGGACTGGCTGATCGGCCCGGGGGCAGGCGACAACACGGCCGAATGATGTCCCGCTTGGGCGGGATCGCCCTCTACTTCGGCTTCGTCGGCGCGGTGATCATCAGCCAGTTTCTGGACGTTCCCCGGCTCGACCCCAACGAGCCGCGCCGTCTACTGGGCCTGCTCGTGGGGACCACGGTGGTCTTCTTGTTCGGGCTCGCCGACGATCGCTGGGAACTGAAGCCGGGGCCGCAGTACCTGGCGCAGGCTCTGGCGGCGGCCGTGGGGATGGCGGGGCTGATCTTCATCGAGTACGTCAACAACCCCCTGGCTGGCAGTCCCGACGCCCGCATCAGTTTCCCCTGGTGGCTGACCATCGGCGTCACGCTGTTCTGGATGATGGGAATGATGCAGACGGTGAACTGGCTGGACGGCCTGGACGGATTAGCCGCCGGTGTCACCGCCATCGCTGCCCTGGTGCTGTTCGTGCACTCCGGCTTCCGGCTGCAGCCGCCGCAGCAGAGCGTCTCGCTTCTACCGCTGGCCCTGGCCGGCGCCTGCCTGGGCTTCCTGCCCTTCAACTTCCATCCGGCGCGCGTCTTCATGGGCGGAGGGGCCTATGTGCTCGGCTATGCCCTCGGAGCGCTGGCGATCATAGGCGGGGCCAAGGTGGCGACGGTGCTGCTGGTGATGGGGATTCCCATCCTTGACGTGGCGGTGTTGATCGTCTGGCGACGACTCCGCGGCGGACGGGTGGACATGGGCGACCGTCATCACCTGCACTTCCGCCTGCATGACATGGGGTTCTCTCAGCGTTCGGTGGTGTTCGGCTACTACGTGTTCTCTGCTGCGTTCGGGGTTCTGGCTCTGCTGCTTCCGGCGCGGCAGTATAAACTGCTGGCGCTCGCCGTTCTGGCCGTCGCTGCCCTGGGCATCTACGTCTTCACCGCGCGGCGCGCTGCCCACCAGCAGGCGGGTCCGCCGCCCCGGTAGCGTCTCGGCCTTAGTCCCCTCGCACCTCCGCCTGCACCACCGACCGGTATCCGTCTTCCCGGCATGGGCTGAGCCGGTCATCTACATCCTCGAACTCGGCGCAGAGCGACAGGCGGGTGCCCTCGGCGGCGCCCTCCGGCACGCGCACACCGTGCTGCTGGAAAGAGGGCGAGAGGCTGAGCACGTGCAGGGCGGCGGCGGGGCTGAAGACGTAGGAAGTGTAGTAGGCCCGCGCCCCGGCCGGATCCTCAACCAGGTGGCGGTCGTAGTAGCGGCGCACCGGTGGCGGGACTTGGATCGCCAGCCGCAGACTGCCGTCGCTCTGGAGACTGAGATGGAAGCTGGCGCCCTCAGCGACGTACATGGGCCCGGGTTCGTCGGTGTAGAACAGCACCAGCGGACGCAGGGGGTCCACGTCTACTGGGCCCAGGCGGCAGGCGCCGGCCTCATCGCAGGAGGCGGCCTTTACCTGATAGCGGCGCTCCTCACCGCGGGCGAGGGCAGCGTTGAAGTCCTCGTAGGTCACGCCGGCGCGGTCGGGGGCCTGGGCCGACCAGGCGTGCCAGTGGGCCCGCAGCACAGCCTCCGCCAGGCGCGGCGCGGCATCGGCAAAGGCGCCGCGATTGAGCCCGATGCTAGTGACGGCGAACCACTCGCGCGCCGCCAGGCTCGCCCCGGCGGACAGCCGCACCGTCACCGGTACCCCGCTCACCACAGCTGAGACCGTCTCCGCGGTTCCCTCCGTGTCCGAGAGCATCCAGAGGGGGTCGGTGGTTGGAGTCGGCAGCGGGGTAGGTGCGGAAGTGGGGGTCACCGTAGCGGTGGCCGTCGGTGGCGCCGTTGCCGTCGGCGTCGCCGAGGCAGTGGCGGTGGGCGACGGGCGGAGCGTGCCGGTGGAAAGGGGCGTGATCGCCGCTGTCGGTGTGAGGGTGGGCTGGTCCGCCGCCACCACCACCACGGTACCGGTGACCACAGCCGTCGATTGGCCCGGCAGGCCGCAGGCGGACAGAATGAGGGCCAGGGCCACAGTGCCGATAACCGCTCCGGCGCGTGCCATCATCGCATCATCTCCTCGGGTGCGCCCTTGAGGGGCGGAGCGAGCGCCCGGTTCGATCAGTCTAGCCTGTCGTCGTGTGCAGGGGAAGGCGGTCAGTACCGCTGCCCATTGCGCTATCTCAAGAATAGGGGGATGCCCAGTGCCCATAGAGCAGACCATCGCCCAGAACCTTCAGCTCCATCCCGCCTCCGTCAAGGCGACCATCGCTCTGCTGGACGAGGGGCAGACGGTCCCCTTTCTCGCTCGCTATCGCAAGGAAGTGACGGGCGGCCTTGACGAGGATCAGCTGCGGCAGGTCGCGGCCACGGTGGAGCGACTGCGGGCGCTGGAGGGCCGTCGCGCGGCCGTGCTGGCAACGATCGAGGAGCAGGGCAAGCTGACGGAGGAGTTGCGAAGCCAACTGCTGGAGGCCCAGACGCTGGCCGCAGTCGAGGACCTCTACCAGCCCTATCGCCCCAAGCGACGCACCCGCGCCGGGATTGCCCGGGAACGAGGGCTCCAGCCGCTCGCGGACCTCATCCTGGAGCAGCCCCGCACGCGAACCAACCCGGCCGCCTGGGCTGGGCCGCACGTGTCGGACCGGGTGCCCACGGTGGAGGACGCCTGGGCGGGGGCGCGCGACGTCGTCGCCGAGACGGTCAGCGACGATCCGGAGGTGCGCGGTCCCGTGCGCGAGCGGGCTTCTCGCTGGGGGATGATTGGTTCGGCGCGAGTACCGGACGCTGAGGATCCCAGGCGTGTCTACGAAACCTACTACGAGTTCGAGGCCCGCGCCGATCGCCTACGCCCGTACCAGGTCCTGGCGCTGAACCGTGGTGAAGCGGAGAAGGTTTTGCGCGTCAGCCTGGAGGTGGCCGAGCGTGACTGGCGGGCGGTAGTGGAGCGGCGCTACCGGCCCGACTCAGCTTCTCCACTGGCGACGATGCTGGCGGATGCGATCGAAGACGGTGTGCATCGTCTCTTGTTGCCTGCCATCGAACGGGACGTGCGGCGCGCCCTCACCGAGAACGCGGAAGAGCATGCCATCGGAGTGTTTGCCGCCAACCTGCGCTCGCTGCTCTCCCAGCCGCCCGTCAGCGGCCACACGGTGCTGGGTATCGACCCGGGCTTCCGCACCGGCTGCAAGGTTGCGGTGGTGGACCCGACCGGCAAGGTGCTGGAGACGGCCACCATCTACCCTCACGCGCCCCAGAAGCGAGCCCAGGAGGCACAGGCGTCGCTGGTCCGCCTGATCCGACGGCACGGGGTGAGCCTGCTGGCGATCGGCAACGGCACCGCGTCGCGGGAGACGGAGCAACTGGCGGCCGAGGTCATCCGTGCCGTGGAGGGCGTGAAGTACGTTATGGTCAGTGAGGCGGGGGCCAGCGTCTATAGTGCCAGCCCCGAGGCGCGCGCGGAGATGCCCGACCTGGACGTGACGCTGCGCGGCGCCGTCTCCATCGCTCGTCGCCTGCAGGATCCACTGGCCGAACTGGTCAAGATCGATCCCAAGTCCATCGGTGTGGGCATGTACCAGCACGATGTGGACCAGAAGCGCCTGGAGGAGGCGCTCAGCGCCGAAGTGGAGACGGTGGTCAACCGGGTCGGAGTGGACGTCAACACGGCCTCAGCGGCCCTGCTGGAGCGCGTGGCTGGGATCGGCCCCAAGTTATCCCAGGCCATCGTGGCCCATCGGGACGCTCAGGGAGCCTTCCTGGAGCGGCGTCAGTTGCTGAAGGTAGCCGGGCTGGGCCCCAAGGCCTACCAGCAGGCGGCCGGCTTCCTTCGTATTCGCGA
>Ga0123327_1003434_pt1 | contig 11554 bp, 9 predicted proteins | sample BioC13SIPDNA_4_FD_89701 | JGI IMG/M metagenome (GOLD analysis project Ga0123327, IMG submission 89701) | Anaerobic biogas reactor microbial communites from Washington, USA - Biogas_R1_B C13 SIP DNA | ecosystem: Engineered > Bioreactor > Anaerobic > Unclassified | place: Washington, USA...
AGCTCGGCGTCGCCGCCCGGGGCGGTGAACTTCACGCGCGGGACCATGCGGACCACGTCGCCGCCGAAGGTGGCGGCGTTGTAGCGCAGGGTCGCGTCACGGCCGAGGACGACGTGCTGACCGGACAGGTGCACGGCACCGGTGTCCCAGTCGGCGTCGACGATGACCGTCAGGCGGGCGTTGTCGCCGACGATGAACTCGAGGTTGTCGGCGTGCGTGCCGGTGCCGGTGTAGCGGATGGAGACGATCGCGTCGGCGCCGTCGGCGACGTCGACGACGACGGCACCGAAGGAGGTGACGCCCTCGCCACGGCCGGTGACCGTCACGGAGATCGGCTCGGAGACGACGGCGTCCTTCGCCACGCCGATGTAGGAGGCCTCGGTCATCGAGGTCCAGGCCTGGGCGGCGACACGGTCGACCGGGGCGGCGGCACGGCCGAGACGCTCATCGTCCTTGGCGACGGTCTCGACGGTGACGGAGCCTGCGGCGGCCGACGGGACGTCGACACGCACGTCCTGGGCCACGGCCTCGTCGAACTTGTCGTTGTGCAGGCCGCGGATGCGGCGCAGCGAAATGAAACGCCACTCCTCGTCCCGGCCGTGCGGGACCGGGAAGTCCTCCACGTTGAAGGAGGAGAAGAGGTCACCCTTGGTGTTGTGCGGGGTGGCGGCGTCGACAGCGGTAGCTGTGGTCATCGGTTAGCCCACCGATCCTTCCATCTGCAGTTCAATCAGGCGGTTGAGCTCGAGCGCGTACTCCATCGGCAGCTCCTTGGCGATGGGCTCGACGAAGCCACGGACGATCATCGCCATGGCCTCCTCCTCCTTGAGTCCACGGGACATCAGGTAGAAGAGCTGGTCCTCCGACACCTGGGACACAGTCGCCTCGTGGCCGAGGACGACGTGGTCGTTGCGGATGTCGTTGTACGGGTAGGTGTCCGAACGGGAGATGTTGTCCACCAGCAGTGCGTCACACTCGACGTTCGAGTAGGAGTGGTGCGCGTTCGCGTTGACCTGCACGAGACCACGGTAGGCCGCGCGACCGCCGCCGCGGGCCACCGACTTGGAGACGATGTTCGAGGAGGTGTACGGGGCCATGTGGGTCATCTTGGCGCCCGTGTCCTGGAACTGACCCTCGCCGGCGAAGGCGACGGAGAGAACCTCGCCCTTGGCGTGCGGGCCGGTCATCCAGACGGCCGGGTACTTCATGGTGACCTTGGAGCCGATGTTGCCGTCGACCCACTCCATGGTGGCGCCCTCTTCAGCCTTGGCACGCTTGGTGACCAGGTTGTAGACGTTGTTCGACCAGTTCTGGATCGTGGTGTAGCGGCAGCGGCCGCCCTTCTTCACGATGATCTCGACGACCGCGGAGTGCAGGGAGTCGGACTTGTAGATCGGGGCGGTGCAGCCCTCGACGTAGTGGACGTAGGCGTCCTCGTCCACGATGATGAGCGTGCGCTCGAACTGGCCCATGTTCTCCGTGTTGATGCGGAAGTAGGCCTGCAGCGGGATGTCCACGTGGACCCCCGGCGGGACGTAGATGAAGGAGCCACCCGACCACACGGCGGAGTTCAGGGCGGAGAACTTGTTGTCGCCGTCCGGGATGACCGTGCCGAAGTACTCGCGGAACAGCTCCGGCTGCTCCTTGAGGGCGGTGTCGGTGTCGAGGAAGATGACTCCCTGCTCCTCCAGGTCCTCGCGGATCTGGTGGTAGACGACCTCGGACTCGTACTGCGCGGCGACGCCGGCGACCAGGCGCTGACGCTCGGCCTCGGGGATGCCGAGACGGTCGTAGGTGTTGCGGATCTCCTCGGGGAGGTCCTCCCAGGACTGCGCCTGGCCCTCGGTGGAGCGGACGAAGTACTTGATCTGGTCGAAGTCGATGCCCGACAGATCAGCGCCCCAGGTCGGCATCGGCTTACGCTCGAAGATGCTCAGCGCCTTCAGACGCTTCTCGAGCATCCACTCCGGCTCGTCCTTCTTGGCGGAGATGTCGCGGACGACCTCCTCGTTGAGGCCACGGCGTGCGGATGCGCCGGCCTCGTCGGAGTCGTGCCAGCCGTAGTTGTACGGACCGATGGACTCGATGATCTGGTCATCGCTCATGCTCTCCGGCGTGGTCGAACCGGGGTTCTGCGTTGCCTGGGTCATGATCCGCTCCTTTCTTCTGGAAGTTTCTCGATGGGTGTCAGGGGGATGTTGGTTGTGCAGATTCCGTGGCCACCACTGATGCTGGCCAGGGGCTGGACGTGAACGCCGACCAGATCGGAGATCAGTTGGTGTTCAACCTCACACAGCTCGGGGTGCTCGGCGGCCACATGGGCCACCGGGCAGTGGTGGTGGCAGATCTGGATACCGCTCCCGGCACGGGTGACCGTTGCAGCGTACCCGGCACGGTCGAAGGCGTCGGCCAACTCCCCCGCTGTCTGCTGGATGGAGTCCTCGTCCTCCCCTGCGGGGGTGACCCCCTCGACGATGCGCGCGATGCGCTGCGCCGCGAGTCTGCGGACGGCCTCCTCCCCTCCGGTCTCCCGGAGGAGCTCCAGCGCCTCGGCTGCCAGCTGATCGTAGGAGTGCCCGAACTGGGACCTCCCCTGATCAGTGAGCCGGAACGCCTTCGCCGGTCGCCCGCGCGGCGCCGCCGCCGTGCCGGTCGACCGGACGCGCCGGTCGAGCGTCTCCGCCAGCCCCTCCGCCACGAGGATGTCCAGGTGCCGGCGGACGCCGGCGGCGGACATGTCGAGGCGGTCGGCGAGGTCGGAGGCCGTGACCGGTGCAAGTTTGAGCAGCATGAGCATGATCTGACGACGCGTGTCGCCCTCCACGGTCCGGGTCTCCGGGGTCGTGTTCTCGGGTTGTGCTGACACTGTCGCCACCTCCTCCTGCTGTCTCGGGGTAAAGAAAAAGTCGTGGTGGCCATCGGGTGGTGGTTCGTTGGCCCTTACATTCGACAACACTAGTGTTCCCTAATTCATTCCACGTGTCCACCTCGGGGTCCGGCGGCGTGTCGCGGAGCCGTCACCCGGCCTGGATAGGATGAGCCACGTGACCACCCGACGACCGCCGCTCCTGCGCGCCCTGATCTCCAGCCTGCCGCGGCTGGGTTATGCCGGTTCCCGGTCCGCCCTCCTCCACGTGGATCCCGGTGCGGACCCGGAGACGACGGCACGCGACCGGCACCTGGGGATCCGGGAACTCAACCGCTTCCAGCTGCTGCGCTGGATCGGCACCATCGGGGCCCTGCTCATCGGCCTCGGGGCGCTGGGCGCCGGGGCCCTCCCCGTGCTGGGCAACCCCTACTCCTCCTTCCCCGGCGGGTCCTTCATGGCCCGCATGCTGCAGACCTCCTCCGTGATGGTGCTCGTCGGCGTCGGACTGCTCGTGCTGGCCTGGGTGCTCATGGCGCCGTTCGTCGGGGCCTCCTACCGGGGCGGCTCGATCTCCGGCCCCACCGTCACCCGGTCGCTCCTCAAACGGACGTTCGCTGCCTGGGTGCTGCCGATCCTGTTCACCGCGCCGCTGTTCACGCAGGACATCTACTCCTACCTCGCCCAGGGGTCGATCGTGGCGCGCGGCATGGACCCCTACTCCGCAGGCCCCGTCGACCTGCTCGGCCCGGAGGACCCGCTGGCCCGCTCGGTGCCGTTCATCTGGTCCCACTCCCCCTCCCCCTACGGGCCCGTCGCCCTCGGCATCGCCTCCGCGATCAGCCGGGTGACCGCCGACTCGATCACCCTCGGTGTCGTCGCCCACCGCCTGGTCTCCCTGCTGGGGCTCATCGCCGCCGGCTGGGCCATCTCCCGCCTCGCGCGGCGCTGCCGCGTCAACCCGGTGACGGCTCTGTGGCTGGGCATGCTCAACCCGCTGACGATCCTCCACCTCATCGGCGGCATCCACAACGAGTCCGTGCTCCTCGGGCTCATGCTCGTGGGCCTGGAGGTGGGGCTGCGGGGCGTCGACAAGCTCGGGGGACGCAACGGGCAGCCGGTGGATCCCGCCGGCGGTGCCGGACTCATCGTCCTGTCGGCGCTGCTCATCGGCGGGGCGGGCCTGGTGAAGGTGACCGGATTCCTGGCGCTCGGCTTCGTCGGCATGAACCTGGCGAGACACTTCCTGCGGGTCGGGCGGGGCCCCGTCGTCTCCCTCGTCCTGGCCGTGCTCGTGCAGGTGACGCTGCTCGTCGCGACGATCGCCCTCATCACCGTCGTCACCGGCATCGGCCTCGGCTGGGTGACAGGCCAGGGCGGGGCGGCGACGATCCGCAGCTGGCTGTCCATGACCACGAACGTCGGGGTGTCCGCCGGGTTCGTCGGCATGCTGCTGGGGCTCGGCGACCACACGACGACGATGCTGTTCATCACCCGCGGGGTGGGCGTGCTCGTCGCGGTCGGGTTCCTCGTCCGCTTCCTCTTCGCCACCTACCGGGGCACGATCCACCCGGTGGGCGGGCTGGGCGTGGCCACCTTCGTGCTCGTCATCCTCTTCCCCGTCGTGCACCCCTGGTACATGCTGTGGGCGATCCTGCCCCTCGCCGCATGGGCGAACCGCACCTTCTTCCGCGTCAGCGTCGTCGCCTACTCCGCCTTCTTCTCCTTCACCGTCCTCCCCCGCGGACTCGCCCTCCCGGCGTCGACGGTCGCCTCCATCTATCTGGGGGCGGCGGTCGTTTTCGTCGCCGTCGTGACGCTCGGCTGGTGGCTGATGCGGCGTGGCACGATCCGTGGCCTACACTGAGTAACCGTGTCTGCAACTTTCGGTGGAGCCCCCGGTGTCAGCGCCGGACCAGCTCTGGAACTAGAGAATGTGGTCAAGTCCTTCGGACCCACCACCGCTGTCGACGGGATCTCGTTGACGGCGGAACGCGGTGAGGTCTTCGCCCTGCTCGGCCCCAACGGAGCCGGCAAGACCACCACCATCGAAATGTGCGAGGGATTCACACGTCCTACCTCCGGCCGCATCCGCGTCCTCGGACTCGACCCGGTCACCCAGCCGGAGGAGGTGCGCAACCGGATCGGCATCATGCTGCAGGGCGGCGGCTCCTACACCGGCATCCGCGTCGGCGAGATGCTCCGCCTGGCGGCCGCCTACAACGAGAACCCGCACGACCCGGAGTGGCTCATCGACCTCCTCGGCCTCGACGGGGTACGCCGCACCACGTGGCGTCGCCTCTCCGGCGGCCAGCAGCAGCGCCTCTCCCTGGCGCTGGCCATCATCGGCCGCCCCGAGCTCGTCTTCCTCGACGAACCGACCGCCGGCCTCGACGCCCAGTCACGCCTCGCCGTCTGGGAGCTCATCGAGGCCCTGCGTGCCGACGGCGTGACGGTCATCCTCACCACCCACCTCATGGATGAGGCGGAGGCGCTGGCCGACAGGATCGTCATCATCGACAAGGGCAGGGTCGTCGCCCAGGGCACGCCCGCCGAACTCACCGCCGGCGGCACCGGATCAAGGGTGAGCTTCGAGACCGACAGCGCCCTCGACCTCCCGCGTGCCGACGCCCGCCTCACCCAACTCTGCCCCGACACCCCGGGCATCCAGTCGATCCGCCCGCTCAACTACGCGGTCCCCGCGACGGCCACCCCGGAGCTCATCTCCGCGCTGGCCACCGCCGCCGCCGAGCAGGACGTGCTCGTCCGCCGACTGGACGTCGACCACCGCAACCTGGAGGCCGTCTTCCTCGAGATCACCGGCCGGAGCCTGAGGAGCTGACAGGAGCCATCATGAGTGACACCACGACCACCACCCGCTTCGCACCCGGGACCTTCCGCCCGGAACCCCGCCGCGCCTCCCCCGCGAGGATGATCGCGGCGCAGGGCCGCATGGAGACGATCCTCTTCCTGCGCCACGGCGAACAGCAGCTGCTCAGCGTCATCATCCCGCTGGTCACCCTCATCCTCACCGCCCGGCTGCCGATGCTCAGCGAGGAGAACACCCTCAACGAGATCCTGCCGATGGTGCTGGCCATCGCGACGTCGAGCTCCGGTTTCACCGGGCAGGCCATCGCCGTGGCCTTCGACCGGCGTTACGGGGCACTGAAACGCACCGGTGCCTCCGGCGTGCCGACGTCCACGATCATCATCGGCAAGATCATCGCCGTGGCCGCCATGGCCGGACTGCAGATCGTCCTGCTCGGGTCCGTGGCGCTGCTGCTGGGCTGGACCCCCTCCCCCGGCGGCGTCCTCCTGGGGCTGGTGATCCTCTTCTTCGGCATCGCCACGTTCACCGCCCTGGGCATGCTCATGGGCGGCACGATGACCTCGGAGATGGTCCTGGCCCTGGCCAACCTCATCTGGTTCCTGCTCGTCGGCGCGGTCGGCTGGGTGCTGTTCACCCACAACCTCGACGCCGCCGGCTGGTACAACGCGATCCCCTCCGTGGCCCTTGCCTCGGCCCTGACACTCGCCTTCGACGGCGTGTTCCCCTGGATGCAGCTCATCATCCTCTCCGCCTGGGCGCTCGTGGCGACAGCGCTCGCGGTGAAGTGGTTCCGCTTCGAGGCCTGACCCCGCACACCCGTAACCCGCGACATAGATAGGATGGGCGACGTGACTGACACCGCCACCCCTGCGAACGCCACTGACCATTCACCAGCACACCGGGGCCCCTCGGTGCGTCTCCAGCGCATCCTGGCCCTGCTCCTGCTCATCGCCCAGGGCAGTATCACCGTCACCGGTTCCATCGTCCGCGTGACCGGCTCCGGTCTCGGCTGTGACACCTGGCCCAACTGCCACGAGGGCTCCCTCGTGCCGGTCCAGGGGGCGGCCCCGGCCCTGCACCAGGCGATCGAGTTCGGCAACCGCCTGCTCACCTTCGTGCTCGCGGGCATCGCGATCGCGGTGTTCATCGCCGTGCTGCGTGCCCGCCGTCGCCGAGAGATCATCGTCTACTCGGTGATCTCCGGCCTGGGCATCGTCCTGCAGGCCGTCATCGGCGGTGTCTCCGTGCTGCTCGACCTGAAGTGGTGGGCGGTGGCCATCCACTTCCTGCCGTCGATGGTCCTCGTGTGGATCGCCGCGCTGCTCTACATGCGTCTGGCCGAGCCGGACCACCTGGCGCCGGTGCGTGTCTTCGCACCGGTGATCCGCACCCTCACCGTGGTCGCCGCCGTCTCCCTGTCCGTCGTCCTCATCACCGGCACGATGACCACCGGCGCCGGCGTGCACTCCGGTGACGCGGGTGTCGGCATGGAGGGTCGCCTGGAGGTCGACATCGCCCTCATGGCCTACATCCACGCCGCGACGATGTACGTCTACCTGGCCACCACCCTGGCCGTCATGTGGCTGCTCTACCGGGGCATGGCCAACCGGGACGCGAAGAACACCGGCTGGATCCTCGTTGTCATGATCGGCGTCCAGTGGGTGATCGGCGTCATCCAGTTCAACATGGGCATCCCCCGCTGGACGATCCCCGCGCACATCGCGATGAGCTCCGTCGTCGTCGCGTTCTCGGCGTTCCTCTACGCCCACGGCCTGCGTCGCCTGACCCCGGGACAGAAAAACGCCACCGTCACCGCTGAGTGATGGCTAGCCTGGATGCCATGAAGGCAATCCAGATCACAGCTACCGGAGGACCTGAGGTCCTCGTCCTGCGCGACATCGAGGCGCCGGTCCCCGACGACGACGAAGTGCTTGTCGACGTCCTCGTGGCCGGCGTCAACTACATCGACACCTACTACCGGGAGGGTGTCTACCACGCGGGACTCCCCTTCGTGCCGGGTCTGGAGGGCACCGGCCGGGTCGTCCACGACCCGCAGGGGGAGATCGCCCCCGGCACCGTCGTCGCCTGGTGCGACGCCTTCGGCTCCTACGCCGAGCAGGTGTGTGTGCCCCGCGACCGCCTCGTCGCCGTCCCTGAGGGTGTCGACCCGACGGTGGCCGCCTCCATGCTCCTGCAGGGCATCACCGCCCACTACCTCACCTCCGGCGTCTACGACCTGCAGGAGGGGGATTCCTGCCTCATCACCGCCGGTGCCGGCGGCGTGGGCCTGCTGGCCACCCAGATGGCCGCGAACAAGGGGGCCCGCGTCTACTCGGTGGTCTCCACCGACGAGAAGGCCGAGCTGGCGCTGGAGGCCGGTGCCACGGAGGTGTTCCGGTACTCCGAGAACCTCGCCGAGATCGTGCGCCGTCGCAACGGTGGCGTGGGTGTGAACGTGGTCTACGACGGCGTCGGCCGGGACACCTTCAACGAGTCCCTCGAGGCGGTCCGCCCGCGCGGCACCGTGTGCCTCTTCGGTGCCGCCTCGGGGCCGGTGGAGCCCTTCGACCCGCAGCTGCTCAACACGCATGGCTCGATCTTCCTCACGCGTCCCTCCATCGGCGCCTGGACGTCCGGGGAGGGTGAGTTCCGCATGCGTGCGCAGGCGGTCACCCAGGCGGTTGTCGACGGCACCCTGAAGTTCCGCATCTCCGGCGAGTACGCGCTCGCCGACGCCGCCCAGGCGCACCGGGACCTGCAGGGGCGCAGGACGACCGGGTCGATCGTCCTCCACGTCCAGGACTAGGTGCGGCTGAGCGCCAGGGCGGACAACTGCCGTATCGGGTGGATGTTCTCCCGGGGTGGCCCGCCGTCGGGAGGCAGGTGCACCACCCCACCCGCCCGGCGTTCCAGTCGACCGTTGCGGGGCGGGGCGTTCGGGTCGTCGTCATTGCGCGCGTTGTGTACCGCGCACGCCATCGACAGGTTCTCGATGTTCGTCTCCCCACCCTGCTCCCACGCGATCAGGTGGTGCACCTGGCACTGGCTCGCCGGGGTGGTGCATCCCGGGTGGGGGCACAGGATCGTCTCCGCGGACAGGAGCATGCGCTGCTTGAAGTTCGCGAAGCGCTCGTCCCGGTACACGTTGACCCCACCGCGGACAGGGTCGAAGATCCCGACGGAGCCCTCCTCCACCATCGCCTCGGCGACCAGCTCGGCCCCGGTGATGGTGGTGCCGTCGGTGCGGGCGAAGACGGTCTCGTCGCCCTCCTGGCGGAGCACCTTCGTCGACTCCGGCAGCGGCAGCACGGTGATCACCACCTCGCGGGCGGGCCCGCCACCCCGGGTGTCCAGGAAGGCGTCGAACATCGCCTGCTCGTAGGTCAGCCGCGGGTCCTTCTGCCGCCGCTGGGCGGCCTCAGCCCGGACCCCGCTGAGCACGCCCTCGATGATCCGCTCTGGGCCGGTGACGGTGAACGTGCGGTTGCCCAGGCCGTCGGTGTTCTTGCCGCCCTTGAGGGCCCGCCGGCCGTAGGCCTTCTTCTCGGCGTCCTCGACCCCGCGGTTGTACTCGCGCACGCGCGTGGCGGCGGCCCGGTCGATCTCCTCCACCGTGCCGCGCAGGGCGCACAGCTCGACACGCAGCTCCCACGGGGTGACCGCTGCCCCGCGCAGCAGCTTGCGGGTGTGCTTCTCCACCACACCCAGCGCATCCAGCGACAACCCCACGGCAGCGTCCCGGGCCGCCTTCTGCAGCTTCCGGTGGCGGGTCGGGCCGAAGTACACCCCGGCCAGTTTCTGCCACGCCCCGGTGTCCCGGAAACCCAGCGTCGACAGCACAGCGGCGTCCACCGTGCCGGTGGCCAGGGCCTCCAGCACGGGGACGGCACGCAGGGCCTCAAACGCCGCGATCAGGTTCATGCCCTGCACGCTAAACCCCCGACAGGCACTCGTCGATACGCAGACCGCGGGACCTGTGGATAAACCCCCCTTATCCACAAAAAAGCCGCTCCCGGAGGAGCGGCTCTTGACAGTGCTAGAAGAACGTGGTCGTCCAGCCGAGCATGGAACCGATCGTCTCCCAGCCGAGGACGGCGTCCACGGAGAGGGCGACGAAGACGAGTGCCAGGTAGTTGTTCGACAGGATGAACAGCTTGAGCGGCTTGACGTCCTTGCCGGCCTTGACGCCGTTGTGCAGGACGATCGCCATGACGAGGAAGTACAGGCCACCGATGAGGGCACCGGCGAGGTAGATCCAGGAGGCGGCCGGCACGAGCAGCAGCGTGGTCACGACGGTCGCGACGGTGTACCACACGATCTGGCGGGTGACCTGGACGGGCTTGCGCACGACGGGGAGCATCGGCACGCCGGCCTTCTCGTAGTCGGCGCGGTACTTCATGGCCAGGGCCCAGGTGTGGGGCGGGGTCCAGAAGAAGATGATCATGAACAGGACGATGGCCTGCCACCACTGGGCGGGGATGCCCTCGGGCATGTTGTCGGTGATGACGGCCCAGCCGACGAGCACCGGCATACAGCCGGCGGCGCCACCCCAGATGATGTTCTGCCAGGTCCGGCGCTTGAGCCACTTGGTGTACACGTAGATGTAGAACCAGTTGGTCAGGATGATGAAGAAGGCGGCGAGCCAGGAGTTCGCCAGCAGCCCCAGCCACAGCACCGAGATGATGAGCAGGGACCACGCGAAGATGGTGGCCTTCCTGTTCGTCACGGTGTGACGGACCAGCGGGCGGGCGCGGGTGCGGCCCATCTTCTGGTCGATGTCGGAGTCGGCCACCATGTTGAAGGTGTTGGCCGCTGCGGCGCCCATCCAGCCACCGACGACGGTCAGCAGGATGAGGATGATGTTGTTCTCGCCACGCTCGGCCTGGAGCATCGCCGGAATCGTGGCTACGAGGAGCAGCTCAATGACCCTCGGCTTCGTCAGCGCAATATAGGCCTTGATTGTCTCCAAGAGAAGGTTCCTCCAACGGCAGGTCAGGAAATGTCACCGGATACGCGCACTTGTTGTCGCGTCTACCAGTACCGGTCGGACGGGGACGTCGAAAAGTTCCCGGCGTACCCCGGACGACGTCTCCGATGAAATAGAATCCAGCCCCGTCATACTAGCGTCCGGACTCGGGCGCGGGACAATCCCCCGCCCAAACCCATCTATTTCAGCACAGTTCCGAGGGCCGCGGACCATGATCGCCAAACAAGTCACTAAGGTGGTGAGGTGACGTGGACCCCCGGTGCCGGGAACGGGCGCACAGACCTCCGCCCCGGCACCGGTTTACGGCCCACCTGAACTCCTTGACGATCAACCTGAAGTGAGGATCCATCGTGACCCTGTCGCCCGACACGCAGGCGCTGACCGAGCGCCGCTACCCCGCCGACTGGACCGAGACCGACACCCGCGCCGTGGACACGGTCCGCATCCTGGCCGCCGACGCGGTGCAGAACTGTGGCTCCGGACACCCGGGCACGGCCATGTCCCTGGCACCGCTCGCGTACACCCTGTACCAGCGCGTCCTGGACCATGACCCCAACGACACCGACTGGGTCGGTCGCGACCGCTTCGTGCTCTCCTGCGGCCACACCTCCCTCACCCAGTACATCCAGCTCTACCTCGGCGGCTTCGGCCTCGAGATGGAGGACCTCAAGGCACTGCGCACCTGGGACTCCCTGACCCCGGGCCACCCGGAGGTCGGCCACACCCGCGGCGTCGAGATCACCACCGGCCCGCTCGGCCAGGGCCTGGCCTCCGCCGTGGGCATGGCCATGGCCGCCCGCCGTGAGCGTGGCCTCTTCGACCCGGAGACCCCGGCCGGCGAGTCCCCCTTCGACCACTTCATCTACGTCAT
>Ga0123327_1003438_pt1 | contig 11542 bp, 7 predicted proteins | sample BioC13SIPDNA_4_FD_89701 | JGI IMG/M metagenome (GOLD analysis project Ga0123327, IMG submission 89701) | Anaerobic biogas reactor microbial communites from Washington, USA - Biogas_R1_B C13 SIP DNA | ecosystem: Engineered > Bioreactor > Anaerobic > Unclassified | place: Washington, USA...
CTGGCAGCTTTGCTGGAAGCTGTGTCTCTTTTTGGTGCGCTTCCCGCCAGGGAAACCTATTTGGGCCAAGGGGAAACGCCCCTGGTGGACCGGGGCATGTATGCCCTTTGCCGCCACCCGGGCGCGCTGTGGCTGCCTGCCTTGCTGCTCTTTCTCTCCCTGGGCCTTGGAAGCCTGGGGCTGCTCTTGTCAGGGGCGCTGGCAGCGGGCTTGAACGTCTTTTACGTCTGGATGCAGGACCGCTGGGTCTTCCCCCAGACCATCCCGGGCTACCAAAACTACCGGAAGCACACCCCTTTTCTTATTCCCACAAGGGCAAGCGTTAAAAAAGCCCTTGCGACCTTCAGACAGGACTAAGGCATGCGATTTGAGGCAAAACTCCGAAAAGAACCGCCAGAGCAGTTGTGGCAGGAATACTGCGGCTTTTTGGATTTGTCGCTGGAAAGCTATATGCATATGCAGCAGCACCTGCTTATGGAGCAGGTCTCCCTGCTGGGCGCCAGCCGCCTGGGCCGCAACTTGATGGGCGGCAGCGTGCCGGAGTCCGTGGAGGAGTTCCGGGCCACGGTGCCGCTGACCACTTTCTCAGACTACGCGGACACCATGCTGATGCGCCGGGCGGAGGAGCTGCCTGCGCCGCCCATCGGCTGGCTGGAGACCACCTGGGAGGGGGGCGACTATCCCCGGAAGGCCGCGCCCTATTCCCGCAGCATGCTGAACACCTACCGCAACAACCTCTTTTCCGTCCTGCTCCTGGCCCACGCCAGCAAAAAGGGCCAGTTCCATGTGCGGCCCCATGCCAAGGTGCTCTATGCCTTAGCGCCCCTGCCCTATGCCACCGGGCTTTTCCCGGAGTTGATGAAGGGGGAGGTCAACTTCCAGTTCATGCCCCCTGTTCAGGAGGCCCTGGCCCTGCCCTTCAGCCAGCAGATGGCTCAGGGGCTTAAGATGGCGCTTAAAAAAGACATGAACATGTTCTTTGGCATGAGCAGCATCCTCTTTCACATCAGCCAGAACCTGCTGGCCGGGGGCAGCGGCAAAACCAAGATTACCGATTTTTCACCCAAGATGCTTATGCGCTTTCTGGCGGCCCGCTACCGCGCCCGCAGGGACAACTCCCCCATGCTGCCAAAGGACCTTTTCCACCTGGACACCTTTGTCTGCGTGGGCAACGACTCCACCCTTTATAAAAGCGAGCTGGAGCGCTGCTGGGGCAAAAAGCCCCTGGAGATCATGGGCGGCACGGAGCCCAGCCTGATTGCGACAGAGACCTGGAGCCGGGACGGCCTGGTGATGTTCCCGGACGCCTGTTTTTATGAGTTCATCCCGGAGCGGGAGATGATCAAAAACCTGGATGACCCCAGCTATGTCCCCCGCACCTACCTGATGAACGAGCTAAGCCCCAACCAGCTTTATGAAATTGTGATCACGGTGCTCAAAGGCGGCTCCTTTGTGCGCTACCGGGTGGGGGACGTGTTCCGCTGCCTGAGGCTTCGCAACATCAAGGACGAGATTGATTTCCCCCAGTTTGAGTTCATCGACCGGGTGCCCAGCGTGATTGACATCGGCGGCTTTACCCGCATCACCCAGCGGGAAATCGAAAAGGTGCTGGAGATGTCCCGCCTCCAGGTGGCCCGGTGGAGCGCCTTTAAGGAATACGATGACAACAAGCACGCCTATCTCCAGATGTTCATCGAGCTGCCGGAGGACGAAAAGGGCGCTCCTGCCAGCGCTGAGATCATCAAGGAGCATTTAAGCGTCTATTTCCGCTATTTTGATCAGGACTATCAAAGCCTTAAAAAGCTGATCAAGGTGGAGCCGCTGAAGGTCTCCGTGGTGCCCAAGGGCTCCTTTCAGCGTTTTGAGGAGTACACGGGGCATTCGCTGCGCAAAATCAATCCGCCGGCCGCTGACATCGTGGATTTCAGGGGCGTTTGCGGGCTGGAACGGAAGGGGGGAAGCAACGCGTGGCAGTAAACCATATTCTCTTTGTTGCCATCCCCACGGTTGCGCTGCTGCTCAACCTCTATTTGCTGCTCATCTGCATCAGCGCCAAGAAAAACAAGCTGATCTACGCCTTTATGTGGCTGGTGATCGCTTTTTCCGCCTGGACCGGGGGCTCCGCCGGCATGCGGGCCATGCTTTTCCCCGGGGTGCGCTTCTGGTATGACGTGTCCCTGATTGGCATCTTCAGCACGCCCTTTCTGCTGTATAACTTCATCCACCACTATACAAACCAAAAGGGCAGCTTTATCCTGATCAGCATTGGTGTCGGCTGGCTGATTTTGGTCATGCTTCAGCTGTCGGATGTGTTCATCAAACTGCCCGAGGTGACCGCCCAGGGGGATGCGCGCACCTTCAGCTACACCATGACCGGCTGGGTGGTGCTGCCCCTTTTTCTGGGCTTGCTCACCCTGGTGATGGCAGCCAGGCTGGTGCACACAGCCGTCAAGCGCCAGGGCATGCCCACCAGCAGCATGCAGCCCCTTTACCTTGGCGCCCTCTTTATGTTTGCGGGGCTTGTCAGTTCCGCCTTGCCGGGCATGGGCTCCTTCCCGGTGGACCCCCTGGCCTGCGGCGTCAACGCGATCCTCCTGTTCTATGCCCTGCACCGCAAGCGTCTGATCACCTTTAAGATGGTCACCTCCCGGGGGCCGGTCTATCTGGCGGCCGCCATCTTAACCACCTTGCTTTTAGCCATCGCCTATCCGGCGATGGACCAGCTGTATCTGCGCCTCTTTCCTGAATACGTTCAGCAGCAGACCATCGTCATCGCGGTGCTGGTCTCCCTTTTGACCGTGCTGGTGTATAACCTGATCCGGACCCTGCTGCACACCTTTTTTGCCCGCGGCCAGATGGCCCGGGATGAGGAGCTGCGGCGCTTCAGCCGGGAGATCAACGAATCCCTGGACAGCCAGCTGATTTTCAAAACCTTTGGCCAGTTCATCGAAAAGAACATCGACTGCGATGCCGCCTATGTCTGCGTCCGGGAGGAGGGCGGCAATTTCGTCACCAAGGCCCACTCCAAGCCCACCGTGGCGGGGGACGTGGTCATCCAGCAGGCAAGCCCGCTGATCGCCTGGCTATGGGAGCATAAAACCGCGATCACCTATAAGGATTTCTCCCGCACGCAGCACTACCGCTCCATGTGGGATGCTGAAAAGGAAATGCTGCGTTCCTTAAGCATCCGCCTGATTCTGCCCATCACCCAGGGCGGGCGGCTGATCGCCATCACCCTGTTTGCGGACCAGAACAACACCAAAATCGGCAGCCCCGGCGACATCATCTTCCTGGAATCCGCCGCGGCCATTATGTCCATCGCCGCCAACAACGCCATGCTCTATGCCGTCATGCAAAACGAGGCACAGCTGGACGGGCTGACCGGCCTTCACAACCGGCGGCATTTCCTGGAAAAGGTGAAGGAGGATTTCTCCAGGGCGGCCAAGGGCAGCTTCACCGTCTGCATCATCAGCCTGGATGATTTCCGGCTTTACAACGAGCTGTACGGTTCCTTCCAGGGGGACAAGCTGCTGCAGGACTTCTCCAAAATCCTGCTGGCCGTCACCGGCAACCAGGGCCGGGTGGGCCGTTACAGCGGCAAGGAGTTTATCCTGGCCGTGCCCTTTAAGGATGCCAGCGCCGTCTCCGACAGCGTGGATGTCATCCGGGACATGCTGGGGGACTATTTGCGCAAAAACAACCATCAGGGGCATCGTTTTCTCACCTTCTCAGCCGGCATCTGCTCCTACCCCACCGCCGCCGCCACCCTGGATGAGGCCATTCATTATGCCAGCATCGCGGTGTATTCCGCCAAAAAGAACGGCAAGAACCGCACCCAGCTCTACCGGGAGGGGCAGAACTTTGTGGATGTCACGCCGGAGGCGCTGCATTTCGGCGAGCAATGCGCCCAAACCATCTATGCCCTGACCGCCGCCATTGACGCCAAGGACCACTACACCTTCCGCCACTCGGAAAACGTGTCCAAATACGCCTCCCAGTTAGGTGAAGAAATCGGCCTGGACAAGGAGCATGTGGAGATCATCCGCCAGGCGGGGCTTCTGCATGACATCGGGAAAATCGGCATCCCCGAGAGCATCCTGGTCAAGGACGGGCCCTTGACGCCTGAGGAGCGCAAGATCATGGAGCAGCACGTGGAAGGCTCCATCGCGATGATCAAATACCTGCCCAGCCTGGACTATGTCACCCCTGCTGCCATCGGGCACCATGAGCGCTGGGACGGCAAGGGCTATCCCCGGGGCTTAAAGGGGGAGGACATCCCCATCGCCGCCCGCTGCCTGGGCATCGCGGACGCCTTTGACGCCATGACCACCGCCCGCAGCTACAAGCCCGCCCTGTCTGTGGAGGAGGCCCTGGACGAAATCCGCCGCAACCTGGGCACCCAGTTTGACCCGAAGATCGGCCTGGTGTTTGTCAAAGCGGTGGAGGAAGGCCGGATCATCCATCTGAGCTGAAGGAAACCAGAATCATGTGCGTTAAAAAAGCCCGGCGGTCAGGAGCCGGGCTTTTTGCTTGTGGCGTCACACGTTCCGGGTGCGCACCACCTGGATGTCCTTGTTCTGGGTAAGCTGCATCACCATGTCCGCATAGCTAAGCCCAGGAGGCAGGTGAAGGGTGTAGAGGTTGGTGTACACGTTTTGCTCCGGCGCTTCCGCGTCCCGGAAGTTCTCGATGTGAAAGTCCACGTCCAGCACCTCGATGTGCTTCTGGTGCATATAGGCGTTGATGAAGGGGAGCGCTGAAGCCCGGTTGGTGAAGCGAACCTCCACCCTTTTGACGGTGTTCACCCGGATGACCTTCTGGAAGAGCACCAGCACGATGGTGATCAGCCCCGCCACAATCAGCGCCAGCCAGTAGTAGCCAAAGCCGATCATCAGCCCCAGGCAGGCCACGTTCCAAAGGCCCGCCGCCGTGGTCAGGCCGGAAACCTTCTTCTGGGCCACAAAAATGGTGCCCGCGCCCAGGAAACCGATGCCGCTGACCACCTGGGCGGAAATGCGGCCGATGGACATGCCCACCTCCCCCGCGCCCGGGGTTCCCAGCAGCTGAAGGACGATCAAGCCCTCCAAAATCGCCACCACCGTGGACCCAAGGCACACCAGGCTGTGGGTTCTGAGGCCTGCCGGCCGGTTTTTATATTCCCGGTCTATTCCCACCAGGGCGCCCACCAGCACAGCCGCGATGACGCGGATAAGGGCTTCATACCAGGTAAGGGGATTTGTCGTAATCAGTATTTCCATCTCGTTGCCTCTTTTAGTGTATTTGAGCGGCGATCAGATTGCGCAGCCTGGGGTGAATCTCCCCGTTGGGGCCTGGCGATCCCTGCATCATAAAGACCGCCGCTGTCTGGCTTGTCGGGTCCGCCATCATCCAGGTGCCCTGGGTGCCTGCCCAGCCGTATTCGCCTGGGTTGGTGAGGGCGCCGATCTGCTCCGGATGGGTCAGCACCCGCAGCCCCAGGCCGTAGCCATAGCCCGGCCGGTCCGCCATATAGCCCGCGTGTACCGGGCCTGTCAGGTGGTTTGTGCGCATCAGCCGCACAGCAGCCGGGCTTAGGAGCGCCTGTCCCTTTTCATCCCTGCCTTCCCGCAGCAGCATTCCCAAAAAGCGCAGGTAGTCCTCCGTTGTCATGACCAGCCCGCCGCCCCCGCTTTCCAGCCTGGGAAAGGATAAAAAGAAGTTGTCCAGCACAGGCTCCGGCCCAAAGGGAGGCTGGGAGGCATAGGTGAGGGCCAGGCGGGGCTGGGCGTCCTCAGGCAGGGCAAAAAAGCTATCCGCCATGCCCAGGGGACCAAAAAGCATCTCCGCCATGCATTCCCCTAAAGAAGCCCCGCAGAGCGTCTCCACCAGAACCCCCAGGACGTCGTGAGAGACGCCATAGCAAAACCGCTCCCCCGGATCAAAATCCAGCGGATCCCGGGCGACGGCCTCCGCCACCTGGGCCAAGGTCAGGCCCGGCCCCTGATCGGCCAGAACGCCCAGCAGGCTTTCCCGCTGCAAATCGTAATTAAGCCCGGAGGTCATGGTGAAAAGATCCAGAATGCGGATAGGGCTCCTGGCCTCCCGACTGCCCCTCCCCTCTTTGACCCGCATTTGCCCAAAAGCGGGCAGGTAGCGTCCCAGCGGCTCCGTCATCACAAAGCGCCCCTGATCATGCAGCATCATGGCCAGGGCACAGGTAATGGGCTTGGTCATGGAATAGACGCGAAACAGCGTATCCCGGCCCACCCTGATCCCTGCCTCCCGGTTGGCAAACCCATTCAGGTGGCGGTAAACCACCTTCTCCCCCTGGCAGACCATAAGGTCCGTCCCCACAGCACAATTCTCCAGCAGGCTGTCCTGATATGCTCTCAGCGCCCCCCAGTTCATCCAATCACCTCTTGGCAGGATTATAGCATATTTGCGCAAATGTTAAAGCCGGTCTTTCCAAGGATTTGAAGGCATGCTAAGATGCCCTCGGGAGGGATCGCATGAAAGAAGCTTGGCTGGTGGTCAGCGCGTTTTTGCGCACGCCTTCATTTGTGGCGATGGAACGCGCTTTTCTTGAGGCGGCAGCGGATGCGGGCATCCGGCTGACGCTTCGGGATAACGCCTCCTTCCTTAAAAGGGACAGCTTTGATGCCGCTCCCCCCGCCGCGCTCTTTTTTGACAAGGATGTGCGCCTGGCCCAGCTGATGGAGCAGCGGGGCCTGCGGCTTTTTAACCGGGCCCGGGCCATCGCGGTCTGCGATGACAAGACGGCCACTTTTCTGGCCCTTGAAAAGGCGGGCCTGCCCCAGCCCCGCACCCTCCTGGGCCCGGTCACCTATCCCCGGGTGGGCTATGGGGACATGGCCTTTCTGGATATCATCGCCCATGAGCTGGGCCTGCCCCTGGTGATCAAGGAGGGCTACGGCTCCTTTGGCCGCCAGGTCTATTTAGCCCGGACGGCGGCCGAAATGCGCCGCGTCCTGTCGCTGACTGAAGCAAGGCCGCTGCTGTTCCAGTCCTTTATCAGCGAAAGCGCGGGGGAGGATCTGCGGATTTATGTGGTGGGCGGGGAGGCGGTCGCCGCCATCCGCCGGGTGAACCCCTCCGGGGATTTCCGGGCCAACCTGGAAAACGGGGGCGTGGCCTATGCCCACAAGCCCAGCCCCCAGGAGGCCGCCCTTGCCATCAAGGCCTGCCAGGCGGTTCACGCGGACTTTGCGGGCGTGGACATCCTGATCGGAAATGAAGGCCCCCTGATCTGTGAGATCAACTCCAACGCCCACTTCCTGGGGCTCAGGGAAGCCACGGGAATCAACCCCGCCCAGCACATCCTGCGCCTGATCCAAAAGGAGATTTAAGGTGCTGCTCTGGCTGATCTATGACCGGGAGCATATCCCCCGCAACCAGTTTTTCATCGACCGCTGGCTTGAGGCAGGGCGGGAGAAGGGTCTGTCCGTTCAGGTTGTCCCTCGGGAGGAGCTGACCTGGGGCATACGGGACAATCGGCTGTATCTGACAGCGGCAAATCAGAGGGGCCTGCCCTATTGCGTGGTGATGCGAGCGATGGACCCCCTTCTTTCCTCCCATCTGGAGGGCATGGGTATCCCGGTGTTTAACAACGCCGGCATCTCCCGCATTTGCAATGACAAGCGCCTGACTCACCAGTTCGTCTCAGGCCTTTGGCCCATGATGGACACCGTGTTTCTTGGCCCCGGGCAAATCGACAGCCCCTTCCCCTACCCTGTGGTGATCAAATCCGCCCGGGGCAACGGAGGCCGGCAGGTGTTTCTGGCGGAGGATGAGGACGCCTTCCGCCTGGCGCTTGAACAGATCGCCCCGGATGAGGCCCTTGTCCAGCCCCTTTGCGACACGCCTGGCCGGGATGTCCGCGTGTATATGCTGGGAGACAAGGTAGTGAAAGCCATGATGCGCGTCTCCCTGTCCGACTTTCGCAGTAATGTAGGCCTGGGCGCTGAGGCCTTCCCCTGGGATCCCGGGGAGAAGCCCTTGGCTCTGGCCCGGCAACTGGCCCATCGCCTTGATGCGGGGCTGATTGGAGTGGATTTCCTCTTTCATCAGGGACGCCTGCTGTTCAACGAAATAGAGGACGCAGTGGGCACCCGCATGCTCTATGCCTTGGGCGAGGGGGACATCGTGCGGGATTACCTGGCGCATATCCTGGGGCTACTGGACAGATGACGCCCAATTGTTAAGAACTTGCCACAAATTCACGCTTGCGTTATACTATGGGCCGTAAGCTGTAAGGAGGATGCCGGATGGAGCTGGATCTGCACGGCCTGACGCTTCAACAGGCGCGGGTGGCGATGATGAGCGCCCTTCGGCGTGCCACCCCGGCGGACTACCGGCTCACCGTCATCCACGGCTACCGAGGCGGCAACGCCCTTAGGGAGATGCTTCGGGAGGAGTTTTCCCGCCACCCCAAAGTCCTCCGCCTTGAACCTACCTTCAATCCCGGACAGACCGTGTTTGTCCTGCGAGAATATTAAGGAGCATTCATGCCTACACGCCGTCCTCAGCATCCGCCCAGACGGGCACGCCGCAAGGAGAAGCGCTTTGGCCTCCTGATTTTCTGCATAGCGGTTGTGGCGATTTTGCTCATCGTGTCCCCCACCGAGCCCATCAACCGGGCGCAGAATATCAGAACTGCGGACGGGCGCCTGATCAGTGAACACGATGGCCTGAAAATCACCGAGATTATGGCGGATAACGCCTCCGCCCTTCCGGATGAGAATGGCAATTTCCCGGACTGGTTTGAAATTGAAAACCAATCCGACCGCACGCTGAACCTGGAGGGCCTCACCGCCTCCAACCGGCCGGACCGGGCGCGCTTTGTCTTCCCCGCCATCAATCTGGAGCCAGGGGAGCGACTGGTCATTTTCTGCGATAACACCAATCAAAACGAAGTTGGGAAGCCCCTGCACGCCAAGTTCAAGATATCCAGCATCGCCAGCGCTATCTATCTGTTTGACACCTCCGGTTTTGTGCTGGACAAGGTGGAGGACGTGCCTACCCTGAACGCCAATGAGACCTACGCTCTGCAAGAGGATGGCAGCTGGCAGAAAAGCGAGATCTTCACCCCCGGCTTCCCCAACACCCAGGCTGGTTATGAGGAATATATGGACCAGTATCACATTGAGGCCGGGGTGCTGGTCATCAATGAGCTCTGCCCCGCCCCCAGAAGCGGATTGAGGGATGAAGACGATGAATTAAGTGACTGGATTGAGCTGAAAAACAACGGCGACACCCCCATCGACCTGGGTGGCGTCTTTACTCTGTCAGACAATGAGCAGCGCCCCGCCAAATGGGTTTTCCCCGAGGGCGCGGTCATCCCGGCCAGGGGTTATTATCTGGTGTTCGCCTCCGGCAAAAACCGGGACAACCCCGGCGGCTACCCCCACACCAACTTCGGCCTGGCGGCCGAGGGGGAGACCATCACCCTCTCCACCCGCCAGGGCCAGCTGATAGACCGGGTTCAGTACGAAAATGTGCCCATGGATTTCAGCTATGGCCGGGATGAGGTGACCGGCGTCTGGCAGGTGTTCACCATCCCCACCCCGGGGGCGCCCAACAACGCGGCGGGGTTCTCCATGGCGGAAAACTACCTCCGGGCAATCAACCCCTACGGCGTCCATATCTCCGAGGCGATGAGCAGCAACGACACCACCGTCCAGGCTGCCGGCCAGCCCTTCTCTGACTGGGTAGAGATTTATAATCCCACCTCCCAGGTGGTGGACATCAGCCTTTGGGGCCTGTCCGACAATGTGGGCTGGCCGCGCAAATGGCAGTTTCCCGCGGGCACCAGCATCTGGCCCGGGGAATACAAGGTGATTATGATGGATAAAAGCCGGGAGCCCGGCACCAATGCCTCGGTGCTCCACGCCAACCATGCCTTAAAGCGCGCGGGCGGGGAGGTGGTGACGCTGTCTGACAGCACCGGGCGGGTGCTGGACCGGATGGTGCTGCCAGAAATCCCCACCGACATTTCCTATGGTCGAACCCGCGGGCAGGAGGGCCTTTTTTTCTTTTATGACGCCCCCACCCCGGGCGGCGCCAACGGGCCTGGCTTTGTGGGCTTTGCCAAGGCCCCCAGCTTTTCTGTGGCGGGCGGGCTTTACAAGCAGGAGTTTACCGTTTCCATCGACGTGCCCCCGGGCACCCAGGTGCGCTACACACTGGACGGCTCCATCCCCACCGTGTCCGTGGGCTATGACTACACCGGCCCCATCGAGGTGAAGGACACCATGGTCTTAAGGGCCCGGGCCTTTGAAGGCGGCCTTCAGCCTTCGGACACCGTTACCGCCAGCTATATCATGAAGACCTACTTCTCCACCCCTGTGGTCTCCCTGGTGATGGATCCGGTGGAGCTGTGGGACGGCCAGACCGGCATTCTGGCGGCAGGTGACGGAATCAATCTGCTCCAATATGAAAAGATCCCCTTTTCCAACCCCACCCCGGTCTATCGCCTGCACGGCAAGAAGCATCGCCCCGGCTATGCGGAGATGTTTGATTCGGATACCGGCCAGGTCTATTTCAGCCAGGGCGTCACCTTTGCTCTGATCGGGCAGTATTCCCTGGACATGCCCCAGAAATCCTTCAAGGTGCACGCCCGGGCCAAATATGGCAGCAAGTACTTTAACGCCGCTCTCTTTGAGGACCGGCCCTTTGATCAGTACAAGTCCCTCATGCTCAGGGTCAGCGGCAACGATGCTGTGTGGACCCGCATGGTGGACGGTGTCCAGTCCCGGTTGGTGGATCAGATCGATACCACGGTCATCAACCAGGCCTGGCGGCCCGTCATCGTCTATCTCAACGGCCAGTACTGGGGGCACTACAACCTGCGCGAGCGGGTCAGCCGCTATTTCGTGGCCTCCCATGAGGGCATCCCCTTGGAGCAGGCGGACGACATGACCATCCTGGAAGGCAACTCCCGCCCCTACTGGGGCGGCAACGAGGAATACCGGACGCTGATCAGCACCGCCAAAACCCTCTCTCCCGGCAAAAAACCTGAGGATCTGCAATACCTCCTGGACCGGATCGATGTGGACAACTACTTTGACTATATGATTTTCCAGGCTTTCTTCGCCAACACCGACACCGGCAACATCCGCTACTACAAGATTCCCGGGGAGAAATGGCGCTGGCTGCTGTTTGACCTGGACTACGGACTTTTCAACTCCCAGGCCAACGGCATCCGCAATATCTTAAATCCCAAAGGCACGGGCGTTGGCAACCAGATTGACAACACGCTCATCGTCAAACTCATGGAAAGCCCGGAGATGCAGGACAAATTCCTGCGCCGCTTCGGCGAGATCTTCCAGCAGCTCACCACCCAGGTGATGCTGGACCAGATCCAGGTTTGCTACGATCTGCTGGAGCCGGAGATGAACATGCACTTTGAGCGCTGGGCCGCCTATAACTTAAAGAGCATCTCCGCCGACCAGCCCCAGACCGTGGACGGCTGCCTGCGCTACTGGAACATCCGGGTGGACCGCCTGCGCAACGTGGTGAAAAAGCGCCCCACCTACTGCTGGGA
>Ga0123327_1003457_pt1 | contig 11486 bp, 6 predicted proteins | sample BioC13SIPDNA_4_FD_89701 | JGI IMG/M metagenome (GOLD analysis project Ga0123327, IMG submission 89701) | Anaerobic biogas reactor microbial communites from Washington, USA - Biogas_R1_B C13 SIP DNA | ecosystem: Engineered > Bioreactor > Anaerobic > Unclassified | place: Washington, USA...
CCCGCCAGCTTCTTGGACATGATCGAAGCGGCGATGAGCGGCGTGCTCGGCACGGTGCCCGTCACGTCGCGCAGCGCGTAGATAAGCCCGTCGGCGGGGGCCAGGTCGCTGGTCTGCCCGGCGAGCACCAGACCAATGTCCAGAAGCTGATGCCTGAACTGCTCCAGGTTCAGCTCAGCCGACCAGCCGCTAATGGACTCCATCTTGTCGATGGTGCCGCCGCTGGGACCGAGGCCGCGACCGCTCATCTTGCCCACCGGTACGCCGCACGCGGCGACGAGCGGCTGCACGACCAGCGTCGTCTTGTCGCCCACGCCGCCGGAGGAATGTTTGTCGACGACCACCTCGACCGCGTCGTGCCAGTCCAATTGATCGCCGCTGCGCGCCATCGCCAGGGTCAGCTCGACCGTCTCCTGCCGGCTCATCCCCCGGAAGTAGATAGCCATCAACAGCGCCGCCGTCTGGTAGTCGGGGATTGTGCCGGCGACGACGCCCTCGACAAACCAGCGGATCTGCGCGGGCGTTAGCGCAGCGCCGTCGCGCTTGGCTTCGATGAGATCGACCATCCGATGGGCCATAGTCTGTCCTTTTGTGACGAGTGCCGAATTTACGCGCTGGTGCTGATACCAGTATAATGGCAAGAATACCTGGTGACCAAAGGAGCGGGGACGCACCGGAGAGGAGGTAGGAGATGAGGGAACAAGTCGATCTGGTACTGCGGGGTATGGTGCTCACGATGGACGCGGCAGCCAGCGTGTACGAGGACGGCGCCGTCGCCGTTCGCGGCGATACGATTGCCGCCGTAGGCGCTGCGGAGGAAATCGAGAGCCGCTACGAGGCAGCGGAGGTCATCAGCTACGACCGCCAGGTGATCATGCCCGGCCTGGTCAACGCCCACACTCACGTACCGATGACGCTGATGCGCGGCCTGAACGACGATCTGCGCCTCGACGTGTGGCTGGGCTACCTGATGCCGGTGGAGCGCGAGTTCGTAACCCCCGAGTTTGTCCGGCTGGGCACCCGGCTCGCCTGCGCCGAGATGATCCGCTCCGGCGTGACTACCTTTGCCGACATGTATTACTTCGAGAGCGCCATCGCCGAGGCGACCGAAGAAGTGGGCATGCGCGCGCTCCTGGGCCAGACGATTCTCATTTTCCCCGCTCCTGACGCCGCCGACTATGAAGAGGGGTTGATCCTCTGCCGGCGCTTCATCGAAAAGTGGAACGGCCACCCGTTGATCCAGCCGGCTGTGGCGCCCCACGCCTGGTACACTGCCACGCCGGAGCTGCTGCGCGCCTGCGCCGATCTGGCTCGCAGCTACGACGTGCCGCTACATACACACATCGCCGAAACAGCGTTTGAGGTAGACAACTGCAAGCGGGATAACAACATGCCCGTCGTCCCCTGGAATGCCCGCCACGGCATCCTGGAGACGAAGCTGCTGGCGGCCCACTGCGTCCACCTCGATCGGGGGGAGATGTACGATCTGAAGAAAGCCGGCGCCGGCGTTGCCCACTGCCCCAGCAGCAATTTGAAGCTGGCCAGTGGCCTGGCCCGGGTGGGCGACATGCTCTCCATGGGGCTGAACGTGGGCGTGGGCACCGACGGCCCGGCGAGCAACAACGACCTGGATATGTTTGCAGAGCTGCACCTGGCGGCTCTGCTGGCCAAGACGGTCAGCAACGATCCGACCGTGCTGCCGGCGCGGCAGGCGCTCGAGCTGGCGACGAGCAGGGGGGCGAAAGCCGTCCATCTCGACCATCTGACGGGCAGCCTGGAGCCGGGCAAACGGGCCGACCTCATCACCGTGAATATGGACACGATCCACAACTGGCCCCACTTCCGCAGCAACGAGGATGCGGTCTATTCGCGGCTGGTCTACGCGACGAAGAGCACCGACGTGAGGGACGTGATGGTGAACGGACGCTGGCTGATGCGCGACCGGGAGCTATTGACTATCGACGAGGAGCAGGTGAAGGCGGAAGCAGCGGAGATGGCCGTCCGGATCGACCGCTTTGTCAACGAGCGGGAATCGAGCCCCTACAACAAGCTGGTTATTCTCGCCGGTCTGCAGCGGCAGGAGAGCTACGAGATTCAGGTCAAAGCGCGTCTGGAGGACGATGCAGCCATCCTCTCTGGGCTGCAGAGCCCGGAGATAGAAATCACGAAGGAGTCGATTTACCGCCAGTACGACAGCTATTTCTTTTTCGACGGGCGCGACCCGGACGCCGACCGGCTGCGCTACCGGGAAGACGAGTTCATCGACAAACACGGCGAGGTCTTCCAGGCCCGCGCGCGGCTGACCCTCCTGGGCGAAAGCAGGCTGGAAGAATATCCCAACGCCGTGATGCTCTCTCGCTCGCGCTATCTGGCGCCGGCGGCGCAGAGCCTGCGCTTCTATCGCGAGTATTTCGACCCGGCGCGCGAAGTGGAAGTGCATAAGGAGCGGCGTCGCTGGCGGATCGTCTACCGCGAGACGGACTTCGCCGTGAACCTCGACACCGTGAAACGGCCCGCACTCGAAGGCTACTTCCTGGAGATCAAGTCGCGCACGTGGTCGCGCACCGACGCCGAGCGCAAGGCCAACCTCATTGCCGAATTACTGGAGCATTTCCAGGTTGCGCCGGAACAGATCCTGCGCGAGGAATATCCGCAGCTCGTCGCCGACGATACGCTGCTCTGACTGTCGCCGCTGGGACCCGCACATGAAAAAGGAGGCGCCGCGAAGCCACGCCTCCTTCCTGGTTAGCTACTGCTTTTGAACCGGCGCGGGAGCCTAGCCGAAGAGCGTCTGGAACTTCATCACGCTGTTGAGGTCGCCCTCTACCCGGACTTTGCCCATCATGAAGGCATTCATCGGATCGAGGTTGCCCGTCATCATATCCACGAAGTCTGAGGCGTTCATCCGAATGGTTGCCGCCGGCGCCTCGTGGAGCCCTTTGGTGACGACAGCGTTGCCCTCCGCCACATTCACGTACCACTGCCCTCCGTCGTCGCCGGCGAGATCAAACTGGATGGTGGCGTCGAAATCCCCGGCTTTGGCGGCGTCGAACTGGCCGGGCATTGCTGCGAAAATCTCCTGAACCGTTGTCATCTGTGTCTCCTTTCTCCCTGTGGGGCGATCTGACTACCTGCGCGACATGACGCAGCGCGCTAGACTTTGGGCAAAAGTATAGGTTGGCGCTCCGGCTGTGTCAAGAAACGACATTTTCCGGGGTGCGCTTTAGAACCTTGCGCGGCGGGACGATGGTAGGCGCGGGGCAGGGCGGCGACCACCCTGTCCGCGTCGGGCTTCAATCCCCAAGCAGTTCAACCGGCGTCCAGAGGTGCGGCTGCTGGCAGAAAAGCATCACCTGAGCCACAATAGTTCGCATACGGGGGCGCTGATGGAGATACCCGTCACCCCGCAGGTGGACTTTGTAACATGCATGACAGAGCTGTAACGGGTAGCAGCGACAGCGGTTCTTCTGGCAATGCGTTGGGAGTGACACCGGCGCTCGCCGCCCACAACCTGAGCCGACGCTATGGCGACTTCCAGGCGCTGGCCCCGACTGATCTGGCTGTACAGCCGGGCGAACTTGTCGTCGTGACCGGTCCGAACGGGTCGGGCAAGACGACGCTGCTGCTGTGCCTGAGCGGGCTACTCCCGCCCTCCACCGGCATGGTTCGGGTGTCGGGCTACGACCTGTATGACGACGAGCCAGAAGCGAAACGGCGTCTGGCCTTTGTCCCCGACGTGCCGCGTTTTTATGCCAGTCTGTGCGTCTGGGAGCACATTCAGTTCATCGCCCTCGCTCATGAAGTCACCGGCTATGAGGAAAAGGCAGGCCATCTGCTGCACGAGCTTGGGCTATGGCGCGCCCGCCACCTCTTTCCCCACGCCCTGTCTCGGGGTATGCGCCTGAAGCTGGCCCTCCTGTTGGCCCTCGTCCGCCCCTGTACCGTGCTGCTGCTGGACGAACCGACGTCGGCGCTAGACCCGGAAAGCATGACCCTCCTGCAAGAGAAGCTGTCAGCACTCAGCGCCGGCGGGGCAGCCATCCTGCTGACGACGCATGATACAGCTTTTGCAGCCAGCGTTGCCGCCACGAAACAGTGGCGGGTCGAAGATGGCCGGCTCATTCTGGCATAGCCTCCGCGCCGTCTGGGTGGCGCGCTGGCAGGAAGTGGCGCCCCGGCTCCAATTCTGGCTGTTGCTGGGCGGCTACGACGTGCGCGACCGTTCTCGCGCCGACATCTTCTATGTACCTTATCTCATTGCCTTCTGGTCCGTCTGGGCTTTTGCCATGTTCACGGCGCTGTCCGGAGCCGTCGCGGGGCTCCTCAAAGCATTGGACGCAGCTACTCCGGCCCTGGCGGCGGTCCAGCTCTATTTCTGGGCTCTGCTGCTGTGGGCAATCATCTCGCTCTATCAGGCGACTCGTCGAAGCCCGTTCGTCTTTTCGGCCGCCGACGCCGCCCTCCTGTGCCAGACGCCCGTAGACCGGCGCGCCGTCGCCCTGCTCTGGTTTATGAGCGATTGGCCGAGGCAGTTCCTGCCCTTTGCTGCCGGCGGCCTGGCGCTGGGCTTTGCCCTCTTTGAGGCGACTTATCCAGTCGAGGGCATCGATCCGGTCACGGTGATCGGTTACACCGGCCACGGCCTGCGCGCCCTCGGCATCGTACTGCCGCTCCACGTCCTGATCCTGGCCCTGATCTGGTCCGCCGGCGCCTTGCGCCTCCACGGCCGGGAGTCCCGGCCGCTCTTGCGCTGGCTACCAATTGTCGTCGTCCTGATTATGGGGCTGGCGCTGCTCTCGGGCTGGTGGCGGGCCGCGGCCTGGCCCCTGATGGCCGCTTTCGGCTTCTCCGCATGGCTGCCGGCGTTTCTCGCCCTCGTCATCGGTAGCCTGGCGGCCCTGGCACTTCTTCTCTCCGCTGCCCGCGCCCTCAGCCTGAGCCGCGCCGCCCAGGAGACGAGCCACCTGCATAGCGAGCGTTACCTGGCGCACGTAGGGGCCCGCGAGGCGGCAGCGCAGCTCAGACAGGCGCGGCAGCTGGGAGCGCAAAGTCAGGCCACTCGTCTGCCGGCCCGACCCGGCCTGTGGGCTATCGTCTGGAAAGAGCTGGTGCGGTCGCTGCGCGGCTGGCGACAAGGCCTCTGGTCGTGGCTGGGCGTCGTGGCGTTGAGTATCGGCCTCGTCGTCGCGCCGGATTGGGGCAGCCGGCTGGTCACGGTCGTCTTCTGGGTGCAGCTTGTGGCCAGGCGGGCTACGGCGACGTTGCGCGACGATCTCACCCATTGGTGGCTCTGGAGGCAGCAGCCGTTCCCGGCCTGGCAGCTGGTGGGCGGCGCGCTGGCCCCGCCCGCAGCGCTGCTTGTCCTGTTGGCGCTGCTGGCAGGCGTGATTGGCGCCCGCCTGCCATTCGCCGTCGATTCATCGTGGGCGCCGCTGTTACCGCTGCTGGGCGTCCAGGTGGCGCTCGTGGCGACGTGGGATCTGCTGGGGGAGATACGGCCCGACAGGTTACTGTCCGGAGAGGCGCCCAAGACCACCGTGGCAGGCCTCTTCCTGGCGCTCCTTCTGGCCGGCATGGAGTTGGGCGCCGTTTGGGCCGTCGCGCGCCTGGCGCGCTCGCCGTGGCCGGGCGTCGTCGCCGGTCTCCTGCTGAGCCTCGTTCTCTCTGTGCTCCTGGCCCGGCTGGTCGCCAATCGTGCCCGGCGCTACGGGTAACCGATTTACCCGGCAACCGCCTGCTGCGCTGACCCACGCCATGACCGACGCCTTTCGCTGTGTTGACAACACCATCGCTGTCCGCCGGCTTGCCCGGGGGCAGCGTGCCCTCACGCTCGCCAACTCCCCTCAGCGCAACAACGCGGGCGTGAAATCTTGAATCGCACTCCGTTTTGCGCCACTAACGCAGGGCTCACGGCGCACTCATCTTGCCTTTGTGAGCGTTGGCATCCATCAGGCTCTTTGCTAGAATCAGCCGCGCTAGTTATCTCACCGGTACATACGGCGGCCGAGAGCCGCTCTTTCTTTGTACCTCGACGGCTCATGGCTAATTTCCCGGCCGGGCTATTCCCTTCCGGTGGCTACCATGCCAGGGGGACGAGGTATTTTCCTGGAGGAATTCGATTATGGAAGAGGAACGTTCTCCGTACGAGCCTGGTAGTCCGGAGCCATCGACGATGGTGACGGCCAACGGCAACGGCGGGACGCAAAGCAGCGCCAAGCGGCTGATTGCCGTTGGGCTCGTGCTGATTGTCAGTTTGCTTATTGCCGGGCTCTTTTTGCCCCCCATCTCCCTTGCAGAACGCCTTGCGGGCAACGACGGAGAGCAAGAGGCCGTCGCAGAGGCGCCGGACGCCGCGTCGGTCGAGGGGCTGACGGTTCTGGCCCCCGGCGGCGAGACGGTCAATGCGGTCGCGCTATCGCCAGAGGAGGCGGTCGTAGACGAACGCGCTGCGCCGATGGCTGCAGCAGTACCGGTGGACACGACTCTGGTGAGCGACATCTATCTGCTCGAACCGGCCGGCGACGCGCCGGTGGAGGGCGCCGTGACCGTCTCTGTGCCGGAGTCGGCGGGCGCGCTGCGCACGCTGGATCTCATCGGGTGGGATGGCTCCGCCTGGAAATTCTTGCCCGTGTCCACGAGCAACGGCGCCACGCTTACCTCGGCGCCCGGCGAGCTGCCTCAGGCGGTAGCCGTGGCCCGGGTGGCGCCGCCGGAGACGCCCGTCGCCGGCGCCGAGCTACTGCCCACACAGGAGCTACCCGACGAGCTGGCGCCCGCGCTCTCTGAGCTAACCGTGGGCACGCTGACGCTGCAGCCAGACGGCACGCTTGCGGGTGACGTGGTGGAAGCGCCGGCCGGCGATTATCGCCAGTTCGTGCGCGCTACCAACACCGGCATCTTTATCGACCAGGAAGCTCTGGCCAGCCTGCTGGCCGACGAAGCAGCGCGCGCTGCGCACCAGGAAGAACTGCTCGCGGCTGCCGAGCCTTACGACGGCGTGAACCTGGACTACCAGGGCGTGGCTATCGGCCAGAAGGCCGCCTTCACAGCCTTTGTCGGCGAGCTGGCGGCTACCCTGGATGAAGCCGGAAAAGAGCTGATTGTGACCCTAGACGCGCCCGCGGCCATCGGGGGCGGCGCGACGGACACCGGTGGTCAGGATTGGCCGGCTATTGCGTCTCTGGCCGATGCGGTCTACGTGCGCATGCCGCTGAACCCGGCCGCCTACGGCCCCGGCGAGCTGGCCGAAGAGCTGATCGCCTGGGCGGTGCGCCAGGCGCCGAGGCAGAAGCTGACCTTCGTCTTCAGCGCAAACGCCGTAGACGTGATCGGTAGCTCGTTCCAGGAGCTGCCCAACACGCTGGCGCTCGACCAGTTCGGCGAGCTGACGCTGGCCGACGGCGAGGAGACGATAGAGCCAGGGACGCCCGTCGAGGTCACGCTTACCGGCGACGCCAGTCCGCTGGAATGGGACGGCGCAAGCTTGATGTACAAGTACAGCTACGAGCAGGCCGGACAGATGCACGCGGTCTGGCTGAACAACGAGGCCGCCGTCAGCCAGAGGCTGCAGGTGGTGACGCCTTTTGCCGTGCGCGGCGTCGTCCTGCGCGGTGTGGGCGAGGCCAGCAACGGCGAGCGCTATGCCGCTGCTCTGGAGCGCTTCCAGATGGGCGAGAGCATTGCCGAACCCCCCGGCGCAACCTTCCTCTGGACGGTCGAGGAAGGTGAGGACAGCATTATCGCCAGCGAGAGCGGCGAGGCGCTGTCCTACCGCTGGGAAGGGACGGACGAGCCCGGCACGTACACGATCCGGGCCACCTTCACCCAGGGCGACACGCAGGCGACCCTGGGCACGGTCGAGGTGACGGTAGCAGAAGAGGAGGTCGCCGAGGTCGAGGAGACGCCGGAGCCGACTGCGACGGCGGAAGCGACCGAAGTGGCTGCGGCCGGGCCAACGCCGACCCCTGGCGCTGTGCTCGACCCCGGCGATGCCGACGCTATCGTCAACATGCCGGCGAACTTCCGCACCGGCCCCAGCGTCGCCTACTCCCCTATTCGCGTGCTCGACCAGGGCACGCGACTGCAGGTCATTGGCCGCAATGCCGCTTCCGACTGGCTGCAGGTCCGGCCGGTCAGCAGCCCTGACGAGGAAGGCTGGGTCTTCGCTTCGTTGTTGAGCGTCAACAGCAGCGTGAACGTCGGCGCGCTCACGGTGGTCGAGGTTGCCGGCCCGCCGCCGGTGTCCAACGTGGCGCCGCCGGTCGCCAGCAATAGTGGCTTCGAGTTGGGAGGGCAGGCTTTCGGCTCGCCCTACGGGCAGATGTCCTACGCCGGCATGACCTGGGTCAAGCGGCAACACAAGTGGGGGCCCGGAAATACGGGACAGGAAGTCGCCGGCCTGATCGCCGAAGCCCACAACGCCGGCTTCAAGATCCTGCTGAGCATGCCCGGTCCTGTGCGGCCCAGCTCCATCGACTTCGCCGCTTACGTCGAGTTCCTGCGCGCCGTGGCCTCGCTGCCGGACCCGCCCAACGCCATCGAAGTCTGGAACGAGCAAAACATCGACGCCGAATGGCCGGCCGGGCAGATCAGCCCGCAGGCCTACGTCCAGAACATGCTCGCGCCCGCCTATCAGGCGATTAAGGGCGCCAACCCCAACATCATGGTCATCAGCGGCGCGCCCGCTCCGACCGGTTTCTTCGGCGGCTGCGGTTCTGGCGGCTGCGACGACAACGTCTACATGCAGGGCATGGCTGCGGCCGGTGCCGCGAGCTACATGGACTGTATCGGCGTCCATTACAACGAGGGGATCATCCCGCCGTCGCAGGAAAGCGGCGATCCGCGCAGCGAGCATTACACGCGCTACTTCTGGGGGATGCTGAACACTTACTATAATGCTTTCGGCGGCGCGCGCCCGGTCTGTTTCACAGAGCTGGGCTACCTGACCGGCGAGGGCTATGGCGCACTGCCCGGCAGCTTTAGCTGGGCCGGGAACGTCACCGTTGCCCAGCAGGCACAGTGGCTGGCCCAGGCGGCGAGCCTGTCCGCCAGCAGTGGTAAGGTGCGCCTGTTGATTGTCTGGAACGTCGATTCGCAGACCTGGGGCTCCGACCCGCAAGCCGGCTACGCCATCATCCGCCCCGGCGGAAGCTGCCCGGCCTGTGAGACGCTGCACCAGGTCATGGGACGTTAGTGGCTGGCAAACCCGGAGAGGAAAGATGAAGCGATTAGTAACCCTGCTCTTGCTCTTGTCCGTCGCCGCCTTCGCGCTCGTCGCCTGCGGCGGCGAAGAAGCGCCGCCCGCGGAAGAAGTCATCGACACCGAGACGGTGACCACCACGGCGCCGGCCGAAGAGCCCGTGACCGAAGAGGCGACGCTGCCGCCGCCGGTCGTAGACGATGTACCCACACCCACGCTGGCGCCCGGCGCGCCCGGCGGCGATGAACAGGAGCCAGAGGCACAGCCCGAAGAACCGCTCCAGCCAGAGGCGGAGCCGGAGACGGATGGCGGCGCCGACGAGGGTGTCGTCTTCCCCTGGCCCGAGGATCGTTTTGGCTATGGCATCCAGATCCATGGCAACGCCACCGTGGGCGACCCGGTCGCCACGATGGACGCGGTCGCCAATCAGCTGGGTCTTGACTGGATCAAAGTCCAGGTCGAGTGGCCGGCTGTTCACCCCAGCCCGGATGCCGAACAGTGGTTCATCTACGACGGCGTGATGGATCAGGCCTTCAACTACGGCGTGAACGTCATGCTCAGCGTCGTCGGGGCTCCGGCCTGGACGCGCGCCAGCGGCACTGAAAACGGCCCGCCGGACGACTATGCCGGGTATTACGCTTTCCTGGAAGAGCTGCTGACGCGCTACGAGGGAAAGGTACAAGCCATCGAGGTATGGAACGAACAGAACCTGGACCGTGAATGGCAGACGGGTTCGGGGCTGGTGCCGGCGCAGTACGTGGAGTTTCTGAGCGGCGCGTATGAGACGATCAAGGCGCACAACTCGGATATCATCGTCATCAGCGACGCCCTTTCGCCGACAGGTGTGCACGATGGCATAACTGTCTACGACGATTTCCTCTACATGGATGGGTTGTTGGAGGCCGGCCTGCTGGACTACACCGATTGCGTCGGCGCCCACCACAACGGTTACAACATTGGCCCGGACGTGGCCTTTGACCAGACCGGCAGCGCGCCGGACGCGGCGACGGCCAGCTTCCGCGGACCGTTCGACAACCCACACCACAGCTGGAGCTTCAAGACGACCCTCGATACCTACGCCGAGAAGGTCCGGGCCATCGATCCCGAGATGAAGCTCTGTATTACCGAGTTCGGCTGGGCCAGCAGCGAAGGCTATGACGCGCCGCCGGAGGGCTTCGGCTTCGCCGCAGATAACACGCTGGAAGAGCAGGCCACGTACATCGTCGATGCCTACCAGCAAATGCGCGAATCCGGCTACGTCTGGCTGACCTTCCTCTTCAACTTCGATTACGGGAACAAGAGCGGCGGCCCGAGCAACGACAACGTGCCGTACAGCATCATCGACGTGAACGGCGTGCCGCGCCCCGCTTTCGGCGCGATCAGCGCGATGGAAAAGACGCCGTAAGGAGATGAGGCCGCTGCGCTGGCCGGCGCTGGCGCTGGCTTTGCTTGTCTTCACTCTGACTGTTGCTTGCGGTGGCGCGGGGGAGGAAACAGCCTCTCCCGCGCCACCGTTGCCTGCCACGGCTACGCCCGCCGGGCGTACCCCTTCGAGGCCGGGGCCAACCGGCGACTCGCCAACTCCCATGCACGAGCCGGCAACGGCGACGGCCGAATCCACGCCGGAGGCCCACTTCCCGTTCGACTCGCCAGAGTATGGCGTCCAGGCTTTCCTCTTCTGGGAACCCGATCTGGCCGGCGACCGGCTGGCGATGGTCAGGAAGATGGGTTTCGGCTGGGTGAAGCAGGGCTTCGCCTGGCGCGACATCGAGCCGTTTGAGGGCGCGGAGCCGGATTGGTGGAAGCCCGACAGAGTGGTAGAGCAGGTAGAGGCTGCCGGCCTCAAGCTGGTGGCCCGCCTCGACCGGCAGCCGTTCTGGGCCCAGGAAGAGGAATGGCCGCCGCTGGAGAATGCCCCGCCGGCCGATCTGGACGACTTCGGCGCCTTTTGCGGCCGGCTGGCGACGCGCTACCGGGGACGCATTCTCGCCTACCAGGTCTGGAATGAACCCAATCTGAGCCGGGAGTGGGGCGGCGAGCCGCCCGACCCGGCTGCCTATACCGAGCTGTTGCGAGTCTGCTACGAGGCGATCAAGGCAGCCGATCCCGAAGCCCTCGTCATCTCCGCTGGCCTGGCGCCGACGGGCACCGGGCTGCCGGAAGCGATGCCCGACGACGAATTCCTGCGGGGGATGTATGCGGCCGGCGCTGCGGCGTACTTCGACGTGCTCGGCCTCAACGCTCCCGGCTATAAGGCGCCGCCGGAGCTGGACCCCGACATTGCCGC
>Ga0123327_1003460_pt1 | contig 11476 bp, 14 predicted proteins | sample BioC13SIPDNA_4_FD_89701 | JGI IMG/M metagenome (GOLD analysis project Ga0123327, IMG submission 89701) | Anaerobic biogas reactor microbial communites from Washington, USA - Biogas_R1_B C13 SIP DNA | ecosystem: Engineered > Bioreactor > Anaerobic > Unclassified | place: Washington, USA...
CGTGGTGCCCGTGGCCATGCTCCTTTCCACCGCCTGTATGGTGCTCGCCACCGCTCTTCATCAGCCTGATGCCCCGGCTCGCGTCGACGGTGATAAGGGTCTTGTTGGCGACTCCTTTGAGCAATTCTTCCGACCAGGGTTCCATATACCTGCCGGTGTACACGAAAAGCTGCGCGGAATCGACACGCGCCATATCGCCCGGTTTCGGTTCAAAGGTGTGGGCCTCCACCCCCGGCGGCAGGATGAGGGTCACCGTGGCCCTGTCGCCGGCTATCGCCCTCGTGAGATCGTAGAGGGGAAAGAGGGTGGTGACGACGGTGATCTTCCCGGGGCTGTCGGAGACATCCTTCCGGTCCGGTCCGCAGGAAACGGCTGTGACGAGGAGCGCCGCCAGAAGAACGAATATGGCCGGCCGCAGCGTTTTCATTGTTCCTCTCCTCTGCCAGCCGAGCAGTCGCTGCAGATCCCGAAGACCTGCATGATGTGCGATGATACGGTTGCATTCAGGGTCCGCGAGACCTCTTTCTCGATCTCCCCGAATGCGCAGAAATTGAGATCGTCCACTTTCCTGCAGGAGGTGCAGACGAAATGATGGTGGTGTTCCCTGTTACCGCAGAAGAAGTAATAGAGCTTCCGGTCCGGATGAATAACCTTGGAGATGATGCCGCGGCCCGCCAGTTCCTCCAGGTTGCGATAGACCGTGGGAAGCCCGATGGCGCGAAAACGCTCCTTCATTCTTGCCCACACCTCGTCGGGGCTGAGGTAGATCGAGGCGTTGCGCAGGATATCGAGGATGGCGAGCCTCTTTGGCGTTGCCTTGAGTTTGAGTTCCTTGAGAATATGGTTGTGATCCATCATGACAATCTAAATAGAAATCATTTTCGTTTATTCTATGTGAAAGAGAGGAGGATGTCAATGCCACAGTGCGGGAAACACTGCCAGGGTAGGGTCCGGAGCGTCTACCGTTCCACGGGGTTGCCCCTTTTCACCCATGCGCGATATCCGGCCAGAAAGGTCATGACGTTGGTGTATCCCGCGTTCCGTGCCGCGACCGCGGCCGTGAAGCTGGGGGCTCAGCCGTACCCCCTGCAATAGAAAACGATGGGGGTGTCCTTTTCAGGGGGGAGAAGGGACGCCAGCCTGTAGAATTCCTCCTGGGGAATGTGCAGGGCGCCGGGAATATGACCCGACGCGTATTCGAGGGTGGTCCGGTTATCGACGATAAGAAGTCTCTTCTCCGTTTCCATCAATCCTTCAAGTTTCCTGATGTCGATGTCTCCGATGCTGTCGACGAGGAAACAACCGGCCGGCATAAGAAACGAGAGGTTGAACGCCAGGAGGGCGAGAAGGGGCAGGGCATGTCTCAAGGCGGCGGGCAAATGGCGACTGGTCATAGGTTGCTCAAGGGAACGTTGTGATTCACGGGTTGTATATCTTTCGGACCTTTTCCTTCGCCTCGCTGACCTGTGCCGGTGAAAGCTTGAGTCCCGCGGGCGTGTGTTCCGGTTCCGCGCCGATACTGTAAATGCGCTCGGGAAGGCCTGCCTGTTCCTTCATGCCCGGAGGCACTTCGGGGACCACCCCTATGGCCCTGTGCACATCGTCGGGGAACTTTCCGGGATCGGCCGTCTCATAGATCACCGCCGGCCGGTCATGCTTTCCGCGGAGGTATTCCTCCAGGGCGGCCCAGCCCACGGCACCATGGGGGTCGAGGATGATGCGGTAGCGCTCGTGGACGTCCTTCATCGTTTCAAAATGACGGGGATTGCTGATCCCGAGGGAAACGATGTCCCTCCGCATGGCCTGCATATCGGGCATGCGGTCGATCATGCCCGGTCTCGTCACGTTTCCCGTCGACGGGTCTCTTTCGTCGTACATATGGCCGCCATAGAAATCGATGAGGCGCGCCAGGTTGCTCGGATGGGAGACGATCATGGCCGATGACGGGGATTTGATGGAAGGCCGCACGGTGTAGGTCCCGGAGGCGAGGAAATCGGGAAACTCGGTATTCTCGTTGACACCGCATATGATCGTTTGGACGGGAAGCCCCATCTGTCTCGCCAGGACGGTCCCCATCATGTTGCCGAAATTGCCGGAGGGGATGCTGGCGATGAAGGGCTCCGAAGAGGTCTCCATCTGCGAATAGGCGTAAAACGGGTAGACTGCCTGGGGAAGGAGCCTGCCCACACTGATCGAATTTGCCGAGGTGAAACGCTCCCCGTCGCCGAAGAGTTCGAGGGCGAAGGACGTGTCGCCGAGGATGTTCTTGGCGAGTGCCTGGCAGACATCGAAATCGCCGTTCACTTCAAAGGCGTGGACGTTGCCGCGAAGGGTGGTCATCTGGCGCCGCTGTCCTTCGCTGATGGATCCCTTCGGATAGAAGACGATGTTGTCGATGTTGTCGAGGCCGAGAAGGGCGTCCGCCACGGCCCCTCCGGTGTCTCCGCTCGTGGCCACGATGACGACCCTTCTCAATCCCCTCTCGCCGAGGAAGTGGTTGAGCATCCTGCCGAAGAACCTGGCGGCGTAATCCTTGAAGGAGTAGGTCGGTCCCCGGGTGAGCCATATTATGTGGGTCCTCCCCGTGACCTTCTGCACCGCGGTGGGGATCCTCCTGGTATCGTAGGCGTCGTCGAGGAGCGATCTCAACCGTGCCGGGGGCACCTCATGCCCGAGGAAAGGTTCGAGCACCTCGTAGGCTATCCCGGCGTAGGTCATGCCCTTCATGGCCTCTATGCGTTCCCGGGACAGGACGGGGATGTCCTTCCGGGCCATCATATACAACCCGTAGTTCGACGCCATCCCCGTAAGGAGCGCGGTCTCGAAATTGACGCGTTCCGCCGGGTTGTTGGTGCTGTAGTACACGATCTCGCCCATGGCAGGTTAAGCATACAAAAAGTTTGCTTTTTTTTCAACTTCCTTTATAATTGTCATACGATGGTCTTCATGAGACCCTACCTGCTCCGCGGGATGATCCTTCCCGCATTCTTTCTGTTCCTGACCGCCGGCGTTGCCATATCCGATCCCATGCCCGTGGGGGAACCCCGGACCCAGGAGAAAGCGGTCGTTGCCTCCGACCCTCTCCCCAGGGCGTCGGTCGTAAGGAATCCCCATGGTTTCCTTCAGTTCGACGGGACGGGCTACCGGGTTGTGACGAAGGAGGTCAAGCCGGAAAAGACGAACCATATCCGGCTGAAGCCCGTCGGGCCTTCGGGGCCGAACGGAACGGGTTCCACCGTCTACACCCTCGAAGTGCTCGAGGACAGGGCCTGTGAAGAGGACAACCGGCAGAACCCTTCTGTGAATGACGGGGCCCGCATTGCCGTTGAAAGGGTAGAGGAGCTCGATAAGAAGAAGAACGCGACCCCGGAGCCGAGGAAGGAGCACAAGGCCGACGTGGGTCTTGGCATGAAGGTTTCGGAATCGAGCGAAGTGATGGTCGGTCGCGGCCTCGTTCTGGAGCGCAGGGAGGACAGAGGCCTCGAATCCCGCGACGACGGCTGGCGTTTTCGCTTCAAGACGAACTTCTAGGGATTGCCCGGAGGCCCCGGGAGCCACTTCTTTCCCACATATCTTTTGAGCATGAGTGCGGCGGCGAGGGCCTGCGACAGGTTCATGGTCCACCACACCGCGTGCGCCTCGAATCCCCAGACAACAACGAAGAGATAACACAGGGGAACCCTGACGAGCCACGTGCAGGCGGCGATGATGAACATCATGCTCCTCGTGTCTCCCGCTCCGCTCAAGGCCCCCGCGAGTATGACCCACAGTGCCATGAAAGGCTCGCCGAGCATGTTGATATAGAGATACGTCATCGTCTCTCCCATGACGATGGTGTTGTCCGACATGAGGGACGCGAGCCCGGGCGCTGCAATGACCACCCCGACGGCGAGGAGGACGACGAGGCCGACGCCCATCAGGGCGGTGACGAGGCCGGCTCGAAAGGCTGTGGCGGGTTTCTTTTCTCCCAGCAGGTTGCCCGTGATGACCGCGTTCGCCATGTGAAATGCTATCGCGGGGAGGAATGCGGCCGATTCGATCCTCAGCCCCGCCGAGAATGCCGCGAGGGTCTCTATGCTGTGTCGAGGCAGGGAACTCAGTATCAGGTAAAGGACCATGGAATGTAGCTGCCAGAGCGCCTGGCTGAGGCCAAAGGGCCAGGCGATCCCTGCCACCTCCCTGATACGTCCCGCCGCGAACGCCATCGCTGACGATGGCACGAAGGAACGCAGATGACGCAGGTTCATGATGCATCCCGCGAAGGTGCTCAAGACCGTGGCCAGCGCAATCCCGGTGTAACCGAGAGGTGTGCCGAAGACGAGGAAAAAATTGAGGCATATGTTGGAGACGCAGACTGTCGCCATCGTTGTCAGGGAAAGGCGCACACTCTTGCAGGAGCGCAGCACGCCGTTCGTATTGATGAGCATGTAATGAAAGATGAGGCCCGCGGCGTATATCTGCCCGAGCGGTGACCCCAGCGGCTTGAGACTGGTCGGAATGCTCACGATGGCGATGAGCCTGGGTGTGAGGACGATGCCCAGGATACCAAAGATGAGGCCCGCGGCCGCAGCGACGACAAGGACGGAGAAGATGGCCCTTCCGAGCTCTTTCCTGTCGCCTGAGCTGAAGAGCCGGGAGAGGACCGATACCGTTCCCGTCGTCAGGGCGTTGGCGATGATAATAAAGACGAAGTAGAGCTGGATGACGAAGCCGTATGTCGCCTGTATCTCTTTGCCGACCTTGCCGGCGACATAGATGTCCGTGATCCCGATGAGGAATTCGAAAACCATGATGAGCGTCATGGGGGCGCTCACCGACCAGCTTTCGGAGAGGAGGTCGCGGACCCCTTTTTCCTGAAAAACCTTTGTCAGGTTCATACTCTGATCAGCGCGATCCGGGTTCCGGCGAAAAAGGTCGGTGCCACCCTCACTGGAGAGGGCCCGTCACAGTCTTTGCCTGACCACCTCATAACAGGCAAGGGCAAAGGACGTGGCAACATTGAGGGACGGGAACGAAGGGTTTGTCGGGATCCTCACGAGGGCGTCACAGGTTTCCTTGGTCAGTCTGCGCAAGCCCTCTTCGCCGCCGAAAACAAGACATACAGATCCCGTGAGATCTACCTCCCACAGTGCCGTGGCGCCCCGTTCGTCAAGACCGTAGCAGAAGACCCCCCTTTTCTTCAGGGCATCGAGATACCGCGAAAGGTTGGTGACCCTCACGGCCTCTATCAATTCGGTGGCCCCCCGGGATATGTTGGCCACCGTCTCGTTCATGACGCAGGAACGGTCTTTGGGAAGGATAAGGGCGTCGACCCCCATGCAGGCGGAGCTTCGCGCGATATTCCCCAGGTTCTGGGGGTCCTGCACGCCGTCAAGCGCGCCCAGGAACACGGGACCCATTGAACCGAGACGATCGAGAAAGGTATCCTGCCCGGTATAATCGAAGTCCTCGCGTTCGAGACACACGTGCGACCTCGGGGAGCCGCACTTCTTCGCGAAGGCCTCGGAGGGCAGGACACGGTACGATACCCCCTGCCTTTTCGCCTCCTCGATCAATTCCTCCGAGAGTTTCTCGTGACCTTGCCGTATGAGAAGCCTGCGGACCTTGCCCGGATGGTTCTTCAAGGCCTCCCTGATACTGTTCCTGTTAAACAGAAAGGGCATCGCGTATATCCCCGGTGATCTTTCTCAGGAGGGCCTTCGGGTCCGCCGCGTCCCTGACCGCCCTGCCAAGGACGATGTGCGAGGCCCCCCTCCTTATCGCCTCCTGCGGTGTGATCGTCCGTTTCTGGTCGTCCTTCCTGTCTTCGACCCTCACCCCGGGTGTGATGATGAGGAAGTCCCTGCCGCAGGTCTCCCTGATCATCTCGATCTCGCTTCCCCCCGCTACGACGCCGTCGAGCCCGGCCTCCTTCGCGAGAAGCGCCAGCCTTTTTGTCAGTTCGATGACGGGCATGTCGAAGCCGACCCTTTTCAGTTCCGCGTCATCGAGACTCGTGAGGACCGTTACCCCTATGATCCTGGGACGCGCGAGGCCGGGGTTCTTGCCCGCCTCGACGAGGGCCCGCTTGGCCTCGCTCATCATGGCGAATCCCCCCGAGGCATGGACGTTCAGGATGTCGACCCCGAGCTTCGCCGCCTCGACGGAAGCCTTGGCCACGGTATTGGGGATGTCGTGATACTTGAGGTCGAGAAAGACCTTCGAGTTCTTCAGCTTTATGTAGTCGACTATCTTCGGTCCACATTGCGTAAAGAGCTGCTTGCCCACCTTGAACATGCCCACGTGGTCCTTGAACTCCATGACAAGCTGCTGCGCTTCCTCGAAACGGTCTACATCGAGAGCAAAGATCATTTTTTCCCTGGGGTCCATCGCACTCTCCATCATTATTGTGACTTCTCGCGGTTAACGATTGACAAAGCATTTCACGGCAATTAAGAATAACTGCGTGGAACGTGAACGCCTGTCAGATATCCTGCTCCTCAGTGTCTCTGTTATCTGGGGTGTGAATCTCGTGGCCGTCAAGTATCTTCTGGGCGACCTGTCCCCGGTGAACCTCATACTGGTGCGGTTCATCACGGGGAGCCTTCTTCTATTTCTTTTACTCTTTTTTCTCGAAGATGTAAAGGTGCCTCCCCGGGACATGTGGAGGCTCACACTGCTCGGGGCGGTGGGTGTCGCTGTCTACCAGTTCGTTTTCACCTTTGCCCTGAAATACACCTCCGCCGTCAACGTGGGGATCCTTATAAACATGTCCCCCATCTACGGGGGTTTCCTGAGCAGTCTTTTCGGCTACGAGAGATTCATGAAGAAGAGGATCCTCGCCATTGTCACCGGATTTGCGGGCGTCTACATTCTCATGACGAAGGGTGACTGGAACGTCTTCATGCGGGGCGATGTTGCCGGGAACGTTCTCGCGCTTTTCGCGAGCTTCCTCTGGGCCCTTTACACCATACTGTCGAAGCCGCTTCTCGAAAGGCACTCCCCGTTGAAGGTGACGGCGTGGAGCATGACGGCCGGCTCCGTTATCCTCGCGTTCTTCGTGCCGTCCTTCTTCGACGCGGGCGAACTCGGGCGTCTTTCCATGACGGGTTGGCTTATCATCGTTTTCTCCATCGTTCTCTCGACCGTTGTCGCCTTTTTCCTCTGGTACCGGGGGGTCGCACGGATAGGCGTCTCCCGCACCATGATCTACCAATATTGCGTTCCCGTCTTTACGGCGCTCACGGCCTACTTCGTTCTCGACGAGACCCTCCATTTCTCCCAGCTTATCGGGGGAATGATCATTTTTGTGAGCGTCTATCTGGCGAGAAGATAAGGAAGGGACAATAACCCACACCTGTGCACAGGAAGCCTGCGGCAACGGACATGCTGACCCTGCGGAGCAATCCCGGGAAACAAGAATGACCAATGATCAAATTCCAATGACCAATGAAAAAGATAATGACCAATTTACCAATTCAATAGTCTATCCCCAGAACGGCTCCTTTGCCGCTCCGGTAAGCGTGGCGGACCTCTTTCATGTCGGTGATCGTGTCGGCGATGTCAATGAGATCGGGGGGCATGTTTCGGCCGGTGAGGACCACGTGGAGGCCGGCCCTTCTGCTGCTCAGCGATCGAACGATCTGCCCCGCGGGGATGAGGCCGTGGTTGACGGCATGGGATATCTCGTCGAGGACAACGATGTCGGCGCTGCCGGAGGAGAGTTCCTCTTCGACGGCCCGCCAACCCTTTTCGGCGGCCTTGCGATGGGGTGCCGGATCGTCACCTTCCCTCAAGAACCCGGCGCCGAAGGCGTGGACCTCGATAAGGGGGATGGTGTCCTTGTCGAGCATCTGCTCTCCCGATCTCTCCCGGCCTTTCATGAACTGGAAGATGGCCGTCCTTTGCCTCCGGCCGAGCGCGCGAAGTGCTATGCCGAGTGCCGCCGTGGTCTTCCCCTTCCCATCGCCGGTAAAGACGATAATAAGTCCTTCTTTGTCGGCCATACCAGTTAATACCATTATTATAAGGACCGTTGCAACCGCTTGAGCCGCTCGAACAGTTTGAACGCAAAAAACAAACAAGAAACGTCGTGCTTATGGAAGGGCATACAATCCTCCCCACGAAAGGCGAACTCCTGACCGTTCCAACGGTTCTAACGATTCTAACGGCTCTAACGGTCTTCGTCACCCCTTTATGGATCCGAGAGGTACGATCTTTGCCACGAGCCGGGAGATCCCGGCCCTGTGGACTACCTGAACCACTTTCGATACGTCCTTGTAGGCCTCGGGCATCTCCTCCGCGAGTGTTGCCTTGCTGGCTGCCCTCACGCAGACACCGCGCTCTTCCATTTCCCTGATGATCGATCGCCCCCTGGCGGATCTCAGGGCCGCGCTCCTGCTCATGATCCTGCCCGCGCCGTGACAGGTGCTTCCAAAGGTCTCGTCCATGGCCCGCTCAGTTCCCGCCAGCACATAGGAGGCCCTGCCCATGTCGCCGGGAACGAGAACAGGTTGCCCCACCTCCCGGTACCTGTCGGGGACGAGGCGGTGGTGAGGGGGGAAGGCCCTCGTGGCACCTTTGCGGTGCACACAGAGCGGTACGTCTGTGCCCTCCACCCGGTGCGTTTCCTTCTTGGCGATGTTGTGGCACACGTCGTAGACGAGTGTGAGGCCAAGCGAAGAGGCACTCGCGGCGAATACCTCTTCGAACGTCTCGCGGACCCAGTGGGTAATGAGCTGCCGGTTCGCGAAGGCGTAGTTCGCGGCTGCGGCCATGGCCGAAAAGTAGCGGCGACCCTCCGGGGAGGTGAGCGGGGCGCAGCACAGCTGCCTGTCGACGAGGTCTATGCCGTATTTCGCGGTGGCGGACAGCATCTGCCGTATGGATTCATCGCAGACCTGGTAACCGAGACCTCGCGACCCGGTGTGGACCATGATGGTGACCTGGTCATGGGTAAGGCCGAAGGCCCGGGCCGCCTCTTCATCGAATATCTCCGCGACATAGCCCACTTCCACGAAATGGTTCCCGCTGCCGACAGTGCCGAGCTGGTCTTTTCCCCGTTCGTAGGCCCTGTCGGAAACAGCGTCCGGATCGGCGTCATCGAGGCAGCCCTGGTCCTCGATGTGATCGATATCCGACTGTGTGCCGAAACCGTTCGTTATCGCCCATCGTGCTCCCTTTTCGAGAACACCCCTGAGTTCACCGTGAGACAGCTTCAGGTCCTTGCGGCGGGAGCCGAGACCGCTCGGGACATTCCGAAAGAGGCCTTCCACGATGTCCGGCAGCCTGTGCCTCACATCCTTCGCGCTCAGCACGGAGCGCACGAGGCGGACCCCTCAGTTGATGTCGTAGCCGACACCGCCGGGAGAAATGACCCCCTCATCGACATCGAAAGCCGCCACCCCGCCTATGGGAAAGCCGTAGCCCCAATGGATGTCGGGCACGGCAAGAGAGGCCCTGACGATCCCGGGAAGGGTGGCCACGTTCCGAACCTGCTCGACGCTTTCATTGGTACCGAGATATCCGAGCAATTCCTCATCGATATAGACGATGCCGTCAACCCGCATAGCGCCGGTTCTCCTGACGATATAACGGTTCTCATCGAGCTTCTCGAGCTTCACTTTTTCTTCGCTCATACCCCACCCCCCGAGAAGAAGGTTCCAGGTTCAATGTTCCAGGTTCCAGGGAAAAAACAGGACGCCGGGTCTTCCGGCCTGAAACGTGAAACTTGGAACCTGAAACTGGTCTTTATACGTCTATAATAATGGTAGCCTTGAATCTCCCTGCTGTTTCGGTTATGGCGAACTTGTGGTAGGTGACCGCTTTTAATTCCACTTCGATGCTGTGCCTGTCCTCGTCGAAGGGCTCACCTTTGATAAGGGCGGCGAGGCCTTCTCTCTCAAAGGAGACGGTCACTTCGGCGGGGATGAATCTCTCCACATCCCAGACAAAGAGGAGCTCGTTGAGGAAATTGATGAGGAGCTCCCCGTTGCCCGGGACGGTTATCCTTTTTTCAAGCGCCGGTCTGACCTTCCCGGGATCGATAATGAGGGAAAGCATCGCCCGTGCGGCGTTTTCGAAGAGCTCTTCCCGTGAGGCCCCGTAGACCTCGAGACGGACGTCGGCGTCATGATCGAGGACCTTGAAGGACTCCACGGAGGTCTCCCCACTATCTCTTCGGCCTTTCCGTTCGGATCACCTCTTTTATGCTGCGGGTGATCGTGAGTGCATTGTCGAGCGGTCTCTGCCAGATATTGCGACCGAAGATGAAGCCCGAACCGCCTGCGCGGATGCATAAGCTTGCCTTGGCAAGGAGGTCTTCATCGGAGACCATCTCGCCGCCGGCAAAGATCACGGGAACGCCGCCGGTCGTGCTTATCACCCTCTTGATCGCCTCCAGTTGGTCCGTCTCGAAGTCACGGTACGGGGCCGGCACGGCGGAATTCTTCTTCGGGTTCGGGACGTTCACCTTGATCATGTCGGCGCCGAGCTCGGCAGCGACGCGGGCGGCATATTCAACGGCATAAAGGCTGTTCTTGCCGCCTTTCGCCTCTATCTCTTGCCCTCTGGGGTAGGACCAGACGATGACGGGAAGACCTGCCCTGTGGGCCTCTTCACGGACGTAGGTGAACTGCTCGATGTCCTCATCCTGTCTCGGTGAGCCGATGTACAGCGTGTAGCCCACGGCGATCGCCGACAGCTGGAGCGCCTCGTCTATGGTGGCGGTGATGGGGGAGAGCGGTTCGTCATCCGAGGGTATCTCCGTCTTGCCGTTCACCTTGAGGACAAGGGGTACCTGGTTATACATGTCCTTGAAGTAGCGCCTCGCGTTCCCGATATGAAGAGCGACGGCATTATACCGTCCCTTCTTTGCGATCTCGATTATGTGCAGGGGGTCCTCGGCGTACCTGGCATTGAAGAAATCCCGCGGCCCGTGTTCAAGCCCCTGGTCGTAGGGCAGAATGATCGTCTTACCGTATGTCTGAAACAACCCTTGCAGTCGTACGTCTTTCGGTTCCATGTTCCCCTCCTTGGATTCGTTGGTAGACAGTATAGCACAAAAGTCAGGTAATGGGTGATGGGCAAAACACCAAAGAAGGGTCATGGGGGATGGGGTATAGGTGACAGGCAAAACCTCATAATTGCGGAAAGAATTCCATGGTCTCTTCCCATGACCCATGGCCTATAACCCATCATCTGCATTTTTTATTAAAAGATATTAATTTTTCGCTTGACAGCCCCAGGGGGGGTTGGTATTATTAAAAAAACTTAATTGAGGGAGGTGTAGTGGCGACAATAGTGTATAAGGATGCGAAAAAAAATCTTAAGGAGGCAAGAATGAAGAAGTTAGTATTGGTTATGCTTGCGCTGTTTCTTGTTATTCCTGTGGTGAGCAACGCAGGCAGCATGACAAGCAGGTACGATGTCACATTCGGCGGCTTCGTGAAGTTCGACCTCGGCTGGACCTCACAGAACGCCAACGCGGACGCGGTCA
>Ga0123327_1003465_pt1 | contig 11474 bp, 13 predicted proteins | sample BioC13SIPDNA_4_FD_89701 | JGI IMG/M metagenome (GOLD analysis project Ga0123327, IMG submission 89701) | Anaerobic biogas reactor microbial communites from Washington, USA - Biogas_R1_B C13 SIP DNA | ecosystem: Engineered > Bioreactor > Anaerobic > Unclassified | place: Washington, USA...
CACAATGTGAAGCGTTCCATCGGCTATAATCACGCAATCTCCTGTACCGAAGCCATCCTTAACATATTTGGAGAAGTCCAGCTTCTGTTCGATAAGTACCATCGGGTCAGAACATTTCAGCTTTGCTTGAGCGATCTGTTCCAACACAAAAGACACATAATCGTCCGTATGAGCATCCATCTCATCGCTGTCGTACTTGGATACCGGCTTCTTGGAACGCATCTTTAAGGCTTTACGGAGCTTGTGTTCAGCAAGCGCGTGTGCAGCTGTTCCTTCGTCGGCAGCAGCACCGGAGTTATCATCGAACTCTAATTCCAGCCGTGCCGACGGAGTACAGGCTAACCATCGATATGCACTGGAAGCAGATAGAATAGCATGTTCACTCATTTTAATGCCTCCGCTTCTGCAAGAAGGGCGGCATACCTGCTTGGGTCGATCTGGCTGAGTTTTGACGCACCATGCCTTTCAAGAAGGCCTCGAACCTCAGCTGTAAAACCGTCATGTGACTTCTCAGCCAACACTGCACGCACTTGCTCCAATGTAACTGCCTTTTCCTCTGACTTTTGAGCAGGTACCTGAGCGGGTGTTTCAGGGTGTGATGCATCGACAGGCTCATTACTTGCCATTGCATCGGCCACTGCCTGCAAGCTGTCCGCCAGAGATCGCAGATCCGTGACTACATCAAGAAGCAGTTTGATTTTACTCATGCTCCACGCCTCCTTCCTTGATTTCCTTGATCTCGACAGTTTCAACTGAGTCGCCCGGTGTAATCACGAATACACCGACTTTCTCGCCAAACAGCCAGTTTAAAAGCTTACTGCGAATACTCTTAGAGCCGCCTTTTATCACGGGATCACGGATACCGTTGGGTTTGGCAACTTTGATAGTAACCTTGTGTTTCAGACTCATGTTTTGTCTCCTTTCTGAGGGTGGTTTCCTGCCCCTCAGCGATAAGCGAAAAAGGGAGTCCTTTCGAACCCCTATTATGGAAAGAATTTTAGAAGCTTTTGATGTATCTTTTTTAGGCGATTACGGATTGCTGCCTCACTTACCCCTTCTTCAGCGGCAATGTCTGTATTAGAGCGTTTTGATATGTATTTCTTCTCAAACAGAATGCGCTGCTGGGACTCAAGGGTCTCCATTGCTTCACGAAGTCGGGACAGTCTTTCTTCATGCTCAATCTCTTCTTCTTTGGCTATAAGAACGGCTTCTGGGTTTGTCCGGTTATCGGCCAGACGTTTATTACGATCGCCAGCCTCTTCGCCTTCGCCATCATGGAAAGCATCCAGGTGTTCTGCGATTCGGTAATCATATCGCCGCTGCTCGTCTACCTCTTCATCATCCATTGAATGAAGAAGTGCGATGTCAGCCTCGGTGATGCCGTCTTGGCCAGGTACAAGTTCAATTACCTTTCGACCATCAGCATCGTAATAAATGTAGGAAGTGCGATTCTTTTTGCTTGTTTTGACATGTCTTATCATTTTTTGGCTCCTTTGGCTTTCAGATTTGAAATCCGCCAGAGCCGCAAAATCCGCATAAACGAAAATACGGCAGGTGAACTCCTTGACCTGGAGTTCCGCACTGCCGTATTGCGTTCGGGCGGATTTCACTCAAATTTAGTTATGAAAAAATGGTCTAACCTGTACCATAAGGTGAAAACATTGTTAACTTGTGTTATTTGCTTGTTTTGTTGTATGTCGTACCTCTATTGGACCTGGAGGTACAATAAGGGTTGTAACACATTTACCGTCAATGATTTCTATTGTCCCTGTGGCTTCATCTATACTACAAGCTAGATGATGAGCATTAGGATGTTTAACTGGTTTCATATTTTTCTTTACTTCATAATGTTTAGACTTTTCCTTTAGTTTCGTTTCGGAACACTGTAAGCTGTATTTGTTGACATTAGGTTCCACTCTGGGTAAAATAAAAAGCGCTTCTACGCTCTCTTCTGGGAATGCTTTCAATAAACCACCTATAAGCTTTTTCCCGCCTGTGCGCTTTCCGTTTAAAAATCGGCTTACTTCAGCACGTGAAATGTCCATTTTCATAGCAAGTTTGTTTGCCGACCAGCCTCGCTTACGTATAAGTTCCAATATGTATTCACGATTCGGTACCATTAAGAAACCCTCCCTCCTTTAATGTCACCTATCAGGTACAACTGTATTATATATCCAGTGTAACCTTATGTCAATGCGCTATAAGAAAATTTTTCTTTTAAGGAACAAAAAGTGTTGCTTTTCGGTTACATATAGGTTATAATAATTGACAAGGAGGTATAGCACATGAGTACTTTAGGCGATTTCGTTAAGGAAAGACGGCTAGCTAAAGAATGGTCAAAACGCGCTCTTGCTGAAAAATGTGGTATAAGCCATTCCGAAATTCATCGGATTGAAAACGGAGAACGCTGTAATCCATCTATACCGGTGCTTAACGCACTTGCAGAGGCTTTAGGTGTACCAAAAGATGAAATGCTTCGTATAGCTGGGTATAAGACTGACGAACACGATATTCCTTTGATTGAAAAAGTGTTTCCCGATCTAAAAACTGAAAAACAACAACAAACTGCGCAGAAGATTATTGATGGCCTTGCTCGTAGTTCTGACTTAAAGGATTCTGATTACGATAAACTAGTAGAACAAGTGGAGATGTATTTAGAATATGTTAAGAAAAACCGTAATTCCGAATAAACCACGGTTTTCGCTTGTTAGGCAACGAGCATATGATCTTCTTGCCAATCTAGATATTTGTAAATTCCCAGTAGATCCCAGGGAAATAATTAGATGTTTTCCAGAATGGCATCTTGTGGGATGGTTTGAACTTCATGTAAATACCGGCGTTGATGATCCGTTGTATCTAGACAGAGATAAGGCCGAAGCAAAAACTGTTATTCAAAGAGGCACGAATGATTATTTGATTGTCTATGACGAAAGAGTAGACAATCCTCAACGTATACGTTGGACTTTAGCCCATGAAATTGGCCATATAGTCATGGGCCACCTAACGGAATTTGATGCAACAGCCTTAAACAGGCGCGGTTTGACAGAGAAAGAACACAGCGTTTTGGAAGTTGAAGCACACTGTTTTGCAGCTGAACTACTTGCACCAAAGACCATTATTAGTCGCTTTGATTTTCATAACAGCCCACAAGGAATAAGTCTAATTTGTGATATCTCAAAAGATGCGGCTGAGAAGCGCCTAAAACAAATCAAACAGGCTGACTATGGGTATTACCCGAGTGAAGTTAAAATATTACGCAATTTTTACAAGCATTTAGCTTTTGGAGAATTTTATCAAGTGGTACACAACACTGCTTGCAGATTTTTTCCTTCGAGTATCTATCCAGAGCTTTGTAAAGAATGCCGTATATGCAAGAATTGTAATAGTTTCATAACCGATGATACATATAGGTATTGCCCGGTGTGTGGCTCTGAGGTGCCAGAGCCATATATGTATTCTCCGTACAAGCATCATAAGGGCATGTTTGTCATCAGCAATATTTCAGATATTCATTCCGAGCTATATATGCAGGGTAAGCAATACTATGAGATACCTATAAAAGATGACAAACTATTGTATTGCCCAGTATGTAAAAATTATGGATTTTCTAATCTGTCAGGCAAATGTACAAAGTGTGGCGCACCGACAACAAACCACTGCACAGCAGAAAATAGAATTTTGCCTGGGAATTGTCGGTTTTGTCCATATTGCGGATCCGAAGCGACATTTAAAAAGATTTATGATATATTGCCAGAAAGGCTCTCTGTCAATAACGTAAAAATACCTGACGTTTACGATGACTACATTGAGTGCGAATATTGGCCATTTGTTGTAATGACCGTAGGCATGTGGGAAAAGGCGATGGATTTATATGTTGCCTTAGAAGACAGTATAGCCATATACGACGGGGATGATATGATTATATTTGTTCGCGGAAGTAATGAACAGGTAGTTGCTACACGGGAAGCGAACACAATATTGGCTTGCCTTTCTAATAATGGGTTGTTGCCGATTAAACAAATTACAGTGATGATCGCTGAGCCTATTATGGCTTAGTTTTTATACTTATTGCACAAGGAGAGGTGTACTTTGTCGAAAAGAAAAATAGACTCATTTGAAAATAGATTTATTGTTGGTGACTGCGAAGAGATACTTAAGGATTTACCATCCAAGAGTATCGACTTAGTTTTTACTTCACCGCCATATGCAAATCAACGTAATTATGGAACTGAGGAATCTTCAATATCACCAGATGATTACATAAAGTGGTTTGCTCCCAAAGCGCGCCAGATAAAACGCGTTCTTAAAGATAATGGGAGTTTCGTTCTGAATATAAGCGATAAGATTGTAGATGGATTTCAACATCTTTATGTCTTTGAACTCGTAGTTTTTCTATGCAAGAAGATTGGTTTTCATCTAGTTCGTGACTATATTTGGTATAACCCTGCAACACCGCCTAATGTCTTTTCACGTGGTGGCTATGGTCGCACAAAGAAATCACATGAATACTGCTTCTGGTTTTCAAAAACTAACGAATGGACATTCAACCTCGATCCTATTCGAAAACCTTATAGTAAGGATATGCAGAAGTATTTGATGGGCAAGGGAAAAGGTGATCGTTCTCAGAACACTAGACCTAGCACTCATAACTTTAACTGCGAAAAGGTATGGACTGACAATGGAGGCTCTGACCCCGGTACAGTAATAGAGCTCGGTAATACAAGCAGTAATGATATATTCTTCAAACTATGTAAGGAAAAAGGCATTGCACATCCAGCTCGCTTCCCTGAAAAACTGGCGGAGTTTTTCATTCTCTCTGGTACTAAAGAAGGTGATATTGTACTAGACCCATTCTCAGGCTCAGGGACAACAGCGGTATCAGCTGCTCGGAATGGGCGTCGCTGGATTGGTATCGATTTAAATCCAGATTACTGCGAACTAGCAACAGCGAGAATGGAAATAGAATTAGGAGGTGAGAAGGAAAATGATTGAGCTTTTACAGAGCTCTGATTATGCAGTAGCCTGCTGTGATGGTGCGGAGGGCATGTTAAGATTACCAGACAAATCCATTAAGCTCATATACGGTTCCCCACCGTATCCTAATGCGGAACGAGATTATGGTGTTTGGAAGTCTTCTGAATATATCGATAAAATGACACCTTTTCTCAATGCGGCAGTTTTAAAGTTACGTGATGATGGTTTTATTGTTATCAACGTTAAGGCGAATCGTGAAAAATCTACATCTAAAGCATCATCAAAACGTTCGTTGGTGGTGGAAAAGCTAGCAATCTTGATGGAGGAAGAATGGGGCCTATCCTGTGTAGACATTGAAATTTGGGTAAAAGAAAATCCTGTTCCAACAGGACTTCGTGTTGCATGCCAAGATGCGTATGAACAAAATCTCTGGTTCTCAAAATCGCCGAAGTGGACAATAAATCTTGATGCTATTCGACGGCCTTATGAGTCGCATAGTATAAAGACATATGAAGAATATGAATATAAGCCCCGGTCTAATGGACTAACATACGTGCGTAAAAACAAAAGGATTAAGCCCCACCCTATAGGAGCATTGCCTAGAAATGTTATTAGTGGAGGGGTGTCAGCTAAGATTGGCGAACATCAGGCAACGCAACCAATATACCTACCAGATAAATATATAAAAGCAACGACTGAAGAAGGCGATCTCGTAGTTGATCCTTGGATGGGCAGTGGTACTACCGGTTATGCAGCTTTATCGCTTAAAAGGAAATTCATCGGCTTTGATATTGTAGACTCATATGTTAAAACAGCCGAAAATTGCTTTAAAGAATTTATTCAGGGGATGGTGATTGGCAATGAGCAGAAATCCTCCCAAACTTAGAAAATGGCAGATGCACCAGCTATTTATTGAAGCCCTTGGCGATGCAGTATTAAGACATAGCAGTTATAATTCTGCTCCGCTTCTTGTTGACCTTAAGCCTCCGTTCCCTATTAAGCTGCGAGTGTATATATTTAATGGTACGAACCCACCTGGTGGCCGCGCCTTAGACGAGTACAAAATACAAATAATACTACCTGAACAGACTCGTGGCAGCCGTGCATCGCTTGATTTTTCAGATGGTAGAATGCCTATCCTTGCCGCTTATATATGCATCGCAGATGAAATAAAGGATGGGGTTTTTGTCCTATGGGATGCGTTTAAACATGACGATTTTGCATACAGCGCTAACATGCAAGTGAAATCCGAGACAATCATTAAGGCCCTTGCTTCACCGACCGCGCTTAGTAAACGGAATAATGATGAAGTCATAATAGCGGCACGTGCACCCTATCTATTAGATGCCATTAAATGCCGTGTTGAAATATTACAGAGAAATATAAAGGAGGCTGCTTATGAATCTTAATGATTTTGATTTTAAAGCCTCATATACCAAAGCTGAGAACGACATTGCAAATGAATTTTATCTTCCATGTATGCGCTCTTCAATAAAATATGATCGTATCTCTGGCTATTTTGGCAGTACAATCTATATTATTGCATGGAGTGCGCTAAAAGAATTCATTCAGAATGGCGGAAAGATGCGCCTTGTTTGCTCTCCTTACATATCTGAGGCTGATGAGATAGCTCTCTCTGAAGGTTATTCAGCACGAAATGATCAAATACTCGCAGATTCTTTAAAAAAAGAAGTTGAGGCTTTGTTCGAAAGCCCGGAATTATCTGCTCCAGCCAGATTATTAGCTTATTTGGTCTCGGAAGGAATTATTGATGTAAAAATCGCAATTCCAGGAGAGCATACTGAAGCGGATGCTAGGCGGTTGTTTCATGACAAGGTCGGAATCTTCTCAGATAGACTAGGAAATGCTGTTGGTTTTCGTGGCTCCATGAACGAAACTTTTAAGGGTTTATCATCTGACGGTAATATTGAATCAATCGATGTGTTTCCTAATTGGGCAGATGCTCGTGACAAAACAAGAGTGGATAATGCGATGGACTTTTTCAATCGCTTATGGCTCAACACTGTGGTGGGTGTTACAGTATTCCCATTTCCAACAGCAGTACGTGAAGTTCTTAAAAACAAAGCAAAAGGTGCTGATTGGGAAAAGTTATTGGATGAAATTAAAGTTATCGAAAATGTAGCGAATAAATGGAAGCCCAATAAAAACCCCGATGCGAAAACACCTCGACCGCATCAGGCGAATGCTTTGGAAGCATGGGTCAAGAACGGTCGTCGTGGAATTTTCGAACATGCTACTGGTAGCGGAAAAACTTTTACTGCAATATGCGCAATTCGTAACGCATTAGACCGGCATGAAACGGTTTTAATTCTTGTTCCATCACGTGAGTTGTTAACTCAATGGCACAAAGAATTGCAAGAGACCCTCACCGGTATTCAAATTTACTATTTACTTTGCGGAGATGGCCATACAGATTGGCGTAAGCCTAGAGCTTTGCGTGCCTGGACAAGTAGCAGGAGTAATCAGAATCGGATTATCATTTCAACAATGGATACAGCATCATCTCCAGATTTCTTACAAAATGTCGCACAGGGTGACCACTTATTCCTTGTTGCTGATGAAGTTCATCGACTTGGTAGTCCGCGTCGTCGTAACGTGTTAAGTCTTCATACTGGTGCACGACTTGGTTTGTCAGCTACGCCATATAGGTATGGTGACCCAATAGGAACCCAGGCGCTTTTAGACTATTTTAAAGGTATCATACCACCGCCATTTACACTGGAAGATGCTATTCGTAGCGGAGTACTCACGCGCTATTTCTATTATCCTCAAAAACTCTATCTAACCGATATTGAACAGAAGCAATGGAATGAGATCACAGATGAAATTAAGAAGCTTATTGCAAGATCTGGAAATAAAGGCAAAGTATCTTTTACATCCGATCCCAGAGCAGAAAGACAGATTGATTCAAGGCTTCAGCGGCTACTCATTAATCGTGCGAGAATTGTTAAGAATGCGGCTGGAAAAGTACCACTTGCAATAAAAATACTAAAAGCCCACTATCGTACCGGCCAAAAATGGATAGTATATTGCGATAATATCACGCAATTAAACGCTGTCTTACGTGCTGCTACAGCTGAGGGTTTTGATGCTTACGAGTATTATGCTGAGATGGAAGGTGATCGAGAAAGAACACTATCCTACTTTGAGTCGAATGGCGGCATTCTAGTATCTATTAAATGTTTGGACGAAGGCGTAGACATACCATCCGCTACGCATGCATTAATCCTTGCTTCATCACAAAACCCCAGAGAGTTTATTCAACGACGCGGCCGTATACTTAGAAAGTATCCAGGTAAGCATTTTGCCTACTTATACGATGCTATAACAATGCCTGTAATTCCAGAAGACGAAAATGATAAACGTCTTTCCATTATCTCAGCTGAGTTATCACGCGCCATTCAGTTTGGAATTGGTGCTGAAAATCCCGCATGTATTACAGATCTGAAAAACATTGCTGTTGATTTTCAGATTGATATAAATGCTTTATGTGAAGGAGGATTTGAAGATGCCGATGAATAAAATCGAGGTTGAGGAACTACTCAAGGTGCTAGAAGATATCCGTGCAGCGAAATATCCTGAGATACCATCCGAGCTTATACAAAGCATTGTATTAGCTGAATTTGAGAATCAGGACAATCGAACTGAAGGGAGCATCATTACTCGAAGGTTAATTGATGACTTTCTTAGGCAATCTGTACATGAAGGTTGAGAAAGGAGGTAATATAAGATGTTACGATTTATCAGCTTAACCGTGGAAGACTTTGGGCCTTTTAAAGGAAGCCAAACTATTGATTTTACTAGCGATGACGGTGTTACATTCATCTGGGGCAATAATGGTCGCGGAAAGACAACATTATTAAACATTTTTAGGTATGCAATTTATGGGAAATTCCAGAATCGGCGCGGAACGAATGTTAACTTAACCATGCTATCTAACCGCGAGAGTCGTTCTGAGGGCAGATATGGTTTTAAGGTTGTTTTACGCATGTCTTATGATGGAGAAATATATGAGTTGACTCGTCAATTCAAACTTAGAACAGGAGTAAGCCGTCCGACTAAGAACGATGATTATGAGCAGACTGTATATCTAAAAAAAGGTACAGCCATTCTCTCTAGTGAAGACACAGACCATATACTGAAGATTATCATGCCAGAACAGGTAGCACGCTTTTTCCTATTTGATGGTGAGCTTTTACAAGAGTATGAAGAACTTTTGATGGAAGATAGTGACACAGGGGCACAGATAAAAAAGTCCATCGAAGAAATTCTCGGTGTACCTGTGCTCACAAACGGGGCTACCGATACTGCAGCAGTTCTTGGAGCATACACAAATGCCAAAACAAGAACAGCACAAAGTAACAAGCAAACAGAACAACTTGGTTCTCAAATAGCTACTCTAGAGGCTGCGTTACAAGGTCATAACGCTGAGTTGGAGCGTTTGCGCGAAGAACTAACACAAGAACTTGGTCGAAAGAGTGAATTAGAAAGTGAACAGAATCAAAACGAGCATGTGAAAGCTCTCCTTGCTGAAATGAAGGCACTTGAAAACTCCATTGCTGAAAAGAAAGCAAGGCGCGAAGGTTTATTATCTGATATTAAAAATACGACGAAAGATGCTTGGAAAGGACTTATTGGTTTTAGGGTTAATGAAATCCTATCAGATGTAGAGGCAGAAGTTAAAGTATTAGAAGATAAGGAGAATTCACAGAAAGTTGCCCAACATTTCTTAAAAGAGATGAAAGAAGCAGCCAGCAGGAAGCATTGCAATCTTTGTGATCAAGATATCGATGATGCATTAATCCTAAAAATGGAAGAACGGATAAAAGTTCTTGAAGGTAACTATGGAGGGCTCACACCGGAAGAGTCTGGAAAACTAAGAACCTTACAAATTAGAAAAGCTACACTTGAAACTATGCGGTATCCAAGCAGCAAAGAGCGCCTTGAAATCTATGAGCGGCAGCTCGCAGCAGTTACAGTGGAAATTAGTGATGATGAGCGCAAATTGAAAGCTGTAAAGGAAGAACTCGAAAAGCATGGTGATATAGAGGAATTATCCACCAGCATGCAGAATTGTGTTAAGAACCTAATAAACTGTCTGAAGAAAATTGATAACCTAAAAGAAGGTGAACGCCAAGAGGCTGAACAGATTGCTAATATACGAAGTTCGCTGGCCACCTTGAATGCAAAATTAGATAAAACAGCTACAGGCGAAGACATGGTACGGGCCAGACGCCGAGTTGAGCTATGTGAAATGATCCACAATATTTTTGAAGAAGGAATTGATGCTTACCGCAACAACCTCAAAAGTCGCGTCGAAAAAGATGCCACTGACCTGTTTGTCAGGATCAGTAACGATCCTGATTATGTGAGATTAGAGATAAATGATAATTATGGACTTGCCATCTACCACAAGGATGGAGGCGATCCTGTACCTCTACGATCAGCTGGTTTTGAGCATGTAGTTGCACTTGCACTAATTGGTGCATTGCATAAGAATGCACCGCTACGTGGCCCTGTCATTATGGACTCACCATTTGGCCGACTCGATCCTACGCATAAAGAGAACATAATAAAAGTCCTACCGTCGTTATCCGAGCAAGTCGTACTTCTAGCATACACACACGAAATAGATGAGCAAAGAGCTAGAGAAACTCTTGGCTCCTCGCTGAAAAAGGAATACCGTCTCACACGTCAGACATCCTTCTATACACGTATCGAACCTAATCAGGAGGTGAAATGAAATGGCTGATCTAATAAATTTCCGTTTGTCGAAGAAAGCGAATGAGGTGGCAGAACTCCTTGCAACAAGCGGATATTTTGACTTTGCGGTAACTGCTGCAAAGTTCGCATTAGCTTATGCAATCAAGTACCATTTTGACGAGATCAACCCGGCTACATATACCCCATCTGATAGCGATGGCAGTAATTATGGTATCGGTAGCCTTGATAGCGATGGTCAAATTGCCATTCTTCTTAAAGCTATATATCCTGATTGCACAACACCATACTTATACGCACGAAACTTAATGGTTTTCGGTCTTTTGAAAATTGGGGAACGGATCGAGAATGAAGGGCTAAAGTCAATTAGTGCGTTTTTATAACGCGGGTGATTGACTCTTCATATTTACATCTATTCTGTCTCCTCAACCCCTATGAAAAAAGGCCGTTATCTAATCTGTCAACTCAACCCTATCACTTTCAGGGCGGTTGATATGTTCCCGCAAACAATAAAAATAAGGGTTTCCTGACATTGTCACTTCAGGCTAAACAGCCGAAAGAAAAATTCAATGTCTGGAAACCCTTATTTTTAAACATTTTTAGCGTTTTATTTATTCACCCTTGTTATCAATACTACCGTCTCAACGTGGGCGCAGCGCGGGAACATATCCACGGCTGTACCTTTTTGCGGCAGATAGCCAAGCTCGGAAAAAAGCTTCAAATCCCTTGCCATAGTCCCGGGATCACAGGACACATAG
>Ga0123327_1003476_pt1 | contig 11448 bp, 2 predicted proteins | sample BioC13SIPDNA_4_FD_89701 | JGI IMG/M metagenome (GOLD analysis project Ga0123327, IMG submission 89701) | Anaerobic biogas reactor microbial communites from Washington, USA - Biogas_R1_B C13 SIP DNA | ecosystem: Engineered > Bioreactor > Anaerobic > Unclassified | place: Washington, USA...
AAGACCTCGAAGAAGCCTGTCGCGTCCAAATCGCCTGTCCGCCGTCATCGGAACGGCGAGCCGTCCATCTGGAAGCGGCTCCGCTTGAAGGGGTGGATCCACAAAGCCCGCGCCGCCCGCCCCGATCTCCAGCCGCCCTCCCCGGACGAAATGACCCTCCGCGCCGAACTCTTCGGCGTCAACCAGCTCGAGAACTACGCGAAGATCCTCGCCCGCAACCACCAGGTCGAAGTGGTGCGCAAGCCGGAAAAGCTGCTTCATCAGCTCTCCAGAAGCGCCGATGAAATCCACCGCTGCCACGAGATCATTGCCGAAAGCGTGAGCCGCGGCTCCCGCATCGCCCCCGCCGCCGAGTGGCTGCTCGATAACTATCACCTGATCCAGGAGCAGATCGAACTGGCCCGCGTCCACCTGCCGCCGGGCTACAGCCGCGAACTGCCCCGCCTGACCGCCGGGCCCCGCAAGGGGTTTCCCCGCATCTACGATGTCGTCATGGAACTCGTCCGCCACAGCGACGGCCAGGTGGACCCCGACAACCTTTCGCATTTCATCCGCGCCTACCAGACCGTCCATCCCCTCTCCCTCGGCGAACTCTGGGCCGTCCCCATCATGCTGCGGCTGTCGCTGATCGAAAACCTCCACCTCGTCGCCCAGCGCATCGCCTGGCGCCGCAGCCAGCGCGACGCCGCCCTCGTCTGGGCCAATCGCTTCCTCCAGGTCGTCGAATCCAATCCGCGCCAGTTCGTCACCACCCTCGGCGATTTCGTCCGCGCCGCCCCCGCCCTCACCCCGCCGTTTGTCTCCGAACTGGTCGCCAACATCGACGGCGTCAATCCCGCCCTCGGCCTGGCTCTCAACTGGATCGAACAGGAACTCGCCGAGCACGGCCAGTCCATCGATCACACCCAGCAGGGCGAAAACCAGGCCCAGGCCGCCAACCACGTCACCACCGGCAACTCCATCACCAGCATGCGCGCGCTCGCCGCCGTGGACTGGAAGGAGTTCGTCGAATCCCTGAGCGCCACCGAGGCCATCCTGCGGCGCGATCCCACCGGCGTCCATCCGCTGATGGATTTCCGCACCCGCAACCGCTACCGCACCCAGGTCGAAAAACTCGCCCGCCACGCCCGGCGCTCCGAGGTGGACGTCGCCGAAACCGTCGTCGCCATGGCCGCCGAGCGCCGCCAGGCCGGCGCCGACCGGCGCGAGTGCCACGTGGGCTACTTTCTCGTGGATGCCGGCCGCCGCGATCTCGAACGCCGCCTCCGCTGTCCGATTCCCGTCTTCCGACGCCTCGGCCGCTTCCTGAAACGCCGCCCCCTCGCGCTCTATCTGACGGCGTTTGTCTCGCTCACCGCCCTGCTGACGCTGCCGTTCGCCGCGCTGCTCGCCTGCGCCCTGCCGTCGTGGGGCGGCGCCCTCCTGCTGGCCGTCACCGCCTTCGCCCTCACCCGGCCCGCCCTCTCCATCGTCAACTGGCTGCTCACCATCTGCGTGCCGCCCGACTCCCTCCCCAGCCTCGATTTCGACAAGGGCCTCCCCGACGACCAGCGCACCATCGTCGTGGTCCCCACCTTCCTCGGCCCCCCCGCCGCCTCCGCCCGCCTCCTCGAAGATCTCGAAATCCGCTTTCTCGCCAACCCCATCCCCAATCTGCAGTTCGCCCTGCTGACGGACTTCCCCGACGCCGACACCGAAACCCTGCCCGCCGACCGCGCCTGGATCGATGCCGCCGCCCAGGGCATCCGCCGCCTCAACCGCCGCCACGCCCCCGACGGCGAACCCCGCTTTTTCCTCCTCCACCGCCCGCGCACCTGGAACCCCGCCGAAGGCAAGTGGATGGGCCGCGAACGCAAGCGCGGCAAGCTCGACGATTTCAACCGGCTCGTCGTGGAGGGCCGCACGGATGCCTTCGCCGTCATCGAAGGCGATCCGGCCCGCCTGCGCGACATGCGCTATGCCATCACCCTCGACACCGATACGCAGCTCCCGCCCGGCTCCGCCGCCCGCCTCGCCGGCGCCATGGCCCACCTGCTCAACCGCCCCGGCCTCGATCCCGCCTCCCGCCTCGTCACCTCCGGCTACGCCATTCTCCAGCCCCGCCTCGCCGTCAGCCTCACCTCCGCCCGACAGTCGTTTTTCTCCCGCCTGCTCGCCGGCGAAGTCGGCATCGACCCCTACACCCGCGAAGTCGCCAACGTCTATCAGGACTTCTTCGGCCGCGGCCAGTTCGTCGGCAAGGGCATCTACGACATCCACGCCTTCCACGCCGCCACCCGCGACCGCTTCCCCGACAACCGCATCCTCAGCCACGACCTCATCGAAGGCTGCCACGCCCGCTGCGGATTTCTCAGCGATGTCGAACTCGTCGAGAACGAGCCTTCCCGCTATCTGGTGGACGTCAACCGCCGCCACCGCTGGACGCGCGGCGACTGGCAGATCGCGAGCTGGCTGCTGCCGCGCGTGCCCGCCCCGGACGGCCGCCGCGTCCCCAATCCCCTCGGGCGCCTCGCCCGCTGGATGATCTTCGACAACCTGCGCCGCAGCCTCCTCCCCCTGGCCTGGCTTCTCGCCCTCGGCGGCGCCGCCCTTGCCGCGCCCGCCGCCGCCCCCTTCTGGATCGGCGGCCTGCTGGTCGCCTTCGTCCTGCCCGCCGCCCTGCGCTCCGGCCGCGCCCTCCTCCTCAAGGGCCGCCAGGTGCCCCTCACCGTCCATCTGCGCAAGGCCGCCGCCGCCGAAGCCCGCGGCTGGGCCCTCGACCTCCTGGAACTGCTGTTCACACCGCATCACGCCCTCGTCTATCTCGACGCCATCGTCCGCGTCTTCATTCGCCTGCACACCGGCCGCCACCTCCTCGAATGGCAGACCGCCAGCCATACCGAAAAAACCGCCCGCACCTCCCTGCCCCACGTCCTGTACAAAATGGCCGGCGAACCGGCTCTCGCCGCCGCCTTCGCCGCCGCCCCCGCCCCTCTGCCGGGCACGCCCCCCCCCCCCGTTCTGCTCGCCCTCTGCGGCGCGTGGTTCCTGTCTCCCGTCGCCGCCTGGACCATCAGCGTCACCCGCCCCCCCCGCGGCAACCCGCTCAACGCCGTCCAGCGCCGCTTCCTGCGCCGCATCGCCCGCCGCACCTGGGCATTCTTCGATCATTTCACCGGCCCCGGCTCCCACTGGCTCCCCCCCGACAACTTCCAGGAATCCCCCGAAGCCGCCGCCCACCGCACCTCGCCCACCAACATCGGCATGGCTCTTGCCGGCACCCTCGCCGCCGCCGACTTCGGCTATCTCTCCCCCGGACGCCTCGCCGCCCGCATCCGGAACACCTTCGAAACTCTCGATCGCCTCGAACGCTACCGCGGGCACTTCTACAACTGGTACGACACCCGCTCCCTCAAGCCTCTCCACCCGCTCTATGTTTCCACCGTGGACAGCGGCAACCTCACCGGCATGCTCATCGTTCTCCGCGCCGGCCTCGCCGAATCGATCGACGCCCCCGTCCTCCCCCCCGCCTGGCGCGACGGCCTCGCCGATACCGCCGATGTCCTCCTCGAAGAACTCCACGCCGCCGCACGCCGCCGCTCCCTCGATGCCGCCGCCATCCAGCGCGCCCGCCGCGCCGTGCAGGCCTGGCGCGGCGCCCTCGCCGACGCCCCCCCCTCCCTGCGCGACAGCCTCCGCCTGCTCGATACCCTGGCCGCCGACGCCGCGGCGCTGGCCGACACCCTCGCCCCCGATCCCGAAACCGCCTTCTGGCGCGACGCCCTCCAGGCCCAGCTCGACGACTTCGCCGGCGAACTGCGCCGCTTCGCCCCCTGGGCCGACGACGATCCCTCCGCGCTGCCCGACGCCGCCCGCCGCGAGCTCGACACCCTCCCCGCCCTGCGCGCCCTCGCCACCCTCCACCAGCGGCGCGATGCCCTCCTGCCCCCGGGCACCCCCGGCGAATCCCGATGGGCCGACCACTTCCGCCTCGCCAGCGAACGCGCCGCCGAACGCATCGCCGCCCTCCAGGCCCTCCGCGACCAGTGCGCCGAACTCGCCGACAACGATCTCGATTTCCTCTACGACGCCAAACGCCACCTCCTCTCCATCGGCTACAACCTCGAATCCCACGTCCGCGACCCCGGCTACTACGACCTGCTCGCCTCCGAATGCCGCCTCGCCAGCTTCGTCGGCGTCGCCCGCGGTCAGCTCCCCCTCGAACACTGGTTCCACCTCGGCCGCCGCCTCGCCCCCGGCGGCGGCGCCCCCGTCCTCGCCTCCTGGAGCGGCTCCATGTTCGAGTACCTCATGCCCATGCTCGTCATGCCCTCCTACGACGGCACCCTCCTGCACGAAACCTGCCGCGAATCCGTCCGCCGCCAGATCCGCTACGCCCGACGCGCCGGCATCCCCTGGGGCATCTCCGAATCCGGCTACAACCAGGTCGACGCCCATCGCATCTACCAGTACCGCCCCTTCGGCATTCCCACCCTCGGCATGAAACGCGGCCTCGCCGACGACCTCGTCATGGCCCCCTACGCCGCCGCCATGGCCCTCATGGTCGCCCCACGCCCCGCCGCCCGCAACCTCCGCCGCCTCGCCGCCGACGGCGCCGTCGGACGCTTCGGCCTCTACGAAGCCATCGACCACACCCCCGCCCGCATCCCCGCCGGCGAACCCTTCGCCATCGTCCGCTCCTGGATGGCCCACCACAGCGGCATGAGCCTGCTCGCCCTCGACCACCTGCTCCTCGGCCAGCCCATGCCCCGCCGCTTCATGGCCGACCCCCACCTCCAGTCCTGCCTCCTCCTCCTCCAGGAACGCATCCCCCTCGCCCGCCCCCGCGTCCGCGCCACCGCCGCCGTCGCCGAAACCGCCGGCGGCCGCTCCGACGACTCCTTCCAGGCCATGTACCGCGTCTTCGACACCCCCGACACCCCCGTCCCCGAAGTCCACCTCCTCACCAACGGCGCCTACCATGTCATGGTCACCAACGCCGGCGCCGGCTACTCCCGATGGAACGACATCGACCTCACCCGCTGGCGCGAAGACGCCGCCCGGGACGCCCACGGCTTCTTCTTCTTCCTGCGCGAAGTGGACACCGACCGCGCCTGGTCCCCCGCCTGCCAGCCCCTCGCCCCCGACTTCGACCGCTACGAAGCCGTCTTCTCCCAGGGCACCGCCGAATTCAACTCCGCCATCCACCAGTTCCAGAACCGCCTCCAGATCGCCGTCTGCCCCGAAGACGACATGGAGCTGCGCCAGCTCTCCCTCACCAACCTCGCCCGCCGCGCCCGCACCGTCGAAATCACCAGCTACGCCGAAATCGTCCTCCTCAACGGCCGCGGCGAAGCCGCCCACCCCGCCTTCCACAAGCTCTTCGTCCAGGCCTTCACCGCCCGCGACAAGGCCTCTCTCGTCTTCTCCCGCCGCCCCCGCGCCGCCGGCGAAACCCACCCCTGGCTCTTCCACACCCTCTTCGTCGCCGGCGGCACCGTCCTGCGCGGACCCACCTTCGAAACCGACCGCGCCGCCTTCATCGGCCGCGGGCGCACCCTGCGAAACCCCGCCGCCCTCGACGCCCCCGGGCCCCTCCCCGACCGCGCCGGACTCGTCCTCGATCCCGCCGCCGCCATCCGCTACCGCGTCCGCATCGAGCCCGGCGAAACCATCCGCGTCAACGCCTTCCTCGGCATCGCCCCCGACCGCGACGCCGTCGCCGCCTACGTCGACCGCTGCCACGATCCCCGCATGCCCGAACGCATCTTCTCCCTCGCCTGGACCCGCAGCCAGGTCCTCCTCCACCAGCTCCGCGTCAGCGAAGCCGACGTCCAGAACTACGCCCGCCTCGCCGGTTCCCTCCTCTACGCCAGCGCCCACCGCCGCGGACGCGCCAGCGTCATCGCCGCCAACCGCCGCAACCAGTCCGCCCTCTGGAGCTACGGCATCTCCGGCGACCGCCCCATCGTCCTGCTCTCCATCACCGACCAGGCCAACCTCGACCTCGTCCGCTCCCTCGTCCAGGCCCACACCTACTGGCGCCAGAAAGGCCTCGAAGCCGACCTCGTCATCTGGTCCGAAGCCTACGCCGGCTACCGCCAGAACCTCCTCGACGCCATCATCGGCCTCGTCCAGGCCGGCACCGAAGGCAAACTCCTCGACCAGCCCGGCGGCATCTTCGTCCGCAACATCGACCAGGTCCCCGAAGAAGACCGCCTCCTCTTCCGCGCCGTCGCCCGCCTCGTCTTCAGCGACCGCTACGGCACCCTCGCCGACCAGATCGACCGCCGCGTCCTCCCCGAACCCGACATCCCCGACCTCGATGCCCCCCCTCCCTCCGCCAAGCCCCGCCCCCCCGCGCCCCTCCCCTTCCGCCGCCTCGAATGCTTCAACGGCATCGGCGGCTTCACCCCCGACGGACGCGAATACATCCTCCAGCTCCCCCCCGGCACCGTTCCCCCCGCCCCCTGGGTCAACGTCCTCGCCAACCCCGGCTTCGGCACCGTCGTCAGCGAATCCGGATCCGCCTACACCTGGCGCGAAAACGCCCACCAGTTCCGCCTCACCCCCTGGCACAACGACCCCGTCTCCGATCCCGCCGGCGAAGCCCTCTACATCCGCGACGACGAAACCGGGCACGTCTGGTCCCCCTCCCCCCGCCCCGCCCCCGGACGCTCCCCCGTCGTCTGCCGCCACGGACACGGCTACACCGTCTTCGAACGCACCGAAGACGGCCTCGCCTGCGAAGCCACCGTCCACGTCGCCCTCTCCGCCCCCGTCAAATTCACCTCCCTCGTCCTGCGCAACACCTCCGACCGCCCCCGCCGCGTCTCCGTCGCCGCCTATGTCGAATGGGTCCTCGGCGAACGCCGCGAACAGAACGCCATGCACGTCGTCACCCGCCTCGACCCCCAGAGCGGCGCCCTCTTCGCCCAGAACCCCTTCCACCTCGACTTCGCCGACCGCGTCGCCTTCTTCCACTGCAGTGCCGCCGACCGCACCCTCACCGCCGACCGCCTCGAATTCATCGGACGCAACGGCACCCTCGCCGACCCCGCCGCCCTCCGCCGCGAACGCCTCTCCAACCGCGTCGGCGCCGCCCTCGACCCCTGCGCCGCCTTCCTCGCCCCCTTCGAAATCCCCCCCGGCGACGACATCCGCATCGCCTTCTCCCTCGGCGCCGCCGCCTCCGAAAACGAAGCCCGCGACATCCTCCGCCGGCAGGGCGGCGTCAACGGCGCCCGCCAGGCCCTCGAGGAAGTCTGGCAGTTCTGGCAGCGCCAGCTCGGCGGCATCTACGTCGAAACCCCCGACCCCCCCCTCAACTTCCTCGTCAACCACTGGCTCCTCTACCAGGTCCTCTCCGCCCGCTTCTGGGGACGCACCGGCTTCTACCAGTCCGGCGGCGCCTTCGGCTTCCGCGACCAGCTCCAGGATTCCCTCGCCTTCCTCCACGAATGCCCCCATCTCACCCGCGAACACCTCCTCGTCTCCGCCGCCCGCCAGTTCCGCGAAGGCGACGTCCAGCACTGGTGGCACCCCCCCGTCGGTCGCGGCGTCCGCACCAAAATCACCGACGACCTCCTCTGGCTCCCCTACGTCGCCGCCCGCTACGTCACCGCCACCGGCGACACCGGCGTCCTCGACGAACCCGCCCCCTTCCTCGACGCCCGCCCCCTCGCCCCCGACGAAGAATCCGTCTACGACCTCCCCCGCACCACCGACGAATCCGCCCCCCTCTACGACCACTGCGTCCGCGCCATCCGCCGCGCCCGAACCGCCGGCCCCCACCACCTCCCCCTCATCGGCGCCGGCGACTGGAACGACGGCATGAACCGCGTCGGCCACGAAGGAAAAGGCGAAAGCGTCTGGCTCGCCTTCTTCCTCCGGCGCGTCCTCCTCGACTTCGCCCCCCTCGCCGCCGCACGCGGCGACACCCCCTTCGCCGACGAATGCACCGCCGCCGCCGAAACCCTCGCCGACGCCCTCGACACCCACGCCTGGGACGGCCAGTGGTACCTCCGCGCCTTCTTCGACAACGGCACCCCGCTGGGCTCCGCCCAATCCCCCGAATGCCGCATCGACTCCCTCCCCCAAAGCTGGGCCGTCCTCGCCGGCGCCAATCCCGATCGGGCGGAAACCGCCCTCCAGTCCGCCCTCGACCACCTCCTCGACCGCGACCACGGCCTCGTCCGCCTCTTCACCCCCCCCTTCGACTCCGCCCCCTGGGACCCCGGCTACATCAAAGGCTACGTCCCCGGCGTCCGCGAAAACGGCGGACAATACACCCACGCCGCCGTCTGGGTCGCCATGGCCTGCGCCGCCCTCAAGCAAACCGACCGCGCCTGGGAACTCGCCCGCCTCCTCAACCCCGTCCGCCATTCCGACTCCCCCGAGGCCGCCGCCCGCTACAAACTCGAACCCTACGTCCTCGCCGCCGACCTCTACACCGCCGACGGACACGAAGGCGAAGGCGGCTGGAGCTGGTACACCGGCTCCGCCGCCTGGCTCTACCAGTTCTACGTCGAACACCTCCTCGGCATCCGCATCCAGGCCGACACCCTCTCCTTCACCCCCCTCTTCCCCCCCGACTGGACCCAATTCAAGCTCACCTACCGCTACCGCAACACCTTCTACCACGTCGAACTCCAGAAAACCGGACCCGACACCACCCGCACGCAACACCTCTGGCTCGACGGCATCGAACAGCCCGACGGCAAAATCCACCTCCTCGACGACGGCCGCGAACGCCACGCCACCGTCCACCTCGGCTAACCCTGAATATTGCTCCCCTCCCCCTCCCAGACCCCCACGGGCTTGTCCCGTGGGTGAATCAGGTCTGTCATGAACTTGGACATTGGATATTCCTTTTTGGATATTGGATATTGAACGCCCCCTCTTCTCCCATCCGTGCCATCGGTGCCATCCGTGGCTGCCCCTTCTTTGTGCTTGTGCGTCTCCCTGCGGAATAGGGATTGTTCCGCTTCGGGCCTTTGGTATGGTACGGACAACACCATGCAAGCCCCCCGGGACAACTTCGATGCCTTCTGCAGCCTCCTGGCCGGCGTCGCGGACGCCCTCGCCGCGTTTCTGGGCGTCCTGCTGGCGACCTGGCTCCGTTTCGACTCCGGCCTGATCCCCCTGCAGCACAATGAAATCTTTCCGCCGCACATCATGTATGTCGCGGCGGCCGCGGTGCTCGCCCCTCTGCTGGTCCTGGTATTCCGCCTGATCGGCCTGTACATCCGCCCGCAGCTCGGCCCCTTCGGCGACAAGCTGCCGCGGATCGTCCGCGGCGTCACCATCACCCTCGCGGCGGCCCTCGCCCTCTCTTTCGTGGTTCGTCCCGCCGACTGGCCCCCCTACTCCCGTACCGTCGCCCTTCTCGCCTTCTTCACCGTCCTGCTGCTGGTGCTCGTCGAACGCTTCGCGCTCTTCCGCATCGAACTGCACTGGGCGCGGCGCAGCGCCCCCATCCGCCGCATCCTCATCATCGGCGTGGACGACCTCGCCGCCCGCATCCGGCGCGCCCTCGAACGCGAACCGCGCCTGCGCTCGCGCCTCGCCGGCTACCTCCTCCCCGTCGAACCCGCCTCCGGCCGCGAAACCACCCTCTCCTCCGCCATCACCCCCCGCCTCGTCAAGGGCCACCTCGGCGAACTCGAAAAAATCGTCGCCGACGAGCAGATCGACGAGATCATCCTGGCCGATCCGGGCATCGCCCGCCGCCGCCTCGCCGAAATCCTGATGCACTGCGAACGCAACCTCATCCCGTTCCGCATGGTTCCCGACCTCTACGGCGTGCTGACGTCGCGCGTACGCGTCAACCACGTGGCCGATATCCCCCTCATCGGCATCGCCTCCTGGCCCCTCGACGCCTTCTGGAACCGCGTCCTCAAGCGCCTCGAGGACATCGCCGGCGCCCTCGTCGGCCTGCTGCTATCCGCCCCGATCGTGCTGCTGGCCGCCCCCCTCATCAAACGCAGCTCCCCCGGCCCCGTCTTCTACCGCCAGACCCGCTGCGGCATCGCCGGCAAGCCCTTCACCCTCTTCAAACTCCGCACCATGCCCGTGGATGCTGAACACGCCACCGGGCCCGTCTGGGCCACCGCCGACGACCCCCGCCGCACCCGCATCGGCGAATTCCTCCGCAAATGGAACCTCGACGAACTCCCCCAGTTCTGGAACGTCCTCGCCGGCGACATGTCGCTCGTCGGCCCCCGCCCCGAACGCCCCCATTTCGTCGAGCAGTTCAAGGGCGGCGTGGGCCACTACATGACCCGCCACATCTCGCGGCCCGGCATGACCGGATGGGCCCAGGTCAACGGTCTGCGCGGCAACACCTCCATCGAAGACCGCGTCCAGCACGACCTCTACTACCTCGAAAACTGGTCGCTCTCCTTCGATCTCAAGATCCTCATCCAGACCTTCTTCAACCGCCAGAACGCCTACTGATCCACCCATGCCACCCCCCGCCGCCCCGCCCAAAATCGCCGTCCTCATTCCCGCCTTCCGGGAAGCCCGTCACATCGCCGCCGTCGTCCGCGAAATCCGCGACTACTGCCCCGGCGCCGACATCGTCGTGATCGACGACGGCTCCCCCGACCCGACCGCGCAGGCAGCCGCCGACGCCGGCGCCACCGTGCTCGAGCATGTCCATAACCAGGGCAAAGGCGCCGCCCTCCAGACCGGGTTCGACCACGCCCGCGCCAGCGGATGCGATCTCGCCATCACCCTCGACGGCGACGGCCAGCACGCCCCGTCCGACATCCCCGCTTTTCTGAAAGCCTACGAACGCACCCGCAGCCCCGTTCTCGTGGGCAACCGCATGGGCGACATCGCCGCCATGCCCTGGCTGCGACGGCGCACCAACCTCTTCATGTCCGGCCTGCTCTCCCGCCAGATGGGCCAGTACGTCCCCGACACCCAGTGCGGATTCCGCCTCTATCACCGCTCCGCCTTCCCCGAAGGCCCCTGGGACCCCGCCTCCCGCCGCTTCGCCGCCGAATCCGAAATCCTCCTGCGCCTCTCCCTGCGCGGATTCAAAATCGGCTCCGTGCCCATTCAAACCCTCTACGGCGAAGAAAAAAGCAAGATCCACCCCTTCGCCGACACCCTCCGCTTCTTCCGCATGCTTCGCCGCTTCAAGAAAATCAAAAAGGAATTTCTCTCCCGATGAAATCCCTCCCCCTTCTCGCCGCCCTCCTCCTCGCCCTCGCCCTGCCCGCCTCCGCCCAGGTCGCCGACTCCCCGCCCACGCCCCCCCGACCTCTAACCTCTGACCTCTCTTCCTCCCCACCGGACATCGGACCTCGGACTTCGGATCTCGGACCTCGTCTGTCCCTTCCCCCCCCTCCTTTCCTTCCTGTTTTCCTGGGTTTCCTGTTTTCCTGCTTATCCCCCTCTCCATTTTCATGAGTTCATGAGTTCTGATTAATTTGGTTGCGGCTTTGCCGCGCTGTGGCT
>Ga0123327_1003479_pt1 | contig 11438 bp, 11 predicted proteins | sample BioC13SIPDNA_4_FD_89701 | JGI IMG/M metagenome (GOLD analysis project Ga0123327, IMG submission 89701) | Anaerobic biogas reactor microbial communites from Washington, USA - Biogas_R1_B C13 SIP DNA | ecosystem: Engineered > Bioreactor > Anaerobic > Unclassified | place: Washington, USA...
ATGTCCCGGGAATTTGCCCAGCCGGAGCCGGCCGCCAGGGCGATGTGGGCGATGGCGGGCGGCGTGGCAAAGGCCAGGCTGGCGCACATCCCCACCAGGATGGCGGAAAGCGCGGGGGAGATGAGGATGCCGGACAGCGCCAGCACCGGCAGCGCGCCCCCAGCCACCTGGTACATGACGGTGGTGGTGACGATGTTGGAGAGGAAGTTGGTCATCACCACCGTGGCCCCGATAATCACCGCCAGCGCCCCTGCATAGCCCCAGGAGCGCATGGGCGGGGCGATCAGGGAGCCAAACCAGTCTGTGACGCCGTATTCCGGCAGGGTGAGGTACTTGCCCAGCGCCAGGGCGGCGGCGCACAGCAGCAGGCTTTGCCAGTTAAGCCCCCTGGCGAAGCCTTCTTTTAAGTCAAGCACCGGTTTTTCTCCAATCGGGATGGCGGCAAGCAGGATCACGCCCAGAAGCGCCGGCCAGGCGGTGCCCAGGGCGGCCAGGGGCGCCATGGCCTCCGGCAGGACGCCTGCCATAAGCCAGGCCGTCACCACCAGGAAAAACACCGCGGCGGAGAAGATCTCCTGCCTGCTGGGCCTGCCGGTGGCTGAAAGGGGAAGGGCGTCCAAACGAAGCCCCTGGGCCTTTACTTTTTTCCCCAAACCCAGGTAGAGCAGCAAAAAGATCAAAGCAAACAGCACCAGGCCCACCGGCAGCCCGATTTTAAGATAGGCCAGGTAGCTGATGCGCTCCCCCGTGGCCGCCTCATGAAAACCCAGGGCCATCAGGGGGAAGGTGTGGGCGATGGGCGTCATGGCGCAGGAGATGGAGGTGACGCAAGCGGTCCCCACCATCAGGGCCTTGGCCAGGGGGTCTCCCGGCTTTTGGCCCAGGGCCTCCATCACCTCCCGGTGCAGGGCGAAGAACAATAAAAAAGTGACTGTGGGGGCGATAAAGCTGCCCAGCGCCAATACGGAGAGCAAAAACATCAGGATAAAGGCCCAGGGCCCCCGGCGGGCAAAACGGCTGGTGATAAACAGCATCGCCAGCCGGCGCAGGAAGCCCGTCTCTTTTAAGGCAAAGGTGAGCAAAAAGGAAAACACCAAAAACCACACCGTGGTATTGCCAAAGGAGGAGAGAAGCACATCCCCCGTCTTCACCCCCGGCAAAAAGCCCAGGGCGAAGATCACCAGGGCGCTGGGCCAGCCGATGTCCACAAACAGCCACAAGAGCACCGCCCCCAAAAACAGCCCCAGCACCCGCTGGCCCGAAGGCCCAAGCCCCGGCAGCAGGGGCAGGGCATCCGCCCCGAAAAGTAAAAAAAGGGAGAGGCCCACCACCGGCAGCTTTCCGACGCCCCCGCGCTTGTCCATTTCTTTGCCTCCTCCTTCTTGAGCCGGAGATTACCTTAGCATATCCTGGGCCCGTTCCACAATGAGAAATATTGCCGGGAGGCGAATCTGCGCGCCTTCCCGTGCGTCTTATAGGTGTCATGACAGGTAGGAGGAACACATTGGATCGAACAGAATTTGAAACTGCCGTTCTGGCACTGAAAGACACATTGTACCGTCTGAGCTGCGGCTACCTAAAAGGAGAACATGACAGGCTTGACGCCATCTCCGAAGCTGTGCTCAAGGCATGGATGAAGCTTCCTACCCTTAGGGATAAGGCAAGCTTCCGCCCCTTTCTGCTGCGCATCCTCATCAGGGAGTGCGTCAATATCCAGCGCAGACAGGGCAGGCTGATTCCCATGGAAGCGCCCGAGCAAACCGCCCCTCCCCCCGATCCCTTTGAGCATGAGGACTTGCGCCAGGCCATGGACCAGTTGCCGGAGCATTTGCGCGTCACCCTGATGCTCCACTACATGGAGGGGCTTGAGGTGAAAGAAATCGCGCGGCTCATGCGCGTCAGCCGGGGCGCTGTATGTTCCCGCCTCAAGCGTGGGCGGGACAAGCTGAGAACCATACTTTTACAGGAGGATATATGAATAGCGATCAGATGAAAAAAGCCTACCGCACCCCAAAACACCTGGAGGCGCGGCTTAAAGACACCCTGGCCGGCCTGCCAGAAAAGCCGACAAAACAGCCCGTCAAAAAACGCGTGCCCGCCATCGTGCTGGCCTGTCTGCTGGTGGTGACGGCCGCCGCCATCGCCGACAGCCAGTGGGGCATCCTGGATTATCTCAGGAGCATGGGCGAACCCACAGGCGATACCCGGGGGCTTGACGAGCGGGTGGAACAGGTCTCCCAGACCCAAACCGGCTACAACACAGAGGTCACCATCACCGACGCTCTTTTTGACGGCCAGCGCGTGGCCTTTGCGCTGGAGTACAAAAACCAGACGCCGGATCAGCCCGTGTATGTCATCGTCACCCGCTTTACGGCGGACGGGGAACCTATCACCCTTGAGACGGAGAACGACACCCCTGACTACATCTGGCTGCCCGGCATCTATTACCCCGAGGGGCATACCCGCAACGCGCTGTTTGGCACCCCGAAGACCACGCCCCAGAATCAGAACATCGCCGTTTCCCTCACCGTTAGCCTTTTTAAGCCCTTGAGGCCCGTTGTGAACCTGTCCCTTGAAGAAGGCGAGCAGGGCGACAGCCCCCGGTATCAGGCCGCCATCCAGCAGGCCTATGAGGAGGGAAACCTCAGCCTGACGGGCGGCGACCATATCAACCTGCCCGAACAGGAAACGCGGCGGCTGGCCCAGGAAAACGGCGGCATCTCCCTGGACATGCCCGAAACCCTCACCGCCCTTGGCCTGATGGAGCGAAGGGACCTGAGGTTTGATTTCACTTTGAAAAACCGGTAAAAATCGCGTATACCCGTCCCAGGCGGCTGATGACAGCCGCCTTTTTGAACGGGTTTAATTCAGGTTGTCTTCCCCGCCGATTTGTTTATCGGCTTTAGCGGAGCGGACGCTCCCTTATTTCTCCCAGCGCTGCGCCAGGCTGTTGATCTGGTGGGCCAGCTGCTCTTTTAGCTTGTTGGAATAGCCATCGCTTTGGCCGACCAATTGCGTCAGGCGGTCCATGGCGTGAACCAGGGCGCTGTCCGCCTGGGCCTCCTTGCGGCGCTGCTTGCTCTGCCCCTTGGCAAGTGCGGGGGAGCCGAAGGCCGTCTGCTCGTCCCGGGTGAGGGACCAGACATCCCCGGAGAAGGGCACGGTGGTGTGAAAGCCTTTTTCCTCAAGGAGCTGTTCAAAAATCAGGGACACATCCTCATCCCCGTGGGTGATGAACACCCGGGTGGGCTTAGGGCTGATGGCCTCGATCCATTTTACCAGGCCCGCCTGGTCCGCATGCCCGCTGATGGCCTTGAGCATCCGGATTTCCGCTTCTACCTTGACGGTTTCGCCAAAGAGCTTCACCCGCTTTTCCCCGTCATACAGCGCCCGGCCCAGGGTGCCCACGGACTGGTAACCCACAAAGAGCACCGTTGATTCCCTGCGCCAGAGGTTGTGCTTAAGGTGGTGGCGGATGCGCCCCGCCTCCGCCATGCCGGAGGCGGAGATGATCACACAGGGCCGTTTTTCAAAGTTGATCTGTTTGCTTTCCTCCGCCGTCACGCAGACCCTCAGGTCATCAAAGGAGATGGGGTTGACGCCCCGGTCCAGAAGGTCCCGCATCTCCTGGTCAAACTCCCGCAGGTCCGCCTGGGTGAAGATATGGGTGGCCTTGATCGCAAGGGGGCTGTCCATATACACCGGGAAGCCGTCATGCCCCTTAACCAGGCCCTGCTCCTTGATCTCCCTGAGGAAATAGAGGATCTCCTGGGTGCGGCCCACGGCAAAGCTGGGGATGACCACGTTGCCGCCCCGGTTGAAGGTGACCTGCAGGGCGTCTGCCAGGTCGGCCAGATAGTCCGGCCGGGGGCCGTGGAGGCGGTCGCCGTAGGTGGACTCCATCACCACAAAGTCCGCCCGGCTTAGATAATGGGGATCGTTGATGATGGGCTGGTTGATGTTGCCAATATCGCCGGAGAAAACGACGGTTTTGGTGACGCCCTCCTCCGTAACCTCAAGGCTTGCGGAAGCGGAGCCCAGAAGATGCCCCGCGTCCGTGAAGGTGAGGCGCACCCCGGGGAGGATTTCCCGGGGCTCTTTAACGGGCAGGGGTTTAAACTGCTCCAGGGCCTGCTGCGCGTCCGCCTGGGTGTACAGCGGCACATAGCCGTCCTCGCCAGAGCGTTTGGCCTTGCGGTTTTGCCATTCCGCTTCCATTTCCTGGATGTGGGCGGAGTCCCTGAGCATGATATCGCACAGCGCCAGGGTGGCGGGGGTGGCGTGAATGGGCCCCTTAAAGCCCCGGCTGACCAGCGCCGGCAGCATGCCGGAGTGGTCGATATGGGCGTGGGTCAGAACCACCGCGTCCACAAAGGCGGGGCTGATGGGCAGGGGCTGGTTCACATAGGTGTCCTTGCCCTGCTCCATGCCGCAGTCTATCAGGATGTTCCTGCCGCCTGTGCTGAGCACATAAAGGCTGCCGGTCACCTCCCGGGAAGCGCCGATAAATTGCAGGTCCATGTCTCCTCCGTTCCGTCCGGTCAGAGGAGGGCTCCCTCCTGTGACAGGGCTTTGGCGTCGCTTAAGGTATAGAGATTGTAGAGGCGGTGATACAGCCCGCCTTTTTGCATCAATTCCTCGTGGCTGCCGTGCTCCTCCAGGCCTTGATCGGTCAGGACCCAGATGACATCCGCGTTTCTGATGGTGGTGAGGCGGTGGGCGATGGTCAGCGTGGTGCGGCCCTGGGCCAGCTCCTCCAGGGAACGCTGCACCAAAAGCTCAGACTCGTTGTCCAGGGCGCTGGTGGCCTCGTCCAAAAGCAGGATGGGCGGGTCTTTCAGGAAAACCCGGGCAATGGAGAGCCGCTGCTTCTGCCCGCCGGAGAGCTTCACCCCCCGCTCGCCCACATGCGTATCATACCCCTGGGGCAGGGCCTGGATAAAGTCATGGGCGCCCGCTTTTTTCGCGGCAGCGATCACCTCGTCCTCGCCGGCCCCGGGCCTGCCGTAGACAATGTTCTCAAAGACGGTGCCGGAGAAAAGATAAACCTCCTGCTGCACGGTGCCAATGGCGCCCCGCAGGCTTTTTAAGGTCAGGTCCCGTACGTCCTGCCCGTCCACCAGGATGCGGCCCCCGGTGACGTCATAAAAGCGGGGGATCAGGTTGCATAGCGTGGTTTTCCCGGAACCGCTGGGGCCCACCAGGGCCACATTCTGCCCGGCCGGCACCTTGAGGTTCACGTTCTTGAGCACGAAAGCGTCGCTGTCATCATACTGGAAGCTCACGTCTAAAAGGGTGATCTCGCCCCTGACCTGGGTGAGGGGCCTGGCGCCGGGCAGATCCCGGATTTCCCGGGGGGCGTCCATAATTTCAGCGAAGCGCTCGATGCCCGTAACCCCGCGCTGGAACTGCTCCATAAATTCCACCAGGCGGCTGACGGTGTTAAGCAGCATGTTCACAAACAAAAGGTAGGAGGCGAACTGGCCGGCGGAAAGCCTGCCCTGGGAGAGATAGAGGGCCCCCAGCACCACCACCAAGAGGTTCATCAGCCCGCTTAAAAGCCGGGTGGTGGAGTGGAAGCCGGCCATCACGTGATACTGCTTTTTCTTGAGATTCAAAAAGGTGCGGTTGCCCGCCTCGAATTTCTCGCCCTCCAGCTCCTCGTTGGCAAAGGACTGCACCACCCGCATGCCCAGCAGGCTGTCCTCCATCTGGGCGTTGATCTCGCCCACCTGGTGCCGGGCAGCCCTGAAGGTGGCGCGCATCTTGCGGTTAAACAGGAAGAGGGAGATGAGCATCACCGGCAGCATCAGGAAGATGATGACGGTCAGCTCCAGGTTCATGCCGCTGAGCAGAATGAAGGAGACCACCAGGTTGACCCCCGCGATGAGAAACTCCTCCGGGCAGTGGTGGGCAAACTCGGTCACCTCAAAAAGGTCGTTGGTGATGCGGGCCATGATCTGGCCCACCTTGGTGTTGCTGTAATAGGAGAAGGACAGCTGGCTTAAGTGGTTGAACAGGTCGGAACGCATGTCCCTTTCCATCATGGCGCCCATGATATGCCCCCGGGACTGCATATAATACCGGCAGCCCGCGTCCATCAGCTGAAGGACCAAAAAGAAGCCCCCTACGCGGAGGATGAAGCTGAAGGTAAGGCTTGAGATGTCGCCGATGGCCCGGTCGGTGATCTCCTGCACAATCAGGGGGAAGATAAGCCCTGAGGCCGTGGTAAGCACCGCGCACAGGAGGCTGGTGACCAGGATGCGCCGGTAAGGGCGGTAGTAGGGGATAAAACGGCGAATCAGCCCGGCAGCCCGGGAACTTTTGGACATGGGGGCATTGCTCCTTACTTTTTAACTCAGGGCTCCTGCAGGGCGAAGCCGCCGGGGGCATCCTGCCCCAAGGGCAGGGTGATGACAAAGGCCGCTTTATCCGTCTGCAGGGCGTAGTAGCGGGCTTGATCCTGCTGGGCTGTGGTGATGGCATAGCCAAACAGCGCGTGCTCAGAGGCGGTGAAGCGCAGGCCGGGGGGCAGGATGCTGCTGGCGGCGCTTAAGGGCCGCACCCCCACCACCTGGGCCCCTTGGCTGTTTACTGTCAGGCGAAGGGCGGTGTAGCCGTGATGGGAAAAGCTGGCAACCTCCCCAGTCAGGGGGCCCTCAGGCAGCGGGAAGGCCGCGCCAAAGACCTGGGCCAGGGCCCGGGCATCCTGGGAGGAAAAGGGCGCGATTTGGGTGATGGCCGCCTCCTGCTCCCTGACCAAAAAGGCATCGGTGCGCTTGCTGTCCTCGTTTTCCTGCATCACGGCGAAGACATAGAACACCGCCATCACCAAAAGGGCCAGGAAGGCGGCCCCCAGCCGGCGCAGCGCGGTCATTTGCTCAAATCCCCCGGGCCGTCACCTGAGCAGCGCCCGGATCTGGGGCCCCAGGTTTTTGTCCAGCTCCCGGACCTCGCCGTTGGTGTAGTCATAAAAGGCCCGGTAGAAGGCCTTGCCCAGGGCCTGGGATTCCTCGTCCGTAAGCTCCGGGGAGGAGAAGATGTTGGCGATAATCTCCCCGGCGGGAACCGCCAGGTATTTGGCCAGGCTGCCCCGGAAGGTGAAGCCGAAGATGCGCGGCACATGGCTGTTGTCCCCGGCCACAAAGAGGCGGATATAGTCCTGGGACAGGGCCAGGAGGTATTCCCGCAGGAAGGCGTCAGGATCAGGCGCCATGGCCAGGCAGCGCTTGAGGCGCTCGTGGTGGAAGATCTCCCGGATCATTTGGACGCGCTCCGCCTCCTGGTGGGCCTCCGGGTGCTCGAAGGCGTGGAGGATATAGCTTTTAATCACGGAGAAGTCAAAGCGCTTAGGGTTCCGCTCGTGCAGGCGCCCCAGGAGCAACAGCTTCTTCTGGATTTCCAGATCCTCCGGCGCCAGGGCCTCAGCATGGCTGAGGGCGGCGTGAATGATCACCGGGTCCTCCTCGGTCTCTGCGATGTGCAGGTACTCCTCCAGGGGCAGGCCCTCCAGGTTGGGGCCGGGTTTTTTTCTTGAAAACAAAGGCACTTGGCAACCTCCGGATACATCAAAATACATCCGTATTCTATCACGCTGTCATCCCCTTGACAACTTTGATGGCGCTGTCTATACTGATTTTGTGCTATTTGGCACAGGGGCGCTGGCTTTTTTGCCGGCTGAGATCGGGCTGCCAGCCCGGGACCCTTGAACCTGATCCGGATAATGCCGGCGTAGGAAAGCAGTTTTCATTTAACCGTTTTGCTTTCCGCAAAACGGTTTTTCCTTCCGGCCAAGAGAAAAAGGAGGCCCACATGACCCGTGTCAACGCGAACCGGAACCTTGCCATCCGCAAGATGGTGGAGAGCGCGATCTTAATCGGTATCGCCACTCTGCTTAACGAATTCATCAAAGTGGACGCTCCCTGGGCCTTTGGGGGCAGCATCACCCTGGGGAGCATGCTGCCCCTGGTGCTTGTCTCCTGGCGCTGGGGCATCCGGCAAGGGCTGTTCAGCTCCCTGGTCTTTTCTCTGATGCAGCTTTTGCTGGGCATCCGAAACGTGGCTTATGGGCAAAACGCCTTTCAGATGCTGGCCATCGCCCTTCTGGACTACATCGTGGCTTACTCTGCCTATTGCCTTGGGGGCATCTTTAAAAACAAGGCAGAAAACAAGTCCCTGGCGCTGGCCCTGGGGCTGGTGCTGGCGGGGACGGTGCGCTTTATCTGCCACTTTATCTCCGGCTGGATGATCTGGGACGCCCTCTGGCCCAATGAGGAGGGCCTCTCCGGGGCCGTGTTCAGCCTGATCTATAACGGCGGCTATATGCTGCCGGAGGTGCTGGTGGCGGTGGTTATCGGTCTTCTGCTGTTTGCCCCCTTAAGAAAATACTGGCTGGGGGAGGACATTCAAAAACAAGGGGCCTGAAGGCTTCAAGGCCTTTCCCCAAAGATGCCCGTGCCCACCCGGATTAAGGTGGCGCCCTCCTTGATGGCTGCGATATAGCTGTCCGTCATGCCCATGGAGAGGGTGTCAAAGGCGCAAGCCTCCGGGAAGCGCCCCCGGGCTGAATCAAACAGCTGGCGCATCCGGGCGAACCAGCGCCTGGAATCGGGGGAATTGTCAAAGGCGGGGGGAATGGCCATCAGGCCCCGCAGGCGGACCTGGGGCTGGCCCAAGGCGGCCTCCACAAGGGGCCAGAGGCCTTCCGGGCTGACCCCCGCCTTGCGTTCCTCCCCGCCGATGTTTATCTCCAGCAGGATATCCTGCCGCAGGTTTTGTTTTTCCGCCTCCCGGGCGATGGCCTGGAGCAGGCGACAGCTGCCCACGCTTTGGATCACAGCGGCCTGCCCCACCACTTTTTTAACCTTGTTGGTCTGCAGGTGGCCGATGAAATGGCAGGGCTTGTCCAGATAGGCCCCCTGGGCGCTGTTGCGGGCCAGCTCCTGCATGCGGTTTTCCCCGAACAGGTCAATCTGAAGCCCCGCGCTCAGGCGGATTTCTTCCGCGCTGCGGCTTTTGCAGGCGGCACATAACAGCACCGCCTCCGCCGTCCGGCCGGAGGCCCTGGCCGCTTCCGCCATCTGCTGGCGGATCCGGGCCACACGGTCTGCCATCTCATTTGGGCCCATCCCTACATCTCCCGGTAGCTGGCCCGGGGGCCGCCGATGTACTTGGGCCGGGTGCGGGCGCAGAGGAAACGGGCCTGGCCGATGGTGTCAAAGCTTAGCCGCACGGGCACGGCCACCGGGCGCAGGTGCATGCCGATCAGGGTGCCCCCGATATCCAGCCCCGCGTCCGCCACAATGCGCTCCACCGCCACGGGGGCGGCCAGGTTCTCATACACCGTCAGGGCAAAGGCGCCGCCTGCGTCCGCCCTAGGCACCGCGTTGACAATCTCCAGCCCCAGGGCCCGGGCGCTCTTCTCCTCCAGGATAAGGGCGCGGTTTAAGTGCTCGCAGCACTGGGCCGCCAGCACAATGCCCTGCTCCAAAAGCACCGGGGCGACGCCCCGGTAGACGGCCTGGGCCGCCCGAAGGCTTGAACCCTTTCCGATGCGCTGGCCCAACACCTCGCTTGAGGAGCAGCCGGTCACCATCACGGCGCCAGGCAGAAGCCTTGCAGCCGCCAAAAGATCCGTGACGGCCTGGCGGGCCGCCTCCTCAATGGCTTTAAACATCCTGATCCCACCTTTCTGATGGCATTATACGCTTTTTTGCCCGGATACTCAAAAAAACCACCCCGAAGGGTGGCTTGTTATTAAAGACTCAGTTGGGCCTTAAGGCCTCTCAGGCCTGGTCCACCTTGGCCATGTAGCGAATCAGGTCCACCACCTTGGAGGAGTAGCCCCACTCGTTGTCATACCAGGAGATCAGCTTCACGAAGGTTTCGTTGAGCATGATGCCGGCGCCCGCGTCAAAGATGGAGGTGCGGTTGTCATGGATGAAGTCGCTGGAGACCACGGCGTCCTCGGTGTAGCCGATGATGCCCTTCCACTCCTCGCTCTCAGAGGCGGCCTTCATGGTGGCCTTGATGTCCTCATAGGTGGTGGGGGTGTTGAGCACGCAGGTCAGGTCCACCACGGACACGTTCACGGTGGGCACGCGCAGGGACATGCCGGTAAGCTTGCCCTTAAGCTCCGGAATCACCACGCCCACGGCCTTGGCGGCGCCTGTGGAGGAGGGGATGATGTTGGCGCTGGCAGCGCGGCCGCCGCGCCAGTCCTTTTTGCTGGGGCCGTCCACCGTCTTCTGGGTGGCGGTGATGGCGTGCACGGTGGTCATCAGGCCTTCCTTGATGCCGTACTTGTCGTGGATCACCTTGGCCAGGGGGGCTAAGGAGTTGGTGGTGCAGGAAGCGTTGGAGACGATCACCATGTCCTTGGTATAGGTCTTGTGGTTGACGCCCATGACGAACATGGGGGTTTCCTTGTCCTTGGCGGGGGCGGTGATGATGACCTTCTTGGCGCCGCCTTTCAGGTGGGCGCTGGCCTTATCCTGGGAGGTGAAGATGCCGGTGGCCTCCGCGATATACTCAGCCCCTGCTTCGGACCACGGAATCTCTTCCGGGTTCATGAAAGCGTAGGTCTTGATCTTTTTGCCGTTGATGATCAGGGAGTTGCTGTCCTTATCCACGGAAATCTCGCCCTCAAAGCGGCCGTGCACCGTGTCATACTTGATCATGTAGGCCATATAGTCCAGGTCGATAAAGGGGTCGTTGATGGCCACCACCTGCACCTCGTCCGGGTGCTCCAGCGCGGCGCCAAGAATCAGGCCGCCGATGCGTCCAAAGCCGTTGATACCGATTTTTACCATGGTTTCCTCCTTAAATGTATCCGGGCATGGCCCGGGTGTGTTTGCCAGGGTGCCGTTATGGCTCCTATAGAATTATACCACCGAACCAGCCCCCTCGCAAGGCACATTCAGCCGTCCGGGACGAAATTATCCCGGAGGGGAAGCCCCGGCTGCCAAGCCGTCCGGAAATAAAAAAGCCCGCGATTTCGCGGGCCAAAATGGTGAGAATCAGTACTTGCGCTTGCGGGCGGCTTCCGCCTTCTTCTTACGCTTGACACTGGGCTTCTCATAATGCTCACGCTTGCGGACTTCCGCCAAAACGCCGGAGCGGGCACACTGCCGCTTGAAGCGCTTCAACGCGCTTTCCAGCGTTTCATTCTCTTTCACACGGATCTCAGACACTCATTTCCCCCCCTTCGCTCATCTCGCCTGGCATACGCCGCTTTCACGGCGGATGGCGACCGTCATTCATTATACCGAGAAGCGCCGGGGGCGTCAACTGCGAAATGCGCCTGTGTTTGCCGGGGCGAGTTGTAGAATGAAGTGAAACAGAAAAGCTCACGACAATCCTGTAAGATGGATTCACCACTAAACATCAGGAGGATCATCATGAGCCACTACCAGTATACCAAGAAGCGCAGGAAAAAC
>Ga0123327_1003483_pt1 | contig 11426 bp, 9 predicted proteins | sample BioC13SIPDNA_4_FD_89701 | JGI IMG/M metagenome (GOLD analysis project Ga0123327, IMG submission 89701) | Anaerobic biogas reactor microbial communites from Washington, USA - Biogas_R1_B C13 SIP DNA | ecosystem: Engineered > Bioreactor > Anaerobic > Unclassified | place: Washington, USA...
GCTTACATTCTTTCTATGTGCAGTTATCAAAGATCTTGAGCATTGTGCCCGAGCATTGCGAGGAGCAGAATGCCAAAAGCTTAGATGCCGACCGAAGGTCAGGCGCAAAGATCTTAAGACAATTAAATATGACATTAGATTTCCTGGTGACTATGGCGGAGAGGCCACACCCGTTCCCATCCCGAACACGGCAGTTAAGCTCTCCAGCGCCGATGGTACTGCATTAACTTGTGGGAGAGTAGGTCGTTGCCAGGATTTAATATTTTCTGAGAAAACGAGCCTTTTAACCGAATATATGAGGGATAAAAGGCCGATTTATCTGATGCCCGCAGGGCGCGGACAGATCGAGATACAGAGCGAGCTTGAGCGAAGAACTGTATACACCCTTCGAGTACTACTGATGTTCGCTAAGCTAAAAACTAAGGTTGCGATGTGACCGATCCCTGACGGAGTCAGGGGTAACCGATAGAAGAAGAGACTTTGTGATAGGCAAGGTCTTTTTTATTTTTGCCTCAGAAGCATATCATGTGTTCCGGAAAAGCCCGGTCTACTGTAGGTGAAGGAGAAAGACCTGACTCTGACAGAAATTCTCTGCCGGGGAGGTATCTGGTGGGTATACCCTCGCCTTTATCTCTTTTCCTCCACACAAGGATATGCTCCTTGATTTTGATTTTGAATTAAATAAGAACTAAATTTAGAACCATCTGTTTGGTTAGTACATGATCGGGTGATAATAGGGCTAAGTAACGAGACTGGATTTCGTTAGAAGAAAAGAGCAGGAGAGAGGCCTTAACTGATACTTTTTATTTCAGCATGCTTGGCAACTTTGATGGTACCATCCTGGACCAGTTTTATAAACATGTTACCCATTGCCGGGTCAAATTGAGTACCCAGATTATTCTTTATTTCAGCCAGGGCATTATTTACAGTTAAGCCTGCCCGATAGGGACGGTTGGAAGTCAGAGCGTCGAACGCATCTGCAATGGCTAGACATCTTGCTGCAAAAGGTATATTTTCACCTTTGAGGCCTCTGGGATATCCTTTGCCGTCCCATCTTTCATGGTGTCCGATTACAGCAGGGATAACGTGATTTAACGAAGGCAAGTGTTTAATAATGGTAATAGACAGTTCAACATGCTTTTTCACAATATCAAACTCTTCATTGCTTAATTTACCGGCTTTAGTAAGGATATTTTCAGGTATGCCCAGCTTGCCGATATCGTGTAAAAGAGCTGCTTCCTGCAAAATTTCTATATGGGCTTTATCCAGACACATTTCACCGGCAAGAACGGTTACATAACCGGCAACTCTTTGCGAATGTCCAAAAGTATAGTGATCCTTGGCATCTATAGCAGCCGCCAGGGCATAGATGGTAGCAGTATAATTGGGCCTGAAAACATCTTCCGGATTGTAACGATTAGGACTTTCATTGGTTGTGATCCGGGGGGTATAAATAACAGTTTGGTTCTTACCCTGGCTTTTGGCAGTGTACATAGCTAAATCAGCACGTTTCAGTAATTCATCTGTATTTGGAGCAGCATGGGGATAGGTGCAAATACCGACACTGGCAGTAAGGAATCTCTGGGTAACATCACTGGCATTAAAGAAGCTGGCTTCAATATCAAGGCGTATTTTTTCAGCAATTTCATAAGCCGATCTGGAATCGTAGTAAGGTAATATTATGGTGAATTCTTCACCGCCGTATCGGCAAATGATGCCCCGATTACCGACGTTGCGTCTGAGAATATCTGCAACCATAGCCAGAGCGCGATCACCTTCAAAATGGCCGTAAAGATCATTATATAGCTTGAAGAGATCCAGGTCTATCATCAGCAGAGATAACTCTGCAGGACCAATTTTCATGATTTGGTCGGGAAGAGCCTGACAGAAGAATCTGTGATTATAGAGCTTGGTCAAAGAGTCTGTTACGGCATCTGCCTGAGACCTGGCATATAATCGGGCATTTTCAAAAGCTACCGCGGATGAAGCACCTAAATAAGTCAGTAAGTCCAGATCATCCAAGGTGTAGGCGACATTATTTTTTCTCCTGGTCAGCATAAGTAATGCAATAATATTGTCGCGGATCTTGACCGGTATGATCAATTCGATCCCGGCATTATATAATTGCTCTTTTTCCTGTTCCCACATAGCTTTGAAAAAGGGCTGGTAATATAACTGCTCACGGGTAAGGCCGGTATTATTTTTGCTCATCCATTTGATAACCGGATTGTCAAAAGAAATTAGCATGTCAGGTTGATATAATTGTGATGAAGTCGCAAAAACTTTATAATATTTGTTTTCCTCATTTTTTTGAAGAAACAGCACATGGGATGCGTTCAATGCGAGCTGCACGGCTTCGATCAATTCGCTGGCTATACCGTTTAAATCCAGGTTGTTTGATATTCGGGTGCTGAATTGGCGCAATGCCTGTCGCTGCGAATACTCAGCTTTATAAAAGAGTTTATCGACCAGTTTGGAGGATAGCCTGAATAGAGGCTGTAAGGTAACCGCAACTGCCAATGCTACCAAAGTAGTGTAATAAGGAATGATGCTGCGGTATTGTTCACTGATATGTTCTTCGATAAAGAGTACACTGAAAACATAGGCAATCCCAAGTACCATCACAAATAGAGAATAGACCAATCCTCGGGTGATCATGAACCGGAGTTCAACCAGACGGAATTTGTAAATTGCTATAACCAGCAGGATAGCATTGATGAAACAGGCGAAGATGTCAATGGGATACTGTCCGAGTGTTGGAATAAGATTGCAGAGGGTACCAAGAAACATAATGAGAATTCCATTAGAAACCAGTTTGATACTTCCGTTAGGAGATATATTATTATTTTGTTTGGCATTACGCTTGGCTTTAATAAGCGTTGAAGTGATAAGTGCCAGGGAGAAAACATATAAAGGGGCAGCCATGATCCCAAGGGAATAATGGAATTTCACTACTCGAAACTGCATGCCCCATAAAGTAACATTGTTCGATACCACACCAGCATCGGTTACGATAAAGCCTAATAGATTGATAACAATAAAGATCACTGTCCCAAGGCCCCATAAAGCAGTGCGATAAATATTTAAAGTGTTGGTAAAGATGGACACAAAGCAATAAAGCAAAAACATAGCAGTCATCATTCCAACTAACATGATCTTATCCCAAAAGAGCACGCTGGGATAAAGTTCAATGGACATAAATACAGCAGAAGCAGTCCATATGATCATGGCTGTCAGAACAAACATAAAGGCCTGGATCAAGCGATCCTTCTGTGAAATGCAAAAGAACAGCATCAAAATAATGTAGCTGCATAAAACTACAATTGGTATTGCTGTAAAAAATAATTCCAAATAAACCATATTATACTCCTGTGGTCCCGTTGTGGGATAGTTTCAAGAGCTCGATCATATCAAAATGGGAGGGATTTATTTTACGTGGTCTTCTCCCGAAAAGTTCGGTAAATCTTTTTATGGTCCCGGTTGGAATAATCGTTACTTTCAGCGGTTCGATACCCAATAATGATTTAAGATCTTTATAATCGGTGTCTATATAACGAAAGTAAATTGCCAGATGCTCATTGATAATATCCCGGGTCAATGCTGACTTCATCTCCAGAGGACTTACTTCTACCAACAGATGCAAAAAAGCCCGGTTTTGATCATCAAATTCTTTCATTGCACACCAATCATTGATACCTAATTTGGAGAGCGCCAACGCCTCATTGATAGTCGCTTCTGAAATCCTGGTAAAACCTGCAATATCGATCAGATCGGGGTGACGGTCGATATATGCAAACTGGGGGAGCGTTAAACCATCAGTTTCATTGCTAAGCGAAATACATTTAAAAATGTCACCAACACGATACCTGGCGAAAGCGCCGCCCTTAAAATTTGATATCACCAGTTCATAGTCAGTTCCAGCCTGCAGTTCATCCATAAGATAAGTATGAGGGACATAGCCCGGGTCATTTAAATTTTTCTCCACTTCAGACCAGGGGATAAATTCATAGAAGCAAACTTCCGGGAAGAAAACCATTCCGTTTTTGCTCCAGGTCTCGGTGGCAATACAGGTTGACTCAGTGCCACCGAAAACTTCCAGAGGCCTTATACCCCAATCCTGTTCGATCTTGGTTTTAACAGCAGCAGAATCTGTACCTGAACAGATGAGTCCTTTTAAAGTCCATATATCTTTGGGGCGTATAGGTGTTTTTTCTTCTTTGCTGTTTTTCCATGCTTTGAACAAGCGGTAATTCATTTTCATAGAATTATTTAACGGATTGATTTTACTATCTGTTCCGCCGGCAGAGGAAAATTGGTCGCCGATTTTTGCGATTACACTGCTAAGTCCGAAGAAAAGATCGACCCCACTTTGCATACCCATTTTAAATCCAAGCTTGTTCCTTTGACTGAAGCTCATATTTACAGCGTCTTTTTCGGGGGGCAGCCAGTTAACAGATATTTCATCCTCCAGAATCAGTGGCGCCAAACCGGTAAGATAAGGCAACGGAGCCAGTCCGTAAAGAAAATTCTCGCCGCCTCTTAAGCTGAATCGACCTTTTTCATTACTGGTAGCCAATATCAAACAAGCAATGAAACTGCTCTTATGACATCTGATCATACTTTCTGTGTATGGTGCTACTTTAATTGGATTTTTGGCTCCTTCCCAGGTGGTCTCGATCCACAGCAAAGGCTTGGAAGGCAACACTGATTCAATATGCGGCAAGAGCAGATCAGCATAATTCTCATAACGTGTAAGCGGGACCATTTGCCGGAATTCATCAATACTGGCAGGCTTTTTGCCTTTCATGATCCTTCTGCCCAGTTCACACCCGGAATATAGTTCAATTTGTTCCAGCATGAGACGGTTTTGAATCTCCATATATTGATCCATGGAAAAATCCAAAAAACCGCAGTACTCCTGCCAAATGCGATCGAATTGCTTGTTTTTTAACTTCTGATCTAAATTCATAAATATCTCCCGTTTGGGTTTGATAATCATTTATCTGCAACAGCGGTCAAGACATAAAAAGTTCTGTTGATCAAATCCCATTCCAGTGGACGAAACTTCGATTTGGAAAGGAGCTGCTCAATTTCATTCCGGGAATAGATATATACATCACCACTGGCGTTAAAAGGTGACTGTAAATAGTAATTGATTACCCGGCGAACATTTTTAGACCACCAGGGTTCGCCCATCAATAACCTGCCTTGCGGTTTCAAAACCCGATTCATCTCCTGCAATGATCTTTGAGGATCCGGATAATGATGAAAAGATGCATTGCAGACCAACAAGTCAAACGAATTATCAGGCCAGGGTATATTATCAACATCCCCTGCTTGAACAGGAATATCTGATCCCAGAAGCATTTTGGCCTGAACGATCATATTCTCTGACAAATCGATGCCAGCTGCCTGGATATCAGGATATTCCTGCTTGATCATAGCCAACAAGGTACCTGACCCGCAACCAACATCAAGCACCGAAAGAAATGAAAAGCAACTCATTTTATCCATTAAAGTTGCATACATTTGATGACAATACTTGCCATCCCAGCTTTTATCATATCTCGCTGCCTGTTTATCAAAATATTTTTTACTTCTGGTTTTATAAGTTTGATCAGTTAAGCTCATTTGATCACCTTTTCCAGTAATAATGAATACAACTTCGAAAACTCGCCAAATTAGGTATTAAAAAAGGAACCTCCTTTTTATAAGCTTGATAATTCTCCAGGATCATTGGAAAAATCCAACGATCCTGAATATAAACATAAATCAGATTCATGCATGTCCAAACTAAAGCGGCCATGAGCATCAAGTTACTGCCCAGCGTTAGTGCCAATAAGAGATAAAAAAAGAAAAACCACATTACTCCCGGGTGTCTGCAAAGAGCGTACATTCCTTCATAAACAACGGTATTTCTTTTATAGTCAATGTAGGTTTTCTTAAAGGGTATAGCCCCAAAGAGGCCATATATCAATAAAATCAAAAACGCTAAAGCCAATGACCCGGTTACCCAATTCCAGGCATTCCAATTCTGGATATTAGAATCAATCAGAACGATCGCCAGCGATGAAAGCAATAGTATCAAAAATCCCAGAAAGAAGGAAAAATTTAAATATCTATTGCGGAGCTTGACCTTATTCAGATCAAAAATCAACATGAGAAAAAAGGCCAAACAACCAGAAGATACATAAATCACCATGCAACACCACTGATACAATATTCTGTAAACTACAGTTTATTAAATTTCCCGTAAAATTTCAACCGAATTCGTCAAATTCTTTAGATTTGACTACAAAACAATTGTTTAAGGAAAAATAAAAATGTTATGTCATATTCTGTATTGGGACTATTTACCTAGTACTATAGTTCATCATCAAACTTGAATTTCCTGCTTTTTTTGGTGAACAAAATGATAAAAAGGGCAGAAAAACGAATAATGTTTCGACATAGATGTTTATAACAGTCAATTATTCTTCGTTCCGGAAAGCCTCTAGTGAATTATGAACAATTATTTTATGATCGACCCCGATTTTATTCACAGTCCTTACGCATATATTGATAAGTAAAACGAAGAGGAGGTACATATCTGTGAAAAAGAAAATCTCTATTATTGTCTTGTGTTTTTTCATTCTAACCATCTTTACCGGCGGGGCAGCAGCAAAAAAAAATGATTCCCCTAAGGGATATGGTTACATGAAGAATTTTGCCAGTGAGAAAATGAAACCACTACCCGGGTTTATAGACATTGATGGTGACTGGGCAAGAGATGAAATCAATAAAGCTGCACAAAAAGGTTTTATGAAAGGCTATGGTGATGGCAAATTTCAACCCAATAAACCGATTACATGCCTGGAAACCATCGTGGCTTTAATGGGCACATTGGAGCAGGAAGGTGCCATTGATCTGGATGAGGTTGATGTAGATAGTTATGACAGTTTGCTAGGGAAAATACCCGGTTGGGGAAAAGTGTATGTGGCCGCTGCTATTGATGAAGGTATTCTGCTTGAAATCGAGATGGATGGTTTCAATCCCAATCAGGGAATCAAGAGATACCAGGCTGCCATATATTTTGCCCGATTAACGGAAAACGGATATGGTGAGTATTTTGAAGGTATAGTTGAAGATGTTTCAGATGTGGATGATATTGATTTGGATGAAATTCTGGAAGAAATCGAAGCAGCCATTGATGAGTTGGATGAAGTGATCGATGAATATGAAGATAAATATCTGGATGAAGATGAAGACGAAAACAAAGATATCTACAAATATAAACACAAAGGCAAAGACAAACAAAATAAAAAAGATAAAGGAGAATTAACTGAAGATGTTTATGAACAGTTGAATGACTTTGGAACGACACTTAAAGAATTTAAAGATCAACTGGAAGAACTGGAAGAAGAAGCCCTTGGCAGGAAAGAAATTGGACTGATCAATAATGAATTGGGCTCGTTGATGACTGAACTAAAGAATATCATGAAAGATGAAGAAATGTCCGAAGAGCTTGATGAAGTCATGAAACGTTTAAACGAGATTAAATCTGAATTAAGCGAAAATAAAGTTCAGAATAAAAATCTTTTTCAGTATTTTGATGAGAATCAGATACCTTGCGATGGCATAAAAGCAGTTAAATGGGTGCAAAAACTTCGGATCATGATGGGAGATGCTGATGGTCGATTCAGCCCTATGAGGGTCGTGAAGAGGAATGAATTAGCGGCGATGCTGAATCGTCTGGATGATAATTATTTTTGTCAGCAGGATGGAGAATTGATCAAAGGTATATTAGACGACCTCGATTATGATGAAGATCATAAGATTTTTATCATGTCTATTATTGATGAGGACGGCAATACAGTCGATGAGATCGAATTCACGGATGAAGACAAGTTGTTTTACGATGGTGAATTAGTGATATTTGATGATGATGATATTGATGAAGACGAAGCTGTTCTTGAAGATATCGAAACTGGCGGAAAGATCAAAATTTACCTAAACAATCAGGGTGAACTGGTGTGGATTAAAATATATCCGCCGGAAGAAGATTAAAGAACAAGTACTGTTTGGATGGTAGTTTGTAGCGGAGAAAAGGACATTTTGCTTCCTATGACCTTGTCTGCATTATATAGTTAAAGCAGCGGCTGTCGGGTATAATCTAACCAGAACTTTTACGTTGCCTGAAACCATTATGCGGCATCGGGGAGGTATAGATGTCCGGATCTAAAGAGTTTGAAACAATTGTATATACAAGCTGGCAAAAATTTCATGATGGCAATATGAATGCGATTGATGATATATATCCTGAACTCATGCCTTTTTGTTTAAGAATTTGTTCGAGAACCTGTGGAAGATATATCGATGATGGCGACGAAGAAGCAAGTATTGCCCGTATGTCGATCATTGAAGCTTTTGAACATTATGAGCCTGATAAAGGGCATATACTTGGTTATTTGGGCAGGGTAATCCATAACCGGATCATTGACTATAAACGCAGCCAAAAACGAACTCAAATGCTCCGGCTTGATGATCTAAATCAAAGACATTTGGATGATGAGCAAATTGAAGCCCTGGTTGAGGAAATGGCCAGGAGTGAGGAAATAAAACGATTTAAAGCAATTCTAAATTCTTTTTCCATTGAATTTGCTGAATTGGTTTCATCCTCTCCCCGGCAGAAGAAGACTCGCGATACGGCAAAAAAAATTGCCGTGCTGATTGCCGAAAATCAGGAACTAAAGACGTATTTACTGGAGAAAAGGAAACTGCCGGCAAAACCATTGGAAGAAAAGTACCGGCAAGACCGTAAGTTGATTGACCGCTACCGGAAATATATACTGGCTGCAGCCTTGATACGCATATATGATTTGCGTCAGCTCAAGGAATACATTTGGACAAACAAAGGAGGGACTGACCGTGGCTAAGGCCAGAGGGGTTGTACTTGAATCAAATAACGGTTACTCAACGATCCTGATGGAAGGCGGGCAGTATATCAAAATAAACCGCACTATGCAAATCGGGCAGATTTACCAGCAGGAGTACCAATACAAGAAATTCCTGTTGGCAGCAGCGGCTGTTTTGGTATTTACGCTCCTGGCTGCGGTGGATTTTTTCCATGTAGTTGCATATGCCAATGTATCCAATGGAATTGAAATAGGGGTTAACCGGTGGAACCGGATCATCAAAGTCGAAACATTAAAAACGGATGTAAAAACTTCGGCAGAATATTCTGCTTTAAAAGGAAAGAAACTGGAAGAAGCAGTACCGGCCTTGGTCAAAGATGCTTTACCGGCTGACGATGATCAGGCAGAAGTAACCATTCAAGTTAACAGTGGCAAACAAAACGGCGCCAAGCTGGAAGCCAAGCTTATCGAAAAAATTGAATCATCTGTTGAAGAAGAGTTCAATATCCAGGACCAAGGGAAAGGAAAAGCTGATGCCCAAGATAAAAATAGCATTCGCATCAAATTAAAAAACGATCAAAAAGAGAAGCAGGATCGACCCCGTGACAAGATAAAGCCGGATAATGAAAACAACCGGCCTGCTTATCAAGCTGGGAAAGGCAGCAAAGACAAACAGAATTCGTTTGATAATAAAGATCGAGCCGCCAAGAAAGGCTCTGCGAAAAGGGAGGCCGATTAATTTTAATAAATTTGAGAATAAGTAATGGTTAATTTTTATAATAAGAATAAATACGAGCTTTAATGAACTAAATAATAAGCATGATAAGGCCAGGTTCCAGATTAACAGTTATTTGCTGAATGGAACCCAGGCCTTATTGTTTTTCAAAAAAGGGTAGTCTGCGGAGATGGCGAATAAGAATAAGATAATCAGAAAAGGGGGGGATAACAATGAATAAAGTTAAAACATGGGAAGAATATTCAGAAGAGGATATACTTGAAGCCAATATTGAAAAATATAATAAAGAAGAAATTGTGAAGTTTTACCAGGACTTTGATGAACCAAAGTATTCTTATATCGAATATACTGTGATCTTTAACACGCTGCTTCAGTTTTTGCATAAGCATCTAAAACATCCCGTGAGGGCAGTCGATATGTGCGGCGGTGCAGGCAAAGCTGCTTTTGCATTGAAAAGTTGTGATGCTGAGTGTGAAGTTACCTTGGTGGACCTGGCAGATAAAATGCTGGATATTGCGCGGCTTAAAGCTGAAAAAGAAAACATTTCCTGCCGGATCATCTTGCAGGATGCCTTTTCTTTTTTGGCAAATGAAGCGGAGGAATTTGATTTAATCGTATTCTCTTCTGCCTTACACCATTTTAAGGATCCGGTCACACTGCTGGAAGCTGCGGCAAAAAGACTTTCTCCACAGGGTCTGATTATCAGTATTGCTGATCCCAATACCAAAATAAAAAGCAAACGCTTTCGCTTTTTACAGTTTATGGCCAGCAACCGCCAGTTGAAGAAAATTGCTATTAAGAAAAGCTTTAATAATTTGTTTAATGCCGGTAACAAAAATGGCGCCGGGGAAGAGGATTTTGATGTGGCTGAATATCAGACACGTACCGGGATCAATGATGTGGGATTAAGCAATGATATAAAACGCGCCGGGCTGAAACCGCTAATACATATGCGCTATCCGGCCGGGGAGCCGATGATGACGAAAATTATGCCCTGGTTAGGACTGAGCTGGGCGTTCAGCATGGTAATGTGCCATCATGCTGCTTTTGATCATTATCATACCAATACTGATCCTTTAAAAAGAGAGATCAAACAAAATTTACCTTACAGGGTAAAGTTTATGATTTGATTGCATAATACTTATTAGAACGAAACCTGGAGAAATAACGATTTTGGAAATTTGGCAGCAACAGTTTTATTTTGACATAATGGTTAAAAAGGCACTTGACAGTATTGCCAGTCCCGCATTGGATTTGGTCATGATTCATATTACCAATCTTGGCTCTCCAATGGCTTTCTATATTTTGGCAGCCGCCGGTTTTTTATTTCTTGCTTACAGGAAAAAGTTGATTCAGGGGTTTTTTCTGGTTTTTAGTTTGTTTGTTTCCTGGGGGAGCATGAATCTTTTAAAATCGTTTTTTATGCGGGATCGACCTGTAGGTGAGCATCTCACTTTTGCTGCCGGATATAGTTTCCCAGCGGCCATGCTACACTGGCGATGGTTTTTTATGGCTTTATCATTTACCTGTTACTAACAGCCGGTCAGAAGTGCTGCGCAAGAGTAATAGCCGGGTTACTGGCTTTCTTAATCTTACTGATTGGAATAAGCAGGATATATCTCAATGTTCATTATGCCACAGACGTACTGGCCGGATTTATTTTGGGAAGTATTTTGCTGGTCTTTTTTATCTGGGCCTTCAAATAAGTCAAAATGAGGTCATGAAATGGTCATTTCTTTTTATTCTTTAGAGCGTTGCGGGCTTTTTGTTCCTTTCTTAGCCTTTTTCCTTCCTCA
>Ga0123327_1003504_pt1 | contig 11364 bp, 11 predicted proteins | sample BioC13SIPDNA_4_FD_89701 | JGI IMG/M metagenome (GOLD analysis project Ga0123327, IMG submission 89701) | Anaerobic biogas reactor microbial communites from Washington, USA - Biogas_R1_B C13 SIP DNA | ecosystem: Engineered > Bioreactor > Anaerobic > Unclassified | place: Washington, USA...
GGATTGCCTTGAGCGTTGTCGTGTGGTGGACGCTGGTTCGCTAGGGGGCGGAGAAGAGGGGGTGGGGTCGGGGTTCAGGGTTCGGGGTTCAGGGGGGGGGGAAGAGGTTCCGGGAATGGGTTGAGGCCCCAGAGCAGTCCGCAGAGCAGGTCGGCGCCGGAGCTGTGGCCGAAGGCGCAGACGGCCTGGACGCGGGCGGGCGAGGGGGCTTGCAGCAGACGCTGAACGGCGATATTGACGCGGCCTTCCGCGGACAGTTTTAAAAAGGCGTTGGAAACGGGGTTGCCGCCGAGGGCGTGGGGCAGAATCGATCGCGCCAGCGCCGGCCGGCGCAGCAGGCGGGCGGCCAGCATGAGGCCGCAGAGGCAATCATCGCCGGCCGGCGTGAGTCCTTCGCCGCAGCCGCGGAGCAGGCGGACTCCGGCGCTGATCTGTCCGGAGGAGATTGTCTTCAGTCCGAGCCGGATGCGCTGATTGCGCGCGGCCTGCCGGGGAGGAAGCGTGCCGGGGGAGGTGATCAGCGACGCCAGGCTGTCGGGGGGGGCGTGGCGGGGCAGGGCGGCCTGGAGGGTGTTCGTCAACCGGGCGCGGGCGGTGCGGTCCAGGCGCGGCAGGGAGGAGTCGAACCGCGGCGCCGCCGGCCAGGGCGGAAGGCGGAACGAATCACCGGGCAGAAAGCGCTCGGGACGGGCCACGACGATGTTCAACGGGCCGGGGCCGATGGAGCGGTCCACGAGAAAGAGCAGGCGGCCGTCGCGACCGGCCAGCAGGAGGCTGCGCCGGTAGCGGGCCCGAACGGAGTAGGTGCCCGTCCGGATGCGGTCGCCCAAGGAAAGTGCCTTCATGGCGCCACTATAGCGGGATGCCGCCGTTGACGGAACCGGAAATGGATTGCGCCGGGGGGGCAAACCTTCTACAACCCCCCGCGAAATGGATCAGGTGTTTCCAGAGCAGGCGGCGGCCTGGTGCCGCGGCCAATGGCATCCCGCCCCGCCATCCCAACCGGTGGGCGGGTTATGCGTGGACAGCCGGGCGGCCGGACCGGGTTGCCTGTTCTTTGCCTTGAAAGGCGAGCGGACGGACGGCCATGATTTTCTGGGTGCCGTGGCCGCGGCGGGGGCCTGCGCGGTGGTCTGCGAGTCGGTTCCCGCCGGCCGGCTGCCGTCGGCCGGATGTTGTCTGCGGGTGGATGATCCGCGGGCGGCGCTGGGGCGGTTTGCGGCAGGCTACCGGGCGCGAATGCCGGCGCGCATTGCGGGGGTGACGGGCAGCGTCGGCAAGACGACGGTCAAGGAACTGGCGGCGGACATGCTGTCGGCCGCGGGCAAAACCGCGCGGACGGCCGGCAACTACAACAACGAGGTGGGCCTGCCGCTGAGTCTGGCGGCGCTGGATTGCGATTGCGCGTTCGGCGTGTTCGAGGCGGGCATCAGCCATCCGGGCGAGATGGCGCCGCTGCGGGACATCCTGATGCCGGACATGGCGGTGATGACCGGGCTGGCCGAAGTGCACATTGAATTCTTTGATTCAGTGCGCGCGATCGCCGAGGAAAAGGCGGCGCTGCTGGAGAAACTGCCGGCGGACGGGTTTGCCGTGCTGGACAGGGAGGATGAGTTTTTTCCGCTTCTGAAGGCTCACTGCTCCGCGCCGGTGGTGACGTGTTCGCTGAAGCGGCGCGAGGCAGACTATGCGGGGGATGTGCAGGCGCCGGGACGGCTGTGGGTCTGCGAACGGGCCACGGGCGAGACGGCCGATCTGTCCCTGCCGCCGCCGGGCGGCTACATGGCCGAAAACGTCCTGCGAGCCGTGGCGCTGGCGCGGACATGCGGCGTGTCCTGGACGCAGATCGAGGCGGCGCTGCGGCAATTCCGTCCGGTGGGCATGCGCTGGGCCGTGGAGACCGTGCGCGGCTGGACGGCCATCAATGATGCGTACAACGCGAACCCCCGGAGCATGCGGGCCGCGCTGTCGGCTTTTGCGGGCTGGCCGGCGGCGGGCCGGAAATATCTGGTGCTGGGGCCGATGCTGGAACTGGGGGTTCGCCGGGCGGAGGCCCACGAGGCGCTGGGGCGCCACGCCGCGGCCGGGCGATGGGAGGGGATTGTCGTGGTGCCGCAGAGCGGCGGGGAGCCGGATGAGGCGGCGCAAGCCCTCTGGGACGGACTGCAGGACGCCGGCTGGCCGGCGGATCGCCGGCATGCCGCGGCGAATGCCGGCGATGCGGCGGCGTGGCTGAACGCGCGCCTGCGGCCGGGGGATGCGGTGTTGCTGAAGGCCTCCCGCGGGGTGCATATTGAAGATGTGCTGAGTGCCTTGAAGAAGGAGTGCTAGACCCATGCTGTATTACCTGTCGCTGTGGACCGATTGGATTTCCGCGCTGAACGTATTCCGCTACGTGACGTTTCGCGCCTTCATGGGGGCGGGCACGTCGTTTCTGCTGTCGCTGCTTCTGGGGCGCTGGATGATCGGCCGCCTGCGGGCGCTGAAGATCGGGCAGGTGGTGCGTCAGGAGCAGGACGTGGAGGACGCGCTTCAGCATCACGGGCGCAAGGCCGGCACACCGACGATGGGCGGGCTGCTGATTCTGTTCACGACAGTGGTTTCGAGCGTGCTGTGGTGCCATTCCTCGAATCCGCAGGTCTGGATCGTGATGGCCACGATGCTGTTCATGGGGGCGGTGGGGTTTGCGGATGACTGGCTCAAGCTGCGCCACCGGAATTCCGCCGGTCTGAAAGAATGGCAGAAGCTGGCGCTGCAGGGCGCGTGGGTCGTGGCGGCGTTCCTCGCGATCGAGGCGGTGCCCGGCACGCGGGCGGTTGCCCGCCAGCTAATGGTGCCGTTCTTCAAGGCGCCGGTGGTGGCGGACCTGACCATTCCGGGGTCCCTGATCTTCATGTTTCTGGTGCTGGTGGGCACGACCAACGCGGTGAATCTGACCGACGGGCTGGACGGACTGGCGGCGGGCTGCATGGGGTCGGTTTCGGCGGCGTATCTGGCGCTGGCCTACGTGGCGGGCAACGTCATCATGGCCAACTACCTGCAGGTGCCGTCCGTCACCGGCGCGCACGAGCTGGCCGTGTTCTGCGGATGCCTCCTCGGGGCCGTTCTGGGGTTCCTGTGGTGGAATGCCTATCCGGCCAAGGTGTTCATGGGGGATACGGGCAGCCTGGCGCTGGGCGGCACCATTGCCATGGTGGCTATTCTTATCAAGCAGGAGCTGACGCTGCTGATCGTGGGCCTGGTGTTCGCCGGAGAGGCGGGCAGCGTCCTGATCCAGCGGGGCGCCTGCAAGTGGCATCGCTGGCGCACAGGCGAGGGGCTGCCGCCGGCGCGCCGCCCGTTCCGCATGACGCCGATCCACCACCACTTCGAGATCATTTCCAAGGAGCGGGCGCGGGCCGAAGGGCGGTCGCCGGATGCCGCGGAGAATTCGGTGGTGATCCGCTTCTGGATCGTGTCGATCGTCTGCGCCTTGCTGGGGCTGGCGACGCTGAAGCTGCGCTGAAGCGGAAGCCATGAGGCGGTATTCCCAGGCATTGGTTTGCGGTCTCGGGGCGAGCGGCGCGGCCGCCGCCCGCCTGCTGCGGGCGGAAGGGGTGCCGGTGCGGGCGGTGGATCAGCGCGACACGCCGGAAACGCGTGCCCGGGGGGATGAACTGGCCGCGCTGGGCTGCGAAGTGGAACGCGGTGTTGCGAAAGTCCCGCCGGAAAATTTCGATATCGCGGTGATCAGTCCGGGGTGGCCGGCGGACGGGCCGTTTCTGTCCGGACTGCGGGCGCGGGGCATTCCGATGGTTTCCGAACTGGAACTGGGCTGGAGCCGGTTTCGCGGCCGGACACTGGCGGTGACGGGCAGCAACGGCAAAAGCAGCGTGGTGAAGGTGCTGGCGGATGCCTTTTGCCTGGCGGGTCTTGCCGCAGTGCCGTGCGGCAACTACGGCCTTCCTGTCTGCCGGGCGGCGATGGACAACCCGGACGCCGACTGGCTGGTGATCGAAGTCAGTTCGTTCCAGCTGGAAACCTGTGCGGACTTCCGCCCTGACATCGGGCTGCTGCTGAACGTCCTGCCGAATCATCTCGACCGGCATGGCACCATGGAGGCCTACGCCCGCCTCAAGGCGCGGCTGTTTTCGCGCCAGCGGGCCGGCGATGCGGCCCTGGCGCCCGTCGAATGGATGGAACGCTTCCGGGAGTGGTCGGACGGACAGGGGACGTGGCGGTCTTTTGGAGCAGAGCCGGCCGCGGACTGCGTACATTCGTCCGGAAGGATCACGTGCGGAGGGCAGAGCATTTCCATCGAGGGTTCGCCGTTCGACAATGCGGTCCTGGGGCCCAACGCCGCCGGACTGTTCGGGGCGGGCCGCGCCGCGGGTCTGGCCCCGGAGATTCTTCGCCGGGCCCTGGCGGAATTCACGCCGCTGCCGCATCGCGCCTGTCCGGCGGGGGAATACGGGGGGGTGTTGTATGTGGATGATTCCAAGGCCACCAATCTGGCGGCGTTGATCGCATCCATCCGGATGCAGCGCCGTCCGGTCTGGCTGATTGCCGGCGGGCGGCCCAAGGAAACGGATTTTTCGGCAGCCGTCCCGGTTCTGCGCGAGCGCGTCCGGGGCGTTTTCCTGATCGGGGAAGCGGCGCCGGTTTTGGCGGCGGCCTGGGGCCGTGTCCTGCCCTGCCGGTGCTGCGGCACGCTGGAGCGCGCCGTGGCGGAGGCGCGTGCGGCCGCAAAGCCCGGCGACTGCATCCTGCTGGCGCCGGCCTGCACCAGCTACGACCAGTTCCGCTCCTATGCGGAGCGGGGCGAGGCGTTCCGGCGCTGCGCCGAAGGGGAGAAATCCGCGGATGGAAAAACCTGAAGGAAAAGGATTGAATTCCGCCGATGATCGGTCTCATAATAAACAGATAGTGGATTGAGAAGAATTTCGAGCCAAGAAGCGAAGGAGCCAAACATGAGGGTATCGATTGTTGCTGGGTTGATTGTGGCGGTGCACGTGGCGGTGATTGGATCGGTGGTCATGACGCAGGGTTGCGCCACAACCCAGCGCGACGCCGGCCGGACCGAGCCCCTGCCGGTGGAACCCGCCCCGGTGCCGGTTCTGCCGCCGTCCGCCGCCGTGGTCGTGCCGGAAGCCGTGCCGCCGGTGGCCTTCCCCGAGATTCAGCCCCCCGTCCGGCCCGAGCCGGTCACGACCGGCGTTGCCGCCGGGAATCTCTACGTGGTCAAGGCCGGCGACTCGCTCTCCAAAATCGCCGTCCGGCACGGCGTGAATTTCCGCGAGCTGGCCGAACTGAACCAGATCACCGATCCCAACAAGATCCGCATCGGCCAGAAGCTGATTTTGCCGGATTACGCCAAGCCTTCGCAGTCGCCGCCCGCCGCGAAGCCGGCGGCCTCCGCCAAGCCCAAGTCCGCCGCCGGCGAGGGCGGGGCTTATGAAGTCAAGGCCGGCGACTCGCTGTCGAAGATCGCGGTGGCCCACAAGGTCGCCCTGAAGGATCTGGCCGCGGCGAACCAGATCACTGATTACAACAAGATCCGCATCGGCCAGAAGCTGGTGATCCCGGGCGCCGCGAAGGCGGAGGCGCCGAAGCCCGAGGCTCCGAAGGCGGAAGCCGCGAAGGCGGAGGTTGCCGAAGCGGCCGCGCCGGCCGCCGTCGAAGCCGCGCCGGTTCCGGCTCCTGCGTCCGACGCGGCGGCCACGGAAACGCCGGCCGCCGACCAGGCGGACATGCTGGAATACACCGTGCAGGACGGCGACACCGTGGATAGCATTGCGCGCCTGTTCGTGGTGCGCCAGGACGAGATCCGCCGCGTCAACAACCTGGCCCCCGGCCAGGAAGTGTCGCCGGCTCAGCGCATCCGGATTCCGCCGGCTTCTTCGCTGTAACGTCACGGCCCTCCGGGGCAGGAAGACGACGCGCCCGGCCCGAATGGACCGGGCGCGCGGCATGAAAGGGGCGGCGCGATGCGGGCCAGTGCGGTGTTGATCTTGGTGGTGGGCATCCTGTGCCTGTTTGGCCTGGTCATGCTCTACAGCACCAGCGGTCCCCAGGGAGAAAAACTGTTCGGCGATCCCGATTATTTTACCCAGCGCCAGATGCTCTGGCTGCTGGCGGGGCTGGCGGCAGGGACGGTCGGTTCAAGGGTGGACTACCGGCGCTGGCTGAAACTGTCCTGGCCTTTGCTGGGCGCGACGCTGGTTCTGCTGGCTCTGGTGTACATTCCCGGCATCGGCCTGAACATCAAGGGCAGTCATCGCTGGATTCGGCTGCCCATGGGCCTGACGTTCCAGCCGTCCGAGATCGCGAAATTCGTGGCCATCGTCATGTTGTCGGCCTGGTACGGGATCAAGCGGCGCGAGCGGACGGGCTTCAAGGGCGGGCTGCTGTATCCGGCGCTGCTTCTCGGGCTCCTGCTGGGGCTGATCGTGATGGAGACCGATTTCGGCGCCACCATTCTGATCGGCGCCACCGGCGGGCTGATGATGTTCGTGGCGGGCGCCCCGGTCCTCTATCTGGGAGGCGCGGCACTGGCGGGGGGGGCGGGCCTGGCCTGGATGATTTCGCAGAACCGCCAGCGCATGAGCCGCATCATGGCCTTTCTGGATCCGGAAAAATACGCGCAGGACGAAGCCTTTCAGCTGCTGAACGCGCTGTATGCCTTCGTGGCGGGAGGTGCCTGGGGCGTGGGGCTCGGCCAAAGCCTCCAGAAACAGCATTACCTGCCCGAAGCCCACACGGATTTCATTTTTGCCATCATCGGCGAAGAACTGGGGGTCCTGTTTTCGCTCGGGGTGGTGGGGCTGTTTGTGGTGTTTCTGCTCTGCGGTTTGCGCATCAGCGGACGCGCGCCGGATGCGGGCGGACGGCTGATGGCGTTCGGCATCACGATGCTGATCAGCCTGCAGGCCGCGCTGAACATCGGGGTGGTGACCGGGCGCCTGCCGACCAAGGGGCTGCCGCTGCCGTTCATCAGCTTTGGCGGAACCAGCCTGGTGGTGCTGCTGTTCATGGTGGGCGTGCTGCTGAACATCGCCCGCCAGGGGACGGGCCGGCGGTCTGCGCGCCGGCGGACGTAGGCCGTTTACCTTTTCCCGGAGGGCCTCCCGCCCATTTCCTGGCATTTCCTGCACCGGTTTGCGCAGTGTATACACATTGCAATAACTATAGTTATTGCAATATGTATATACTTTATGACACGGGAGTCATGAAGTCGGGCCGTTTGTCGGAGGCAGGCGCTCCTTTCGAGCATGGGGATATTTGGCGTATTGGGACAAACGCGCCTTGCATCGGCCCGTTCCGGGCCGTATAGTCCACCGATATTTTCCAAAAAGGAGTTTCAAATGGCGACAGTACGCAGGAAGAAATTGGATGCCGTGGTGAAGGATTTGTCCCTGGCCCCCTACGGCCGCAAGGAGATCGGGCTGGCCGAGCACGAAATGCCCGGCCTGATGGCGGTCCGCGCGGAATACGCCAAGGTCCAGCCGCTGAAAGGCGCGCGGATCGCCGGCTCCATCCATATGACCATCCAGACGGCGGTGCTGGTCGAAACCCTGCAGGCGCTGGGTGCCCGCGTCCGCTGGGCCAGTTGCAACATTTTCTCCACCCAGGACCACGCGGCGGCCGCGCTGGCCGTCAAGGGCACGCCGGTCTTCGCCGTCAAGGGCGAGACCCTCAAGGAGTACTGGGAATACACCGATCGCATTCTCGACTGGGGAAAAGAATCGCCCAACATGATCCTGGACGACGGCGGCGATGCCACGCTGTTCGTGCACCTCGGCGTAAAGGCGGCGCGGGAGGGGCTTCAGGTTCTCGACGGCCCCTATGAGAGCGAGGAGGAAGAAATTCTCAAGGCGCAGGTTCGCAAGTCGGTTAAGAAGAACCCGGAGCGCTTCCTGAAGATGGCCAAGACGATTCGGGGTGCCACGGAAGAGACGACGACCGGTGTGCACCGCCTGTACCAGATGGCTTCGCGCAACGAACTGCTGTTCCCGGCGTTCAATGTCAACGACTCGGTGACGAAGTCCAAGTTCGACAATGTGTACGGCTGCCGGCATTCGCTGGTGGACGGCATCATGCGCGCGACGGATGTCATGATCTCCGGCAAGGTGGCGGTGGTGGCGGGTTACGGCGACGTGGGCAAGGGCTCCTGCCAGTCGCTCCGCGGCCAGTGCGCACGCGTGATCGTGACGGAAATCGATCCGATCTGCGCGCTGCAGGCGGCGATGGACGGCTACGAGGTCATGACGATGGACGAAGCCTGCACGCAGGGCGATATCTTCGTCACGACGACCGGCTGCTGCGACGTCATTACCGCCAAGCACATGGTGAAAATGAAAAACCTGGCGATCGTCTGCAACATCGGGCATTTCGACAGCGAAATCCAGACGGCGGCGATGCGGAAATACCGCTGGGAGGAAATCAAACCCCAGGTGCACCGCATCTGGACAAAGAAGAACCGGTCCATCCTGATGCTGGCCGAGGGCCGCCTGGTCAATCTGGGCTGCGCCACCGGCCACCCGAGCTTTGTGATGAGCAACAGCTTCTCCAACCAGACGCTGGCGCAGATCGAATTGTTCACGAAGTCGGAGAAGTATCCCGTGGGCGTTTATACCCTGCCCAAGAAGCTCGATGAGAAGGTCGCCCGTCTCCATCTGGGGAATCTGGGGGTCAAGCTCGACCGACTCAACCGCAAACAGGCTGCCTATCTCGGCGTTCCGGTCGAAGGCCCCTACAAGCCCGAGCATTACCGGTATTGATTTGCGGGCGGCGGAAGGCCGAACGGATTCCTGGAGGGCGCTTCCATCGAAGACCTCGCCCCTGGGCGGGCGCCAGCCGGGATCGGGTTCGGAACCGCATCCGGGGTGTTGACAACGTAGTACTTAATTAGTACTAATGAGACATGCCCAAGAAAATCAGGGAGTTGATTCGCGAACTCGATAAGGCGGACTTCGTGAATCGCGGCGGCAAGGGCAGCCACCGGAACTATACCCATGCCTGCGGCCCGAAAATCACCGTGAGCGGAAATCCGGCGCATGACGCGAAGCCGTATCAGGAGCGGGACGTGGCCCGGGCGATTCGGGAGGTGCGGAAATGAAAGCCGGCGATCAGTATCTCAAAATCGTGGAGTGGTCGGAGGAAGACGGATGCTACGTGGGCACCTGTCCGGGGCTGATGTTGGGCGGCATCCACGGGGATGATGAAACCAAGGTGTATCGGGAACTGTGCCAAGCGGTGGACGAATGGATCGAAATCTACCGGCGGGACGGCCAGCCGTTGCCGGCGGCCACGGCGGGAAAGAACTACTCGGGAAAGTTCGTGGTACGGGTTGGTGCCGAACTGCACAGGACGATGGCGTTGAATGCGCTTCGCCGCGGGGAAAGCCTCAACTCCTACTGCGTGGGACTTCTGCGCGAGGGCGGCGCCCGCTATGGCCGGGAAGAGGCTCCATCACTTCCTCCTCGGAAAAGTCCAAGGCGATCTCGGAAATAAGCCGGTGCCGCGCGACATGAAAACCGCCCTCCAAGGCCTGTTTCCCGAAGAGCTGCAATCCCTCTGCAAGGAAATCGGCCAGCCGGCCTTCCGGGGACGGCAGCTCTGGCAGTGGTTGCAGGTACGCCATGCGGATGGCTGGGATCTGATGGGCAATCTGCCCCAGGCCCTGAAGCAGGCGCTTTCGGCGACCTATACGCCTGGCCCGGCCCGGCTCCTGAAGGAATCCGGCGATCCGGGCGGCGCGCGCAAATGGCTGATCGGACTCGATGACGGGGAGAGCATCGAGACCGTGCTGATTCCCGCGCGCGAACGGAACACGGTATGCGTTTCCACCCAGGTGGGTTGTCGGATGGGGTGCGCCTTCTGCGCCAGCGCCAAAGGCGGGTATGCCCGCAATCTCTCGGAGGGGGAGATCGTCGCGCAGGTCCAGGCCGTGGCCGCCGTGCTCGGCAGGCGGCCGGACAACGTCGTGTACATGGGCATGGGCGAGCCGTTCGACAACTATGACGCCGTGCTCAAGTCCGTCCGCATCCTGAACCATCCCGACGGACTGAACATCGGCGCGCGGCGGATCACCCTCAGCACCAGCGGCGTCATTCCCGGCATCCGGCGGCTGGCGGAGGAGGGGTTGCAGGTCGAGCTGTCCGTATCGCTGCATGCGGCGAACCCGGAGCTGCGCCGGCGGCTCATGCCGGTTGAAAACAAATATCCGATGGACGGACTCCTGGAAGCCTGCGCCGACTACACCGCGCGGACCAAGCGGCACATCACGTTTGAATACACGCTGATCCGTGGCGTGAACGATGACCGGGAGGATGCGGAGCAACTGGCCGGGCGCCTGCGCCGGTTTCCCTGCCGGGTCAATCTGATCCCGTTGAGTCCGGTGGAGGAGTTCGAAGGCGCGGCGCCTTCGCGTTCCGCCATGGAAGGGTTTCTGCGCGTGCTGGAAAAGCGCGGCGTGGAAGGCACCCTGCGCGATTCCAAAGGCCAACACGTGGATGCCGCCTGCGGCCAGCTCCGCCGGCGGGCTCATCACACCTGATCCGGATGCGGCCGGATCCAGGCGGGATGTGACCGGGGCGAAAACCAGGAGCTTGGTGGACCTGGCCTGTTCCAGATCGGTGAGAGACTTGACGCGCCAGGTGTACTAGTGCATATAGTACACCATGCTTCCGTTCTCGATCACCTTTCAACCGGGCGTGCCGGTAACCCGGCAGATTGTTTTTGCGGTGAAAAAAGCCGTTGTTACCGGGCACCTCGCTCCCGGGGATCGGTTTCCCTCCATTCGCCAATTGAGCCAGGAATTGCGGATCAACCCCAATACGGCGCAAAAAGTGGTTCGGAGCCTCGCGGACGAGGGGTTGCTGAACATCGTGCCGGGAATCGGCACGGTGGTGGCCACGGCTCCGCCGCCCAGTTCCGATCAGAAAAAGAATCTGCTGCAGGATCAGCTCGAGCAGCTGGTGATTGAAGCCAAGCGGATGTCGTTGAGCCAAGAAGACGTTCTGGCGGCGGTAATGGAATTATGGGCCAGCAACAAAGGGCAGCGATGAGTGCGATTATCCAGATCGAAGCGATGACCAAGCGGTTTCGGAAAACCGTGGCCGTGGACCGGCTGAGCCTGGACGTGCCGGAGGGCAGCATTTTTGCCTTTCTGGGACCGAACGGGGCCGGGAAAACCACTACCATCAAGGCCATGATGAACCTGTTTCCGCCGGAGGAGGGACGGGCGCTGGTCATGGGCAGGCCCAGCACCAAACTGGGGCCGGAAGATTTCCAGCACATCGGGTATGTATCGGAGAACCAGAAGATGCCCGGCTGGATGACCGTTCACGAGTTCATTCACTATTGCGCACCCATGTATCCCGA
>Ga0123327_1003525_pt1 | contig 11315 bp, 9 predicted proteins | sample BioC13SIPDNA_4_FD_89701 | JGI IMG/M metagenome (GOLD analysis project Ga0123327, IMG submission 89701) | Anaerobic biogas reactor microbial communites from Washington, USA - Biogas_R1_B C13 SIP DNA | ecosystem: Engineered > Bioreactor > Anaerobic > Unclassified | place: Washington, USA...
CACTCCCTGGGGATGTTTGAAAGCCTCCTTCCTGAAGGGGAGGACATGGCCCAGCGCCTGGTGGCCTCCGGCGCCTTCCAGCGGGCGGGGAGCCTGAAAGCGTCCTGGAGCAGTCCGGCGGCTGAGATCACAGTCCTTCAAGCGGATCAGATCATAAAGGGGGAGGGATTTGAGGTGCGCATCCAAAAAATCAGCGCCTCCTTTATGCGGATGAGCTATGATTTTACTCTAAAGGTGACAGACAAGGAGATGGCGGCTGCCCTGTGGGACACACAAGGCCGGCTGATGGACTTTGAGGCCACCGCAGAGGGTGCTGCGCTGCGCTATCTCAGCAGCAGCGGCGGCGTTCTGGATGAGAACCCCCAGGCGCCTGTTATCAGGTATTCGGGTGAATTAGCCTTTACGGGGGAAAGGCCGGACAGCCTCGTCTTCAGGCCTTATTTCCCTGACGAACAGGGCGGCAAGGCCTATAGCGACAAGGGAGAATTCAGCGTAAAAATCAAATAAGCCTTTGTGAAGAAAACGGGGCTGCCGCGGCAAACACCCGGCAGCCCTAACTTTTTCCGCCTTTTGATCGTCTAATAGTTGAAGGGCATAAGCCCTCACCTAAGCAAAAGGAAGGAACATTTTAAAACATGAAAAAACGCTGCCTCTGTTTGCTGATGCTTTTATTTATCGCTTGCCTCCTCCCCGCGCTGGGGGAGGAGGCGAAATACAGCGCCCGTGCCAACCGGGAGTTCCACCTCCGCCAAGCGCCTGATGACGGGGCAAGGCGCCTTAAAAACGTGCAGCCTAAAGCCGCCCTTGAGGTGCTGGAATATGGGGAGGAATGGAGCCAGGTCTCTTTGGGCGGGACGGTGGGCTATGCCCGAAATCGGTGGCTTTCACAGCTGCGCTCCCTTGACCCACAGCGCTTTTCGGTGCCGGGATATGAAAGGCAGACCGGGATCGCCACGGTGGAAAAGCCTGCCTTTATTACGGTGGAGGGCTATGGAGGCAGCCGGCTGATGGCCCAGGATATCATCACCATTAAGGCCTGGGACGGGACGCGGGCGGTGATTGATATCATGCGGGGTGAGAGCTTTTTGCCGGCAGGGGCTGTGCGCTATGAGGCATTTGTGCCCTGGGAGGAGGCGGGGCCGGGGGATATGATCGGCGGATTTACCACTTACTATAATGAAACCACAGGCGGGAGACTGGCGGCAAACAGGCGGCATAATATTGAACTGGCGGCAGCGCGGATAAACGGCGCTGTGCTTAGACAAAGCGAAGATTTTTCCTTTAACGCCCGATGTGGTCCTTACCGGAAATTCAATGGCTATGCCATGGCGCCCAACATCTCAGAAGAGGGGAAGGGCTATGGCGGCGGGGTGTGCCAGGTGTCAACCACCCTGTATCTGGCGGCGTTGGGGCTGCCAGTAAGGGTGGTGGACTGGTCTTTGCACCGGGAGAGCGGGGTGGACTATGCGCCTCAGGGCTTTGACGCGGCCGTGGGCAGCTACAGCGATCTGGTGATAAAGCCTCTTTTGCCCTATGACATTCGCCTTGCGGTGAGGGCCCAAACAGAGGCGCTGACGGTGCTGATTTACCGGGCGGAAAAATAAATTTTGTCGGGATGAAACAAAAGGGGCTTCTCATACGTCTAATAAGTAGGAGTTGCGCTTGCTTCTAAACGCCGTGCCGGGCGGAGGTACCGCCCGGCGCGGCAAGACAGGAGGAGAAAATGAAAAAGAACTTGCGAAGAGGGATTGTCCTGGGTTTGGCGGCGCTGATGCTGTTGGGCGGCGTCCTGCCCCTGGCACAGGCAGTCACCCAATTAAACGGTCTGGTTCCTGGCACGCCCAGCGCGCAAAGCGCTAAGGCCTACACTGCTTTAGCGCCAGAAGGGGTTGGCGTGCCCGTCTATGCCTTTACAGACGCCTCGGGGCTGACCCAATACCGGGTATATGGCAGCCTGGAGGGAAGAAACGGTTTTTTTGAAGCGGAGCTGCTGGCCCCCGAAACCCAGGGAGGCGAATACACGCTGACTGTGAAGGGTACGGCCCCCCTCACGGACGGGCTGGAGCGTTTTGCTGTTTTCCAGGCCCCTGCTTCTCGTTCGGCCACCCTGGTGCCCACCGGTTTTCAGCAGGGCAATGGCGCGGGGATTGTGTACTTCCGCAATTATTTTGATCAGGTGGAGTACTTTATCTACGCCAGCCAGGACCAGCTGAACTGGCAGTATTTCCATACCGACGGCTACAGCCGTGCCATGCGGGGCGGGCTTCCGGTGCTGATGGACAGCGTGCTGACGCGCGCCAAGGGCTATCAGACCTATCTGCTGCCTGAGATTTACCGCCAGGCGCAGCAGCTGCCGGCCCAATACCTGGTCACCACCACGAACGGTCAGGCGGCAGTGGTGAATGGCGCCACCACGGTGATACCGGTAAATCAATTGCCGGTGCCCACCCTGGCCCCCACCCAGCGCCCGGATTCCCGGCTGCCTTTAAACCAGGGCAGCTATGGCCAGCTGGTAAGAGAGGTGCAGCGCCGGCTTAACACCCTGGGCTATGCCGCGGGCTATGCGGATGCCATTTATGGCAGCCAGACAGCCGCCGCGGTCTCCGCCTTTCAGCAGGTAAACGGCTTGACGCTCACGGGCATCGTGGACAAGGCTACCTATGACCGGATGATGTCCTCAAGCGCCCTGCCCAATAACGCGACCCCCACCCCCGTGCCCACCCCTACGCCGGAACCCGTCTATGAGGGCAACTACAACGCGAAGGTAAGCACCTCCGGCGGGGACCTGAACCTGTGGAGCATCCCTAACCCCACCAAGCGGGCCAAGTACTCTATCGCTAAAATCCCCTACGGCACCTTGCTTGAGGGCGTGGAAAAGGGGAACCAGGGCTTTAGCAGGGTGATCTTTATGGATCTGACAGGCTATGTGGACAACAACTACCTGGACTTTAACGTGCCCCAGCCGCCTCAGTAACAAAAACTAAAACAAACAAGGGCTGCCATGACAAAACGGCAGCCCTTGTTTTTTGGCGGCGTTATCTGTAATATCGGGTCTTGTAGCTGAGCTTCTGCTTCACCTTGGGTTTGCGCTTTTTGGTAAAGAGCCTGAAGAAAAGCTGGGAGATCAGGATGACGATGAGGACCGGAATCAGGATGATGACCAGGAATTCCAGGGAAAACCGGGGGAAGGGGTTGGGGTCCGCGTCGGAATAGGCGTAGATTTCCTCCACCGAGGGTGCCAGGGAGGCCCGGCGGGTCACCGTCCGGGCGGCCACCAGCTCATATTCCACCGGCTCCGCCTGCCCCCCGGGAGGGGTATAGGTCATGATGCCCACCACCTCACCTGCGGCGATGGGGGCGTCCAGGGTGCGGACGAAATCAATCTGGGTGCGCTCGTTATAAAGCCTTAGCTGTTCATCCGCGCTGCTTGTCAGCGTGACCAGGGAGTCGTCCGCGGCCATGTCCATCTTCCGGATGTCCAGCTCCAGCCGGCCCATGTCGCTGTCATCCAGGGCATAGCTGGAGATGGAGATGATCTTGGGGTTTTCCTGATAGACCTCCTGCACGCTGGTGGAGATATACTGGGTAAAGCCGTACTCCATCAGCTTTTTGGTGTCCGTCCAGCGCCCGGCGGAGTTGGTGCCCAACACCACCGTGACCAGGGAGATGCCCTGCTTGTTGGCGGAGCCCACAAAGCAGTAGCCCGCAGGGTTGGTGAAGCCGGTTTTGATGCCAGTGGCGTATTCATAATAATACTGGCCGTCCTCTGTGTTGGTGAGGAGGTTGCGGGCCTGGCTGGAAAGCCGGCGCGAGCGGGACATATTGGTCTCCGGCATGGTATAGCTGGTTAAAAGCGCGATCTCCCGGAAGCTGTCATGGGACATCGCCTCCTGGGCGATGATCGCCAGATCCCGGGCGGTGGTGAGGTGATAGTCGTCATGGAAGCCGTGGGAGTTGACAAAGTGGGTGCGCGTGCAGCCATAGCGGTAGGCTGCCTCGTTCATCAGCGCCACAAAAGCCTGCTCGGAGCCGGAGATGTGCTCCGCGATGGCGATGGCGCCGTCATTGCCCGAGGCCACCATGGTGGCGCGCACAAGCGCCCCCATGGGCACCTGCTCCCCGGCCTGAAGGCCGATGATGGAATGCTGCTCCTTATCAAGGGAGGCCGCGTAGGGGGAAACGGTGACGATCTCGTCCTGATCCGCCATGGTGAGGGCCAAGAGCGCTGTCAATACCTTGGTGGTGGAGGCGGGGGGGCGCAGCTCATCCGGATTTTTTTCAAAAAGAACCTGGCCGGTGTTGGCCTCCATCACAATGGCGGCCTCCCCCCGGATGTCCCGGGTGGTCAGGTTCTCCGGCTGGGCGGCATCATAGCTGCCGGAGGCAAGCCCTGAAAAAGGCAGGCAGGACAGCAAAAAAGCCATGCAGAACAAGGCGAAAGCGACACTTCTTAAGCCCTTTTTCCCCATGGCGGCCCTCCTTCTCTTGGTGGGCCTATGCTATCATAAATCAGTTTTTCTGTACAGTTCGGGGCCTTCCTGATAGAGGTTGTGCCCCTGGGCGTCCACGGCCACAACCGCGGGAAAATCCCTGATGACAAAGCGGTGGATGGCCTCTGGCCCCAGGTCCGGATAAGCTATCACCTCGCTTTTGATAATGCTGCGGGAGATGAGGACGGCGGAGCCCCCCACCGCGCCAAAATACACGGCCCCGTGCTCTTTCATGGCGGCGATGACATCGGCCCCCCGTTCGCCTTTGCCGATCATGCCCTTCAGCCCCAGCGCCAGGAGGCGGGGGGTGTAGGGGTCCATGCGGTAGCTGCTGGTGGGGCCGGCAGGGCCCACGGCCTGGCCTGGCCTGGCGGGCGCGGGGCCTACGTAGTAGATGGTTTCCCCCCGAAGATCAATGGGCAGGGTTTTCCCTTGGTCAAGCAGGGCGATCAGGCGCTTATGGGCCGCGTCCCGTCCGGTGAGGACGGAGCCTGAGAGCAGCACCCGGTCCCCGGCTTTCAGGTCGTGAATCGCTTCCTCTGTTAAAGGCAGCTGGATGCGTTTTTCCATGATATTCTCCTCTTAAAGGGTGGCTTCCGCATGGCGGGCCACGTGGCAGCAGATGTTGACGGCCACAGGCAGCCCTGCGATATGGGTGGGCGCGGTGAGAATGTGCACCTTAAGCGCCGTGGTGGCGCCGCCATACCCGGCAGGGCCGATGCCCAGGGCGTTGATACGCTCAAGCAAATTGTCCTCCAGCGCCGCATACTGGGGGTCCTTATGCCGGCGGGTTAAGGGCAGGCTGGTGGCGCGCTTGGCCATCAGGGGGGCCAGTTCAAAGCTGCCGCCCAGGCCTACCCCCACCACCAGGGGCGGACAGGCGTTGGGGCCGGAGAGGCGCACCGTCTCCACGATGAAGTCGCTGACCCCTTCCACCCCTGCGGCCGGCGTCAGCATGGCAAGGTGGCTCATGTTCTCAGAACCAAAGCCTTTGGCGATGGCCAGGATATGCACCTGATCCCCGGGCACCAGGCGCACATGCAGCACACAGGGCGTGTTGTCCCCGGTGTTTTTGCGGTTAAACAGAGGGTCTCCCACCACGGACTTGCGCAGATAGCCCTCGGTATAGGCCTTTCTTACCCCGGCATTCACCGCCTCCTCCAGGCTGCCGCCGGTCAGATGAACCTCCTGGCCGATGGTGAGAAACACCACGGAAAGCCCGGTATCCTGACAGACGCAGAGGCTTTCCTCCGCCCCCGCGCGGTTGTTTTCCATAAGCTGCTCCAGCACATGCCTGCCAAGGGGGGAAGGCTCCTTTTCGGCAGCTGTCGCCAGGGCGTCCATCACATCCTCGCCAATAACGTAGTTGGCCTGCAAAAAAAGTTCGGACACGGCCTGGGTAATGGCTGACACATTGATTTCCCGCATAGAACGTCCTCCTAATCGATCACTGTCATCCGGTGGCGCCAGGCGCTGGCCGGGGCCATCCCGGCGCCCAGGGCCCAAAACTCCTCCGCCCGCATGTCCTGCGCAAAGCCGGGGGGCGCTTCCCTGCCCGGGCGGTGGATAAGGGGAAAGCCTGTGCCCTTGATGCGCCCAAGCAGTGGCGCTGCAGAACGCCTGAAGCCCAGCAGCCTGGCATATTCCGGCCGGTCGGGAAAGTGGCTGAGGCCCAGAAGGGCATGGCTTAAGGCCCGGCTGACCCGGGCGCGGGTGTAGCGCCGGGTGCTTACCAGGGCCAGAAGCTCCTCCCGGCCGGCGGCATCCCGCGCCTTAGCCAGGATGCGCTGCTCAAGTCCCTCAGACATCTCAGGCGAGGATAAGAGGCTCACCTCGCCCTGGGTGTTCAGGGTGCCGATGAGCCAGCTGTCAAGGGCGGCCGCCCGGTGCAGCCGGCCTTTTTCTGCCGCATCCCTGAGGACCGTGAGGCTCTCTGGGGGCAGGGCTCTGGCCACCCCTGGCCAGGCCCCCTCACGCAGGGCCCGGCGCACCGCGGTGGCCGAGGGGAAGGGGGAAAGCCCTTGGGCATGATAGCCGCCCATGCGGGGGACCGGCACCGGGACAATCGGGCTGTTTAAACGGTGCAGTTCCAAAAGGTAGCTTGTGCCCAGGATGAAGTTGGGCTGGGCGAACATCCCGGGCGGCACTTCGGGCAGGCAGCCGGCCAGCGCCTCCCCTTGGGCCCGGGCAAAGGATTTGCCCGTTTTAAGGGCGTTTTTTAACTGGTCTGAAAAAGCGCGGGGCGGATGATACAGCCGCTTGGCGGCGGCGGCAAGATGCGCCTCCCCGCCCGGCTCACAGCCAAAGCTTAGGTGGCTGACCGCGCCTAAGGCATTGAGGATGCTGATTCCGCCTCGGGCGAAGCGGTTGGCCTGGGCGCAGGAAAAGCTGACCGGCATGCCCAGCACCAGGTCCGCCCCGGAAAGAAGCGCCATGCGCGCCCGGTCCTGGGTGCTGAAAAGCATGGCCTCTCCCCGCTGGGAAAAGGCACCGCCCAGAACCACCACCACATAGTCCGCCCCGGACAGCTGCCGGGCGCTTTCCAGATGAAAGCGGTGCCCCAGATGAAAGGGGTCATATTCCGCGATAATGCCACAAACACGCATACTGCCTCCGGAGGAAATATAGCACAACCCGTGTCAAAAGGGAAGTTGACAAACCGCGCAAAAAGGGCATATAATTCAATAGAAATAAGACAAGGAGGTGGCGAATCATGGACGACGGCGTCCGGTGCCAGGCAATGGAAGATGTCCCGCGAAGTCGACGCGTCCTGATCGCGCTGCCGCAGTAGCCTTTCATACCTGCATCACCCAGCCGCCGGCACTTGCACACCCCAGGCCAAGTGCTTTTTTCGCTTGTGCCATTCAGCAACAACGGAGGTGATTTGAAGATGGACTGGGAGAGAATCCAGGAAACCCTGGACAACCTGATGGAGCAGAAGCGCCACGGTCAGCTGCGGGGCGCTTTGATGATGATCAACCCGGTGGATATCGCGGAATACATGAAAAAGCTGGACCGGGAAAACCTGCTGCTTCTGTTTCGTATATTGCCTAAGGATGTTTCGGCGGAGGTGTTCAGCTATATGGACTCGGACCAGCGGGAGACCCTGGTGGAGTCCATCGGGGACAAAGAGATTACGGCGCTTATCAGCGAGATGTTTGTGGATGACGCGGTGGATTTTTTGGAGGAGCTGCCCGCCAATGCCGTGAGGCGGGTTTTGCAGAACACCGCCCCCCAGACCCGGGAGATCATCAACCAATTCCTGCAGTACCCGGAGAACTCCGCCGGGTCTTTGATGACCATTGAGTACTGCGAGTTCAGCCCGGAGATGAATGTGCGGGACGCGCTGAAGACCATCAAAGAAACCGGGGTGGACAAGGAAACCGTCTACACCCTTTATCTGGTGGACAAGCGCCGCAAGCTGCTGGGGACCATTCCGCTGCATAAGGCCCTGGTGGTGTCTGAGGACACGCCCTTGGTCAAACTGGTGGATCCCGCCTTGATCTTTGTCAGCACCCTGGATGACCAGGAGGTGGTGGCGGACACGGTGCGAAAATACCACCTGCTTTCCATTCCCGTGGTGGACGGGGAGGGGCGGATGGTGGGCATCATCACCAGCGACGATGTCATGGACGTCATTGAAGAGGAAAACACCGAGGACTTTGAGAAGATGTCCGGTCTGGCCCCGGCGGAGGAGCCCTATTTCAAGACCGGCCTTCTTAAACTGGCGGGGAACCGCCTGCCCTGGCTGTTGATTTTGATGCTGGCATCGATTCTTTCCGGCGCCATCATCGCCCGATTTGAGGGGGTACTGGCGGTGAACATCCTGTTGTCCGCTTCCATCCCCATGCTGATGGACAGCGGCGGCAACTGCGGCCAGCAGGCGTCCACGCTGATGATCCGCGGCCTGGCGCTGGGGGAGGTTAAATACCGGGATCTGCCCCGGGTGCTGTGGACGGAGATCCGGGTGGGCGTGCTGGTGGGGGTGGTGATGTCTGTGGTCACCTTCGGGCGTCTGATTTTGCTGAATCAGGCGACAGTAGACTTGTCTCTGGTCATCTCGGTGAGCCTTTTGGTCACGGTGATTCTGGCCAAGGGCATCGGCTGCGCCCTGCCGCTTTTGGCCCAGCGCATCGGCCTTGATCCGGCGCTTGCCGCCTCGCCGCTGATCACCACGGTGGTGGATGCCAGCAGCCTGTTTATCTATTTTTCCATCGCCACGAAGTTTATTCTGTAGGAAGACGTCGCCAAACTGCTTCACGCAAAAGAGGCCCGCGGGCCTCTTTTGAAATGCAGCCGGGGGAAGCGTCAAATGAAGTAATAGGGCTTGCCGCTGCGGGCGCTTTCGTAAATGCCGTCCAGAATGCGGGTCACCACCAAGGCCTGCTGGGGCAACACGCACAGCGGGCCCTTGCCCCGCACAGCGTTTAGGAAGGTCTGAATCTCCAGCACCTCCGGTTTTTCCGGGCTGCCGTCAGAAAAATTATCCGAGGGCGCCTTGACGCCCGCCAGCTCAACATACTGCTGGTTGTGCCTGACGCCGTTGATGCGCAGTCCGTCATGAAAGTCCGCCCCCGCCTTGGTGCCGCAGAGGGTGCAGGTGCCCTCCTCCACCTCCAGGGTGTTGAGCGCCCAGGCGGCGCTGAGCATGATGGTGGCGCCGTCTTCCATCACGATGAAGCCAAAGGCGCTGTCTTCCACCGTGAAGGCCTCCGGGTTCCAGTCGCCCCAGGCATTGGCGGTTTCCCGGTCGTTGTTGAGCTTGTGGTAGATGGTGCCCACAGCATACTTGGGGCGATAGTTATCCATCATCCACAGCGTCAGATCAAGGGCGTGGGTGCCGATGTCAATCAGCGGTCCGCCGCCTTGTTCCTCCTCATTTAAAAACACACCCCAGGTAGGCACCGCCCGGCGGCGCACGGCGTTGGCCTTGGCGAAATAAATATCCCCCAGTTCACCCGCTTCCACAGCTTTTTTCAGATACTGACTGTCCGCCCGGAAGCGGTTTTGGTAGCCGATGCTCAGCAGTTTGTTGGTTTCATTGGCGGCGGCCAGCATTTTCTCCGCCTCCTGGGCGTTTATCGCCATAGGCTTTTCGCACATCACATGCTTGCCGCTGTGAAGGGCATCCACTGTGATGAAACCATGGCTGCGGTTGGGGGTGCTGACCACCACAAAATCCAGGTCCATCTCCAAAAGAGCCCGGTAATCCGTGAAGGCCTTCGCCCCCTTCGCGCCGTATTGGGCGCAGGCGATATCTGCCTTGGCCGGCATGACATCGCAAAAGGCCAGCATGTCAACGCCGCCTAAGGCCTTAAAAGTCCTGAAATATTTGCTTTCCGCGATACCGCCGCAACCAATAAAACCAGCCCGCAGATTGTTCATGTCATCCTCCCGTGCGCGTTTTTCCTATTATAGTCATAACAGGAGGGCTTGTCATTTCTTTTTACGCGGGCCCTTGCGCTTCTGATGCGCTTGACGGGGATCTGCGTGTCCGCCTACAATCTGGGGGGACTTTTAGAAGCCTTTGGCGGAGGAAACATGATGAGATTAAAGAGCGCGGGGCGCCATGGCTGAGGCGCTGTCCATCAGCCGGGCGGTGGCCTGCCGATTTCTGCTCCTGCATCAGGGACTGCTGGGCGGGCGCCGCTTCACCGGCCGAGAAGGGGCCGCCGCGTATATCCGTCAGGCTGGGAGCATTCAGTTTGATCCCATCAGCGTCTGCGGCCGCAACCCTGACCTGACGCTTCAGTCCCGGGTTAAAAATTATCGGCCTGAGATGCTCTATAACCTCCTGTACCGCGAGCGCAGACTGGTTGACTATTTTGACAAGGAGCTGTGCATCTTCCCGGCGGAGGATTGGCCCCATTTCGCCCGCCTCCGGCAAATCAGAGGGGATTGGATGCGCAGCCATGAGCAGGTTGCGGGCGCCCGGGATACCATTCTGGAGGCGATCACCAGCCGCGGCGCGCTGAGCTCAAAAGATCTGGACACGGGGCACAAGGTGGACTGGTTCTGGGGCAGTTCCAGGCTGTCCCGGGCGGTGCTGGAGCATCTGTACTACGCGGGCGCCCTGGGCATCCACCACAAACAAGGGGCCGTCAAGTGGTATGATCTGATCGATCGATTATTGCCGGCGGAGACGCTCAACACGCCGGACCCACACCCGGACAACGCCAGCCTTCACCGCTTTTTGATGTTGCGCCGTGCGGGCGCCATAGGCCTCATCTGGAACAAGTCGTCCCCCGCTTGGCTGGGCTTTCCGGATTTCAAAACGCCCCAGCGGCAGGCGGCCTTCCAGCGCCTTTTGGAGGAAGGGCGGCTGGTGAGAATCAGCGTGGCGGGGATTAAGGATGATTTTTTTATAAGGAAAGAGGACTTGCCAACGCTTGCAGTGGCCGAAAGCGAAGACCATAAACCCCGGTGTGAGCTGATTGCCCCGCTGGATCCCTTGCTGTGGGACAGGCAGATGATCAAAACGCTCTTTGGTTTTGATTACACTTGGGAAATCTATGTCCCCGCCGCCAAGCGCCGCTATGGCTACTATGTGCTGCCGATATTGCGGGGTGAGCGGTTCATCGGCCGGGTGGAACCGGTTTTTGACCGCAAAAATAACCGGCTCATCACCAAGGGCCTCTGGTTTGAGGAGGATATCAAGACAAACGCCGCCACCCACGATGCGGTGAACCGCTGTCTTAAGCGCTTTGAGCGTTATCATCAGGCGGAATAATGAGAAAAAACTTTTGGTAAATAGCAACAATAAGTGAAACACTCGCCTGCAGATGGGATAGGATAGGGTGTGGGCCCGCTCAGGCCGCCTCGGGC
>Ga0123327_1003532_pt1 | contig 11301 bp, 10 predicted proteins | sample BioC13SIPDNA_4_FD_89701 | JGI IMG/M metagenome (GOLD analysis project Ga0123327, IMG submission 89701) | Anaerobic biogas reactor microbial communites from Washington, USA - Biogas_R1_B C13 SIP DNA | ecosystem: Engineered > Bioreactor > Anaerobic > Unclassified | place: Washington, USA...
GGAACCTTGTTGTTTCACAATAAAAAATAACCCGAAGTCGTCAACTTCAGGTTAATTATTCAAATGCTTGCCGGGGTATTAATATACCACCACCATAGTCTACTGGCACAGTTGTATGAACTTATAATGAAATTCTCATTTTGAAATTACTTTTTTCATAAGAAGACAAAATCAATATACCCAAACGCCATTCAATAGGCAAAAAGCCCCTGAAAACAGGGGCTTTTTCTTTCTCTGCTCTCTGGCATGTTTATTGCAGTTAACAGGTACAAGAACTCAAATTTGTTAACGCCAAACTGAAACCGTTTGAGCGATAATTTAATATTTCTCCGAGCCCGTTTACCTAAGGCTTTGCTATGGTAGCGCGGCCTGGGCCCAGAGCCCACAGGGTTGCATGAAAAATCTTGCAACCTCCAGTTATGGAAAGGAGAGCATTTAAAAATCATCGTGCTTCCTTTTCCATTGAACAGGAAGCATTTTTATTGGGGCAGAGAACGGCATTTGAGATAAAGAAAGGATTGGAGATTATGCAGGCAATAAGAGTAGAAGATGCGGTAGGTACTGTTTTGTGTCATGACCTCACCAGGATCGTTCCCGGAGAACAGAAGGGCCCGGCTTTTAAAAAGGGACAGATTATCAAAGAAGAAGATATTCCGGAACTTCTCAATATGGGAAAGTCACATATCTATATTTGGGAAGTGAAAAAAGGACAGTTGCATGAGAACGAAGCCGCAGAAAGGCTCAGCCGGGCTCTGGCAGGACAGGGCCTGAGCTTCTCGGAACCCAGCGAGGGTAAGATCAGCCTGATCGCAGATTATGACGGCATGCTGACCATTGAGGAAAATATTCTGGAAAAGGTAAACATGATCGAGGATATGGTTGCGGCGACCCGCAGTAACCGCCGGCCGGTTAAAAAAGGCGATATTGTGGCTGGGGTAAGGGTGATTCCGCTTTTGATTGAGGAATATAAACTGCAGCAGGTTGAACAATTAACTCAGGGTTACCAGACTATAAGTATTAAACCCTTTAAACCACTGAAGGTGGGAGTAGTTACAACCGGCAGTGAGGTCTATTATGGGCGCATCCAGGATAAATTCGGTCCGGTAATCCGCAAAAAGATGGAATACTACGGATGCCAGGTATTTAGACAGATTTTCGTTCCCGACGACCTGGAGCAGATTACTGAAGCTATCCATATCCTGAAGGCCGAGGGAGCGGAATTGATCCTGACCACCGGCGGGATGTCGGTGGATCCTGATGATCTTACCCCCAGTGCGGTGAGGAAAGCAGGGGCCGAAATAGTCACCTACGGAGCACCGGTTCTGCCTGGGGCGATGCTGATGGTGGCTTATCTGGACGGGGTACCTGTCCTGGGATTACCGGGTTGCGTTATGTACAGCAAAACCACTATTTTTGATCTTTTGATCCCCACGATTTTAACCGGGGAAAAAATCAGTAAAGCCATGGTGGGCAAACTGGGTTTGGGCGGATTGTGTTTGAACTGTGAAGTTTGCAGATATCCGATATGTACTTTCGGAACCGGTGCGTAAACGAGAGAGAAAGGAAGGATCAAGATGAAGAGAAACGTTTCTCTGGAAGAAGCCCAGTCTTTATTGTTGGAGCGCGCCGAAGCAATTGGTGAAGAATGCTTATCACTGCTGGAGGCTAATGGCAGAATTTTAAGTCAGGATATTAAAGCTCCGATCAATATCCCCGGGTTTGACAAATCAGCCCTGGATGGATATGCCCTGATCGCCGCTGATACCGTATTGGCCGAACCATCAAATCCGGTGCTGCTAAATGTGATCGATGAAACCAGAGCTGGATTCCAGGCTAAAGAAAAGGTGATTCCAGGAACGGCGGTCAAGCTTATGACCGGTGCTCCTATTCCCGAGGGGGCCGATGTGGTAATTAAATATGAAGAAATAATTAGGAACGGCGATGTAATATCTGTTTTCAAACCCTTAAAAGCGCGGGATAATATTATTAAAGAGGGTGAAGATATAAAACAGGGGGATTTGGCTGCCGCCAAAGGTATGCGGATTAATCCCGGCCTGGTGGCACTGCTGGCCGGATTGGGAATTGACCATGTTCCAGTATATAAACAATTAAAGATCGCCATTATGAGCACCGGTGATGAACTGTTGCGCCCCGGTGAGCCTCTCCAATCCGGGAAAATTTACAACAGCAGCCTCTTTGGGATAATGGCCCGTTGTGCCGAAATGGGAGCACGGCCGATCGACCTGGGAATCGTACCCGATGATTTGGATATTACCAGTACCCGTTTCGCCCAGGGATTGGAGGAAGCTGACATGGTCATCAGCACCGGCGGAGTATCGGTGGGAGACTATGATGTTGTAAAAAATGCCATGGTCGATGCCGGGGCGGAAATTATATTCTGGCAGGTAGCCATGAAACCAGGCTCCCCGATGGTCGCTGCTGTCAGGGAAAAACAGTTTGTGATAGGCCTTTCCGGAAATCCAGCCGCTGCCATGGTGACCTTTGATTTAATCGTCATTCCGTTAATAAAGAAGTTAATGGGTATCGAGAACCCCTTGCCGGTAAAGATCCAGGGTATTTTTGATGACAAGTTCACCAAAGCCAGTCCGCAGAGGAGGTTGCTGCGGACCGGACCAACACCACATGCTGCAAGGCTGGGGCAAGGAAAACCGCCGTAAAATGTACCAGATTGGAGGATAATCATGGAATTAACACATATTAACGAAAATGGCCGTGCCCGCATGGTGGATATAAGTACTAAAGATGAAACTAACCGGGTGGCCATTGCCCAAGGGATTATACGTATGCAGCCGGAAACTCTGCAGACCATCAAAACCGGTGGCATCAAGAAAGGTGATGTATTAGGCGTAGCTCAGGTAGCAGGCATTATGGGCGCCAAACAGACCGCCTTTATTGTACCCATGTGCCACCCGGTTATGCTGACCTCGGTGGATATTGAATTCGAATATGTCGACCAGGAGTCGGCCATCATTGCCCGGGCTATTGCCAAAACCAGCGGTAAGACCGGGGTGGAGATGGAAGCCATTATGGCCGTTAGCACTGCCCTGATCACCATTTATGATATGTGCAAAGCGATCGACCGCTGGATGGTGGTTTCGGATATTCAACTTGTGGAGAAGGCCGGAGGAAAAAGCGGACATGTTATCAGAGGAAAAGAAAATCAATAATTTTATCTGAAAGGGGAAGGTTAAAATGGCACAGCTTTATTCAATTTGTATTGCTCCGGAGAGAGGTCAGCTTAAAAAGGAAGTTCCTGAGGCCAACGTCATAACCGATTTTGGTATAGAAAATGATGGTCATGGAGGTGAATGGGGCCGGCAGGTAACCGTTCTGAACTGGGCCAGCGTTCAGAAGGCCAACCATGATCATAACCTTAATGTGGGACCGGGAGCTTTTGCCGAGAACCTGCTGGTAGAAGGTTTGGACTTCACCGGGATTGGAGTTGGCGATCGGATTAGATTTGGAGATGACGTCGTCTTGGAAGTATCTCAAATCGGCAAAGAAGATCACCCCAGTGTGGTGACCCGCACCTTGGGAGTTACATTACTGCCCTATGAGGGTTTGTTTTGCCGGGTTATTTCAGGCGGGCATATCCAAAAGGGAGACAAGGTGGAATTAGCATGAGCTACAAGACCGGCATCCTGATAATGAGTGACAAGGGAAGCCGCGGTGAAAGGGAAGACCGCAGCGGCAAGCAGATCGAAGAGATGCTGGGCAACCAGTTCTCAGTCGATTTTTATGATATGATACCCGACGAGAAAGATATAATTATTCAACGACTCTTACTGTTATGTGATGAAAAGCAGTTAGATCTGGTGCTTACTTCTGGTGGAACCGGGTTTTCGTCACGAGACATAACTCCGGAAGCCTGTATGGAGGTTATCGAGAAACCAGTACCAGGCATATCCGAGGCCATTCGCAGTGTTGGTATGCTAAAAACGCCCAAGGCTATGTTGAGCAGGGGGGTATCAGGAATAAGGGGGAAGACCCTGATTATAAATCTTCCCGGCAGTGTTAAAGGAGTTAGGGAATCCCTGGAGGTAGTTTTGCCAGTTCTGCCCCATGGACTGGATACTTTGCATGGTTATTCCTCGGAGTGTGGACAAGAATAAGGCAGTTTTTTAATGGTTCGTAGCAATTGATTAAGCCCTGGTATGGCATGTTCCCGATTTATTTCCCCCTTTCACGGGAACATGCCTTTATTTTGCGAACTGATGGTGTCAAAGCTGTAAAGGGAATCAAAATATATGGAGCAGAAATAAAAACCCGCCCATAATGGACGGGTTTTGCTAACAATGGTCGGGGCGACAGGATTTGAACCTGCGGGCCTTCTGATCCTAAATCAGATGCGCTGCCGAGCTTCAAGCCACTTATCTAATGAATTTGATCATGGTTTTTGGCATGTTCTTTTAACCAGAATTCAGCGGCAAAATTTAATGGGAGAGTTTTTAAGTCTTCCCACATATAATCGAGTACAGTTAACTTCCGCGCATCAATTTCCTTTAAATAATGTCCGCAGGCTTGGCAAACCGCCATTTCTATACCCGGAAATTCTTCGTTTTTCAGATAGGTCTGCTGTTTTGCATCTTCGCTTCCGCAATACAAGCATCCAGCCCGCCTTACCGTCCATTCGAAACCGCATGATGTACAGTGCATTATTCTGTGGCCATTGGGTTTGCTTAGAATCGCCAGGGTAGATACTTCATCGCAAACCGGACAGATGTAACTGGTCGTGGGATCGTCTGAGGCTATATATCTCAGGCCAATGGCCGGAACCCCCTGTGCTTTGGCCTGGTTGGCAGCCAGTTGCGCAACCCCGCTTTGGGCCAAATGCAGACGGGATAATAACTCCGGATTCATAGTAGTCTGGCCATCTTTGAATTGCTTCCAGTATTCTCTCGCCTCAGCATCAGAAATTTGGGCTCCGGCAGCGGTGTTTAATCGCTGCCAGAGCTCAATAATCGCATCTTCAGGTAGATCCATGATCGGCAAATATGGAGGCTTTTGGGCCAAAACCAGTGTTGCCAGCCAATGAGAACTGCGCTCCTGGTGCCAATTGCTAACCTCTTGTTTGAGGCTCTGGTACTTCTGATAAGCTTGTTTAGTGCTTTCATCTTCTGTGAAGACTAATTTGCCTCTTTTGGCAGCCATCTGAATCTCTCCTTACTTTGGAAATCCATTATACAATGCAGTTCTAAGATTTGGTTACCTCATCATACCATTTGGCATGATGGTGAGCCGCCCAGTCAGAGCGAACCGTACCCTTCCACATACCCCAGAAGGATTCGCCGGAACCTGGATGTAAAGAACCCAGGTAGCCGTGCATGCACACCATGCAGGTGGCCAGGATCATACATATACCATGGATCGGGTAGCACCACTGAACTAATACGACCGGGAAGGCGGCCTTGAACCACATGACATAACCGCTTAAAGCCAGCAACACGCAGGAAGTGGTGGTTACCACCGAATTCATCTTTTCACCACCGTTAAACTTGGATTGGGGTGGTATTTCCACTTTGAAACCAAAGAATTCCAACGGGAACTTCAAGAGAAACTTGATATCGTTCGCCCCAAAGGAAAAGACATCTTTCCACCATGCAATAAAGCCTTTAAAGTTTATAGCCAAGGCAATCAGCGGTATAATTGTAAAACCTACTGCCATGATCTTGTGAATCAAGCTGGCAGTAACATGACCTCCAAATAACGGAGTCAGAACTCTTCCCAAAGCCGGAGTAAAGAGGGTCAAGCCGGTAAACAGCAGTACCAGGAAGGTAACTGTATGACCCCAATGGGCAAAGCGCGCACTGCCACTAAACCGTACAACACGTTCTTCATTATTCATGCTAATTCCCTCCTTTCGACTTGTTCGTATTATTGATTATCCTGGTGGTGACAAAGCTGGTAGCCGAAGCGGCTAAAGCCAGGGGAATCAGCCATATGCCGTACGGCTGCACCCAATCCTTCCAGACAACCAACGATGATGAGGTAGTAGGATTTTCCGGCAGTCCGTAGAATGCAGGATCCTCCAACAGCAGATAGAGATAAGTAGTGCCACCCATGGCTTTATCTCCATACAGTTGGGCCTTGGGATGGTCTTTCTTAACCTCGGCCAGGCGCGTCTTGGCAAGTGCTTCCATCTCCGCCCGATCTCCAAAATGGAGGGCGCCGGGCTGGCAGGTTGCAACACAGGCAGGTTGGAGTCCGTTTTCGACCCGGTCAATACATCCCGTACATTTATAGGTTTTTTTCAGTTCCGGATTGGTCTTGGGAACGCCCCAAGGGCAGTTAGCGACACAGTATCCGCAGCCGATACATTTCTCCTGATCAATCAGCGTATATCCCGATTCCGTCTTATAAATCGCTTCATTCGGGCAAGCCTTCAAGCATGAAGGATCTTCACAATGGTAACACTGGTGTTTAAACATCAGCCATTCCATTTTGCCGTTTTCATACTTTTCATGCATGCTGATATAAGTCCAGGTATTGTGCGTAGTTGATGCTTGCGCCTGATAACTCGTAATCAACTGGTTCTTCTCAGCCGGCAGGTCGTTCCAGGCCTTGCAAGCTACTGAACAGGCTTTACAACCTGTACATAATGAAGTATCAACAAAAACCATTTTCTTTGTCGTCATTGTTAAGCCCTCCTTACGTTGACAAGGCAGCATTTATACTCGGGAGTTCCTGCCCCCGGATCACATGCATTCATTGTCACATTATTCGTACTTGGGCCCGGATTCAAGCTGGCAAAGCCCCAGCTCCAGGGCATGCCGATGGTTTCCGTATCTTTCCCGTCTATCTTCAGGGTTTGGAGACGATCAGTAACCAGGGCGCGCACTGTCAGCTTACCGCGAATTGAGGATACTTCAACTTTATCCCCGTCTTTGATTCCCAGCTTTTTACCCAGGTTTTTGCTGATTTCTGCAAATGGTTCGGGCATAATCTCGTTCAGATAGGGAATATTTCGAGTAATACCACCGGCACAGAAGTGCTCGCAGACACCATAGGTAGTAAGCACATAAGGATAATCCTTGGGATCACCAAACTCAGTGGAAACAATCTTGGCACAGGGATTATTCTGTACCTTGGGATGTAACATATTAACCGCCGGGCTTTCAATAGGTTCATAGAATTCAGGCATCGGTCCATCAACCGTCATTCCAGCCCCGCGGGTTGGAATAGCAGCTACACTTTCTGTCGGAACACCGGTGATAGGTAAACCACTGGTGTAGCTGGCAGCAAACAAGCGACCTACACCCTCAGCGGCCTGTTTGAAAGCAATCTTTCCTTCAGGGGTATCAGGTCCCTTGGTCTTATCCACTACGTCAGGTCCATCGTTACCGGTCCATTCGCCCTTGAGGGCGTCCCACCATATCAATTTGCGTTTGGGATCAACCGGCTGGCCATTGGCATCGCAGGAAGCGCGGTTGTAAAGCACCCTGATATTGCCCGGCCAGGCAAAAGCATATTCCTTGTTCAGGCCCAGACCGGTAGGGTCAGAGTTATCCCGGCGGTCGGCCAGGTTTTTACCTGGTGGAGTTACGCCAGCATATATCCAGCATCCGGTGGAAACCGTACCAATCGGTGCCTTCAAGTATTCGCCTATGCTGGTAGTAAGTTGACCGGTGCTGTCATTATAACCATTGAGTTCCTGCAGCACCTTTAAGGGGCTGGCTTCACCGTGTTCATCATCATAGTCCCAATTGGCCTTCAGAATCGGCTCATCCTTGGGATCGGTGCTGCCGGCATAAAGCTTGCGCATCTTTTTAAATATCAGATCTATCATATCCAGGTCGGGTAAACAGCCATTAAGCGGCTCAAGGGCTCTCTCTTTCCACTGAACCAGACGGGAAGAGTTGGTCATGGTTCCGGCTTTTTCATAAACGAAAGCTGCCGGCAGGTAGATAACCTCGGTATTAATTTCCTTGGGATTTAGGCCTGGTTCCCGCCAGAACTGGGCGGTTTCAACCAGGAATATGTCGGCTACAACCAACATCTCGAGCTTGGAAAGACCCCGGGCTACCATCTTGCGGTCGGGGATGGAAACGGTGGAGTTGGAGCCCCAGTTCAAGAGCAGCTTGAATTGTCCTTTTTCCATCCAGTTAAAGAACTGCGGCTGGATCGGCATATTGTTGGGGTCGTTCTTGGGCAGCCATCCATAGCCGTAATCGTTCTCGGCGGTAGCATTTTTACCAAACCAAGATTTAAGCAGCGCAACCATTGGTTTTAGCTGAGTATTACCATTTTTAACCGCGAAATCGTGTAATGTTACCTGTGCATTGGTGGGATAAGGAATATATCCCGGTAGGTTAGCGTTGAGGTTGGCCATATCGGTGGAACCCTGAACATTGGGTTCGCCGCGCAGGGCCTGGATGCCACCGCCGGCTTTACCTACGTTACCCAGCAACAACTGGATTATAGCATAACAACGAATACCTTGAACACCGGTGGTATGCTGGGTCATACCCAGAGCATAGAAAATATTACCCGGTTTGGCTGCAGCAAAGGTATCGGCGATCAATTTGATTTTATCAGCGGGGATACCGCTTATCTTTTCGGCAACATCAAAGGTATATCTGGAATAATGAGCTTTAAGTTTTTGGAATACGCAGTCCGGATCATCAAGACTATCAGCTTTTATAGGCTTTTTATCAGCATCAAGTTGATATGCCCAGGTTGCAAAATCGTATTTTTTCTTCTCCGCATTGAAACCAGAGAACAATCCGTCTTCAAACTTGTAATCTTTGCTGATTTTATAGAGTGCATTGGTGAAATTTAAAACATAAAATTCATCATAGAGTTTATTCTCGATATAATAATTGATCATAGCCCCCAGATAAGCAATATCAGTTCCCGGACGGATCTGGGCGAAGATATCGGCTTTCGCAGCGGTACGGGTAAAACGGGGGTCGACTACGATCATCTTGGCGCCTTTAGCCTTGGCGCGATTAACCCATTTCATAGCGATGGGATGGTTTTCTGCGCAGTTGCTGCCTGCGATCAGGAAACATTCAGAGTTCATCATGTCCTGCCAGGAGTTAGTCATTGCACCGCGACCAAATGAAGGTGACAAACTAGCCACCGTGGGCGCGTGTCAGATACGGGCCTGGTGTTCATGAAATGGTGTACCGATTAGTCGGGCAAACTTAGTGAGCAGATAAGATTCTTCATTATCAACCTCAGCCGATCCTATCATAGCTATTCCTTCGGCCCGATTAGCCGGAACAATTTTTTTCTCCCCGGTACTTGTGGTTATCTCATCAGTTTTCTTCCAGGTTTTATCCCGGACTTCTTTAGTTTTCTTGGCAATACGCTCAATAGCCTCATCCCAGGAAATCTCCTTAAAATCTTCAGCTCCCGGTGCACGATAAAGCGGCAACTTCGGACGATCCGGTGAATAGGCTACCTGTTCCAGGCTGGCTGCCTTGGGACACAGTCCCCCTTCATTAATTGGATTATCCGGGTTTCCTTCCAAGTGAACCAGTTTGCCGTCTTTAATATGCAGGAGCAAACCGCATCCACCTGAACAGAAGTGACAGATGCTTGGTATTTTGGTGCATCCTTCAAGTTTCAAAGCAAATCCTTTGGCTTCGGCTGCTGAAAGGTCAAATCCCAGTCCGCTCGCAACTGCTACAGCTGAAATACCTGTCAGTTTTAGAAAGCCACGACGAGTTACATTAACCACCAATCTCCCTCCCCCTTCTCACTTTTTATAATGGTTAAAAAACCACTACGGATAATAAAATATTATTCTCGTTGATCACCTCACCTAATGCAAGAATATATATGCCATTTTAGGTTTGGTCTTCCCTTTATGAGCAAGACCAAACCTGATAAGCCGAAGACCTCCGGCCGGGGATGCATAAAAAAATTACTGAAAATTATGCCCAACACCAACTCAGCCATTATCCCTTATGGCTGAGATTGTTTCAGGCTCCTTTTCAGTAACGTGAAGGCTAATCCGTTTCCAGGTTAACCCGGTGGCTAACCTGTTTCCAGGTTAACCCACGGCTTTACTATCATGGCGGCGGCTGTAGATAGAAAGCTCGGAGCTATTCTATTCCTGTCCTGTGTTTTACCTTTCCCAAAAATAAAATATTAATATCTTGTTTTCTATGCACTAATTTTATATTATTGTATATTCAGTTAGGTAAGTGTTCTATACTCACTATAAAAAATCCTGCTTGAATAACGAAAAAATATCCGTTGTTAAATAATTCCTTGAGAAATCAGGAGCTTAGTAGCCCATATTTATCACGGAGTTTCAGAGGCAAATCCGGCTTGTAGAGATCGGTTGGTTCAAGATAATTCTGAACCTGCAACCACGAAAGAAAGAGCTAGCTGGAATTTGTGGTATAATGGCTGAATTGGTATTGGGCGCAATTTTTAGTAACGCTTATTTTATGCATCCCTTACCGGAGGTCTTCGGCTTATAGGTTCGGCTGCTAATAACAAGGCCGGACTTAAAGTTGGAGTTTACAATCTTGCAATCGGTGAGGTAATTAATGAAAGTAATGTTTTTAGTTATCCGCAGCGATGTCATAATAAAGGATAATGTTATTAATAGAGAGGCGAATATAAATTGACTTCAAATATAAGTCTGGAAGAAGCAGTTGCTATCAGTTGCGCCAATATTAATGTACTTGGCTGTGAGCATATCCATATTAATGATGCTTTCATGAGGGTAAGTGCAGATAATATAGTTAGTTTTATTGATATACCAAGTTTTGACCGTTCTTCAATGGATGGTTACGCTATTGGCAGAGCTGATTTGGAAATACTAAACACCGGTAATTCCTTGTCTTTACAGGTAACCGATATCATACAGGCAGGTTCAATAGAAAGCAAGCAAATTAGAGCCGGGGAAACATTTAAAATAATGACGGGCGCCCTGGTGCCCGAAGGCAGTGCTGCAGTAATAAAGCAGGAAGATGTTAAGTTTTATATTAATAGAAATATTATCACTGCCTGCGGAAGTCAAAAACAGGGTGAAAATATCTGCCAAACGGGCCAGGAGTTAAAAGCCGGAGACCAGGTGGCATCTAAAGGGCAGTTGCTTACAGGTGAAGTATTGGAAAGGATAGCTGCCTGCGGAATTGATAAAATAAATGTTTATAAGAAACCTCGCGTAAGCGTCATAGACACCGGAAGCGAATTACTTTTACCCGGTTCTCATATCAAAAAAGGACAAATATATGCCAGTAGCCGGAGTTTACTATCCGGTAAAATTAAAGGCGCCGGCGCCATACCGTTGTTATCGGATTGTATTGTTGAAGATGA
>Ga0123327_1003550_pt1 | contig 11268 bp, 10 predicted proteins | sample BioC13SIPDNA_4_FD_89701 | JGI IMG/M metagenome (GOLD analysis project Ga0123327, IMG submission 89701) | Anaerobic biogas reactor microbial communites from Washington, USA - Biogas_R1_B C13 SIP DNA | ecosystem: Engineered > Bioreactor > Anaerobic > Unclassified | place: Washington, USA...
GAGCTAAGTTCGCGAGCGGGCTACGAGCACGTGCCCCTGGTAGCCGCAGAGGTGGCGGGCGAGCGGCTGGCCCGGCTTGCGAGCGACTACCATCTGGTGTTGTTCGAGTGCTTTCAGCCGGACCGGGTGGGGCACCGGCGCGATAGGGAGGCGGCGGAGTCCTTCCTGAAGGTGCTGGACGGCTTCCTAGGGACCTGCCGAGAAGCGCTGCCGGAGAACGCGAGTCTGGTGGTGTGCAGCGACCACGGCAACCTGGAGGACCTAGCGGCGGGGGGACACACGCGCAACCCAGTGCCGTTGATCGTGCTGGGCCCGGCGGCGAGGCAGTTTGCCGGGGCCACCGACATCACTCAGGTGGCCCCGGCCATCTACCGTTGTCTTGGTGTTGCCTAGCTCACTTCTTGTTGGAGCGATCTCCGTCGCGCAGGTCGTGTTGTCCCCGGCGGACGTTCTGATTCCGGAAGGTCATCTCCTTCAGTTCGTGAGAGCTGAACGCGCGCTTCTCCATCTCCTCCGCCAGCGAATCGAGCTCTGCCGCTATGGGCGCCATCTGGGGCGCGACCCTGGCACTGCGCCGCAGGACGTCCCTCGTGTCGCGCAACCTAGCGCCGGCCTGGGCGGCCAGCCCCTGCCGCCGCAGGTAGGACGCGTCTTGGCGCGCCCGGGCGCCTAGGTGCAGCCCCGCCCAGTGGGCGACCTCGGCGTCGTGCGCCTGGGCCTCCACGGCAGCGGCGTCAGCGTAGGTGAAGCGTACGGTCTGCCACTCGCCCTGCTGGACGCCGGCCTTGTCGGTCCATGTCACCCGGGCCCGAACCTCGCGATCAGTCTGGACTGCCCCGGGTGGGAAGGTGGCGCTCACCACCACGTGCCGCTCTTCGCTGGCGGGCAGGTCGCCGATGCGCACGGTCATGGTGTTGGGCGAGGTCTTGTCGAGCCAGTAGGCGCTCACGAGCGCGATCTCCGTGCCCAGTCCCACCTCCAGTTCGAGCGAGACCTGGGTAGCGGCCGTGTCAAGCAGCGCGCCCAGTTCCCCGGAGAAGGTGGTGATGATCTCCGCCGCTTGGCGCAGGTGATGGAACTGCCCGCCGCCGGCGACGGCCATCGGCCCCAGCAGACCCTCATCGTAGTCGTCGCCGATGCCGAACGTGCTGGTCGCGATGCCGGCGCGGCTGTGAACCTGAGCCGCTTCGGTGGCGATCTCCTCCGGGTCGGTCTTGCCCACGTTGGCCAGACCATCGGTGAGGAGCAGCACCCGCGCCGGCGAGCCCTTGTGCTCGTTGCCGTCGTCGGCGATGGCCTGGGCCCCCGTTAGCCAGCCCTCGTGGAGGGCAGTGGAACCGCGCGCCTCCACTCCGCCTAGCCGCGCCCGAATCGCCTCTCGCGCCGGCGCCGTCAGGGCTACCGTGGAGGAGAGCACATCTATGCGGTCATCGAACACCACCACGGCCGCCTGATCGCGGTCGGTTAGCCGCTCAAGGACCTGCAGCGCGGCCATCTTTGCCGTGTCCAGTTTGCCGCGGCTCATGGAACCGCTCCGGTCCAGCACCAACGCCAGGCGGATTGGCGGCCGCTGGCTGGCCGCGGGGGAGGCCGGCGCCCGCCGATCGTCCACCTTGAGGTGGAAGTCCAGGTGGCGCTGGTCGCCGGTGGACAGTATCAGCCTAGCTTCGGGGCTTGCCTTCAGTCGTATCTTCGTCTCGTTAGTCGCCATTCTGCTGCTCACTCCCCTCCTCGTCCTTCTTGTGATTGCCGTCCACGGCACTCCAGAAACGAGCGGCCTTAGCTTTCCACTCCTCGTCGCTGATGTCCTCCTCCTCCGCGGCATCGCCGAGCAAGGCGGTACGGAACCCGGTGATGAAGTCGCGGAACGCTTCCCAGGAGCGGTCGCTGGGCACGTGGCTGTAGACGCGGCGGCTACTGCCGTCCATGGTCACCTCCTCCGCATTGTGATCCGGGGTCAGCGGCGGCGGGTGAGTCTGAGGATTCGCCGGATGAGCGATGCCTCATCGACCTCCGCATCCGATCGGACGTGAAGCTCTACCCCTGGTGCCAGTTCCAGACGGCGCCAACTGGTGTTGGCCGGGGACGGAGCGGCGGGAAGCGGGGCGTAGCCGGCGTACTGGTCCGCATCCGGCTGGGCGACTCTGGCCGAGCGCTGGACGGTAGGGCGTTGTTGGGCCTGGTCCAGCAGGGCGGAGACGAAGTCCCGCGCGGACTGGGGCTTGGCGCTGCGGACGACGTCGTCATGCGCCTCCTCGCGCCGCAACAGCTCGCGCGCCTCCTCCAGAGTCAGTTGCGATACCTGATCGCGGATGTCGGCCAGCAGAACGCGCCGGTCGGCTAGCAGGCGGGCGAGCAGGAGCTTTGTCAGGTGCTCCTCGCCATAGGTGGCGTTCTTACCGCGGGCCCCAGCCGGAGGGAGAATGCCCTCGGCGATGTAGTAGCGGACCGTGCGCACGGGAACGCCGGCCCGCTCCGCTAGTTGATCGATGGTGAGTTCGGTATCCATGGCTCTAGTATAGCCAGTGCCAGTGGCGCTGTCAATAGGGGCGTGCGGTCAATTCCGTGTGGGCTGTCGGGGCGCAGTGCAGGGGGCTAGCCGCGATAGAGGCGGAGATACTCCTGGTAGTTGGGCAGCACGGTGTCCAGGTAGCGGCGCGTCTCGGCGAAGGCGACGGTCTCGTAGAAGAAGTCCGCGTCTGCGCCGGAGAGGGAGAGCCAGGTCTGAGCGTTGCCGGGGCCGGCGTTGTAGGCGGCCAGAGCGGCGGGCACATTTCCGCCGAGGTAGTCTAGCTGGAAGCGCAGGTAGTAGAGGCCGTAGCGAATGGCGATGTGGGGCCGCAGCAGGTCGGTTGGGTCGTAGTAGGCGTCGCCCAGTTGCAGGGCGATCCACTCGCCGGTGGCGGGCATTACCTGAGCCAGGCCCTGGGCTCCGGCGCTCGACCCGATGGCAGCGTCGAAGAGGCTCTCCTGGCGCATGAGGGCGAAGAAGAGCAGCGGATCCAGCCCGCGAGTGGACGCCTCGGGAAGGACCTCGTCGGCGTAGTGGGTGGGGTACATCAGGCCCCAGATGAAGGCCGGGACTTCCTGTCGCGCGTCCGGCGTAGAGTAGATGATGGTGGCGGCGCACTGGATCGAGGGCCGGTAGAGGCCCCGGTCTCGCAGCCATAGGGAGAGCCAGTACTGCACGGGCGCGTCGTGGCGGTAATCGCGGCTGAGGGCCAGAGCGGTGTCAACGACCTTCTGCCGCAGTCCGAGTTCGAGGTACTCCTCCAGAGCGGCCCAGCGCCCGTCGGCAGAGAGAGCAGCTGGAGGTTGCGACGTATCCCACCCCGAGTCATGGTGCGCCAGCAGCCAGGCTTCGGCCTCGGCCCGACCCTCATCGGTGCCGGGCAGAAGTAGGCTCCCGCTGGTGGCCTGGGAGACAGGATCCACACCGTCCAGGAGAGCGCGGGCACGATAGGCGTAGTAGCCGCCGGCCGTCGAGCTCGCCACCGCCTCCAGGGCCTCGGTGGCCGATTCGGTTGCCCCCTGGGCGAGCAGGGCACGCCCGAGCCAGTACCCGGAGCGGTCGGAGTCGGTGCAGCTGGAGCAATGATCTACGGCGGCCTGGAACCAGTCCCCGGCCGACGTCCAGTCCCCACTACGCGCCATGGTCAGTCCGGCGCGCATGGCACCGGCGCGGCCAGGATCGGTGGTGGGGTGGCGCTCGAGGAGACCCGAGTACACCTGGAGGGCGCCGTCGAGGTCGCCCAGAGCCTCCAGCAGTATGCCCGCCTGTAGCAGCGACGCCGGCGCCAGTTCGTGGCCGGGGTAGGCGGCGGCGAAGGCACGGTGGACCTCCACGGCGCCCTGATCGTCGCCCATGCGGTCCAGTGTCTGGGCCTTGGCCGGCCAGGCGGCGGGCGAATCGGGGTCGTCGGTCAGGGCGATGGCGGCGTCGAGGTGAGCCAGGGCCGAGCCGAAGTCGCCCAGCCCCCGATAGCTGAGCCCGGCGAAGTGGTGCGCGCTGGCCACGCGGTCGCTCGGAGCAGCGGCAAGGTAGCGCTCGAAGGCGGCGACGGCCGGCTGGTAGGCCTGGGCATAGTAGTTGACGAGGCCGCGCCGGTGCTCGTCCACCGGCTCGCCGGCGTTGACCAACTCGACCAGCGCGGGGTGGGCGTACGACGAGCGCGGGTACTCCTGAATGACGGAGAGCAGACGATCTCTCCCGGCTCGGGCCTGCCCCAGGCTCAACTCCAGCCGGGCGCGCTGGTACTGGTAGCGCGGCAAGTCGTCGGCGGCGACGGAACCGGTCTCGGCCACCAGGGCCGCCAGGGCGGCGTTGCCCTGCCCGGAGAGGAGCAGCGCCTCGGAGAGCCGGTAGGCGAGGCCAAGGCGCTCGCCGGGATTGGTGGAGTGCTCGAGCGCGAGCTGGTAGTAGCTGGCAGCGACGGGCCAGCGATCGAGGGCAGCGAAGCCGTCGGCGGCACGAGAGAGAGCCTCTGACTGAGCGGCACTGCCGGGGCGCAAGTAGTGGAACCCGACATAGAGCTCGGCCGCCTCCTCCAGTTCACCCGCCTCCTGCCGGGCGGACGCCTCGCGGAAGAGGGCGGCGGAACGCTGGTCTCGGTCGAGGGTACCGATGGCCAAGTCGTGCCAGAGCCGGGCAGCGTCCGTCCAAGACCCACTCAGCTCGTAGCACTCCGCCAGGTGGGTGCGGGCCTCTCGAGCGGCGCCGGGGTCCATGTCGGGCAGGAGCTGGATCAGGGACTGGGCCGCTTCTTCGTAGCGGCCGGACTCCATAAGTGCCAGGGGTGCGTCGAGGTTGGCCGATGCCGGCTCGGCTTCTGCCTCGGGGGCGAGGACTAGGATGCCGGCCAGCAACAGCACGGTCAGCAGTACGCGGCCGGCCAAGGCCGTTAGGGATCGTGCTGCGGCCGGTACGGTGACAAGGGAGAGTCTGGGCATGAGAACCTATTCCGGAGCTAGGATGCGGCCGCAGGAGGGGCAGGGCACCAACTCCTGTCGCTGGTCCGCTTTCTGAATGACGTTAGTGGGCACCTGGACGCCGCAGGCGCCGCAGGACCCACGGCGGAGGGCCCCGATAGCACGGCCACCCTTACGGGCCTTGAGGGAGTCGTACCGTGTCAACACCGCCTCCGCCAGCCGAGAGCGCTGCTGCTCGGCCTGGGGTTCCAGCCGGGCGCGTTCCTGCTCCAGTTCGGCCTCCTCATGATGAAGACGCTCGCGAAGGGCGGTGTGTTCCTCTTCCAGGCTCTTGAGCTCGGCCGTCGCTTCGTGGTAGGCCTGGCCGGCGGCCTCGATCTCCAGCATGAGCTCGAGTTCCTGGTCCTCCAGTTGGCGCAAGCGTCGACCGAGGGCCTCGGCTTCGGCTTCTAGGCTGGCGAGTTCGCGCGGGTTGGTGACGGCGCCGCTATACAGACGCTGCTGGCCCGACTCCCGCTTGTTGCGTACGGCTGTCGTCTCGTCTTCCAGCCCGCGAAGGAGTCGGCGCCGGTCCTCCAGTTCGCCGTGGAGGCGGAGCGATTGAGCCCGACCATGGATGATCGGCTCCGGCTCGGCGTAGAGGGATTGGATCTCCTGGAGCCGGGCTGCAACTCGAGCCAGCGCCAGTTCCACCTCCTGCAGGGCGGCCAGGTCGTCCACGGTAGACATGGGGCCTTCTCCTCGCTAGATTGACATATTGTAGTGGTCTCTGGTTCGGTACTCAACCTGGGGCCGAGATGGCGCGTGAAACGGGGTAGTGATCGGCGGCGGGGAAGCCAGTCTAGGCCCGTAAGCGATGCCTCTGCTATAATCACGCCTGACTCCCGAGCCGCCGCGAGATATGTGCCAATGACCGGTAAGGACCTCAACCTGAGCCTGGTGGACCGCCAGGATGAACTGGATGCACTGGCCGAGCGCCTTCTGAGTGTCCCCGCCTTTGGCGTCGACACCGAGGCCAACAGCCTCTACCGCTACCGCGCCCGAGTCTGCCTGATTCAGATCTCCATCCCGGGCCAGGACTACGTGGTGGACCCGCTGGCAGTGGACCCGCGGCCGCTTGGGCCGGCGTTTGCCTCCGCTTCCGTCCAGAAGGTCATGCACGCAGGCGAGTACGACGTCATGTGCCTGCGTCGAGACTACGGCTTCCAGTTCCGTTCCCTGTTCGACACCATGCTGGCGGCACGGATCGTCGGCCTGCCCGAGTTCGGTCTGGGAGCATTGCTGCAGCAGTACTTCGGCGTGAGGAGCGATAAGCGCTTCCAGCGTGCCGACTGGGGCCAGCGGCCTCTGACGGACGTCCACCTGACCTATGCCGCCCTGGACAGTCACTACCTGCTGCAGCTACGCGACCTGCTCCAGCCCGAACTGGCCCGACACGGAGCGCTGGAAGAGGCTGATCGGGCCTTCGCCGGCGTGTGTCGCGTGTTCTGGCACGCCAAGCCCTTCGATCGCCACGGCTACGTGCGCTTGCCCGGTGCCAGGGCGCTCGATCGCAGCCAGTTGTCGGTCCTGCGCGAACTCTATCTCTGGCGCGAGGCCACGGCCGAGTCTGTCGATAGACCGGCGTTCCGGGTAGCCCGGCCCGACTTGCTGGTGCGGCTGTCGCAGATGCAGCCGCGCACCAAGGCAGCGCTGCAGATGCTGATTGGGAACCGCGAGCGGTGGCTGCAGGAGCGAGCGGCCGAGGTAGTGGAGTGCATCCGCCGCGGGCGGGAGGCGCAGGGCGCGGTGCTGCCCGCCGAGCCGGGCCGGCCCCGACGGCGGCGGCAGCGCCGCGGGCGCACGTACCAGCGGCTCAACCGCTGGCGGAAGGACTTGGCCTCACAGCTGGGCATCCGTGTCGACCAGGTGCTCAGCTCGGAGTCGCTCGAGCTCTTGCTGGAGCACCGGCCCCGCACGCGGGACGAACTGGCGTCGGTAGCCCGGATGGATCCGGCTCAGGCCGACGAACACGGCGAGGTGATCCTCGAGCTTCTGCGGCCGGCAGGCGGCGACGGTTGACCCTCAACCAACTCCTGGACGGGCTGCGCCTTGACCCGGCCTTCATGGCCAACATCACCGCTTGGCATGTCTTCCCCGAGCGGGCAGCCGTGCATGGACCCTTCCCCGAAATGGACTCGCGCCTGCGGGCGGCGCTCGAACAGCGGGGCGTGCGGCAGTTGTATTCCCACCAGGCGGAAGCGATAGGCGCCGTCGAGCGGGGCGAGAACGTCGCCGTTGTCACCCCCACTGCCTCGGGAAAGACACTGTGCTACAACGTTCCGGTCCTGAACCGCATTCTGCACGAGCCGGAAGCGCGAGCCTTGTATCTCTTCCCCACCAAGGCGCTGTCTCAGGACCAGATGACCGAGGTCCACGACCTCATCGGCACAGCGGGGGTGGACATCCGCACCTTCACCTACGACGGCGACACACCGGGCGAGGTGCGGCGCAAGGTGCGCGAGGCGGGCCACATCGTCGTCACCAACCCGGACATGCTGCACTCCGGCATCTTGCCGCACCACACGAAATGGGTGAGCCTGTTCGAGAACCTGCGCTACGTGGTGATAGACGAGATCCACACCTACCGGGGTGTGTTCGGCAGCCACGTCACTAACGTGTTGCGCCGGCTGCGCCGGGTCTGCGACTTCTACGGCAGCAAGCCTCAGTTCATATGCTGCTCGGCGACCATCGCCAACCCGCGTGAGTTGGCCGAGAAGCTGCTGGAAATGCCGGTGACGCTGGTGCACCGCAACGGCGCCCCCGCGGGAGAGAAGCACTTCATCATCTACAATCCGCCGGTGGTGAACCGGGAGCTGGGCATTCGCCGCTCCGCGGTGCTGGAGGCGCGCCGGATCGCAGGGCAGTTCCTTAGTGCCGGCGTGCAGACGATCGTCTTCTCCCGCAGCCGCCTCACCACTGAGGTGCTGCTCACCTATCTGCAGGACTTCGTCGTCTCACAGGGCAAGCCGCGAGAGAGCGTGCGCGGCTACCGCGGCGGCTACCTGCCCCTGCAGCGGCGCGAGATCGAGCGCGGGCTGCGCGATGGGTCCGTCCGCGGGGTGGTCTCTACCAACGCGCTGGAGTTGGGCATCGACATCGGCCAGCTCTCGGCCTGCGTCATGTCGGGCTATCCGGGTACCATCGCCAGTGCGCTCCAGCAAGCCGGGCGGGCGGGCCGCAAGCAGGAGATCTCGGTGGCGGTGCTGGTGGCTAACTCCAGCCCTCTCGACCAGTACGTGGCCCAGCACCCCTCCTACTTCTTCGGGCGCTCGCCGGAGTCGGCCCTGGTGAACCCGGACAACCTACTGGTGGCGGCCAACCACATCAAGTGCGCCGCCTTCGAGCTGCCCTTCCGCGAGGGAGAGGAGTTCGGTGGCTTCCAGTCGCTCCCGCAGATGCTGGAGTACCTCGAGGGGGAGAAGGTGCTACACCAGGTCGACAGCACCTACTACTGGATGAGCGAGCAGTACCCAGCCAACGAGATCTCGCTACGAACCGGCATGAGCGACAACTTCGTCATCATCGACACCACGGAGGGCAGCCGGGTGTTGGGCGAGGTGGACCGCTTCAGCGCCCCCATGCTCATCCATGAGGACGCCATCTACATCCACGAGGGGCGCCAGTTTCACGTCGACCGGCTGGATTGGGAAGAGGGCAAGGCCTACGTTCGGGCGGTGGATGTGGACTACTACACCGACGCCGATCTGGCCGTGAACGTCAATGTCATAGACGTGTTCGAGGACGAGGACCGCGGTCGTACCCGGGCCGCCCACGGCGAGGTGCTGGTGGCGGCGCTGGCGACGGTCTTCAAGAAGATCAAGCTCTATACCCACGAGAACGTCGGCTGGGGGCAGATCCATCTGCCCGAACAGCAGATGCACACTTCGGCATACTGGTTCAGCCTACCCCAGGCCACCGTTGATGCCCTCATCGAGCGCAACCTGTGGCAGGTGCCGCTGTCGGACTACGGCGCCAACTGGAGCGCCCAGCGGCTGAAGGCTCGCGAGCGCGATGAGTTCCGCTGCCGGCACTGCGGGGCTCCGGAAGGCCCGCACCGTGAGCACGACGTGCACCACGTCCGCAGTCTGCGAGAGATGGGGTACGGCGCTGCCGGCGACTACGCTCAGGCAAACGCGCTGGATAACCTGGTGACGCTCTGTCGCGACTGCCATCTCAAGGCGGAGGCCTCGCAGATGACGCAGGGCGCCCTCACCGGGGTTGCCAACCTGGCTCGCCACGTAGCCGCCCTTTTCCTGATGTGCGACGTGCGGGATCTGGGGGTGTTCGCCGAGGTGCGATCGGTCTTCACCCGCGAGCCCACCCTCTTCATATACGATAGCGTCCCCGCCGGAATCGGGCTGAGCGAGCGGCTCTACCGGGGACAGGCACAGGTGTTGCAGGCAGCCATGGAGCAGGTGGAGGCTTGTTCCTGCGAGTACGGCTGCCCGGCCTGCATCGGCCCGGTGGGTGAGACCGACCGGGCGGCCAAGGCCAACACCTTAGCGCTGCTGAGATACCTAGCGGAGGCAGACAATTGATGAAAGCCCGTGTTCTGATTATCTCGGTTCTGGCCCTGGTTCTGGCGGCTTGCGGCGCTCAGACGGCCCAGAACGAGGGGGCGCCCACGCCGACCATGACTCCCCGGCCCACCTTCACGGCCACGGCCGTGCCTACTGAGACCGCGGTTCCCACCAACACGCCTGTCGCCACGCCCACCCCGGCGGTGACGGACACGCCCATACCGGAGCCGACGCCGCGCATCCACGTGGTGCAGTCCGGTGAGACGCTTTCGGGCATCGCCGCAGCCTACGGCGTCACCACGCAGGACCTGATAGATGCCAACGACATCAGCAACCCGTCGCTGGTGGTTGTCGGCCAGGAACTGAAGATCCCCTAGCGATCACGCGGCTCACTCCCGACCTCGAGGCCCGCCTCTACTGGAGGCGGGCTTTCTGTGTCTCCGCCGGCGCTCCGCGATCGGTCTAGCTAAAGGACTCACCCTTCCATGCCGATATCCCCCATAGTGGTGGATTGCCGTAGCAGATGTGACTCAGGAAGAGTGCTGACCAATGGGAGACACGCAAGCCGACCGACGCGTGCGAGTGTTGATCGCCGACGACCATCCGGTCTTCCGAGAGGGCCTTCGGAACGTGGTGCAAGTGGAGGGTCGCTTCGAGGTCGTGGCTCAGGCGGCCAGTGGCGACGCGGCGGTCCTGGAAGCGCGCCGGTGCCAGCCGGACGTGATGCTGGTGGATGTGAACATGCCCACGCTGGATGGGCTGCAGGCCACCCGGGTGGTTCGGGCCGAGTTGCCTGCCACCCGGGTGATCTTGCTGACTGCCTTCCACGATGAGGAGCAGATGATCCGCGCCTTCCGTATGGGTGCCTCAGCCTACTTCCCCAAGGATGTGGATCCGGGCACGCTCATCGAAGCGGTCGACCAAGTGCTCGCCGGCCGCTACGTGGTTATGGGCCAGGTGCTGAGCCTCGAGGGCCTGCGCCGGTGGATGGCGACCCGCTTGCACGCCGCGGCGCCGCTGGGCTCCCAGCCCGAGGACGTCTACCTGCCGCTGACGTGGCGAGAAATGCAGGTCCTGCAGCGGTTGGCGGAGGGTGCGAGCAACAAGGAGATCGCCCGCCTACTGACGATCAGCGAGCAGACGGTGAAGAACCACGTCAGCTCGGTCCTGCGCAAGCTCAACGTGGCCGACCGTACCCAGGCCGCCATGCACGCCGTGCGGCAGGGATGGGTGCGCGTGCACGATCTCCGGGTAAGCTGACGTCCCCTGCCTTTTTACGAGACCTTTACGTGAGTAGTACTGTCGGCCCATTCATTTCGTCGTGAGCGCTGCCTATAGTCAACGCGAAGGCAGCGACGTTCGGTCGGCCACCAACCTTATAGGCCCCGATTCATCGGCCGCCGGGGGAAAGCTGCAGGAAGCCGGGAATCCAAATGGGGGGTGTCGAGAGATGATCTGGTCCATCATGCCGTACTACCTGAACGCACTGGAGGCCATCCGCAAGCCGTTTCGCCGGGAAGAGGGGCAGGGTCTGGTTGAGTATGCTCTGATCCTTGTGCTCGTAGCGCTGGTGGTGATCGCCGCGCTTCTGCTTCTCGGCAACAGACTGACGGGCGTGTTCGAAAACATCAACGACCAGCTGAGCTCGGTCGCCAGCTAGGCCGACCGCTCGCCGACGGAATCGTCGGCCGCAGCGCAGAGGGAACTGCCGGGCCCCACCGCCACCAAGGTTGAGCGGGGCCCGGAGTTTCTTTTTCCGACGGGACAGGTGAAAGAA
>Ga0123327_1003554_pt1 | contig 11263 bp, 14 predicted proteins | sample BioC13SIPDNA_4_FD_89701 | JGI IMG/M metagenome (GOLD analysis project Ga0123327, IMG submission 89701) | Anaerobic biogas reactor microbial communites from Washington, USA - Biogas_R1_B C13 SIP DNA | ecosystem: Engineered > Bioreactor > Anaerobic > Unclassified | place: Washington, USA...
ATCCGCGAGATGCCCTCCGTTGTGGTGTGAACTGATCCCTAGACAAGATCGATTCTTCCACTACGGCAGGGCATTTCGTGTCTACGACTCGCGATCAGCCGTTACTGGATCGGTGTATCCAGGCTTAGTGGTCCTGGTCAGAAGTTCGTCGGGGGTGTTTGCCAGGCGATGGGATCGGCGAGGTAGAGGCCGCAGGCGCAGTCCAGAGCTACTTCGGGACCACCGCTGGGCAGTCCGCGGGGCAGGACGGAGTCCTGGTATTTGCCGCTGCTGGCCAGGTAGATCGCGAAACCCCAGGCACGAGCCGAACCGTGATAACGCAGCCGCAGCAGTGGCAGCACTGCACCGTTGGTGAGTGTGCCGTCGACGTAGACGAACCCACCCCGGAAGCGGACGTCGACGCCGTCGAGTTGCGGCCAGCGTTCACGGGCACGGTGCAGTATCCGCAGACGTAGCGAATTCTTCGTCGACTCCGGGGGAGGTTTCGGCACGGGACCCATCGTGCCCGAGACGACGGCCAGCCGTGATGACGGCACGCGCACCGACTCTGCCACGGTTGAGTAATGAGCGAACTGGGGATGCCGGTGTGGTGGTCGTGGTGACAGCGGTGGCGGTGCCGATCGAGATGAGCCCGGCCGACCGTACCGAACTCGAACGCAGGATCCGCGCCGGAACCACCCCGCAGCGGCAGGTGCTGCGGGCGTTGATCGTGGTGCTCGCAGCGGACGGGGCGTCGAACGCGCAGATCGCCGCCGACCTGGGCATCTGTGTCGATACCGCCCGCAAGTGGCGCGGCCGGTTCGCCGCCGACGGCCTGGCGGGGCTGGTCGATGCGCCGCGGTCGGGACGGCCGCCGGTGTACACCGGAGCCGAACGTGCGCAGGTCACCGCGTGGGCGTGCGCGTTGCCGGCCGAACATGGTGTGCCGCTCTCCCGGTGGAGCACCGCAGAGCTGGCCCGGCACCTGTTCGCCGACCACATCGCCGTGTCGGTGTCGACGGTGCGGCGTTGGCTCGCCGACGACGCCCTCAAACCCTGGCAGCATCAGTCATGGATCTTCGTCCGCGACCCGCAGTTCGAGGCGAAGGCCGCGGTGGTGCTGGAGTTGTATGCCCGCACCTACCGGGGTGTGGCGTTGGGTGCGGACGAGTACGTGATCTGCGCCGACGAGAAACCGTCGATCCAGGCCCGGGACCGTTGCCACGCCACCGCGCCGGCCGGGCCTGCCGATGCGCATCAATCACGATTACCGCCGCAGCGGTGCGCTGGCCTATCTCGGAGCGTACGACGTGCACCATGCTCGCGTGTTCGGGCGGTGCGAATCTTCCACCGGCATCGAGCCGTTCACCGCGCTGGTCGATCAGGTCATGACGGCAGAACCGTACGCCTCGGCCCGGCGTGTCTTCTGGATCGTCGATAACGGTTCCTCACACCGGGGGAAGGCCGCGATCGATCGGTTGTCCCAGCGGTACCCGAACGCGGTCATGGTGCATACCCCGGTGCATGCGTCCTGGTTGAACCAGGTCGGGTGAAGTCCCCGCCACAGCTGCCCTGAGGCTTCTCCTGAACGATGCGACCGCGCGCAGTCGGTGGGCCGGCGTTCCTGATGCACCCGGTTGGCCGGTGCCGCGCTGGTACACGCGGTAGCCCCTTGCATGTGTGTTCGGCAGTGCGCCCGGGGTGGGCTCGTGCTACGGCCCGAGCCCGCAGGTGATACCATTTGGTATATCCCCAGTTGAGGTGGTGAAGTCGATGACGATAGCGTTCGAGAACGACATCGAGCGGCAACTCCGCGCGATTTCCCCCCGCGCGGAACTGGAGCGGTTGGAGAAGCTGCGCGCGGTCCTCGCCGCGGCCGAGGCCGGATGGTCGCAGCGCGACATCGCACGCCGTGTCGGAGTGGAGCAGCCTGAGATCAGCCGCCTGCTCAAGAAGGCCCGTCTGCGGCCCGATGTCCGCGAGCGCACCCCACGTGAAGTGCTTCTGCGCTACGCGGTCGGTGAACTAACCCACGAGCAGATGATGACCGAACTCGAGCACTGGGACTACACCTTCGGTGGCACCCCGGCCGATGACCCCGCCGCCGATGTCTACGTGCGCGGCACCTGGGATCAGATCGAACGCGCCGGGGACCTGCTCAGCGACGAGGACTATCAGCGACTGTTCGACGCGACCGCGTCGCAGCGGGCGGCGAGCCGCCGCGAGTGAACCCACCCTGCCTCACAACCCATACGGTTCTCGACGAGTGGTGTATGCCCGGCGGGATACTCGACGCGGCCGGTGACCGCGCGAGCTTCCGGCTCTTCGCCGCCGATCCGCGCCGCCGCCGCATCCGGGACGCGATCGTCGACGCCTACCTGGCCGAGCAGACCGGTATCGACCACGACGGCCGCTGCGCGATCGTCACCGCCGGTGTCCCGGGCGCCGGCAAGTCCACGGCCATCGAACACCGTGGCCTGGCCGGCAACGGCTGGCGCGTCCTCGACTCGGATCGGATCAAGACCACCTCATCCGCGACGGTCTCGCCCGCGGTATCTACGACGACCTGCTGGTCACCGTGCTGCCGGACGGGCGGCCCCTGCGCCCTCGCGAGCTGGCCACCCTTGTGCACCGCGAATCCACCCAGGTCCTGGACATGGTGCAGCAGCGGTGCATCGAGGCCGGGGAGAACATCGTCATCGAAGGCACCTTCCGCTGGGACGGCCTCGGCGCACGGCTGCTCACCGAACTCGGCGGCGCCGGCTACACCGACCTGACCATCGTCGACGTCGAAGTCACCTGCGACACCGCCCTCGAACGCGCACAGGTCCGGTGGTGGACCGGACGCACCGACCCGGACAACGAGCTCGGTGGCCGGTTCACCCCGACAGCGGCGATCACCAGCCTCTACCCGGACGGGGAGGCGCGGTCGATCTGCGCACGCAACGCGCGCGCGGCGTTCGATCATCCACTTGCTGCGGTGATCGAGTCGATGACGTTGTTCGTCGACGACTACACGACCGGCACACACGTCGAGTCCACGGCCACCAGGAGGGGAACATGAACAGCGCTGGAGCCCGCCCCGCCCGTAGCCCCGGTGCCACCACCTGCGTGGTGCTCGCGGCGCTGTGGGCCGGCCTCGCAGTCTGGTTCACCATCGATGGGCCGCTCTGGCCCGGCATCGGCGCCGGAGCATTGGCCGCGGCCTGGCTCATCGCCGCGGCGCGCCGCCGCACCACTCGCACGCACCCGACCCACGAATCCCCGCCGACTACCGCTGGCGGCTGAACACGAACTCGCCGCAGGGCGCGCGCCGCCGAGGGACGTGTCATCGACGCAGTTCGATACGCAAAGCCCGACCTGAAAGACGCACCGAACACGAGGGGGAGAAATGGAGTTTCACCGGGCCGACCGCCGTGGGAAACGGCAGCCGAGATCGATACTGTTCCCGATCGGACGTACTCGTCCTGCGCCCTCCCGGCCGTCCGAGCAAGACCTGCTCGATCTCACGGCCCGTGCTCGTGCGCTCGATCCACGCTCCGCCGACCTGGTGACCGGCGAGACCAACATACGATCCGCCGGCGCAGGGTCGCTTCGCGAGCACGACCGTAACGTCCACCGGCGAGGATACCGTTGGCGCACAGCAGATTATGGGCGATCGCCGCGCACAGCACCCACGCGGAGTTCGCTCCGAACGACCCGGACGGCATGTGGGCGAGCGGCCCGTCGATCAGGTCGGCGAACACCGTTTCGATGATCGCATGTCTGCGGTGGACGAGGTCGGCCTCGACGGTGGTCAGGGTCGAGTTGGCGGGTGAACGGGTGATACCGCCACACCGGAAACAACGCGTCCGGGAAACGTGCATCCTTGACCCGGCGCACCACCAGATGCTCGGGTCTCCCATCACCGCCGGGCTTCCCTCCGGTGGCAGGATTGGCACCGTCCGTTTCCCCAGTGCGCGACTGTGCCCGGTGCCTCTGCGATGGTCTTTCGGTTCGAGCGGAGGGGTCGCTCGCAGCAGTCGCAGCGGCTCGGCATGACGCGTTTTTCGATGCGGCCGGCGCAGATCGGCGTCGTGCCAGGTCTTGCATCGGTGGGGGGTTGCGCGCATGACGGGCACCTACTCCGAACGTCCCCGCACCACATCGGCGAGGCGGGTGCCGGCGCGGGTCAACGCGTCCACGTCGGACGCGACGAGGACTCCGGCGAACCGGTCGCGGAAGTCGCCGAGGTCGTCGCCGACGGACCCGACGACCGCGACGACCGGGACGCCGGCGCACCGTTCGAGGATCGCCGAGACGATCTTCCCGGCCCGTGATTGGCCGTCCAACCGTCCCTCACCGACGACGACCGCGTCGACGTCGGTGACGGCAGCGTCGAATCCCACCGTGTCGAGCACGAAGTGGGCACCGGACCGTAGCTCCGCCCCGAAACGCGCCCACATCCCGCCGGAGAATCCACCGGCGGCGCCGGTGCCGTCGACGTCACGCGGATCGCGCGGCAACGATCGGGCGAGCGCGTCGAGTCGCGCCGTGAGCACCTCGACGCCGTGGGGGTCGGCGCCCTTCTGCGGCCCGAACACCCGTGCCGCGTCGGTGTAGCGGGTGGTGACGTCCGTCAGTACCGTCACCGTCGCCGCCCGCAGACCACCGGCGTCGTCGATCGCCGTGATCGCGCCCAGTCCACCGTCGGTGGTCGCCGATCCACCGGCCGCGACCACGATGCGGCGGGCACCGGCACGCGCGGCGGCGGCCATCACCATCCCGGTGCCGTAGGTGTCGGCGACGAGGGGGTCGCGGGGTCCGTCGTGCGCGGTGGTCAGTCCGCTGACGGTGGCGAGTTCCACGATGGCGGTCCCGTCCGGTGACAGGCCGAAACATCCGCGGCACGGCTGCCGCCACGGATCGACGGCATCCACGTCGACCCGGTCGAGGTGCAGCGCCGCGGTGACCGCGTCGAGGGTGCCCTCGCCGCCGTCGGCGACGGGCATCCGGATCGCGCGATGTCCGGAGGCCTCGGCACCCGCCGCGATCGCCGCGGCCACCTCGCCGGCGGAGTGGGTGCCCTTGAAACTGTCGGGGGCGATCAGGAATCGCATCGGGCCGGTCACCGGAGCACCCAGTCGAACGCCTCCGCCTCCGAACGGGCCCCCTGGCGCGCCCGGGACCGGTTCGGTTCGCCGAGTTCGGTGACGATCGACTCGCCGAGGCGCACCAGATCGGCGAACACGTCGGTGCTCAGCCACGACGGTCGGGTCGCGAACAGCAGGTCTTCGCTGGCGGTGTTGCCGCTGGCGCCCGGCGCGAACGGGCAGCCGCCGAGCCCGCCGAGCGCACCGTCGACGACGGACGCGCCGGCCGAGACGGCGGCGAGCGAGTTCGCGACACCCAGGCCCCACGTGTCGTGACCGTGATAGACGATTCGTCGCCCCGGCGACTCGTCGGCGACGCGGGAGATCAACGACGACACCTGCGCGGGCACCGCCTGACCGAGGGTGTCGGCGACGACGATGTCGCACGTGCCGTCGGCCCGCGGATCGCACGCGATCCCGAGCACCCGGTCGGGGTCCACGGGCCCGTCGAACGGGCAGGTGAACGCCGTGGCCAGGCACAGTTGGATACGGCCGCCCGCGGCCAGCGCGGTCTCGACGGCGGCGGGCAGCGCGGCGAGGCTGTCCTCGGTGTCGCGGCCGATGTTCGCGCGGTTGTGCGCATCGGACACCGAGAAGCAGTACTGGACGTTGCGAATTCCCGCGGCGATCGCCTTCTGCACGTGTCGGGGGGTGGCCACCCACACCCAGCACCGTTCGAGTTCGTCCTCGTCGAGCAACCCGACGAGGTCGAGTGTGTCGGCCATCGGCGGCACCAGATCGGGGCGGGCGAGCGAGCCGATCTCGAGTTCGGGGACGCCCGCGGCCAGCAGCGCCCGCACGATCTCGGCTTTGCGCGCGGTGGGCAGCGACGTTCCGGTGAGCTGCAGCCCGTCGCGCAGGGTCACGTCGCGCAGGGTCACATCACGCGGGGGTACCTCGTCCGTCGATCGTGTCTGCACTGCATCCTCCTGTGTTCGTCGGACCGGCCGCGCCCCGACATCGGTGAGGGACACACCGAGTATCCGTCCGGGACACACCGGGCGGGTTCTGCGGTGTTCGCGACGGGTGACACTATCGTGGACGATCGGTTGGGGACTTGCCGGAAGGTACGTGCGTTATGGGAGCGGTCGTCGGAAAAGCGCTGCTGTGGTGTGCATTGCTGGCGGGGTTGGTCGGAGCGGGAATCGCGGTGTACTCGTTGCACGTGTACGGCGCCGTCGGAGCTCTGATCGTCGCGTCGGTGGCGGGATTGGTGTTGTTGCGATGGCGCGCCGAACACAGCGGCATCGAAGTCGGTGCGCGACCCGATCGGGACACCGCCGTTCCCTGACGGCCCGGCGCGGACGGTGATCCCGCCCCACACGACCGGCGCCGCGGCCGACACGACGGTCGTCGTCGGTGACCGACGATCCCCGGACCGGGTCGGTATGCTCGGGGATCGGGCGTTCGACAGTGCCATCGTCGCTGCGCTCACGCCCTGCACGGGCGTTCCGCGCGGAGCGCGACACACCTGTGCCCGCACATGTGGAAGAGGAGCATCCGTTCGTGTCGCTGTGGTCGCGTGCACTCTCGGTCGCCGAACTCGACGACCGGATCTGGCTGGACCTGATGCCGTGGCTCGACCGCTACGGCTCGGCCCGTGCCGCGGCACTGGCAGCGCTCGCACCCACCCCGCTGTGGTGGGAGAAGCAGTCACCGGCCGAGACCGCCTCCGACACCGAGATCCCCGAGTTGTGCGCGGAACTCGCCCGGATCTACGTCACCGACCACCCCGAACTGCGGTTCGCCGACGGGCTGGTCAGATCCGCGGAGGTGCCGATCGGGGCACTCGACCTGAGTGCGGCCGCCGCGACGATCGTCGGACGTCTGCCGCACGCCCCCACCCTCGCGGAACTGTTCAGCCGCAGCCCCGCCGACCTGTTCGACGTCCGCGGCGCGGACGGTGACGCCGTCCACGAGATCGTGTGCGCCGCGCTGGTGTCGACGGTCCTCGCCGAACCGGGGACGCTCGAGGTGGACCCGTCGGCGCCGGCGGTGCCGGTGCTCGACCAGCTCGTCGACGATCTCGCGGCGCTGGCCCGGTGGCGGTTGTTGCGCGACGAGCGGGACCGTCCCCTGCTCGGGGTGGGGCTCGACACCGGCGCGCCCGAGGAGATCCAGGACGCCGTCTTCCGGCTTGCCGCGTTCACCGCGCGTGATCTCCCCGTGACGCCTCCGGCCGATCCGGTCGCCGAACTCGCGGACTACGTGGCGTCGCTGCCACCCGCCGACCTCGAGGTGCTCCGACGGCGGGTGCACGACACGTCGGGTGCGGGCGCCGACGGTCCGTCGACGTTCCCGTTCGGGACGGCCGTCGGTGACTTCCTCGCGGCGCTGCGGGTCGACGTGCACCCGGTCGCCGCGTTCGAGCGGGTTCTGCGGGAGCATCCGGTGCTCGCGCGGACCGTGCCCGGTCTCGACGCCCCGCTGTGGCAGGTCCTCGACCGGCTCGACGACCGCTGTTCCGTCGTCGACGGTTGGATCGCGGTGCCGGACGTCGCGGAAGCACAGAAACAGACGAGGGCGCTGCTCGCGGATTTCGAATCGGCCAACGGTGTGGTGCAACCGGCGGCCGTCGCTTCGATGTGGCGGTTGCCCGCCGGTGAACTCGAGTCGTGGATGGACTACTGCGGTGTCACCGTGTTCGACGGCTGGCTGCTGGCCCCGACCGACACGCTCGCCGGCCGTGCCGCGCAGGTACTCGAGGTGATCGGTGACCCGCTGACCGCCGAGACCCTCGTCGCGCGGATGGGTGTCAATGCCGACCTGCCGGCGGTCGTCGACGAACTGTCCGGCGACGACCGGTTCACCGTCAGCATGTCCGACGGCCTGTGGGGGCTCGTCGAGTGGGACACCGACGTGGTCACCGCCATCGCGACACGGCTCGCGCGGCTGGTGGACGATGCCGCCGGAACCGCGGACGTCGACAAGGTCGCCGACGCACTGGTGAACCGTTTCGCGCTGTCCGACACGTCGGCGCGGGTGTTCGCGGCCAGCGGCGACTTCGAGGTCGTCGACGGGACCGTGCGCCGCCGTCGCCGCACCCACGTACCGGCGGTGCCGCCGGAGCGGACCCGCCGGCTGTACCGGTTCGAGGACGGTTGGCGGTTGCGGATCCCGGTGACCCGCGATCATGTGCGCGGCGGGGAGTTCGCGGTGCCGTCGGCGGTTGCGGGGATCGTCGGGTGCGTACCCGGACAGGACGTCCTGCTCACGTCCCCGCTGGGCGGTCAGCCGCTGCGTTGGACCTCGCCGGTGCCCCGGCTCGGGTCGATCCGCCGGTTCCTCGACGAGATCGGGGTCGACGAATACGGCGAGTTGTTGCTCGAGTTCCGGTCCGACCGGCGGTTCGACGTGCTGCCGCTGCGGACCGTCGCGGACCGGGCCGATCCGTTGCGCAAAGCGCTCGCACTGGTCGGATACACCACACCGGAGGTCGTCCCCGAGGACGGTGTGGTGGCGGCGTTCGCCGACGCGATCGGTCTCGACGACGAGACCCGGCCCCGCCGCGTTCTCAGCGCGTATCGTGCACGCCGCGAGTCGGAGGTCGTCGCGCTGCTCGAGAGCGCGTGGGTGCGCGTCGGCTCCCACCCCGGTGGAGACCAGGCGACCCGATGACCACGCCGCGTGTGGCGGAGATCGGTGCAATCCCGACTCGGCCGTAGCACCATGGACCCCATGGCCGACACTCCCGGATCCGCTGCCCACGACCCCGGCACCACCGCGACGGTGGTGCGTGCGCTGGGCGATGTGGTGGTGTCGGTCGAGGCGGCGATCGCACGGGTCCAGAGCGGCGACGCCCCGAACGGACTGGTCGGTCGCGTCCTGGACGCGGCGGAAGCCCCGGATCTCGGCGACGTCGTCGCCCGGCACAACGCGTTGATCCGTGCCGTCGCGATCGTCGAACAGCGCGGGTCGCTCCCCGACGGGGAGTGGGCGGCGGTCGCCGGGCAGGGCGCCGATCTCGCGGTCGCCGTGGACCGACTGCGCAGCCGTGCCGGCGGTCTGCTCGACGCCGCGTCGGTGCCCGGTGCCGACCGGGAGGACGACGACACATCGGACGACGATCCCGCGGCCGGGACCGCGGCACTCGTGACGGCCGCCACCGACGGGCTGCTCGGGGAAACCCTGCAGGTGCTCGTGCTCACGGAAGGGTGCCTCGCGGCGTGGCACCGGGTGCGCATCGCGCGGGCCGCGGTCGCCGACCGGCCGGCCGCGGTCGCCGATGCCCGCGCGCTGCTCGCCGATCACCTCACCCACGACGGTGAGCTGTTGCGGCGGGGCCGCAGGGTCCTCGCCCGCGCCGCCGCCGCGACACCGCTCGAGACCGTGCGGCGATTGTCGTCGGCCCGTACCGTCCGCACCCTGGGACAGTTGCGTCGGGACCTCGACGACTTCCGGTCGGCCTGCGGTGCCGACGCCGCCGGATGGTTGGACGGTGAGGATCCCGCGGTCGAGGCCGATCTCGCCGCCGTCGGCAATCCGCTCCGGGTGGTCGGCGACGTGTTCGGACGCGGGCTGGCGCGGGTCACCGATGCGCGTCGGCGCGGTGACGACGGTACCGAACCGGACGCCGCCGAACCGGACGCCGCCGAACCGGACACTGCCGGGCAGGACGCCGGGGGCGACGAACACCGGGCTTCGAAGGCGTAGCTCCCGGCGCCACACCGAGACACACAGCCGCACGGAGACGCAGACGACATGGTCCGACCCGAGGGCGTGCCCGCGTACACGATCCGGCAGCTCGCGGCGTTCGTCGCGGTCGCCGAGTGGGGCACGATCACCGCCGCCGCCGACGCACTGCACATGTCGCATTCGGCGTTGTCCGCCGCGATCTCCGACCTCGAGCGGGCACTCGACGTGAAGCTGCTCGTGCGGCAGCGGGCACGCGGTGTGCGGCTCACACCGATCGGACACGCGGTTCTCGGCCGCGCCGAGACACTGCTGCACTTCGCCACCGAACTCGAGAGCGACGCCCGGTCGGAAGCGGGTTCGGTGGCCGGTCCGGTCGCGGTCGGATGCTATCCGTCGCTCGGCCCGACGATGCTCCCTGCGCTGATCGCCGGTTTCACCCGTGTACATCCGCGGGCCCGCGTCGACTTCCGTGAGGACACCCAGAACCGGCTGCGGGCGCTGCTCGACTCGCACGATCTGGACGTGGCGTTCCTCTACGACCTCGACCTCGAACCGGGGCTCGAGAGCGTCGTCCTCGACACCCGCGAACCGATGCTGCTGCTGCCGGCGGACCACCCGCGTGCGCAGTCCGGGGAACCGGTGCCGCTCACGGACCTCGCGCGCGAACCCATGGTGATGCTCGACGCGCCCCCGAGTTCGGGTCACGCGGTGGCGGTGTGCGCCGAGGCGGGGTTCTCACCGGTGGTCGCGTATCGGACCCAGAACTACGAGACGTGCCGCGCGTTCGTCGGCCGGGGTCTGGGGTGGTCGCTGCTGCTCCAGCGCCCGGCCCAGGACACGACGTACGAGGGGCGGCCCATCGCGGTGCGGCCGTTCGCCGAACCGAAGCCGGCACCCGTCGACGTTCTCCTCGCATGGCGAAACGATGCTCTCCGCAGTCGCGTGGCACAGACCTTCGTCGATTTCGTGGTGGCGTCCCGCCGGGCCGAAAGATAGCGAGAGCAGGGACAACGACCCTATTCACGGGATTTCCGTGATTCATGCCCGAATTTGTGCGCTTTTCAAACGATTGTGACCGACCACATCATTCATGGAGCACGTCCGAACGCTCGTTGATCGGATGACCACCCTTATCCACCGCCGGAGGGCATCACATGACCGTCCTTGACCCGACCGCCCGGTCGTCGGCCGCAACGGCCCGCAAGGCCGCACTCGGCAGTTTCGTCGGTACCGCCATCGAGTGGTACGACTTCTTCATCTACGGCACCGCCGCGGCATTGGTCCTCGGTCATCAGTTCTTCCCCGGCACCTCCGACGTCGCCGGCACCCTCGCGGCGTTCGCGACGCTCGCCGTCGGCTTCATCGCCCGGCCGATCGGTGGGGTCGTCATGGGGCACTTCGGCGACCGGATCGGCCGCAAGTCGATGCTCGTCGCCTCCCTGCTGCTCATGGGCAGCGCGACAGTCGCGATCGGTCTGCTGCCCAACTACGACTCCATCGGGGTCGCCGCCCCGATC
>Ga0123327_1003574_pt1 | contig 11224 bp, 8 predicted proteins | sample BioC13SIPDNA_4_FD_89701 | JGI IMG/M metagenome (GOLD analysis project Ga0123327, IMG submission 89701) | Anaerobic biogas reactor microbial communites from Washington, USA - Biogas_R1_B C13 SIP DNA | ecosystem: Engineered > Bioreactor > Anaerobic > Unclassified | place: Washington, USA...
GGGAGTCAGCGACCTTATCCACAGCCTCCGGTCTTATGACTGCCCGGATCATCTTCATTCCACAACACCCCATTCCATCATGACCTGTTCCAGCTCTTCATACTCCATCGGCTTTGGGATAACAAACATCTGGTTCTCGTCCACGGCCTTTGCCAGCGCCAGATAGGCTTTGGCCTGATCCGAGTCCGGAGCATATTGGATCACTGTCTGCTTGTGGATCTCTGACTGGTGGACGATGTTGTCTCTGGGCACGAACTGGATCATCTGGCTGCCGATCTTCTCGGCAAAAGCGCTTACCAGCTCCCTCTCCCGGTCGACGTTTCTGGAGTTGCAGATGATGCCGCCCAGACGCGTCCCGCCGGACTCGGCGAACTTCTGGATGCCCTTACAGATGTTGTTGGCGGCATAAAGAGCCATCATCTCCCCGGAGGCCACGATGTAGATCTCCTGGGCCTTTCCTTCCCGGATGGGCATAGCGAAGCCGCCGCAGACAACGTCTCCCAGGACGTCATAGAAGACATAGTCCAGGTCGTCAGTGTAGGCTCCCAGGTTCTCAAGAAGGCCGATGGAGGTGATGATGCCGCGACCTGCACAGCCAACGCCAGGTTCCGGGCCTCCGGACTCGACGCAGCGAATGCCTCCAAAGCCGGTCTTCAGTACGTCATCCAGCTCTACTTCCCCCTCCTTTCGAAGGGTATCCAGAACGGAAGGCTGCCTCTTGCCGTTCATGAGCATCTTCACTGAGTCTGCTTTGGGATCGCAGCCTATCTGCATGATCTTCTTGCCCATGGTCGAGAGAGCGGCAGTGAGATTCTGGGTGGTGGTCGACTTGCCGATTCCGCCTTTGCCGTAAATGGCTATCTGCCTCATAATACACCTGAATTCATTTTAGCTAGAATCTGATTTTTTTTAGAGTTATGCCGGAGGGGTGGTTCGCCTCCGGATCTATGCCCGCCAGAAAGTTGGGAGGAGGGCCCAACTTCGAAGGATATGCGCTTGAAATGAAATGCTCGTATTCTGTAGTCGTGTCTGGTCGCCTCACCTCCAGCATAGCCGTGGGTGGGAGGCATATAAGGAACTATTTGAGAAAGATGGCGGAGGATATCGGAATTATGCAGGGAAATTGTGAAAAGATATGAGGAAAGATTGGACGGTAAAATGAATAATAATTTCTTTATTATTAAATTAAGGTAGACTTGGCACGCTACCTTCTGAAAGTAAATTCTTGTCAGAATAAACAGACTGTTAGGAATAGAAATCTATAGATATATAGAAGTATTAAGATTATTATCACAAGGAGAGCCTTAATAAAGGATGGCTTAGTTATGTCTAGCGTCCTCTTGAGGTACCATTAATGATCAAGTATACGATGAATCAATCGAGGTCAAACCAGTTACCTATCGTTATGGGTAATATTTATGGATAGTGTTCTATATAAAACTAAATTAGGAAAATATTATATAGGCGACTCTAAAGATATTCTAGAATCCTGTCTTAATGAAACATTATTGGGGAAAGTCCAATTAATATTAACCTCCCCGCCCTTTCCGCTTAATAATAAAAAAAGTTACGGCAATTTGAACGGCGAGAATTATAAAAAATGGTTTATATCCTTTGCAGAAATATTTTCGCCTCTTTTAAAAGACGATGGTTCAATCGTTCTAGAGTTAGGAAATGCTTGGGAACCAAGACGTCCTATCCAATCACTTTTAAATTTGGAATCTTTATTAGGATTTGTAAATAATCCCAAAGCGAATCTTAGATTATGCCAAGAGTTCATTTGCTATAATCCATCAAGGCTACCTTCACCGACACAGTGGGTGACAATTGAGAGAATAAGGGTTGTTGATAGTTTTACCCGAATTTGGTGGATGTCAAAATCCGATCACCCAAAGGCAGATAATAAAAAGATTTTAAGGCCCTATAGCAAAGATATGAAAAATCTATTGAAATCAAAAAAATATAACGCTGGAAAAAGACCGTCGCAGTATGAAATCGGTCAGACAAGCTTCTTAATAGATAACAATGGAAGCATAATGCATAACTTGATTGAATTAGAGCCAATCAAAAACCAAGATATAAGGTTACCAAAGAATGTATTGAGCATAGCAAATACCAACTCCAACGATTTCTTTTTAAAGACGTGTCGTGAGAGAAGTGTCCAGTTGCATCCTGCGAGAATGCCTCTTGAACTTGCAACGTTTTTTATCGATTTCCTAACTGATCCAGGTGACATAGTTTTAGATCCATTTGCTGGAAGTAATACGACTGGATTTTGCGCGGAAAGGTCGGGGAGGAAATGGAGATCTATTGAAATTAGTGAAAAATTTGCTGAACAAGCTGTAATTAGATTTGAAGATCCATCAATTAAAGGAGATTGCATAGTTTATAGTAGATGATTAAATAATCATTATAAAATAAGCTGATAATAAACATATTGATGTGGAGAAACTTAAACGATAGGAGACGATCCATAATGGAATTCGCTCAAAATAAATCCCTCCAAGATATAGAATTAAAGCCTGAATATAATACAGAAGACGATGATATCATAAATGATCTATACAGTCCTTGTTTAAGTGTGTCAAAGAGGTATGATAGGGCTGTTGGATATTTTCGTGCTAATATATATAGAGAATTGGGAGAAGCTCTTCTTGATTTTGCTATTTCAGGAGGCAGAGTAAGGATAGTATGTTCTCCGGATATTCCTGCAAAAGAAGAAGAAACTGCAAGAGAAGGGTATGAACTTCGAGGTCATAGATCGTCGAGAGAAATAGAAACGAGTTTGGTTGAATTATTCGAAGTAATGTCTCGGGACCCAAAAGAATTAGACTGCCTAAATATGCTGAGGGTTCTAATTGAAAATGGATCATTAGACCTCTACATAGCCGTTAAATTTGGGGGTATTTATCATAGAAAAATAGGAATTTTTTATGATTCACACGAGAACATGGTAGTTTTCTCTGGTTCGGGAAATGAAACTCAACGTGCTGTAAGCTCTATCGAAGATTGGAGTAATGATGAAGAGTTCGATTTATATAAAAGCTGGGGAAGCGAATTTGAATCATCTAAAGCCCTAAGGAAAGCATTATATCTCGAACGGCTTTTTGATGGTGGGACAAAGAATACTAGGGTGAGAGCAATAAATGACTTAGAGCGAAATGCTCTTGCTAAATATCGATCGTATTCTAATTTAGAGGACTGTCGAAAAGGAGCTAAAATGAGAGACATGCAAAGGAAAAAACAGCAATCCTCGAATGCAATTTCACTGTATTATTATCAGACCCAAGCAATTGAAGCCTGGGAATCCGCAGGTAGATTAGGCATACTCTCGATGGCTACAGGGACCGGTAAAACAATAACTGCACTTTCTGCAATCTCCAAATTAATAAGGGAGGGCAGGACAATATTAATACTAGTTCCAAGCAGAATACTTCTATCTCAATGGAAGGATAATATTATAAAGCTGTACCCTGATGTGCCCTTACTCCTTGCCGGCGGTGGCCATAATTGGAAAAATAATATTGCAAAGAGAATGTTTATTTCGAACTACCCTCAACCGAGAATAATATTAGCCACAATGAGCATTGCATCTACAAAAGATTTTATTGAATACTTTAGCCAAGCAGAAAATCCAATTTTGATTGCAGATGAAGTGCATAGACTAGGAAGCACTACCAATCGTATTATTTTGCAGCTTAATTTTAAAGAAAAATTGGGGCTATCTGCGACTCCAGAGAGGCTTTTCGACCAAGAAGGGGATGAAGCTTTAAAGGCTGTGTTTGGATGCACTCCTATTTATGACCTTCCGCTCAGTGGTAAAGTAAAGCTCTCTCGAAATGATGATAAGGAGATTCCTATTTTGGGCAAATTTCTAAGTTATTACGATTATGATTTCGAAATAGTCAATTTGACTGAGGAAGAGCAAAATCAGTGGAATAAAATAACTTCAGAAATTGCTAGAATAATTCCACTTAGACTCAAACAAAATGAGGATTTCAAATTTACCAACGATAAGAAATTACTGAACTTGTTTATAAGGCGTGCCCGTATCCAAAAAAATTCTCAGGCTAAAATAGAATGCGCATGTCGTGTCATTAAGGAAAAATACCCAGAGAACGGTCGCTGGATAATATACTGCGATAATTTTAAACAAATGGAAGCCATAGCAAATATACTAAGAATCAATATAAAATATGTTCCAATTTTGATATACCACTCAGAGATGTCCCAAGCCGACAAGGATTTAACACTGAAACACTTAGAGAGCCAACCTGGGATAATAGTAAGTATAAGATGTTTGGATGAAGGTGTTGATATACCAGCGGTCGATGGAGCTTTGATCTTGTCCTCTTCTACAAATCCGCGGGAATACATCCAAAGAAGAGGACGAGTACTCAGAAAAGCTAAAGGAAAAAAGAAGGCGTTAATAATCGATACAATTGTATTGCCGATGCCGGATTCTAAGCATAGCGATTTTTTACCTATGGTGAGAAGTGAATTGGCAAGGGCTTGGGAATTTGCCAAACTTGCAGATAATAAAGACGTGCCGCATCGTTTATGGAGATTATGCGAAGAATACGGCGTTGATTTAAACTCAGACGCTCAATTGAGTATTTGTGAAGAGTTTGAGGAATAATTATGGAATACCAGGATTTGTTGAAAATCATAAAGGATATTAATAGAGATATAGGCCGACCTGAGTATGATGAAGTTCTAAGTACTGTATTAGCATTGGTTATGACATATCCTTTAAAGGACGATAGGTCAAGCTGCCAAGATAAAATAGAGCATCTAATTCTTCAAAAATTTGGGGGAAAATAATATGCAAATTCAGAAAATTGACATCTTTAATTTTGGGCCATTTTATGGAAAACATGGTATACAATTTCCGGAGAATAGCAAAGGAGTGCACATAATACGTGGAGGCAATGGACAAGGTAAAACATCATTGCAAAGAGCTGTGGTTTGGGGTTTATATAACAACGTTTATGATAGAATGAGAGAAAAAATCCGTGAAACTTCACTTTTGAATCAAAGAGCTTTTAGAGAGGGTAACTACCATTTTGGGGTAACTATTTATTTTACTCATGAAAAGAAAAGATGGATTCTCAACAGAAAAATGGAGGCCAAAAAGCACACCGATAAGAGTTATGATGAAGGCATGGTTTTAACTCTCGCCCGTGAAGGGGAACCTATTCAGGATGCCCAAAATGAAATTGAACGAATAATACCTCACGAAGTAAGTAGATTTTATTTCTTCGATGGTGAGATGTTAAGAGATTATGAGGAGCTTCTTGAAGAAAATAGCCGATCAAGATTATTAAAGAATTCAATTGAGTTGATAATCGGAGTTCCGCATTTTAAGAACGCAATAGACGATCTAACCGCTATTAGGTCTAAACTTGAAAAAAGACTTAGCCAAGCGATAAAGAATTGTGGCGGAAAAGACTATAAGGAATTAGCAGATGATTTGAACTTTATTTCTGAGCGTATCGAAGAAAAAAATGATATTATAACAAAGTTGAAAGAACAATTAATAATAGTTCAAGAAGAGATTAGCTCTAAAAAGCTGGAATTGGCAAGAATAAAAGACGTTCAAGAGATGGGCGAAGAGAGGCTAAGATTAGAGCGAGAAATTAAAAAAGAAGAGAATAATAGAATCGAAAAATTAAAGGAATTACAGAAATGCGCAGCTGGATTATATAAGACGCTTCTTATTCCTGTATCAGAAAAAGCGATATTAAGTTTAGATGAGAAAAATAAAGCATCATATGATAAATATAATCGAAAACAACGTTTATTAGAGAAAGCTGAAGTATTACAGAACGGAATCTCTGAAGCGAAATGCAAAACATGTGGAACTATACTAAACAAAGAAAAGCTTGATCAATTTGAAAATGAACTCAAAATTGTAAAAGAAGATATAATCTTATTGACCCATGTGCCCGAGCCAAATCTAGAATTCGAGCGTCACAAGAGTAGATTAGAGCTTTTAGCGAACCAAGCTTCGAAAAGAGAAGAGTTCGTAGATATAGATAAATATGTTAATATTATTGATGCAAAATTAGCAACATATAAATCCGAGTTATCTTCGATATTAGAAAAATTGAAAGGTATAGACGCAGATCAGCCTAGAAAGCTTGTATATGAAATTGAAAGTAGAATAAATGAAGAAGGAAGACTTCAGGGAGAGCTAAAAGTCCAAGTTGAGGAAAATGATGGCTTGAAAGAACTCAAAAAGGAATTGGATACAAAAATTAGAAATATAGATAAAAAGGAAATAAATAATTTAAATAACGCCATAGATAATGTAGATCCATTGATAAAAGTTTTCGAAAAAGCTATAGCACTATATCGGGATGATAAAAAACACGATATCGAATATACTGCGTCTGAGATATTTAAAAAGATCCGCTCAAAGGATACGTTTGATCATCTTAAGATTAATGATCAATACGGTTTGAGCATTGTGACTAATGAAGGAACCATTTTAGATAGAAGCGAATGGAGGTCCTCAGGGGAAGAACAATTGGTTGCATTAGCATTAATTGGTGCGTTAAATAAGTGTGCACAAATTAAAGCTCCTGTATTTATGGATACTCCATTTGGTAGATTGGATATTAATCACGGCGAGCGCGTATTAAGATATATCTCTGAATTGGCAGATCAATTAGTATTACTAGTAACCGATAGAGAGTTTAGGGAAGGCGATATAGTTTACCTCAATGGGAGTGATAAAAGTGACCACTCAATAGTATTCAGAAATGAGCAAGAAGGTTCAGCGATTTTGATAAATAGTAATAGGGGATAATTCATGAATGATGAATCAAATGTTTTTGGAGACGCACGAGTAATTCCAGCAAGTAAACAAGCAAAAGCTAAGATGAATCATCTAAAATCAAAAGGTCTTTTCAAAGACTTAGGTGATATTTGGAGATTGGGAGCAGCTCTTGGATTATTATTAGAAAAATCTTTTAAAGAAGAATTAGAAATGGAAACTTTTGAAAACATAAATAGCCTTGATCCAGAGGGTATCTTAGCTGCTACTATGATTGGGCTCTATCCGGATTTATCACCAAAGGAACGAATGATGTTACTTGTTGAACATGCTGAATGGGGAATAAATGAAATACATCGTATGGAGGAAATAGGCACATTAGATTTTACGAAATTGGGATTATAAGATAATTAAAAAGTAGATGAGAAGCATGAGTTCTGATATATTGGATATTAGATCACTAAAAAAGATCTGCAAGGCTTATAAGCAGATTTTTTCGATTATTAGCCCTTTCTATCATAAAAGGGATTTTGAAATCAATAAAAGAGGTCTCTTTATCTCCCTAGTAAAAGAGATGAACTTGCCTCAAGAACTCAGATCGAATTTAATCTCATCGCTTGGAGATAGTCAGATATCAATTGCTTTGCAGGAGCATTTGTTGGGAAATGAATCTGAGATAGCTCGGAATGAAATAAATGATTTTATATGTGAGTTAGAGACTATTTTGACATTTTTTCAAAATAACTTATCTCAAAACTCAAAGCACGAACTAAATTTGGCTATTTTTAAAAGGTTACTGGTTTATCCGATTCATATTGCTCCTGAATTTGAAGATAAGTTTAACTCAAATCGCTCAAAGGTGGAGCAATATCTTTTAGAATTATCTCAAAATGAACATAACCTCAGCAATCCGATCACATCTAACCAAGATAGTAATGAAGCTATCAGCATCGATGGATCAAAAAGTCCCAAAAAATTACCTGAAAATGCAAAAGAAAAATTGAGAATAGCATTAACCCAAGGTAAGACCTATCGAGAATGTGCCGAAACATTCGGTTGTTCATCCCAAACTGTTAGTTACTATGCAAAAAAATATAATTTAAATATATTAGAAGATAAATCAAATATCTCAATCGAACAATTACGAATAGCGTTGGATCAAGGCAAAAATTATCGCGAGTGCGCCGAAATTTTTGGATGTTCTATTAATAAGATTGCATATAATGCAAGAAAATACAATTTAAACAAATTCTCGAATAAATCAAAAAAAACCCATTTAACAAAGGAAAAACTAGAATATCATTTAATGAAAATGACACCAGCTCAATTTGCAAGTCAATATGGTTACAACAAGCAATATGTATATAGTAGAATGAGGGCGTTTGGGATCAAAAGTAATATTCGGCTAACATCAGATGAAAATGATGCAAAGGTCCTAGAAGCTATAAAAGAAACACCTTGTATTCAATTTGAAGATCTAATAAACATGAAAATATTATCTAGAGGGGCATTATCTAAATCAATTCAACGAATTAGAGATAAAGGGCTTATAGGATATGGTTATGCAACTAAAACCAATTTTCTTCATAAGTTGCACTTAGAAAGACAATCAATGGAAATAGAGCAGGAATTATTCAATATAGTGAAAAATAATCCGGGTATATGCGTAGAAGATCTATCTGAAATATTAAGGATTCCAGAAGAAGGAATTTTAAAATTGGCAAATAATTTAGTTGCACATGAGATAATACAGTTTGGTTATGTGGCATTGAATGCACATTCACTGATTGAGAAGGGTAATAATTTCTTTGAGGAAGGTGATTATAATGAAGCCATTAAATGTTATGAAAAGGCGCATATAATCGATAAATCACTCGAATGTTATTACAATAGAGGTAGAGCTTTTATCGCATTATCCCAATATGAAAAGGCAATCGAATCATTTGATGAAGTTATTAAAATAGATCCATTAGTTTTGGATGCTTTTTACTTTAAGGCAATAGCTTTAATGAAATTAGATAAATACGATGATGCACTTAAATATCTAGGTAAAGTACTCGACATAAACGCAAAACACTCATTATCTATTTTTAATAAAGGTATTGCACTTTATATGCTAGGCCGATATAATGAATCTCTTGAATTCTATAATAATATACTTAATGAGAACCCTTTTAATTCAAAAGCATGGTACAATAAAGCCCTAGCTCTAAAGAAATTGTATCTTTACGAAGATGCTATTCAATCCAATGAGAAGGCTCTTGAACTTGATCCAACTAATATTAAAATATGGAATAATAAGGGCACCATTCTTAATAAAATAGGCAAATACTATGAAGCTCTTAAATCATTCGATAAGGCGTTAGAACTATGTCAAGTAGATGCATATGTATTAAACAATAAAGGCAATGTGTTATATAATTTAAATAATTTTGAAAGTGCAATTATTTGTTACAACAAAGCAATTGATATCAACTCATCTAACCCATTCTTTCTATATAATAAAGCTCTCACTCTTGTTCGTTTAAATAAGATTGTGGAAGCCATTTCATATTATGATTTAGCTATAACCATCAAATCAGATTTTATTATTGCTTGGATTAATAAAGGTATCAGCCATGAAAATCTAGGTCAACATAAAGAGGCTATAAATTGTTTTGATAGAGTCATTAATTCTGAACCTTCAATACCTATTGTATGGTACTATAAAGGTAATGTCCTTATCAATGTGAATAGCTACCAAGAAGCCAATGAATGCTTTAGTAGGGCTATAGATCTCAATCCGATGCTATCCAAGGCATGGAATGGGAAAGGTCTAGCTTTAACTGCATTAGGTCTTTATTCAGATGCAAGGATAGCCTATTCCAGAGCGGAACGATCCGTTTTTAACTCAGGACTTATCTAATCTAACCTACATTCCTTATGTTAAACTTATAAACCTCGATGAGCACTTAAAGTTGGTCACTTGGCTGACGACGATGCGGCCCATATGGCCCGGCCACAGGCGGCGGACCCACGAGCACGAGCCATGGACCGTGGCAAGATGCAGCACCGCCGATGGGCTGTCCGTGCGGGGTTAGCCCAAGGCCCACAAGGATCGCAAAGCTGGAGACTGTTCCGTCCTCCGCCGTTAAGTCTCTGTGCGCTCTGCGACTCTGCGTGTTATTCATAGTTGTTCGGTGATAATTTTCAGCCAGTAATAAAAGCTAACCCGCCATTGCTTCCCAAAATCCAGCCCCCTTGAAAAGCTGCCCTCCAAATAGGCAAGCCCCCCCGACACCAGGCCCGACCGGCCTCCCGGCCCCCAGGCGGCAGGCCCACGCGGGCACACGCGCGCCCATGCGAGAGGCACGCACGAACGCCTGCAACATCAACTCCGCCATTAGGGCCATGTCTAGAGGACGAGCCAACTGAATGAGAAGCCGTCGGCTCCGTTATTTCAAAATGGCCTGAGCTTCACGCGGATGCAGCACTTTGGTCTTGAACTCTTTCGGGATGCTATAGCCCCTTAGAATTCTGTCGGTGGTTATGAAAAAGTCCACGTCGTAAGCCAGAGCGTATCCCAAATGCACCAAATCAGCTGGTTTGATTCTTGAATCTTTATACTTGCTGTGGTTATACAGATTGTAGCAGGTAGTAGCAACTGCTTCATTAGGGTGAAGAAATGAAATTCTCAGGCCGCTCCAGATATCGATAAGCTCGTGAAGCTCTTCACGATTATGCTTGTCCTCCCGGCCTTTCCACTCACCTTCAACGCATATGATGACTACTTCTCCAAGGACGGATATGGGAACACATAGCGAGATATCAGGATGACTGCTAAGATGGAATAAAAATTTTTTAATATCGTACGGATTTATATCCCGCTTGGTTAGGCTTTCGCTCTTATGGCTGATGGAAAAGAAGAAAATATCCGCATCAATGGCTGCTCGCCGCATAGCCATTACTCTTTTCCAAATGCCTTCTTTATGCGAAACATCATCTGGTCATGCTCTTCTTTGGAGACCTTCCAGAGTATCTTGCCGTGGATGTCTGTTGCTCCGCCGTAAGGCATCTGGTTATCATCTAAACTGTAGTACTGCTCTGGTATCTCTTCGGGAATGAGCGACTCCTCCTTCCAATAGATGCATTTTTGCGCATTAGCCAACAGAAATCTAAATGATCTGATTCATATTTAAATTGATCCATCGCACTGTAAACTGCCATGATACCCGTTGGCCCTGCCACGAGCGAAGCACTGGGGAGCGCGACCTTGGACTCCGGCGAGGATGCAGCACAGCTGATGAGCTGCTGTGCAAGTAGCCTACAATTCGCAATAATTGCAAATCTGGAGACGACAGCCCCGAAACTTCGCCCAAGAATCTCTGTGCGTCCTCCGTGCGCTCTGTGGCTCTGTGGTGTGATCGGTAGTTGTTCGGTTATAATTTTCAGCTAGTAATAAAA
>Ga0123327_1003577_pt1 | contig 11221 bp, 11 predicted proteins | sample BioC13SIPDNA_4_FD_89701 | JGI IMG/M metagenome (GOLD analysis project Ga0123327, IMG submission 89701) | Anaerobic biogas reactor microbial communites from Washington, USA - Biogas_R1_B C13 SIP DNA | ecosystem: Engineered > Bioreactor > Anaerobic > Unclassified | place: Washington, USA...
ATCTCTTCCTCCGGCGCATCCTTGCTCACCCCTAGTGTCCGGTAATAGTCCTTATACTCCATCAACAACCCAGCTTCCCACTCGTCCAACGCTCGCAGGCTGCGTTCGCATCCATCTTGACATCATTATAGGTGCGGCCCGCTTGAATGTCAAGGAACTTGATAGGCTCTCACTCAGATTTTCCGATGGTTCTAATAGAAAAGTTCTTGACAAGACGCCGCATGGTGGCTATAATAACGGTCGAAAGGATAGGGCGCTTCTTGGGCGCCATAGTAACCCAGGAAGAGTTCGATAGGAGGTGTACTGATGATCAGCTTGATTCGATGGGATCCGTTTGGAGAGTTGATCGGTGAGCCGCCGCGACGGCGCCGGGATATCCGCCCCTTTGACGTGGCCCGTGCGGGCCTCGATCTCGGGATGGATGTGTACGAGACAGACCAAGCGTTGGTGGCGCAGGTGGCCGTGCCCGGGATCGATCCCGATGACATCGAGATCACTCTCACGGGCGACATGCTAACCATCCGTGGCCAGATCGCCGAGGAAAAAGAGGAAAAGGACCGGCAGTACCTCTGGCGCGAGATGGCGCGTGGCGAGTTCAGTCGTTGCGTCTCGCTCCCCGCTGGGCTCCAGGCCGACAAGGCCGAGGCCGAGTTCAAGAACGGCCTGTTGACCTTGACGATCCCCAAGCGCGAGGAGGCCAAGGCCAAGAGGATCCACGTCAAGGCCCGCTAGCTTGGCAAGGATCCTAGGTGCTCGTCTATCGCAGAGCTTTCATGAGGAGGGCAAGATGACTATCAGCCGTTGGGAACCGTTCAAGGATCTGATGACGCTGCGTGAGGCCATGGACCGCCTGTTCGAGGACAGCTTTGTCTGGCCAGGCACCCGCTGGACCCCCACCGAAGCCACGCGGCTCTCGTTGCCGCTGGATGTCTACACTACCGACGAGGAGATCGTCGTTTCGGCAGCCATCCCCGGCGTGGATCCTGACAGCGTCGAGATCACCATCGAGGGCAACAACCTGGCCATCAAGGGCGAGGTAGCCGGTCCGCTGGACAATGTCGACTATGTCCTGCAAGAGCGCGCCTATGGCACGTTCAGCCGCAGTCTCCGCCTCAACATTCCGGTGAACGCCGACAAGGCAGAGGCCAACTTTGACAAGGGCGTGCTCACGCTGACCATTCCCAAGCAGGATGCGGTCAAGCCGCGTACTATCAAGGTGCTGCCCAAGGACTAGGTCGGCATCGCGTCCGCACCAAAGGCGGAGATCCGAGTTCGGATCCCCGCCTTTTTCTCTGTGGCAAAGCCATGTAGAAAACGAGAGGGTCCCCTCGCGAGGGGACCCTCTCTCGGTAGTCAGAGGACTACATCATGCCGGGCATGCCACCCATGCCGCCGGGTCCGCCCTGAGGCGCTGGCGGCTCGGGCTCGGGGATGTCCGTGATCAAGGCCTCGGTAGTCAGGATCATGGCCGCGATCGACGCGGCATTCTCCACCGCCGAACGGGTCACCTTGGCCGGGTCGATGATCCCCGCCTCGAACATGTTCACATACTCGTCCGCCACCACGTTGTAGCCGATGGCCTTGTCGCCGCTATCGGCCTGGCGGCGCCGGATCTCGGCCACCACCACCGCGCCGTCCAGCCCAGAGTTGTTCACGATGCCCCGCATGGGCATCTCCAGAGCCGTCCGCACGATCTGTACGCCCGTGTTCTCGTCGGCAAACGCCAGCTTGACGTCGTCCAACGCGGGCACGGCGTTCAGCAGCGCCACGCCGCCGCCCGCCACGATGCCCTCTTCCACGGCCGCGCGCGTGGCCGACAGCGCATCCTCCACGCGATGCTTCTTTTCCTTCAGCTCCACCTCGGTGGCCGCGCCCACCCGGATGATCGCTACGCCGCCCGACAGCTTGGCCAGGCGCTCCTGCAGCTTTTCCCGATCATAGTCCGAGGTCGTCGTCTCGATCTGGGCCTTGATCTGCTCGATCCGCCCGCGAATCTCGTCCTCTGACCCCTGGCCCTCGATGACCGTCGTGTCATCCTTGTTGGCCACCACACGGCGCGCCTGACCCAGGTCAGCCAGCTGGGTCGTCTCCAGCTTGCGCCCCATCTCTTCGGTGATCACCTGACCACCCGTCAGGATGGCGATGTCACGCAGCATCTCTTTGCGGCGGTCGCCGAACGCCGGCGCCTTGACGGCCAGCACGTTCATGACGCCCCGCAGCTTGTTCAGCACCAGCGTGGCCAGCGCCTCGCCGTCCACGTCCTCGGCCACCACCAGCAGGTTCCGACGCCCGGCCTGGACCATCTTTTCCAGCACCGGCACCAGGTCCGCCGCTACGCTGATCTTTTTGTCGTACACCAGCACATAGGCGTCTTCCAGAATCGCCTCGCCCGTGTCCGGGTTGGTGATGAAATAGGGAGAGATGTAGCCGCGGTCGAACTGCATACCCTCGACGTACTCGGTCTCGAACTCGAGGCCCTTGCTCTCCTCGACCGTGATCACGCCGTCCTTGCCCACGCGGTCCATCACGTCGGCGATCAGGTTCCCGATCTCCATGTCCGCCGCCGAGATCGCCGCCACGTTGGCGATGTCCTCGCGCGTGTCCACGTCCCGCGCCTCTTCGCGCAGCGCCTTGACCACCGCCTGCGACGCCGCCTCGATCCCGTGCTTGATCAGCATCGGGTTCGCGCCGGCCGCCACGTTCTTGAGGCCCTCGTTCACGATGGCCTGCGCCAACACCGTCGCGGTGGTGGTGCCGTCACCGGCGATATCGTTGGTCTTGGTGGCCGCCTCTTTCAGCAGCTGGGCACCCATATTCTCGTACGGGTCCTCCAGCTCGATCTCTTTGGCCACGGTCACGCCGTCATGGGTGATGGTCGGCGCGCCCCATTTCTTGTCCAGCGCCACGTTGCGGCCCTTGGGCCCCAGCGTCGACCCTACGGCCTTGGCCAACGTGTCCACACCCCTCTTCAGGGAGCGTCGTGCGTCCTCCGAGAACTTGAGCTGCTTTGCCATGTTGCCTCCTCGTAGTGATTACCAGCCAACCTAATTCGTAACGACAGCGACGATATCGTCCTCACGGAGAATCAGATACTCGCGACCACCCTCTTTGATCTCCGTAGCGCCGTAACGCGCAAAGACGACCGTATCGCCGACCTTGACGGTCACAGGGATACGCTCGCCGTCCTTGCCACGGGCGCCCGGGCCCACGGCTACCACGGTCCCCTTCTGGGGCTTTTCCTTGGCCGTCTCAGGCAGGACGATACCGGCCGCCGTGACTTCTTCGCTCTGGAGACGCTCTACCAGAACACGATCTCCCAGAGGCTGCAGACTCGTTGCCATGATCTCGTTCCTCCTTTTGCTACCGGCCGTCCAAGCCCAACTTGGCGACCTCCGCTGATCTCTTTAGCACTCTGCTTCCCTGAGTGCTAAGCACCGCCTAAATATACACCAGGTCGCCAGATGAGGCAAGCGGCTCTCTGGCATTGCGGCCAGCAGCCTTGCTCGGTAGAATGGCTCGTGTTCGGGGGATTGCTGGAATGGAGTCTACGTATGGCGCTTCTCATCGGCCTGGACGTCGGCACGTCCAACATCAAGGCGGCCGCCTACCGATCCGATGGAGGTTGCGTCGCCCGGGCCAGCACGCCGACACCCACGACACCCGCTGGGTTGCGCCAGGCCGAGCAGCATCCAGGCGCCCTGTGGGAAGCGGTGGCGGAGACCCTGGCCACCACCCTGGCGGCCTGCGGAGACGCGCCGGATGTGGCTGGCCTGTGTGTGGCCAGTGTCGGCGAGGCCGGCGTGCCGCTGGACGCCCATGGCGAGCCCACCTACCCCATCATTGCCTGGTACGATCAGCGCACCGCCTCGTTGCCCCGGTGGTGGGATGAGGCGATGGGCGCTCAACCCCTCTTTGCTCTCACCGGCCTGCCCCTGGGGCACACCTTTAGCCTGCTCAAGATGCAGTGGCTGCGCCAGATGGCTCCTGAGGCCTGGGCGGCTACCCAACGTTGGTTAGCGGTGGGCGACTATGTCGGTTTCCGGCTCACCGGCCAGCAGGCCACGGGCTACTCGCAGGCATCGCGCACCATGGCGTTGGATCTGACGACACGTGCCTGGTCAGACACGCTGCTCTCCATTGCGGAGCTACCCCCTTCTTTGTTGCCCACGTTGGTACCCGAGGGCACCCTGCTGGGCCATGCACTCCCAGAAGCTGCGGCCGCTTCCCGCATCCCCGAGGGTACCCCGGTGTTCGTGGGCGGGCACGACCATCCCGTGGCCGCGATCGCCATGGGCGCCACCGAGCCGGGGGTGGTCCTCGATTCCACAGGCACCACCGAGACGGAGCTCATGACCATCCCGTCGGTGCGCGACATCCTGGCACGGGGCGATGGCCGATTTTCGGTGGGATGCCACGCCGCGCCAGGGAGCTACTATGTCAAGGGCGGGATCCTCGGGGCGGGGAGCCTGCTGCGCTGGGTGGCCGACCTCTGCTTTGCTGATACGCCACCGCCCGATCGCCTGGACGCGCTTTACACTGCGGCGGAAGCCAGCCCTCCTGGCGCCCGCGGCCTCTATCTCCTGCCACACCTGGCCGGCGCCGGCTCGCCCGATCGGGACTCGATGGCCCGAGGCGTCATGGCGGGCCTAACCCTCGACCATAGCCGCAACGACCTGGCCCGAGCGGCCTTTGAGGGGCTGGTCTATGAGCTGAAAACGCTGCTGAACGCGTTGGCGGAGAGCGCAGGGCATGGCATCGATCGCGTGATCGCCGCAGGCGGAGGCTCGCAGAGTCCCTTCTGGACGCAACTCAAAGCCGACGTCACCGGGCGGCCCATCTTGGTGTCACCGCATACCGAGGCGGTGACCCTGGGGGCCGCCATGCTGGCTGGCGTTGGGGCCGGCATCTACCGCTCGTTGCAGGATGCCCAAGCCACACACGCGCAGTCGAGTGAGACGTACACACCAGACCTGGCCCGCGCCCGCGACTATCAGCGGCTCTACCAGAAGCGCATCGCCCAGATTCGCGCGCTATGCCTGCCCGTGGGGGCCCTCAGTGGTCAGCTCTGGGACCGCGACCTGAGCGCCAACCCTGATTCGAACGTCACCTGATGGACACGGGACTGCCCCTGATCCGAACCAAGATCCGCGTTCCACAACGTCGGCCCTTTGCCGTGCAGCGGGGACGGTTGCTGGACCTGCTGCATGCCAACGTCCAGCAAAAGCTGATCTTGATTTCGGCTGGCGCCGGCTATGGCAAGACCTCTCTGCTGATCGACTTTTGCCATGAGGCTGACTTTCCCGTCTGTTGGTACAGCCTGGACGGACTAGATACCCAACTGGCGACCTTTGTCGAGTACCTAACGGCCAGCATTCAGGCCCGGTTCGCCGGGTTTGGCGACAGGGTGCTGGCCACGCTGGCCCACCCGCCGTCGGGCTCGCCTCCCGTGGAAGCCTATGCTCGGGTTCTGCTGGACGAGATCTCCCGCAACGCCCGAGACTTTTTTCTGCTTGTGCTGGATGACTATCATGAGGTCGCCGAGAGCGAGCCCGTCAACCTCTTGGTGGATACGCTGCTCCGCTACCTGCCCGAGAACTGCCACATTGCGCTGGCCACCCGCAGCATCCCCACCCGCCTGCCACTCACGCGTCTGGTCGCTCGACGGGAGGCGTTCGGGCTTGGCACAGAGCACCTGGCATTTACCGAGGATGAGATCGGGCAGCTCCTCGCTCATCTCGGCCACGATGACCTCTCGACCGAGCAGGTCAAGCGGCTGGCAGAGCGTTCCGAGGGTTGGGTGACCGGTATCCTCCTGGCCACCCAGGCTGGCCTGACCGCCACGACCTCCGAGGTCGTCGAGCTCTCCGGCTCGACATCAGGCGTCTTTGCCTACATGGCCGAGCAAGTCCTCGAGCAACAACCTCGCGATCGCGTCGAGTTTTTGCTGGGCAGTGCCCTGCTGGATCAGATGTCGCCCGGCATGTGCAATGCGCTGCTTGATCGTGCCGACTCGCACCTGCAGCTCCAGCAGCTCGCCGAGGCCAACCTGTTCACACACCCCCTCGACCACCGGGGCGACTGGTACCAATACCATCAGCTCTTTCGCGAGTTTCTGCGAGCCCGCCTTGGCCAGACCGATCCGGCCAGCCACCGGCGGCTCACCCGAGCGGCGGCCGAGATATACGCCGCGCGTGGCCAGTGGGCCGAAGCCATCGCCCGCTTCACAGAGATCGGAGCCCTCGAGCAGGCCGCCGTCGCCATCGAGGCCATCGCGCAAGAGGCTTACGACAGTGGCCGTTGGGATCGCCTGGCCGCGTGGATCGATGGGCTGCCCATCGCGGTGCTGGACGTCCACCCAAGACTGGCGCTGTTCCGCGGCCAGATCCAGACGGAGCAGGGGGATCCCGCCGGAGCGCTGGCCAGGCTAGACCAGGCTCGCGATGGATTCGCCGCGCAAGACGACGCCGTGGGCGAATCCCGCGCCCTCATCGCCAAGGCGGTGGCGCTACGCTTTCGCGGTCGGTACGAGGAGGCCGCAGCAGCCTGTCGTCAAGCTCTGGCGCAGGGCGGTAGCACCGATCTGGTCACCAGAGGCAAAGGGCTGCGGAATCTCGCCATCTGCCACGCAGCGTTGGGAGAGACAGAGCGGGGCATCGAGCTGCTCCAGGAGGCGCATGCGGCCGCCAAAAGGGCCGGAGCCGACCTCGACGCGGCCTACTGCGCCCACGACCTGGGCACGCTAGAGGCGATGCGCGGCCATCTGCGCGAGGCGCGCCGACGCTTTCACCAAGCGTTGGAGCACCTGGAGATATCCGGCACGCCGGCGGGGTTGGCATTGGTCTATATCAACCTGGGCGTGGTGCACCACCACCTGGGCGAGTACCAAGCTGCAGCGAGCCGGTTCGAACAGGGTATCGACCGAGCCCGCCAAGCCGGCGATCTGCGCACCGAGGCCTACCTGATAGCCAGCCAGGCCGATCTCTTGCGCGATACGGGGCGATGGGGAGAGGCCGTGGAGACCTATGAAGGCGCCATGGCTCTAGCCCCGCGGACTGGAGATCCGAGCCTGCGCGTCTATCTGCTGGATGCCCAGGCCAACGCCTTTCGGCTGCAGGGCGATCTTGATGGCGCAGCACGGACCCTCCTCGAAGCTGCCGATCTGATAACCGACGAAAGCTGGTCCCGCGAACGGGCCCGGCTGGCGCTCTCGCAGGCGCTCTTGGCGCACGCCCGTGGCGAGCCGCACGCAGCCGAGCGAGGCGCGGAGACGATCGGGCTGCTGGCCGATTGCCAGGCGACCCGCGATCTGGCCCGCGCCCACCTCCACCTAGCCGCATGGGCTCTCGAGGCCGGTGAGCCAGAGGCCGCCCGCGAGCACGTGAGGCAGGCGGCGGACCTCGCCGAAGTGTTGGGATCCTACCAGTTTGCAGTCGCCGAGGGTCCCGCCCTGCTCACGCTGTGGGCCGCCGCGCGCCATTGGGACCTGGGCGCCCTGCCGGTGGCAGAGATCATCGCGGAGGTTCAGCGACTCTTCCACGGCCCAGTTGCGCAGCCAGCCAGCCCCTCCCCAGAGGCCCGACGCACGGCGATAGCGCTCCTGGGCCTGGACGGCGGTCGCGTGCTGGTGGACGGCGAGCCGGTGAGAGAGTGGGAATCGGCCCCAGCGCGCATCATGGCCTTTCTATTCGGATGCCACCAAGCGGGCCTGCGCAAGGAACAAGCCATCGAGATGCTCTGGCCGGAAGCCAGCCCTGCGCGCGGCAACAGCAGCTTCCACTCGACCAAGTACCGCGTTCACAAGGCGCTCGGCGTCGACGATGCCATCATCTACGATCGCAGCCGGGGCGTCTATGCCGCCAATCCGGCGCTGGACTGGGAATGCGATGTGGCGACCTTTTTTGATCTGGCCGCCACTGATGATTCAGCGGATGACGCGGGAGCTCGTTGGGATCAAGCGCTGGCGATGTATCTAACGCCCTTCCTGGAGATCTGCGACGCTCCCTGGGCCGACGCTCTTCGTGCTCGCGCCGCCGAGGCTCACCGGCGTGTCCTGCTGGCACGGGCCCAAGCCGCCGCCCGATCGGGAGACCTCGACATCGCCGAAGCCCTCTTCACGACCATGATCACCGCCGATCCCTACGACGAGGTCGCCTACCGGGGGGCGATCTGGTGTCGCGCCCAACGCAACGACCGCTCCGGCGCGCTCGAGCTCTATGCGCGGTGTCGCGCCACCCTACAGAACGAGCTGGACATTGCCCCCGAACAGGAGACCCAGGCACTTGTGCGGGCCGTCCGAGAGGGACGTCCGCTCCCCGAGCTTTTTTCCCAATAGTCTGGCAATCCGCCTCTCCTCGTGAGTCTTTCGTGAGTGTGCCCTGATAGGATGAACCCAGGTTCACACATAGGAGGCATCATGAAAAAGGCATACCTGACCGTCGTGTACGTGGTGCTCACCATCGCAGCGATGGTGATCGCCAGCGGGGCCCCGCTGGTTTTTGGTGGAAACGGTGGGGGCGGCTGAGCTGGGCCGCACAGGGACGACCTACAGAGGCGTGACGGCATGATCCTGATGGCGGCCTTGCTCTTGGCGATGGTCGCCGCCTGGATCCGTGGCGGACGCCTGGCGGCCCTCGCGGATGTAGACCTGCGCTGGGGCTGGTTGGCTTTGTTGGGGTTGGCTTTGCAGCTCGGCGTCATCTATGGCCCCGTGCCCACCACACCCGACGGGCAGTCAGCCCAAGCGCTGCTGCTGATGGGATCGTACGGACTACTCTGCGTGTTCGCGGCGTTGAACCGACGATCCCCGGGCATGCCCTGGCTAGCCGCAGGGATGGGACTCAACCTGCTGGTGATGGCCGCCAACGGTGGTTTCATGCCGGTGACGCCAGAGGTGCTGGAGGCCGCTGGGTTGGGGCACCTGGTAAGCGCGCCTCTGGAAGGCACCCGCGTGCCGATGTCCAAGGACATTGTCCTCGCGAAAGAAGCCACACGTCTCTGGTGGCTTGGCGACCTGTTCGTGCTGAGGCCTCCCGCACGGACCGCCTTTAGCCCGGGAGACGTGGCCCTCGCGTTGGGCGCCTTGATCTTTTTTCACCAGAGCATGCGCCCCAGTCCTGCCAACGAGCGTCTCATGGCAGCCGAAACGGAGAACTAGACATGTCACACGAGAATCTCCAGGCGATCGTCGGCCGTGCCATGGTCGATAGCGCCTTTCGGAGACGTCTGCTCAGCCGCTCGAACGAGGTGCTGGCGGACCTAGAGCTCTCGCCCGAAGAGACCGACATTGTGAGCCAGACCAAGGCAGCTTCCATCGAGGAGTTTGCCCTCGAGCTGGACGAGTGGATCTCTCAACAACCTGCCTCAGCCCTGGAGCGGGTAACCGTCTGATCCCGCTTTCGGGTTGACCATCGTACCCCCATCCCATGGCGCGCAGCATCTCCCCCCAGATCGCTGCGCGCCCCTCTTGGCCAGGTTACCCGGCCTCAGCACCCAGGCATAACTTGACGCCCTCCCTGGGCTGTGGGATAATGCTCTTTGGTCAACGCAATTCTGTCAGCAGCCAGTAGTCATGGAGAGCCCCACGGATGGAACATCAGGACGTTAGGGTTGAGATGGAGGACACTCAACCCGCTCAGCAAGTTGCGAGTCAAGACACCGATCCTCAGATTGAGACCGAGCCGAGCCCCGAATCCTCTTCCGATTCCGAAACGCCCACCGAGAACACAGAACTCACCCTTGAAGACCTCGAGCCCGGCATGGAGCTTCGCGGTCGGGTGCGGAATATTGTGGATTTTGGGGCTTTTGTAGATATCGGCGTAGGCCGCGACGGGTTGGCGCACATCTCCACCCTGCGTCGCGCCGGAATCGACAAGAGCATTCAGGTGGGCGACGAGCTCGACGTCGTCGTACGTCGCGTCAAGAAGGATGACAACCGCATCAGCCTGACCATTCCTGACGCCATGGCGGCAAACCGCACGCCGTTGGAAGAGATCGCGGCTGGCAGCACCCTCAAGGGCCGCATCGTGCGCATCGTGGACTTTGGCGCGTTTGTGGATATCGGCGCCCAGACCGATGGCCTGGTGCATATTTCCGAGTTCTGCAATGGATTTGTAGAGAACCCCCAAGAGGCCGTCAACGTCGGGCAAGAGGTCGAGGTGCGCGTTCTGGAGGTAGACCTGGATCGGCGCCGCGTCTCGCTTTCGATGAAGGGCACCGGCCAGGTGGAAGCGGCGCCGCCGCGCGAGTCGCGTCCCGCCCGACGAGGTCGTCGCCGCGAACCCGAAGTGACCATGCCCGACCAGCCCGCGGTCGAGATCGAGAGCCCGTTCAAGGTCGCTTTCCAGCAGGCGCTCGCCGAACGCAAGCGTCGCGAACGCCGCTAGGCTCACCTGAGGTGACGCTCCGCTAACGCTTACGCGCTAGGCAAGCCGCCGGGCTTGCCTAGTTCGCATCCATTGCCCCGGGACATCGCTGCGGTACCCGCGCCAGATCACCGATGACGGCTGGAGAGGGGGAACATGATCGGCAAAGCGTTCAAGGTCACATGGCAAGCCCTGAAGGACACGTGGGGCGATCTGTTCCTGCTGGCGGTGGTGAACTTCCTTTGGTTTCTAATCGGGTTCTCCGGCCTCTTTATCGCATCTGTGGCCAGGGTCATGGCCCCGATCTTGCTCTCTGTCATCACCTTTCCCGTCGCCACCGCGGCCATGTACCCGATTGCCTATAACGTGGCTCGCGGCAAGACATTCCACATCAGCGATTTCTGGGATGGCATCAAGACCTACTGGTGGCGCGGCATCATCTGGTTCCTGGCCAACATCCTGGCCGGGGTGCTGTGGTGGGTCAACCTGAACTTTTACACGCAGCTGATCCAAAGCGCCTGGGTGATCTTGATCGGAGGCTTCTGGACCTCGCTCTTTGGTCTCTGGCTGATGACGCAGCTCCATTTCTGGCCCATGCTGATCGTCCAGGAAGAGCCCAAGATCGTGCGTGCCTGGCGCAACAGCGCCATTCTGGCCATGCGGTATCCGATATACACGATCCTCGTCGGCCTGATCGGCCTGCTCCTGATCGTGCTTTGTTCGGTGCTGGTTGCTCCCCTATTCCTGTTCCTGATGGCGCTCATCGCGATCCTGTTCAGCAATGCCACTCTGACGCTCCTCGTCGAGGCCGGCACCATTGAGGGTGACTATCGCCCCGACTATACCCGGTAACATCTGCA
>Ga0123327_1003586_pt1 | contig 11207 bp, 7 predicted proteins | sample BioC13SIPDNA_4_FD_89701 | JGI IMG/M metagenome (GOLD analysis project Ga0123327, IMG submission 89701) | Anaerobic biogas reactor microbial communites from Washington, USA - Biogas_R1_B C13 SIP DNA | ecosystem: Engineered > Bioreactor > Anaerobic > Unclassified | place: Washington, USA...
ACGCCGCGACCTTCCGGAGCGGAGACGGGCTCCAGCCGGACGCCCTCAGCATCGATGCGCACGTGCCCCCTGGGCCCGCTCGGACAGCATTCGACGGCCACCGGATGAACGTACTCGAAGCCGCACACGGGGCAGGCCAGGGCCGGCTCCGTCAAGCGGGTCGTGACGGGGATCAGGTGCGTCTCGCGCCTCTCGAAGGCTGTGGCTGCAGCGACCTCCATGACTCTGGGCGGCGGCATGGGGGCTTCCGGCCGCATGGGGCTCTCGGCCCACTGTTCAACGACCGCCAGCCAGGGCTTCAGCAGCCGCGGGTCATAGATATCGACGTCGGATGTGGCCAAGTCGCGCCACGGCTCGATCACGTGCTCCAGGGCATGGTGATGCCCGCGAGCGCGAGCGGCCGGCACCTCGTGGCCGGGTCGGTAGCCCAGGTGATAGGTCTTGGGACCCGCCGAGCCCCGGCTGTACACGGTGTACCCCTCATGGATCTGCTCGCGCAGTTTGCGGACGGCCTCGATCTCCGCGCTGGAGTCGAACGGCATCTTCTTGATCATCTCCGACAGCCGTACCACCTTGAACTCTCCCCTGGGGCGTGGCTCTTCGGGCGGATGGGCCCATACGCGGGCCACTCGGCGAGCCCCCTCCAGAAAGCCCTCGCGAAAGGCCTGTTTCTTCTCCCTGGTGGCGCCGGGACCGCCCGGACCGTCGTCGTAGAATCGCACCAGATTCCGTCTTGCACTCGACCTGTTGGCTGCAACCATGATCAACTCCTCTCTTGTCAGACCCATGGGTTCCCTGATCAACTCACTGGCGGATTCCGCCAGTGAGCAAGTGGCTGTCGATGCCGCTGCCTGCTTCGAGACTGCCCCCTGTGCTCGTCCTCGGCACTGTGGCCAGGCGGTGCCGACTCACGGTGGGATCCTGCGTGATACTGGCGGATTCCGCCAGTATGCGTGCAGCGATTCCAGCCGCCCGGCGGCCGTGATACTGTCGGAATCCGACAGTATGAGTCCGGACCAACCCCAAGCCGTGTGTGCCTGTCTCAGGGCGTTACCCTCTACATCTGCACCAGAGGCGAAACTGCCGCGCGCTGCGTGGTGACCTTGTCAGAATCCTGACGAAGTTCCGTCCGAGCGTCGTGGCTGGCGAGACCGCTGCCAGAGGGCCGCTCGCCAACGTGGCCGACACGCCTTCCCCGGCACTCGGCTGACGTATCGCGGGGCTGTGCCCTCTATGTTTGCCCGTGGGCCGAATCTGCCGCGCCCGCAGGGAGAAGGTTCCCGACCTGATGTGTCCCCGCAGGCGGCTTTGTGATCACGCTCGATCCATGTGGCCACGTCGCATACTGCGGAGTTTCCGCAGTATGACCCGCTGACAAAGGCCCGTACTGCACACAGTGCGCAGTATCATGCTCTGGGGCGCAGGCGGTGGCCGTCGGCCTGCGCTGCTTGGTCCCCATCCGGGCCGGGGCTGCGGTTGACTTCTCGCGCGGGGCTCCGCCGCCGTAGCCTTTTCGACCGTGACGCGACAATGAGGTCCCGCAGAATCGAAAGCGGGTGAAATTGTGCCACTAATGTCATCCGCCCAGCACGTCAGGGCCCCGGGGGGGGCGACGGCGCGGCCGATTCGCGACTGTGCCCCTCCTCAACCGCTATATCCGCTGAAAAACAGTGAACTGCTGCGGCAACTCCTTGGGAATCTCGTGCCGCACCCCTTCACCATGTACCCGAGTGCAGGGCAATCTGTTCAGTCTCCGCCCGCCCAAGGCCAAGAGGCAAGAGAGCCATGCCAGCTATGGTCCGGCACCCTCGACATCTGCAGTCACGGCGCTTTTGTCGTGTAGATTCTGGGGATCTCATCCGTCAGCCGGGACTTCCAGCGCCCCCATTAAGCTACATCCGCTTGTTCGCCCAAATCGTCGCGCAGATTCTCCAGGAAATGCACCGGCGGCACCTGTGATTGCGGGGGCCGTTCGCCAGTCGCCATGCTGCCAGAAGCCTCGCCATGCCGGCCGTCCCTCCATCTCCCTACCGGCTATATCCGCGCGAGCGAGGGTATTGCCGCGCTGGTTGCCAGAAAAAGAGCTTCTGCTCCCGGCTGTCCCAATGCTTATTGCCGGACAGGGTCGATTTGGCACACGAAAACTGGCCGCTGCCGAAAAATCGTTACAGATCTGGTACATTTCTGAGCATGGCCAGCGACCAAGCCGGCTTCGGGCACCGTGCCACGCAATTGAGTTTCCGTGTACGCATTACCGCCTCCAGCTTCCGGCACCCTCTACATCTGCAGTCGGGCCGAATCTGTCGCGCTGATTCCGAGTTTGTCCCGCCGATCATGGTCACCGCCCCCCGACTACTACTTCTGGGCGCAGCCGTCCGATCTGTTGCGCGAATTCTGCTTCGCAGTCCCCCTATTCGTTACTTACCCCGTGGCGGCAGAAAGTGTCAACCCGCCCCGCATTCGCCCGCCCACCGGAGGCCGATAGAGGCGCCCCTGTTAGTTTCATACCCCGTGGCGGCCCAACGTGTAGGCAGGAATCCCAGACCTCTCTCGGAGTGTTGCATGTCTGGCATGCCGGGACACGCAGAAGACACGCTCCCCTACTGGTTATATACCCCGTCGCGACCAGAACCTTAGCAGGCAAGTGCCGGCGGTGACCCTGTAGCCAAAGAACGGGCGAAGAACGAAGCCTGACCGGCACCGGCATCCGGCGGAGCGCAGCATGAGTCCCTCCATAAGGTTATTTGCCGCTCGACACGGGGATTTGCCGGGAAATCCGGATTGTCTTTGGATGTTTTCGCCTGCGGAGTTGGAGTCTGTCTGCGTCCGGCCTTGATGTGGTCCTCTACTGATTAACATACCCGAACGGCGCGCGGTTTGGCGTAACTTGCCACGGGATTTGCAGAGAATCTTCCTCGGGCCCCGACGGACGTGCATTTGGCGGCGAAGCTGACCTGGGGTGCAACGGACGGATCGGTGATGGCCTCGCGGAGCGCTGACTCTATGGCGAGCAGACTCCGGGTGCGAGGCCCTCTTGGTAGCAGGCTCCCTTGCCGACAGCTGATCTTGCTGGTAGCCGAAGAGCACCCCGACCTTGAGCGGGGCCGGGGCGATGTGACGCGAGGCGGCGTGGGGTGGGCTACTTGCTGGCGGCCGCGAACTTGCCCTTGCCAACCTTGCGGAACCGGGCAGCGGCACCCTTGCTCTGGCACTCACGCAGCACGGCACTGTACAACGTAGACGAAGGTGTCCGTCCCTTGGTCTGCCAGAGGCCCGTCGCCAGCACCTTCTCGACCATCTCTTTGCAGGTCATGGGCTCGCCCGCCTCGAACAGCACCTTGGCGGCGAGGTTGAGCAGGCTGTTGCGTACCTGTTTGCCACCCGTGGCGTCACGTTCGCCCGTGTCACGTCCGGATTCGCCGGTCGCGTCTCTTGCCGCCTCGCGGCTCTTCTTCGCCTCCGGCACGGTGACGCCCTCAGCCAGGTTGCCTTTCTCGACGGCGGCGACCGTCTCGGCCACGCCTTTGTCGTCGGCCTTTTCGGCGATGATCGGCATGGTCCGTTTCGGCCAGAGGCCCCGTAATCTTTGGGAGCTGCGAATTCTCACGGGCTTCCCGCTGCGGAGGTTCAGACCATCCCACCCGCCGCGGACGTTGACCTTGTCCAATCTGACGGGCACCACGTTCCCCGAGACTTTCGCTGCATACGTCTGGCCAACCTTCACATTGTCCTTCTTCATCTTCATCTCCTTCGTGTTAGGCCCGGCTCGCGGCCGGGCAGCCTGTCAAAGACTGGCCTCTTTCAAGAGGTCGTGGTATGCCTGTTCGCCGCCGACCAGTCTCACGAGGCGGTCGGCCAGCCACGCGAGCTGGTCGTGCACTTCGCGGTTGGTGCGGCGGCCGTTGAGATGCACCCGGACGGCGTTGGCCAGCGTGGCGACAGCCTCGGGGCTGAGGCTCTCCTTGAGGGCGTCGTCGAGCCAGTCCTCAGGACCGTCGTCCCCCGGCACGGTCACCCGGACCTTGCGGCCCTTGTGCTCCACCTCGTAGGTGCGCGGCGTCGCGTCGTCATGACGCGGCGGCTGGCAGAGGTGCGTATCCACCACCGGGTCCTTCTTGCGCTTGCTCATGGTTTCATCCTCCTTGGGTTCGAGTTGTCTGAGGAGCCATTCGGCCGTGGCCATGTCAGCGCCTCGGCCAGCCACCATTGCTTTGTGTTTCTGCGCCGCGTTCATTGCTGTCTCTCCTCAGTCCGCGAAGCGTTCGATCTCGCGGCGGTATTCCTCGACGTCGCCGTGGGTGCCTTCGCAACCTTCGAGTATCCGGTGGAGGTTGCGTGCGAAGCGCCGGCGGGCATTCTCGCCGTCGGCGTCGCTTCCGGCGGTGACTTCCAGCGTCGTGCCGTTTGGGCACCTCGGCGTGAGGATTACCACCTCGATGTCGGGGCTGCCGCGTCGGCTGCTGATGGTGGCGTAACGACCCTGGCGTCCTTCGATCTCGATTCGCGTGATTCGCATTCGTTTCTCCATCTTCTGGCCTGCGTTCCACACATTAAGCGGCCTGCATGCGACCGGAGCAAGGGCATTCCGGAAAGAAATGCCGAATGTCGCATGAGATCCTCCGGGGCCTGCAATGACCCCGTCTGACGCGGCACCGGCCGCCCGGTGGCTGTCGGTCGGCGGCCGCCAGGCAATGGGGGCCGAAGCCGGCCCCTGAGCGGTCTGAATGCCCGAGTGAGTATGCCGGGGGGGCATCACGGAGGCCGTGGGTCCCGGGTCGCTCATTCCGAAAGGTCTTGAATAGAGCACCCTTGTGCAGTATCCTCCCGGAGCTCGCATCGCCCCCAGGGGGCAGTCACGTCATGCGGGCTGACAACTGCGTGGCTGGCCGATTGCATCAAGGGAGTCGAGGCATGCCTCTGCCCATGTACCAGATCGAAGTGCGGCATCCGGGGCTGCACAAGTACCGGCTGATCCGCGGCCGAGACCGCCGCGTGGTCGAGGAGAAGGCCCGCGCCCAGATGGCTGTCTGGAACGAAATGTGGCAGCGCCGGGCGGACCGGGAAAACGCACGTCAACTGAAGCTGGCCAACAAGGAATGGGCCGCCGAGCGCACGTCCGAAGCGCGCCAGGCCGTCGAGGAGATGGGGCGCATCCTGGCCCGCGGTCTTGCCGGCAGCAAGGCGGTCAACTGGGATGCGTTGAAGGACCACAGCCCGTTCCCCAAGCCGCGGCCCAAACAGCCCGTCAAGCCGCAATTGCGTCACCAGCCCAAGGCCAATTCGCCGGAGTTCCGGGTACCGCGGGTATGGTTGCTCGATGATCTCTTTCCGGGGTGGCGGCTGCGGAAGGTGCGCGAGGGACGGGCTCGGTTCCGCACGGCGCATGCCTACTGGGAGCAGGAACGCCAGCAGCTGACCCAGCACTATGCGGCGGCGGTTCAGCAGTACCAGCGGGCCTCGACGCAGTGGACATCCGAGGAGCAGGCCTTTCGGGCGGTTCAAGCGGCCAGGAACGCGGACATCGACGACCAACGGCGACGTTACGAGAGCCATGAACCCGAGGCCGTGGTCGAGTATTGTGACACGGTCCTTTCGAATTCCCCGTACCCCGAGGGGTTTCCGCAGCAGGTCGACTTGGAATACGTCGCCGAAAGCAGGATGCTGATCGTCGACTGCGAGGTGCCGGCCGTCGACGCGATGCCGAGTGTCAAGGAGGTCAAGTACGTTCAGTCGCGGGACGAACTGGTGGAGGTGCCCCTGCGGTCGGTGGAGATCGAGAAGATGTACGACAGCGCCGTCTACCAGATCGCACTCCGCACGGTGCACGAACTCTTCGCCGCGGATACCGCGCGGGCCATCGACACCGTCGTCTTCAATGGCTGGCTGTGTGCCACGGACGAGAAGAGCGGCCGCCCGGGCTGCTGGTGCGTGCTTTCGTTCCGGGCTGACCGTGGCGAGTTCACGTCGCTCAACCTGGCCGGCGTCGATCCCAAGGCGTGTTTCAAGGCGCTGAAGGGTGTCAGCGGTGCCCGTCTCTACGGTCTCAGTCCGGTCCTGCCTGTTCTCGCGATTTCCCGCGAAGACAGACGATTCGTTGCCTCGGAGGAGGTGCCGCCGCCGGCCGCCGGCGTAGACCGTGCCGAGGCGGCGTCTGTGTCGTCCCGGTCTGCCGCAAGCGATTCGACGGGTAAGGTCAGCCCCGATGAGGCCCTGGCTCGCCTGAAACGGGAAACAGGCGTGCTGGCCGTCGAGCGCGTCTTTCCCGGCGAGTTCGTCGGCCCCGGCAGGGACTTGAATATGGGCCTCTGGGGCGTCCTTCACGGGCCGATGATCTACGTGGCCAACGGGGCGGCACGCGGCGTTTCTGAACCATCGTTGTTAGACGCCAGCCTGCCAGCGAGCCGGACCGACACGCCGGCGAGCGCGTGGTCGTTGCCCTATTGGCCGAGCTACAGTGACTGCCTGCCGGAACAGCGCGGCTTGTACCTGCGGTGGCTGACTGGCGGCCGCGGTGACCCCGCGATGCCCATCGGCTACGTGTTCATCTACTTCTATGGTCTGGAGCGCCGCGTTCTCGTCGATCATCAGGACCACGAGCCCATCATCCGCGAGGTACTGCGCCTGCTTTCGATCTACCACACGTCGCACTCATTCCGTGGCTACGCCACGGATTTCGTCTGGACGGCCATGCTCCTGGCTCTCAAGGCCGGAGGCATCTCGGCTGAGACTCTCGCCCTGGCTGTGACGTCCGCGCCTCCCCACGACGACAACGCCATGGCGACATGTCTGGCCACGTTCTATCTGCGTAAGGAACCGTTGCCGAAGGAGATCGCCTACGCCATCGCGGCAGCGGATCTGAAGAGCCCGCGCAGCGTGATCGTGCGCCGCAATGGACAGGTATTCCGCAAGCTGTTTTACGAGAAGTACGCCGCCGTCTATGGTCAGGGGCTGGCCCTGCAGGCCTCGAAGCGCAACACCCGCATCCAGTACCGTGCCGCCAGCAGTGCCCTCGGTCGGCTGTCGCTTGGGCTGGAACGCCTGACGATACCCAATGTGACGGGCCTGCCCAGCCAGTTCGCTCCCCTGGTTGCCCTGTGGTCCGACGGCATCGAGGAACTGCGGGCCTTCGACCGTGCTCACCAGGCCGAGGGCCCGGCTGCCGCCATGACGACGGCCATGTACGAGGCCCTGCCTGCCGAGCTTCGCAAGGGTGACCACCCGGAAACCGACGCGTGGTTCAAGGTGAACAACGAGCACGTTGACGATGGGGGCTGGGCCATCGTGCCCGCGTCGGCGCTGGCTGGCATCAAGGGATTCCCGCAGGTCGCCCGGCTGACGAAACGGCAGTGTGCGGAGATCCTGACTACGGCGGACGTCCTTGAGTTCGGCCTGGAACCCGATACCCGGATTACCGGGAAGAGCTGGCCATGGGACCAGAAGATCAGCCTCTTCCTGCTGGCCGAAGAGCCCGGCGAAGAAGGCGGCTTCTATCCTGCCGCCGCGGCCATGCTCGAACTGGGCATGGGCGTGGCCCTGACCGACGGCACGGCCAGCGAAGACGAAATGGCTCACATGCTGCGTCATCTGGAGAGCCAGTTCGAACTGACCGCGAACGAGAAGCTGCGACTGCGGGCGCTTCAGCATCTGTTGCTGACGGGCGAGGCGGGCGACAGCCGTCTTGGCCGCAAACTTCAGGCAAAGCTCTCTGTCGAGCAGCGCCGGCTGGTGGGCAAGTACCTCTTCGCCGTTGCCGCCGTCGATCAGGTAGTGACGGGCGACGAGATGCGCGCCCTGAAAAAGGTCTACCGTCAGCTCGGTCTCGATGCGACGGAACTTGACAGTCTCGTGTCCGCGGCCGGACCGGGGTTGCGCGCCGACGGGCTGGTCGAGATTGCCAAGGGCGGGCCGCGGGCGCCGGGGGAGACGATTCCACCCGGGCCTCATGCGGCGTCTGCCGAGACCTTCGCCCTCGACATGGCCGCGGTGAACCGTATCATGTCCGAAACGCGCCAGGTGGCCGAGATCCTCACCGCGGCCATGAAGGGGGACGGTGAGGAGCCGGCCGAAGAGCCTGTGACAACGCCGCAACCAGCGGCGGTCGGAGCCACAGAGTCGCCTCAAACGGCCACGGCGGTCTTGGAGCAACAGACAGCTACTCCGTGGGAGGGGCTCTCCCCGCGATTCCGGCCGTTCCTGGCGGCGATGTCCGGGCAGGCCGCTTGGCCGGCGGCCGACTTCGCCGCACTGGCTCGCCAGCACCACCTGATGCCCGCCGGGGTGGTCGAGGCCATCAATGAGTGGTCGCAGGAGCATCTGGGCGACTGGGTGATCGAGGACGGCGACCCCGTGCGGGTGCGCCTTGATCTGTTGAAGGAGCAATGGGATGCGTAGCATCACACAGCGTGAGAGGTCGGCGGTGCTGCAGTCCCTGGCTGCGGGCGTGGTTCCGGCGGTCGGACTGCCGCACATCCAGGTGGGCCGCAAAGAGGAAGTGACGGCGGTCATCGAGGACCTGAAACGGGCCGAGAGCGGGGCCGCGGGCATCCGGTTCGTGGTCGGCCGCTTCGGCAGCGGCAAGACCTTCTTCCTGAACCTGATGCGGACCGTGGCCCTGGAGCGCAAGTTCGTCGTCGTCCAGGCCGACATCACCACCGAGCGGCGGCTTCAGGGCACCGGCGGTCAGGCCCGGGCCCTGTTCAGCGAACTGATGCGCAACCTCTCGACTCGCGGCAGGCCCGAGGGCGGGGCACTCGGGAACCTGGTCGAGAAATGGATCGGCGAAGTCGACTTCGCGGTTCGCCAGGCCGGCGGCGACGACGAGGAGGTCAAGAAGAAGCTGACTGAGGCCCTCAACCCGCTCCTGGACTTCGTCCATGGGTTCGACTTCGTCACCGTGCTGACCCGCTACTACGAGGGCTACCTGGCCCAGGACGAGGAACAGGCGCAGTCTGCCCTGCGCTGGCTGCGGGCGGAGTTCACCACCAAGACCGAGGCCCGCCAGCAACTCGGCGTGCGGACCATCATCGGCGACGACTCGGTATACGACTTCCTGAAGCTCTTCGCCTCGTTTGTCCGCATCGCGGGATACGCCGGGCTGCTGGTGAACATCGACGAACTGGTCGTCCTGTCGCACCGCCTGAACAACATCACCGCCCGGAACAACAACTACGAGGCCCTGCTGCGGATTCTGAACGATTGCCTTCAAGGGAACACCCAGGGTCTGGCCTTCCAGTTCGCCGGCACGGACGACTGCATCGAGGACCGCCGCCGCGGCCTCTACAGCTACGAGGCCCTGGCCACTCGCCTGGCGCCGAATCGCTTTGCCACCGACGGCCGCAAGGACTACTCTTCGCCGGTCCTGAAGCTCGATCCGCTGACACCGGAAGACTGCTTCGTTCTGCTCTCGAACATCCGCAATGTGCATGCGGAGTACGACTGCGGCAAGGAGCTGATTCCCGACGAGGGCATCGTGGAGTACCTGCGGCTGTGCAGCCAGCGGATGGGCGCCGCCTACTTCCAGACGCCCCGCGACACGGTTAAGGATTTTGTGGGATTGCTGCGAATCCTGGAGCAGAATACCGGCACGGATTGGCGGCAGGTGCTGAAAGTGAATACAGCGGGGCCGCCCCAGGCATCTTCCGCCGATGCTCAGCCTGGACAGCCACCCACGGGGCCGGCCGCGGCCGACCCCAAGCCTCCCCAGGATAACGCTCCCGGCAGAATGAGCGAGTTTCGACTCTAATGGCTACCGATGCCTTCTCGCTCCTGGCCAAACCCGTTCAGCGTGCCCTCTGGCACATGAAGTGGGCGGCGCTGCGCCCGATCCAGGTCGAAGCGATCCACAAGATCATCGAGGGCGACCAGGATCTGATCCTCGCGGCGGCAACGGCCTCGGGCAAGACCGAGGCGGCGTTCCTGCCGATCATCTCACGCATTTACGAACACCCGGGCAGTTCTGTCCGGGCGCTTTATGTCGGTCCCTTGAAGGCCCTGATCAACGACCAGTTCCGCCGGCTCGACGACCTGTGCCAGCACGCCGAGGTTCCCGTGCACCGCTGGCACGGCGACGTGTCCGCCAGCAAGAAGCAGACGGCGGTTACCAAGCCGTCAGGCATTCTGCTGATCACCCCCGAATCGCTCGAAGCTCTGTTCGTCAATCGCAGCGCAGCGCTGGCCCGCATGTTCGCCGACCTTTCGTTCGTGGTCATCGACGAACTGCACGCCTTCCTTGGCCGCGAGCGGGGTACGCACCTCAGGAGCCTGCTCTTTCGCTTGGCGCGCCGCGCGGGGGTCAACTTCCGCATGGTCGCGCTGTCGGCCACGCTCGGCGACATGCCGCGAAGCGCCGAGTGGCTGCGCCCGGGTGAATCGCACCGCGTCGACCTGGTCACCGACCAGGCGGACCAGAAGACCATCCAGTACAAGCTCTACGGGTTCCACAATCCACTCCGTCCCGAGGCCGAGGACACATCGGACCGGGGCTCGTCGGCCGCCGCCGTCGGCGTGAACCACAAGCTGGTAGACGAGATGATGGCTGCGTGCTGTGGCTCGAAGAATCTGATCTTCTCCAATACCCGGCAGAACGTGGAAGTCTATGCCGATGCCCTCAACGAACGCTGCCGGGCCGAGGGACGGCCGCCGGAGTTCCTGGTTCATCACGGCTCGCTCAGCAAGGAAGTCCGCGAGCAGACTGAGGAACTGATGCGCGGTTCGCGGCCCGCGACCACCGTCTGCTCGTCGTCGCTGGAACTCGGCATCGACATCGGTTCCGTCAAGTCCGTCGGACAGATTGGCGCTCCGTGGTCGGTCAGTTCGTTGGTGCAGCGCCTCGGCCGCAGCGGCCGGCGCGAGGGCGAGCCGTCGATCATGCGGGTGTACGTCGCCATTGACCGACCGGACAGCAAATCGGCTCTCGTCGACCGTCTCTATCCCGAGTTGCTTCAGGGCATCGCCCTCACCGAGTTGATGCTGGAGCGGTGGATTGAGCCGCCCGACATCCGGGGACTTGATCTGAGCACCTGCCTTCAGCAGGTACTGAGTGTGCTGGCCGAGACCGGGGGAACGTCAGCCCAGAACCTGCTCGATACGCTCGTCAACGATGGTGCGTTTCGCGGCGTGGAGCCGGACCTGCTCGTGGACCTGCTGCTGAGCATGGCCGAGCACGACCTCGTGGTACGCATGGAGACCGAGGGTGACCTGATCCTGGG
>Ga0123327_1003613_pt1 | contig 11152 bp, 7 predicted proteins | sample BioC13SIPDNA_4_FD_89701 | JGI IMG/M metagenome (GOLD analysis project Ga0123327, IMG submission 89701) | Anaerobic biogas reactor microbial communites from Washington, USA - Biogas_R1_B C13 SIP DNA | ecosystem: Engineered > Bioreactor > Anaerobic > Unclassified | place: Washington, USA...
TATAGAGTAGTGATTGTTGAAAGGCATCTTGTTTTTTATAAGATAAATGAGGCAGATAAGTTAGTAATTATATATGCCATTGTAGATGGAAGAAGAGAATATCGTAATTTGATATAATAGTTGGACGAAGCATAGTCTACGTATCCTGCAACCCTTCAATATTGGCCAGGGATTTGGCTATTTTGACAAATGCTGGATATATTGTGGATCGAGTCCAACCTAATGATATATTTCCTCAGACCCATCACGTAGAGTGCGTAGTATTGATGTCAAGGATGGATAAATAGAAGATTCAAAATGCATATAAATAGAGGGTTTCCAGATATTTAGTTTTTCTCGAGGCCGATCTGCCGGATGTGGCAATGTCAGGAAACCCTTATTTTGGTTGCTTGAGGGAACATATCAACCGTCCCGAAAATTAATAGTTGAGTTAATAGATTAGATAATGGTTATTTTTTCGGGGGTTGAGGAGACAGGATAGATGTAAAGTATATAAATATTTTTTCTCTTGTCTAGCATGTTTTATATGTTTTTAAAGCTTCAAATTACCAATATTAAATTTTAGTATTGACATACTAAAATTAAACTGATACACTACTATAAATGAAAGATTCTCTCATATTAATAGAAAGGAGGAAAAACGTGATTTCATCTATAGATTATTTTCTCAATTTGTTTACCATTCGCGGTATAACCTCCAGAGAGCAATTATTAAACGAAATGCTGCGTGTTAAACTTACAGCGAAAGCAATGAAATCTCAGAAAAAATCCAATCAGGATGAAGAGCAGCTTTTTGAATTAATGAAGCAGTCTACAGAAAATACAATACTGGGATACTTTCCGGGAGACAGGGATTTTTTCTCTACTGTTTATAAAGTTGCTCATAATATAGATCTTATTGAGTTCACTCTTAAACTTTATCAAAATGACCGCTTTGGCCAGATATTCTCTCCTGCCTATTTGACGGAATATATTTGTAGCATGGCAGAGGAAGTAAATGCTCGGACGATTCTTATTACCGAAGCAGAGAAAAGCCTTTCAGGTCTTAAAAACTTTGTGGATAAACATAAGTCAAGCAACATAGTATTTACCACCTCAAATGCACTAATGTTTATGTTGCTTAAGCTAGGATTTGAAGAATACAAGAATGTCAGCATACTTAATCAATCTATATACCAGGAACTTCTTATTGACACACGTTTTGACTTTATTTATTCCATGCCTGATTTTGGTGGAAAAATTGAATCTTTAAACAACAAATTCAAGTCTTCAAGACCAGATATTATAGCAACACAAAATTTACTTAGGCACTTATCGAAAAATGGTACACTCGTGACTGTGCTACCAGCAAAGATAACATTTTCAAGCGGTTCAGAAGCCAAGCTGCGCGAGCATATTATGACCAATTATCAATTGGAGGGCATTTACAGTCTTCCTGAAGGTACTTTCAGGCCATATACCAGTATAAAGACCTATATACTCAGAATAGGTGTTGTGAAAAAAGAAAGTGTGAACGTAGGTTATTTAGGTTATGATAACGGCCTATATATCGATAAAGTGAAAGTGGTGGGGAACAAAGACTTCTCCAATCATGAAGATTGGCGTATTGAACTCATACTTGAAGATGATGACGAGAATATCAAAAAGTATAAGTCATCAACACATGAAAGGGTTAAACTGCATGAAGTTGCTGAGGTCTTTAGGGGGAAATCAATCTTAAAAAAAGATGTGAAGCCTGGGAATATTAAGGTACTGAATATTTCAAACATTACCCATACCGGCATTGATTATTCCGATATGGACAGTATTGACGAAGAAGAGCGAAAAATCAAACGCTATGAACTGATGGACGGGGATATTGTCCTATCTTGCAGGGGGACAGCTATTAAAACAGGTGTATTTCGCAAACAGAAAGGTATTGTTATTGCTTCAGCAAATGTTATTGTTATAAGACCAAATCATAGGATTTTAAGTGATTATCTCAGGATATTCTTTGAAAGTCCAGTGGGAATAGCGCTCATAAAAAGCTTTCAACGGGGGACAACCGTTGTAAATATAAATCATGTGGACATTGCTGAAATGGAAATACCGCTACTTAGTATGGAAGAGCAGAAAGAGTTAGTTACCCATTATGAAAAAGAAAGTTCACTGTATAGGGAGACTATTAGTAAAGCGGAAGAGCGTTTCACCGCTGAAAAGCAAAAAATATATGAAAAATTATTATAAGAAAGGAGAATAAGCTATGGCAATTAAAGAATTCGAATTCATGCATGGTGGAGTTATAACAAGGCTGTTAAGAAAAGACATTCCATTACAGCTTACATTGGTAGAAACAAGTTCAAACGACAGCAAGGCAGTTTATAAAATTTTATCGCAGAACAATAGGGAGTTGACATTATACATAAAATATCGATCCCGCCCAGAACCGAGAAAAAAAGAAGGCAATACATGGTTTTTTAATTTTACACAAAAAAATCTTAATGAATTAAGCTTGTATAAAGATGGTAACTTTATGATCGCACTAGTATGTGGTAATGATGATAAATTAAATGACAGCGAAGTATGTCTATTAGATAAACAGCAGGTTATAAGCTGTATTAACATAGATTCTGAGAGTAACCAAACTATAACTGTTAAACTTATGGGCAATAAAAGCTTTAGGGCTTATGGTACTATGACAACAGGAGATCCCTTAATCATACCAAGAAACAGGATAAACACAATTTCGATATAAAACGGAGGATCAAATATGTCTACTGTGAACTTAGGCTTTGAAAATAATCTATGGGAAATGGCTGATAAACTACGCGGCAACATAGAAGCATCGGAATATAAGCATGTGGTACTGGGACTTATTTTTCTTAAATACATCTCCGATGCGTTTGAAGAGAGATATAATGAGCTGGTTGCAGAAGGAGAAGGCTTTGAGGAAGATATAGATGCTTATACTGAGGTAAACGTTTTTTACGTACCGAAAGAGGCCCGTTGGGATTATATAAAAGCAAATGCAAAGCAGCCAACGATTGGACAGATTATTGATGAAGCCATGATAGCCATTGAGAAGGAGAACGCCTCTCTTAAAGGAGTGCTTCCTAAAAACTATGCCCGCCCGGAGATAGACAAAACCAAGCTCGGTGAGCTTATAGACTTGTTTTCTTTCAAAGTTGGCGATAAAGAAGCAAGGGCACAGGATGTTCTCGGTAGGGTTTATGAATACTTCCTTGGGAAGTTTGGCTCTTCGGAAGGTGAATTCTATACTCCGCCCTCAATTGTAAAATTGCTTGTTGAAATGATAGAGCCATATAAAGGCAGGGTGTATGACCCCTGTTGCGGGTCCGGCGGTATGTTTGTGCAGAGCCAGAGATTTGTTGAAGAGCATAGCGGAAGAAAGGATGATATCCATATATTTGGGCAGGAGTATACCGCTACCACATGGCGTCTATGCAAGATGAACCTTGCTATTCGAGGAATTGACGGAAATCTCGGTGAACGGGATGCAGATACATTTTCCAATGATCTTCATAAGACGCTGAAGGCGGATTATATACTTGCAAATCCACCTTTTAACATCAAGGACTGGGGAGCTAACAGGCTTGTTGATGATGTCCGTTGGAAATATGGCATGCCACCGGCAGGGAACGCCAACTACGCCTGGATACAGCATATTATTTCCAAGCTTTCACCGAACGGGGTAGCAGGCTTTGTCATGGCCAACGGTGCCATGTCCACCAATACAACAAGTGAAGCCGAAATAAGAAAGAACATTATCGAGGACAAGTTGGTGGACTGTATCATCACTCTGCCACCAAATCTTTTCTACAATGTCACCATTCCTGCTTGCCTGTGGTTCCTGACAAGAAACAAAAAATCCGATGGCCGGGATCGCAGCAACGAAATCCTTTTTATAGATGCCCGTAAGATGGGGACAATGATTGACCGCAAGCACAGAGAACTAGACTATGAAACTGAGATAAAATATATAGCCGACACCTACCATAGGTGGAAAAAAGGTGAAGGGTACGAGGATATCAAGGGATTTTGCAAATCTGCCACTCTGGATGAAGTTCGCTCCCATGAATATATTCTTACTCCCGGTAGGTATGTGGGGATTGAGGAAAAAGCTGATGACGGGGAGCCTTTTGATGAAAAAATGACCAGGCTTACCGGTGAACTTGCAGAGATGTTTGCAAAACGCAAGTCTTTGGAAGACGAAATCCGCAAAAGACTGGGGGCAATCGGTTATGACTTTTAACGATAATACTGAATTTTTAATGTACCAGACTGAAGATGGGAAAACGAAAATTGAAGTAAGAATGGAGGACGAAACAGTTTGGCTTTCATTGAATCAGATGGCGGAGCTGTTTCAACGAGATAAGTCTGTTATTTCACGTCACATCAAGAATATTTTTTCTGAAGGTGAGTTGGACGAAAAATCAGTTGTTGCAAATTTTGCAACAACTGCTGCAGACGGAAAAACCTATAATGTGGACTATTATAACCTGGATGTCATAATCTCCGTAGGCTACCGTGTCAAGTCCCACAGAGGTACGCAATTCAGAATTTGGGCTACCCAAAGATTAAAGGAATACATAATAAAAGGTTTTACGATGAATGATGATCTGCTCAAAAGAGCAGGCGGCGGTAATTATTTTGAGGAATTATTGGAGCGTATCCGGGATATCCGCTCCAGTGAGAAAGTATTTTATCGGAAGATTTTAGACATCTATGCAACCAGTATTGACTATTCACCCGATGCGGCAATTTCACAGCAGTTTTTTCAAACGGTTCAGAATAAAATGCACTGGGCAGCTCATGGACATACAGCAGCAGAAATAGTCTATCTGAGAGCAGATGGCAATAAGCCTTTTATGGGAATGACCAATTTTACAGGTTCAAAGCCAACTAAAACGGAAGCTTTGATTGCAAAAAACTACCTTACAGAAGATGAACTGGCGATACTTAACCGCATTGTCAATGCTTATATCGAATTTGCCGAGCTTCAGGCAATGCGCAGAAAACCCATGTACATGGCAGACTGGGTAAAAAAACTGGATGAGTTTCTCAAAATGAGCGACAATGAGATTCTAACTCATGCAGGAAGAATCAGTCATCAGCAAGCTACTCAAAAGGCGATTGAAGAGTATGAGAAATATAAGGAACGGACCAAAAACGAGCTTTCAGCGGTGGAAAGGCACTTTTTGGAAAGCATAGACAAGACCGCAAAAATGCTGACAGGAAAGAAAAAGAGCAACGGAGGTGATGAGGAGTGAGTGTTAGTGAGTGGAGAGAAACTAATTTAGATGAGGTTCTTAGTTTTTATAACGGTAAGAAAAGGCCGACGGAAAGTGGAAATATACCAGTTTATGGTGGGAATGGTATTTTGAGTTATTGTAATAGCTATAATACTGAAGGTGAAAGCCTTATAATAGGTCGTGTTGGTGCTTATTGTGGCAATGTTTTTTACGAAAACAAAAAATGCTGGATATCAGATAATGCCATATTAGCAAAAGCAAAAACTAATGTTTCTTGTAAATTCATGTATTATATACTTAAGCATACGAATTTAAATGATATGCACATTGGAAGTTCACAACCGCTTTTGACACAGGGAATATTAAAAGGTCTAACAACGACTATGCCACGATTTGCGGAGCAAAAAGCCATCGCTGCCACACTATCGGCCCTTGACGACATGATTGAGCTTAACAATCAAATCAACAAAACTCTTGAAGAAATGGCACAGGCGATCTTCAAGTCCTGGTTTGTGGATTTTGAGCCGTTTAAGGATGAAGAGTTTGAGGAAAGCGAACTAGGGCTGATACCGAAGGGATGGAGAGTAGCTGCATTAGATGAAATAGCCACTTACCTAAACGGGCTTGCTATGCAAAAATATCCTCCAAGCAAAAATGAAAGAGGACTTCCTGTGTTAAAAATAAAGGAGCTTCGTCAGGGTTTTACTGATGGGAATAGTGATATTTGCTCTGAAAGTATCGACAATTCTTATATAATTAATGATGGAGATATTATTTTTTCCTGGTCTGGAAGTCTTTTGGTTGATATTTGGTGCGGTGGTCGATGTGGATTAAACCAGCACCTGTTTAAGGTCACATCCGCATCTTATAATAAATGGTTTTACTATATGTGGACGCGTTATCATTTAGAAAGATTTATTGCGATTGCCAAGGACAAGGCAACAACCATGGGACATATACAGAGAAAACATCTTTCGGAGGCAAAAGTTTTAATACCGGAACCAAACACTCTCGCTTTTATGGATTCTGTTATGCAACCGATAATTGACTTAGTTATTGCCAATAAAGTTGAGAATAAAACCTTATCTACTATTCGCGACACCCTCCTCCCCAAACTTATGACCGGTGAAATAAGAGTGCCAGTGGAAGAGGTTGTATGAGTTTGATGCGATAGAAAGGGGGAAACCTTATGCCGAGCCATAATATATATGAGGATGAATTGGAGCAGGCTGCATTGGAATGGTTTGAGGAACTTGGTTATGAAACCGCTTTTGCGCCTGATATATCACCTGGTGGGGATTATCCTGAGCGTTCCGATTATTCAGATGTTATTCTGGAAGAACGCCTTAAGGATGCTTTAAAGCGAATAAATCCTGATTTGCCTCAGGAAGCTCTTGATGATGCTATGCATCAAATCCTTGTGCCTCTCAATCCTGCCCTGATAGATAATAATCGTCTTTTTCAGAAGATGGTTACCGATGGAGTGAATGCTACTTTTAGAGCTAATGATGGCAGGATAGTCAGCAAGCAGGTCAGGGTTTTTGACTTTAATGAAGTTAAAAATAATGATTTTCTGGCTGTTAACCAGTTCACTGTGATTGAAAACAGAGTTGAAAAGCGTCCTGATGTGGTGGTATTTGTCAACGGTATTCCCCTTGTAGTTATCGAGCTTAAAAACCTGGCGAATGAAGATGTGGAAATATCTGATGCATATAATCAAATCCAGAATTATATAAGTACCATTCCATCCTTATTTACTTATAATGCTTTTGCAGTTATATCCGATGGAGTAAATGCAAGAGTAGGCACAATCACTGCTGATGAAGACCGGTTCATGATGTGGCGTACAATTGATGGGGACGAAATAGCACCTTTAAGCCGTCCGCAGCTTGAAGTCCTGATCAAAGGCATGTTTGAAAAGGAACGCCTGCTTGATATCATTAAGAACTTTATACTGTTCCAGACTGATGGAAAGGACACATATAAAATTCTTGCCGGTTATCACCAGTATCATGCTGTTAACAAGGCGGTTGAAAGCACAATAAGAGCTGCCATCACTGAGGGCGATCGTAAAATCGGTGTTGTTTGGCATACCCAGGGCAGCGGCAAAAGCCTTTCCATGGTCTTCTATGTTGGCAAGCTTGTTTTGTCAAAAGAACTTAACAACCCTACAATCGTAGTGATTACTGACCGTAACGACCTTGACGACCAGCTGTTTTCCGCCTTTGCCAAATCAAAAGATTTATTGCGCCAGGAACCGGTTCAGGCTCAGGACAGAGCGGATCTTCGCAAGCTCCTGACAAGGGAATCGGGAGGCATTATATTTACAACGATACACAAATTTGCTCCTGAAGAAAAAGGAGACAGTGTACCTGTTTTAACAGACCGGGAAAATGTAATTGTTATCGCCGATGAAGCACATCGAAGCCAATACGGATTTAAGGCGGAAATTGTCAAGGGGGACAATGAAGCTGATGTCAAATACGGTTATGCAAAACATATGCGTGATGCCCTTCCAAATGCGTCTTTCATTGGCTTTACCGGTACACCCATATCTCTTGCTGACAAGGATACCAGAGCAGTTTTTGGCGATTATATCGACATTTACGATATGACCAGGGCTGTTGAGGATGGAACAACAGTACGCATATTCTATGAAAGCCGGATAGCGAAGCTGGAACTGCCCGATGAGCTTAAGCCTGTTATTGATGATGAATACGAAGAAATCACTGAGTACCAGGAATATACCCAGAAAGAAAAGCTTAAGACCAAATGGTCAAGGCTTGAGGCCATCGTTGGCGCCGAACAGAGGGTAAAAGCTATTGCCAAAGACATTGTGGAGCACTTTGAAAAGCGACTTGCCGCTCAGGAAACTGAAGTGGGCAAGGGTATGATCGTGGTTATGTCGCGCCGGATTGCAATTGACTTATATAAAGCCATTATTGAACTGCGTCCCGAATGGCATTCAGACGATATTGACAAAGGTGTTATCAAGGTAGTCATGACCGGAAGTTCTTCCGATCCAAAGGAATGGCAGCCTTTCATTGGTACCAAAGCCACAAGGGAGCGTATTGCCAAAAGAATGAAGGACAACAAGGATGAACTGAAGCTGGTCATCGTGCGTGACATGTGGCTGACTGGTTTTGATGTGCCCAGCATGCATACCATGTATATCGACAAGCCCATGCAGGGTCACAATCTTATGCAAGCGATCGCCCGCGTTAACCGTGTATTCAGGGAGAAGCAGGGCGGATTGATTGTAGACTATATCGGCATTGCCGAAAATCTTAAGAATGCACTTAATGATTATACCGAAAGCGACAGAGAAAAGACCGGTGTTGACACTGAAGTGGCAGCGGCAGTCCTTGTGGAAAAGTATGAACTGATTAAGGAATTACTTCATGGTCATGATTATCAGAAATTCTTTACCGGCTCTGCTTCCGAAAGAATGTCTGCCATTGTTGAAACAATCGACTACATAATTGGATTGCGCGAGGAACGCAAAAACGATTATCTTAAACTGGTCAGTGAGCTGTCAAGAGCTTACTCCCTTTGTGCGACTACTGATATTGCCGAGAAATTGAATCTTGAGGTAGGTTTCCATAAAGCGGTTAAATCCGGTATTATCAAGCTTATACCCGAAAATTCCAGGAAGAAAACTGCTGCGGAAATTGAAGCACAACTCAACCAACTTGTTTCCAAATCAATATCCAGCAATGAGGTTATTGATGTTTTGGATGCTGTTGGACTAAACAAGCCAAATATTGCCATACTCTCAGATGAGTTCCTGGAAGAAGTGCGTAACATGAAACAGCGTAACCTTGCTGTCGAACTTCTTAACAGATTACTTAAGGGCAAAATTAAGACATTCTCAAAACGGAACCTCGTTCAGTCCAGAAAATTCTCAGAGCTTTTGGAGAATGCCATCAGAAAGTACCAGAATCGCACAATAGAAACCACTCAAGTTATTCTGGAGCTTATACAGCTTGCAAAGGAAATTAATGAGGTCCATAAACGTGGAGAAAACACAGGCCTTACTGAAGATGAGCTGGCATTTTACGATGCCCTCGCTGAAAATGAATCTGCAAAAGAGGTTATGGGTGACGATATCCTCAAACAAATAGCCAGGGACTTGACCGAAGCAATACGTAAGAACTTAAGCATTGACTGGTCTATACGTGCCAGTGTGCAAGCCAAGATGAAAATGATTATAAAGAGGCTGCTTAAGCGCTATGGTTATCCTCCGGACAAAACACCAAAGGCTGTGGAAATCGTAATGGAACAAGCCAAGCTCATGTGCCAAAACGAGAGTTCCGGGATTAGGTATCAGTACCAGCTTGAAAAAGAAGATCTGCCAAAAGTAGCGGAGGATAGTTTTGGCATATAGTAATAATTATAGTTTTATGGTGAATATAAGTTAAAATTATAATTAAGAGGGGATGGTGTAAAATGTCACAGGACGATATAATCCGAATAATAGAAATTATTAAACGGTATTTTCCAAAGGATGCAACTGAAATTTCTGTTGTGTTGGATTTGCTAAACCTTGCTCTGGATGGACTGATGAGCAGCACAAATAAGTCAATTGCAGAATTCCATAAGAATAAGGAATTTGACAAGGGAAAGGAATTATGGGAGTTTTCTAAAACAGTGTCAACAATTCAGGAGACAATCAATGAGTATACATCTTTGCTGAACATAGATGCTGAGGTCGGTGATGACGAAATTGATGAAGAACTTGACGAAATAGATGAACAGAAAACAATACCAAATTATTCGGATTATGTCGTTGATTCTTCCATTCCTCATACCCTTAATGAAGATTTTACCCATAAAAAAGTGGTCGCTTTTTCATTTAATAATAAACGATATACAGTAAAAGATTGGAAGGATTTGTTGCTGCAAACATGTGATTTGTTGGCAGAGATAGATGCCACTAAGTTTAGTGAGTTTATTGATGATCCCGTTATGAAAGGAAGAAAGGTTTCTTACTTTAGCAGAAAATATGTCGATAGAAAAAATGAAAAAATGAAGAACATAGACATCTATGTTTGGACTAACTTAAGTGCCAACAGTATAAGAAATCTTATCATAAAACTTCTACGGAAATTCGATATAAAATTAACCGATTATTACGTATATCTACGAGCAGATTACACCCCTTTACATAAAAGTGATAAAGCAAATGATGAATACAATCCAGACCAAAGAGAAAACCATGACGATACGAGAATTGGAAAATATGTTCGTCAAACCCTTAGGGATCTATCAAACCATCAATATCGTTTTACTGATAAAGAAATAAGTGAAATGCAGTCAAAGCAATGGTCGAAAGAAGTATTGGGAATAGATTACCCGCTTCTTAAAAAGTATAAAGACAATGAAGATATTTCAGCTCAAATTAAGGATGGAATTTATGGCCGGTACTGGAAAGAAATTTTTGAGTTCAACGGGATGAAGTTTTTAGCAACGAGCCAGTGGTATGAACGACATAGAGAACCCTTTGCACGATGGATATCAAGATTGCAAAATGAAAAATAAAATTATCATTTTTTAGATTTTTTACAAGAACACCCGATGGGTGTTTTTTGTTTATATAATTAAGTCTGGTTTATAGACTCCTAACAAGGAGGTGATGCCTATGCTTGTACTAATATAGGTATTATGACTTCAATAACACAAAAACCAAAGGAGGAAATCAAAATGATCGGCATTGAACAATACCGAAAAATCCAGGAGTACAAAGCACTTGGACTTGCTCAGACAAAAACCGCAAAAGCACTGGGGATAACCTATTCTTCTGTCAGCAAATACTGGAATATGAGCGAAGAAGATTATGTAAGGGAAGCTGAAAAGGAAAGGTACCACATGGATAACTACCGTCAGTACATACTGGAACA
>Ga0123327_1003620_pt1 | contig 11147 bp, 11 predicted proteins | sample BioC13SIPDNA_4_FD_89701 | JGI IMG/M metagenome (GOLD analysis project Ga0123327, IMG submission 89701) | Anaerobic biogas reactor microbial communites from Washington, USA - Biogas_R1_B C13 SIP DNA | ecosystem: Engineered > Bioreactor > Anaerobic > Unclassified | place: Washington, USA...
AGGTTACCTTTATTTTCTTCCCCGGTTTTGCAGTCTGAGGGCTTGCACTTACTGATGCGGCTATGTCAGCCATGGGTGCTACCTCCCATTCGATTAAGACGGGAAAATAAAAGCGGTGGCCTTCCACTAGCTCGTTCTGCCAAGGTCTTGTTATCTCAAACCCTCCACCGCTTAAAACTATATTCGGAGATATAGTTACTGCATTACCTGAGAGTTTGGCACTAATGCCAGTCATTGAGGATACTCGGTATTGGCTTATACTCTTTTGATACATATCGTATGAAATTGCAGCTGAGGCTCCGCTAAACGCTTGTTCTGGATTTGTAAGAAATGATACTTTTACTCCTACGATAGTTCCTTTTATACCGGAAGGAGCATAAACCGTATAGTCAAGTATATGAACCGAATCTCCCGGTTGGTATGCCTGGGTGTAGCGTGGCGGGTCAGAAGGAATCCATGTCCCGGCAGAATTACACCAAACATCAAAAGAGCCTATGTCAATTTGCTTTACTGTGTTGCTAGCGTAAACAGGAGTCGTTGTAAAAACGACTCCTATCAAAAGAACTAACGAAAATATTAATTTTTTCACTATGGCTTGCCTCCTATCTCAAGGGATTGGGTATCCAGTAGATTCCATCATCTGAAGCCCTAACCCCTATCTTCTCGGGTTGGCTTACATCGACCTTGAGTTTGTTGTCACCAATATTAGTCAGCCAGTATTTAGCAACATACTCATTTCCAACCCGCTTCCAATCACTATTAGTATCCGCATTGCCTACCCCACCAAGGCGAACTTCTCCGAAATATAAAACTGGTGCAGATGAGCTAGTAGGTTTGCCTGCTGTCAACAATAACTGTGGATGTTTGTTAGTAGTATCTTTTACTATACTTTTAATGGTAGTCCCATTGGCCAGGGTTAAAGGTAAAGTCGCTTCATATCCCTTTACCTGATAGCCACTATTGTCATCTGGTGGAGAAATCATCCCCACATACTTTGGTTCACCCGGCGCTGTCGGCTCTGACTTCACCAAATCTTCCAGTACAGCTTTCCTCTCCGCTTCGCCCTGGCCCTTGGTGAAGGATACTATATACATCACCCTGCCGCCCTGGGCAAAGTCTATGGTATAGTTTAGTCCTTCGGTAATGTACCTGGCCGGGATATAAGTTCTGGATTCGGCGCTCAGGATAAACGGTTCCACATCCATTGTCTTTTGAGTTCCATTTACTTTGTAGTTGGGATTGCCTATGAACAATTCCACAGTATTCCCGTTGCCGGTAGCGGTTACCTTTCTGGCATCTCCATCCCAGTCAACGTTTGCACCCAGGGCTTCACACATGATTCTGTAGGGCACAAAGGTTCTGTCTTTAGCGATAAACGGCTTACCCATATCGGGTGGGAATTCCAGTTCGTGGTCTTTGTCGTTTATGAATACTTTGATATTATAGTGCTTTGTTATACTGTCCCAATTGCCAGCTGCAATTGCCGGAATGGTACAGATAAAGCATAACAGGGTTACAAGGGTAATTATTTTAAGTTTCTTCAAGTGAATTACCTCCTTTGATATTGGGATTTATGAAAAATTATTTAATAGCTAACTCGTTATCCTCCTTTCTATATTATACCATAAATGGAGCTCAGAAAAAAGAAAAACCCTCTTAAAGAGGGGTTAAAGTTGTGTATTATTTTTTTAAAAACATTATTTCAGGCGTTTCATTAGGACCAGTTCTTCATCCTGGGCAGTAAGACGTTTGTCGAGACGAAGAATATCGTCCCAAACGCCGCGCAATTCGGTTTTAATTTCTGTTTGACCTTCCTTGAGTTCTTGAATATCAGATTGCATTAATTCAATCTTTTGGATTAAACTTTCCTGTCCTTCGGTAAACACTGTTAATTGTTTCAGAACCAGTTCCTGAAATTTGTCATTGTCCACAGCAATTCACCTCGCTTAAATTATATCAGCAGCAGTTTAAACAATCCAATTATTTTTATTGCCCTTTACTTACCGATGGGCACAGGGGTAGCATCACAAAAAAGTCAAAATTTTTGTAAACCACCCCTTGTTTTATTCCGTTTTTTTAGGATATTTTATATGTTTTTTTAATATATTTCGCAACTTTTTATAATCTTTTTGCTAATTTAAGTATATACAGTATATACATATGATTTTATATATGCAATACATATCCCTTATTTTTCTTTCAACTGTTTTTAGGCACAGGGATAGCATCACAAAAAAGTCAAATTTGAATATGAATATGAATGTAACACTTTAAATAGTAATTTTGGATTTTGTTTCATTCGTTTTTAAGCCGATCATATTAGTTTTTCGATCCAGCCGCCGTGCTTCTTCCATCGTCATAAGATCAAAAGCTATCGACAGCCCTTTAATTATCTTTCTGCGTTCTTCATCGGTGGCATTCATTTCCTGCAATGCGCGATATACATAGCCACGACAGGTGTTATTAAAATTATCGCTGTTCACGGTGTTCAATCCACCACTTCCTTTCCAAAGAACTGTGTCATTTCTTTTTTACGGTCGCCAAGGTTTGGCAATAATTAATACCCAGCCACGTTTTTGGTCATATTGGTCAAAATACACCCGCTCGCATATCTCCATGTCGTTGAGACCATTTTCGACCACCCAAGCCCAGGCTTCGGCCAAAAGATACGGATTTTTTTCGATTGGCAAAGTATAATATTCACGAGTCCAAAAATCTCCCCGGAATATGTAGATCTCGGTTTTGAACAATTCGATTTCATTGACCGGCGGTGTCACCCCCGCACGCTGCCGCCACCGTACCACCGCGTCGCGGTGGCCAGCTAGTCTTCGTTCCAGAATTTGCACCTGGGTCTCAAGTTCAAATATTTTGTTTTGGTATTCTTGTTCGGTCATTTTTCCATCCCCTTATAAGCTACTAAAAATACGTAAATGTGATACCCCCACGACTATGGCCCAAAGCTTCGCTTACTTCCTTCCGAGCTTCACGTTCATCCATACCTGAATTGCGCAACTCTTGGTAGTAGTTTTGCGCGAAAGTGTGTCTCAATCCGTGAAAATGTAATTCTGTTCGGGTGGGATCATTTTTTCGACTCGGGTCTTGAAATTCATCACGGTGGCGATACAGGTAATCCTTCGCGGATTGTATAAAAGAGTGTATTTTTACCCCCTCAGGGACAAATACATAACCACCGCGGGGCACCTCTTGTATGGCTTCGGTGAAAAGACGCCTAGCTTCATCCGAGAGGGGGACATCGCGCGGCCGGGCACCTTTTGTATTTGTCAGGTGGATTTTGTCCGTTCTGAGAGCATTCTCAACCTCATATCTACGCAAGGTGGAAATTTCCTCTATCCTTGTGCCTATATGGTATGTGATCTCAGCCATTTGGGCATATTCAGGGTGGCCGTGATCCCTTGCGTGGTCACAAAAACGGGACAATTCTTCGCGCATCCACGATTGATCAAGGTTTTCGGCTTTGTTGTTTGGGTTCGACGCTAGGCCGATTTCGGTGTTGATTTTTTTTGAGTCAGATAGTTGGTTTCGAGCGTGCGGCAAATATGAGTGCAAATATTGGAGAGCCGAAATCTCGTTTTTGATGTATTTTGGGGCGCAGCCCTTTTCTTTGAGGTACTTCCCGTATGCAACTACGTGCTTGTCAGCTAGATTTTGCAGTTTTTGCAGTTTAAAAGTGGGCGCAACCCACTTTACGAACCGTGAACAAGCAGGTGCATATCGATACCTAGTCTTATATGCGCCTCTGTTCCACGTCCGTATTATTTTTTCTAGCTGTCTACCCAAATCATCAGTTGCTTTTATACCAGTTTCAGGAAAACTATATCGCATTACATTACACCTCCCTTTGCTTTTTGAGCATAGCTAACGCTAGCGAATACCTTCATCTCCAGTATTTCACTTTTTGGACTAGGGCTGAAACCCCCGAAATTTCGCGTTCCGTGAGGGTCACATTCGTTCCTCTCTATCGCCACTTTTTTTTAAAAAAAAATTTTTTAAAAAAAAGTGGCGATAGAGAGGAACGGGAGAAAGAACAATTTCTTCAGTACTAATTTTTGCACTTGCCGCTTACGTACGCGGTGACATCGAAGATGTCCATGCGAGAATCCGATGTTTGTTGCCCGGGCAACGGCCGGATTCGGTGTGAGCCAATTCTTTGCTCAGTTCCCCCTTCGGGCATCACGCCAGGGAACTGTTTGGAGGTTGCTTTGGAAGCATCGCGCCACCAACCCCCGAAAAAATTTATTGCAAAGCGCTAACCGCATCACTGAGATTAGAATCCTCAGCAGCCCCCTCAAGCTGGACTTGAGAATTTTTTTGCGATCCTACCCGGATTAGACCAGGCAGTGCAGATTAAAGAGAAACCTGTGAAAACAATTAGTAATACCAGCATTTTCATTCCTCCTATCATTCCCAGCCTTTGGCCGGGTAAACTCATGCCCCGGCCAGGAGCGGAAACAACAGAAAGCACAAAAAAGCAGATAGCCTCTGCTCCCAAGTTAGGATTTAATTCCATCTTTGTTTAATGGATTTTCGGATGTTGACTTCGGTGAGTCCAGTAGGTCCTCGCTCTCGCGAGATTTTCTGAGATGTATTTATATTTTTATATTACCATACTAAGAAAATAAAACAAGTATAATTTATCAGGAAAATCCCTAGTTATCCGTATTCTAGGATATATATTTTCATAGGGTTTAAATAGTATTCTAGGACAAAAAAGCATCCAGTCTGTAGTTTTTATATCTCAGAATGTATATTCTAGGTCAGACTTTACATTTCAACCATATAGCATATATGCTATAATACGGATATGAACTGGAATATATTTTACTTTAAAGAAGGAACCCGGCAGCCTGTAAGGGAGTTTGTTGATTCTACCTCTCCTAAAGTAAAGGCTAAAATACTGAGAAACTTACAACTTCTAGCTGAATTCGGTGTAGAACTTGGTTTCCCGTTAGTAAGTAATATTGATCGTAATATCTGGGAACTGCGTACAATATACCAGGGAAATCAATACCGTATTCTGTTTTCAGTTATTTCTGGGCAAATAATTTTACTTACTCATGGATTCCAAAAGAAAACTCAGCGTATAAGTAAACAAGATATAGATCTGGCCAGGAAACGGCTCAGACAATACCTTGAGAAAGGAGCCCAATGACCATGGATGATCTTAACCGGCATATAGAAGATAGTCTTAAAGAACCTGCTTTTGCTGAAGCCTGGGCCGAAAGCGAACTTGCATATGAAATCACCAGGCAGATTATTGCCTTGAGATTGCAGCGAGGTTTAACGCAACAAGAGGTAGCACTCCGCGCAGGTACAACCCAATCCGTTATTGCCCGTATTGAAAACGGTGAACAGAATATTAGTATTAAAACCCTTATTAAACTGGCTAATGCTCTAAAGGCAAATGTAAGTATTAACCTGCAACCCAGATAAGGTTACAGTGTTATGGTGTTATGCCTGGTGGCACATATATCGGGTACTCTTCTGAAGTATATGTCTTTTTGGCTTTGTTTCGAAGTGTTCTAGCTATATTAGAAATCTCTTGGGCAGAAAAATCATTAAATATATTTGGGTGTTTGGCCAGCACCGGTCGTATATCTATATTACAGTTCGCAAAAATTTCAACGACGTTGTTGTGGTCAGTATTATTATGGATAGTATTATTATTCTCGCCCTGAAAAACAGACTGACTGTTTTTCAGTATGACTGAAAATCCGTTTGACTGTTTTTCAGGGGGACTGATAGACAAATCCTCTGTTGTTGGTTGTTCGTAGATATACCAGATCAAACCGGATAATTTCTTTGATTCAGCATCCCAGAATGCTTCACGTTTAACCTAAATTCCCGATAATTTATAACGAGGTAGGCGGCTTAACTCCGAGGCTCGTATAAAAACCTTCCTGTTTTTTCGTTACCTCACCGATACGTAGAGCAGAACCCGGTTGTTCAAAACATTCAATAACATCAAGCTCATCCAGAAGTTCCTGCATAGTATAGCTCTTGTATAAACCTTGTTCTGACATCTGCTTTTTTATGTAAGAAAGATAGATTAGCGCTATGAATTGGACAAATAGTTTTCCTTCCAGCGCACTGTCCGATGACACGGAAGTACGCCGCATGTTCAGGCGTTCCTTCAGGTTGCCAAAGGCTTTTTCTACCAGATCCTTGTTACGGTATATTTCAAGGGCCTTTATCGGATCCTTGATTTCATTGCTAATAAGGGCAAAGAACCCATAATCCTTTTTGGCAGCATCCACGGCTTCTTGCTTAACTGTAACTTTGGTTCCCCGTATCGGTGTCGTACTGATATTGAAATACTTGGAGTACTGCTTCTCATGCTCGGCTTTACGGTTTCCGGAAACCAGTTCTTCTTCCAGCATGTCGAGCATGGCATTGAAGTTATTCTCGTGTTCAAGAGCTTTTTCACCATTGAAATAAATATGAAGATACATCCGCCTTTTATCTTCGATTGTGTCTCCCTTATATGGTCTTTCCTGCGAATAATTCCAGGAAATCATGGCGGTATGTGAATAAATCTGATAGACAGAATTATAGTTTGCCCGTGTCCTTATGGTATTCCTTACCTTATCCAGTTCCATACGGATAAACTTCAGGGATACCTTGGCTGAAACAAGGAACTTCAGATGTTTCTGATAAAGGCTGTTAATGTTCTCTGCGCTGTAAAAACCACGATCCATAACCAGTTTCACCTTGCCAAAGCCAAGCAATGCGATGTCTGCAAGCAGATTTTTAACCGTCTTGACGTCACTAATATTACCGGCAAGTTTACGGTAATAGAAGGGCAGGTTTGACTCTTCGCCAAACAGCAACGCAAGATTAATCTGCGGCAGCGGATCATGGTCTTTGTTGTGTCCATATTTTACTTGCTTCAAGGATTCGGAATAGGAAGAAATACTAGTTGTGTCATATGCCCAGTATTCATTGTCGCTTCGTCTTTTTCCCTGTAGACGGAAGAAATGTTCCTTTCCTTCCGCGGTTATGGATGAGAACAGTTCACTGCTTCTCTGAGAAGGTATGTTTTTTCCATAAGGATGCATATGCATCCGATCCCACTTGGGGAACCGACTTAATGGATTCCTATCTTCAAGAATCAGGAAGTAGGCAATGGACAGAATCTGCTTATATTGCTGCGGAAAGCACGTTTTTAAATCCGCGGTAATACCGAGTATTTCTCCAATGGAATCAAACAAGTAAGTGGCTCCGTAAAAGCTATGCTTCACTTTTGTGACAGGTATCGGTCCAGGTTTTATCGGAAGTGTCACTTGTTGCTCGGAAAAGCGCTTTGAAGAAATCAAATTGCCGTTATCATCAAGCTTGCCGATACAAACGCGCTTGCTTCTAGATTGCTGCTTTTCCTTGTCCCAGTAGTTGTCAGATTCATAAACATAAGTTGTACCGTTTTTCTTATTTTTTACATATACAAGTGCCATGTGATCCCCCCCTTCCACGTTATAATTATAACGTGGAAGGGGGATGTTTTCAATCTTAAAATAGGATAAACACGCGTATTTTCAATGTCTTTCAACATTCCACGTTACAATTGTTACGGGAATGCAGGGTTTAATGTATCCACGCATTTCTAATTCTTTTATTGCTTTCACCACAGCGTCACGACCCTCCGTGCCATCTCGAGTTATATTTGGTACTCTGAATTCCCAGTCATCAGGTTTACTCCTGAGGTATGCGTACACTCCCTTAGCACGAAATGAAATTTTGGGATCATTTAGAGCGGAGTTTGGAACGATTGTGAAACACGATCCTACATGCTTTATTCTAGAGTTACCCTGCTTTTTTTGACTATCCATGAATATCTCCTCCTTTTTCGGCAATAATTAAGCCCAGGCTTAAAGCCTGGGCTTGCCGTGGAGGAATCCATGAACGTGTTCCCGTTCATAGACGAAAGTCCCGCCGCTTGGCGGATTTCAATTTCGTGTTCATGCTAGACCAAAAAAAATGAATGCAGCCAACCGTGGATCAAAAAGTTGGTTTGGTGTACCAGCGGGGTCTGCTTGCAAAATTTGGATACAGCCACTTTGTTCTTTTGGAATATTTAGCTTGCCTTTTTTTAGTTGTTTGACCATTCGAAAGGCAAAATCTGCTGGTGTTTCCGTGATTGGAACATCATACATTTTCATCCTTTCTTTTTCCCGGATTTCCGGCCCATTATGACCCATATTCTGAGCAATCCAGAAAGCCTCCTGGGGGGAACGTCCCCGCGCGATAGTCATGTACACATCTCTTTTCCTTTTCATTTTTTTATTACGCACTAGCCCCCAGGCGGGCTAGGCGTATCCTCCTTTCTTTTCAGATTCATCGCCAGCCAGCCTGGGAGCTATTTCCCTGCCGAACAGGGATTTTTATTTATTTTTTTGCAACAAAAAAAGCCCCCGTTTGGGAGCTTGGTTATGCAGAACCTATCAAAAAATAACTACCCCTTTACATTAATTATAATATAATAATACTAACCTACAGTTATGTAGGTTAGTACTCTTTAATAAGAATAGAATAAAAAAACCGCATTTTGCGGCTTTGTTAGTTATTAAATTGCCACCCATTTTGCCACCCACTATTATGTGCTTGCCATTCACTTGCCACCGTAAACTTAGATATATCGGGATACATATAAATACAAAGGGAACTATGCTTGCCCCTCCCTATTTTTACCAATATGCTTGAAATCGCCGTGGCACAAGGCTTCTCAGGATTATTAATGGTGGAGACGAGGGGATTCGAACCCCTGACCCCCTCGTTGCGAACGAGGTGCTCTCCCAGCTGAGCCACGCCCCCACGCCGACCATTATATCACAAAAAAAATTATTGCAGCTATAGTTTCGTTGGAATTAATTAAAAGATATCAAGCATGAAAGCGCCAAATTAGCCCGGGCAGGGAAGTTTCTGTGTCCCTACCCGGGCTAATTTCATTCAGGGATTATGGGAAATCTCCTTTACTATTTCATCAAGTTTCTTCCAGGTAGAGATCCAGCACCTGGTTCAGGCCATGCCATGAGCTGTCTACAATCTTGTATTCAATACGGTCAATCTTTATGCGGCTTCCAATCAGATCATAGTTGCTGTTCTTATAAGTCAGACGAGAGGGATCCACGATAAGGATTTGATTGAAATCCACCCAGGTATAATTTACATATATGGTGACATTGTTGGCTCCTTCCTGGAGCTTGCGACTGCCTTTGAAGAAGACAAACTTCTGGGGTTGGCTGGCCAGGTAACCAGTACTGGTTTTACCCGTTTCTATTACGGTAGCCTGCAGGCTGGCGTCATAGTCGATACGGTCAATATCATAGACTTTGTTATCAAAGCGTACCTTGAAACTGGAATCGAGATCATATTGCCGGCCCTTTATACGCAGGATATTGCGCTTTACAGTAATTACCTCATTTAGCTCATAGACGCCGCCGTCCCAGAGTATCCTGACATCGTCCGGGTTATGGTACTCATTGTTTATAATTACCCACTCGTGAGTACTGCCGGCATCGCAATAAAATATGAATTTACTATTGTTTATATCGATGTGATTTATCTTGTATTGAGTTCCGTCAATAATCATAATGACATTGGTTGAGGGGTAGTTCTTGCTGTTAACGGTAAAATTACCTTTGGCATCCAGCTTTACCTGGGACATGGTATAGCGTTTCCCATCAATAATGAAGTCTATTCGGTTGCTGGACTGCAGGTTAAGGGTTGAAGTACCGGTAAAGATGGCCAGAATATCACTCATGGAAAGACCTTCAAAAACCACCGGATCGGTTTTACTGAGCTGGGGTGAAGTATCGCTGTCTCCCATGATAACCCGTTTGATATCGTAAAAATCCTTATCTAATTGGATCGTAACCTTATCCTGGCTCAAGTTATAGTTTTTCTCCCCCAGTTTCACCGTATATTCATCAACTATCTCCAAGTCGGAAAGATAGCGTTCACTATTAACTGAATTTATATAGAGCTTTATATAATCTGAATTGTAGGTATAAGTCCCGGGGCTGATCCGGTTGAATTTGCGGCAACCAGGGTAGGCTACCAGTTTGTTACCGCTAAGCGAATACCTTCTGATAGCATAACGGTTGTTGTTAATAATAAGATCTGGATTATCGCTAGTTGACTCCAGCTCCAGCTTCTGGTTTCCATTGATTAAAACTGAAGATCCAGCAGCAACAATAGAGGAGATTCTGAGATCGGTAAAATTGATTTTGATATAAATGGGAGTAGTTTGCAGGTTGAACAAGCGTTCTCCCAAAGCCAGGGTATTTATGTTGCCGGTGACGGAACTGGACGGGGGAGTGACTGGAGTAGAAATGCCCCGCGCCGCTAGAAATTTGGACATTACAGTGCAGACCTGGGCCCGGGTCATATTACGGAATGGCTCAAAGTTGCCGTCGGGAAAACCCGATATTAGCCCCAGGTCATAAGCAGTTTTTATATAACCACGGTACATGCTTTTTTCTACTGTAGCCCGGTCATTAAAGGGCAGAGTGCCATTATCCGCCGGTTTACCCAGAGCTCTGACCAACATGGCTGCGGCCTGGCTGCGTTTGATGCTTTCATCCGGGCGCAAACCGTCAGGATCCTCGGCGGGGATAAGTATCCCCCGCTTGACGGCTTCATTTATACGCCCCAGGGCCCAGTGTTTACCGGTATCTTTGTAGTTTACAGTGGTTTTATCACTGGCTTCGACCCCCAGGCAGAGTGTTAATACCGTGATAAACTCAGCTTTGCTCATATCCCGGTCCGGTTTAAAAGTACCGTCCGGATAGCCAGAAAGATAATTCGAGCTGGATAACTGCTGGATATAATCTTTGGCCCAGTGACTGCTGGTATCAGGGAAACTTGTAGCGGCGGACAGGGGCGGCCCGGAAAAGATAAAACTGTTAAGAACAAGAGATAGAAATAACAGGCCTGCCCAGAACTTTCTTTGCATGATGATCCTCCTTTTGCAGTAAAAATTTAATCTTTAGCAATACTTCCGCAATCAAAAAATCTGCATTTATCCGATGACTAACTCGCTCTAAGACTCCCGCCTCTATAGGCGGGAGTAAGAGCGACTAAGTCTCTGGATAAGTGCGACTAAGCTTCAGGTGGAGTTAAAACTCCACCTG